>Ga0209630_10000023_pt1 | contig 187005 bp, 176 predicted proteins | sample COG_01_FD_184745 | JGI IMG/M metagenome (GOLD analysis project Ga0209630, IMG submission 184745) | Pelagic Microbial community sample from North Sea - COGITO 998_met_01 (SPAdes) (version 2) | ecosystem: Environmental > Aquatic > Marine > Neritic zone/Coastal water | place: Helgoland, sampling...
TATCTGGCCGTATCGTACAAACTAAACAGGTGAAACGTACGGGAGCGACCATTGATATCGCTGATGAAGTAGCGGGTATTTATTTAATGACTGTGAAAGATCTTGACTCTAATGAAGTCAGAACTTTCAGAATAGTTAAGTTTTAATAGGATATTTAACTTGAAAATTTCGAAAAGACTGAATCTCATGGGATTCAGTCTTTTTTTACGAGTCAGAGAGAAGTGACCCTTTCGTACGTTCATCGATTATCAATACTTCATCTTAATTGATAGTTCATTACGGCTACCAACCTGATGCGAGATTGGTCGTCATTGATTAAGTGAATATCATAATTATGATGAATGAAGGAATGTAGACTAGGGTAAGATTTTGTTACTGGAAATCCCCCTGCTCACTCACTGTCCGCAGGGATTAACAACATCAAATCATTCAATCACTACTTGAGATGCATCAATAAGTCCTTAATGGAATCAAAGGAGGTACTGGTGTCTTTGCTCTCCAGTTTCCAGATGCAATCGATACAATTTATGCTTATCAATGAGTTTGTATCTTTATTTACAGCATACCCATTGCGCTGCAGGGCTTGCGCGGTCCAGTGAACCATAGTAGGATCTCCTTGCAAAAGTACATTGCCTTTACGCTCATCTAGACGTTTTACTGTTCCTGTAGTTAGGTCGATATTGTTATTTACAGGAAAGAGGGTTTGATCAATAGCCCCTTGCAAAATTAAATCCTCAGGACAACCGTCTAATACGGGGCGATTAAAATTAAAGAGCCACAAGCGATCCGACAATTGGAGGCTTACTTGTAGATCATGGGTAGCTATGAGCACTCCTTTCCCATTTCCAGCAATGGATTTCAACAGTAGCATGATCTCTATTTTATTGCTCAAATCTAGATGTGCGGTGGGCTCATCTAAAATGATTAAATCTGTTTCTTGTGCCAAAGCGCGAGCGATCATTACTTTTTGAAATTGGCCATCACTGAGCTGATAAAGTTTCTTACGGGCTAAATAATTAATGTTTGTTTGATTCATGGCCACATCTATGGCCTGCTTATCTGATGTACTTAATCGACCTAGCCAATTGGAATAAGGATGTCTACCTAGGGCGATCAATTCTATTACAGAAAGGTGTGCTGCAAAGGGTTTTTCGGTAAGGACGACACTTATTTGTTTAGCCAAAGCTGATTTTGAGAATTCATCAATGAGACGATCCTGATGAAGAACGGATCCCGATATTCCCTTATGTAAGCCAGATAGGGTTTTTATGAAAGTGGTTTTACCGACCCCATTTTGTCCCATAAGGCTGATGATCTCTCCAGATGCGAGTGACAAATTGATGTTTTCTTGAAGCACTTTATTTGTACGCCCTTCAGTATATCCAATTGTCAGCGATTGGGTGTGCATTAACTTCATTTATCGAAAGTATAATGAATGTTTTTTTTTCTCAATAAGAGATAGACGACAAATGGAGCTCCTATTAATGCAGTGACTGCATTAATAGGTAAAGTAGCCTCAATACCTGGTAACTGCGAGACCGTATCAAAAAGGAGCATTAAAATACCGCCAATGAGGATAATGAGTGGTGTTAATAACAAATGATTGGTTGTGTTGAAAAGCATGCGAGCGATATGGGGCATGGCCAGACCAAAAAAAGCGATGGGTCCACAAAAGGCGGTTATCGTACCCGCCAATAAACTGGTATTAATGATAATCAGAACACGTATGATTTTGAGGTCTACCCCCATGCTTTCAGCATAATTTGCTCCAAGTAATAAGGCATTCAATGATTTGGATAAGCCTATTGACATGATCATACCTATCGATATGATCACACTGAAGATCATCAATTCATTCCATGAAAGGCTCCCCAAACTGCCAAAAGACCACATCAGATAGGCTTGGATATTTGTAGCTTGACTGAAGTATTGTAAAATATTGATCAAAGCACTTGATGCGGTACCCAGCATTAAGCCCAATATCAATAAGGTAACTGAATCCTTGAGTCTTACAGAGGCCAATATGATGGCCAATAATATGCCAAAGGAGCCAAGTGCGGCTGCACATACCATAATCCAACTTCTGGCAATAACTGAAAGTTCGAAAAGGAGTCCAGCTTCAACCCCTAAAAAAATAATCAGAGCGACTCCCAGCCCAGATCCAGAACTAATACCTAAAATGAATGGCCCAGCCATAGGATTCCGAAATAAGGTTTGCATTTGCAATCCACAGATACCGAGTCCACCCCCAACAAGTGTAGCTGTGAGTGCCTTGGGTAAACGAAATTTTGCCAAAATCAAATGCCAAGAATTATCTACGGGAGTGCGTAATAGAATGAAATCAATCACACTTGATAAAGGGATGTCCACAGATCCTAAGCTGATATTTAGAGCAAATAAAACAATCAATAATAACCCTAAACCAATAAACAGTTGTCGCCACTTTTTTATTGAAGTATCAAAATATTGTGTGATCATAAAATCTTTTGAAAATAATAAGTAGGATGATTGGGTAGCAACTCTGGATGCAATATTCTAATAAGATCGGCAAGAACTAGATCGGGTCGAGCGTAGGCCGATTCAAAGAAATCAAATCCACCATTGTTACCTATGCGCTTATTGTAATTGTATATACGCTGCTCTTGATAAGCTTCAAAAAGTTCATATCGTGCATCTTGAGCCATCAATTCAGTGCGGGTATTGATAGAGGCAACCCCAATCCAAAATCGTGCTTCCCTAGCTCGATCGAGAACCGTTTCAAAACTAAGTTCTAACCATCCTGATGATAGGTTATCTTCCCATACATAGGTCCCTCCAGCATCCTTAATGAATTGTGCGGACCAGTTTTTTCCACCTGGCAGAAACCAGGTATCTCCATATACCACTCCTGAAAATACGCTGGGCCTTTCTGTCACGTTTTGGGTTAAGCTTTTAAGATATTGGTATCTTTCAACCATGCTAGAAAAAATTGAATCTGCAATTTTTCTCTCATCGAAAATATAACCAAAAAACTTGATCCATTCGGCACGACCCAAAGCAGTTTCTTCTAGAAAATCCGAATTATACACAATAGGTATGCCCGCTTCGACAATTTTATCAAGTGTTGTGGATTCACCACCAAGATCAAAGGCAATAACTAAATCAGGTTGACTGGCCAATAGCAGCTCTAAATTTATTTTACCATTGATGCCTAGTTCTACTATTTTTCCAGATTTTAGGTGGCCATTTATTTTTTCAGAATAGATATTGTTCGTGCCTACAAAACCAACTAGTTTATCTTCCAAGCCTAAAAGCTCTAAATAAGGTAGGTGGGTCGTGCTGGTGACAACTACCCGTTGGGGGATGCTTTCAAATGTATAGTCAATGGCAGATTTTGACCCTGGCCAAGGTTCCATCACACTAAGATGGTCTTCTTGGATATTAAATTTAGTTGCATAAACCAGGGATTGACTTGAGAGGGTCTCATGAAGCTTATTGATAGGCTTGTTTTTCTCGCAACCCAATAGCATACAAAAATAAAATAATGGCAAGCATTTATTCATTTAACAAAATTCAGCAAAAAAAAGGAGTTATTTAGTTTAAATCTTCCTTACCTTCGTATTGAATTCGGTTTTTGGCACAAATTTTTGCTGTCAAGATTAAAAGGGAATCTTGTGAAAATCAAGAACTGTCCCCGCAACTGTAAGGTTTACATGCTTCATCCACAATGCCACTGTTGTTTTCAATGGGAAGGCCATGAAGTGAACCAAGTCAGGAGACCTGCCTATTTTAAACATAAAATTTCGAGCTTCGGGTGAAAGCTAGGGAAGGTGAAAGTCATTTTTCTCTATTTACCATGGGCCCGGTTAAATAATTGACGGGTGAAAGTTGTTGTATTCTGGATGACCTTTTTGTGTTCTTTTTTTTTAAAGGCGCAATCAGATACGGTCTTAATGCAGCCTATTGAAATAATGGGTTTTGGAGTGGTACCTTATGCTACAGGTGACGTAGTGCGTATGATTCACACTGTCGATCCTTTAAAAACCTTGGACGCGGCACTTTTTAGCCAGGCAGGAGTTTACATGAAAAATTATGGGCATCAACAGTTGTCAACCATCTCTTTTAGAGGGACGTCCGCTGTTCATACCAATGTGCTTTGGCACGGCATCCCAGTCAATGCACCTACCTTAGGATCCACAGATTTCTCACAATGGCATGCATGGCTGATAGATGATGTGGCCATTCAGCCGGGAAATCAAGGGGCCTTATATGGTTCAGGTTCTATAGGAGGTACTGTGTTCATTGATCATTTTAATAAGATTCGAACGAATACGGCAGCCATTGGATTGGGCTTGGGCAGTTTTGGTTATAATTTCCAGGGAGCAAAAGCAGAGTACAAAAAAGCTCAGGTTCAAGGAACGACCCATATTTATCGTGAAGCCATCAATAATGATTTTACTTATCCTTTAAAAGGAACAGATCTTATTCAAACTCAAAAAAATGCAGCTGCTTTGAGTTACGGCTTTCGACAAGAACTTCAACATTTTTGGAATAATCAGCGTTTATCTGTAGATCTGTTGCTCTTTTATCAACATCGCGAAAGCCAACCCGTCATTTCCCAAAATGAGGGTCAAGATTTTATTAAAACCCATAATATCAAATCAGTTGTAGAGCATTTTATTGATGTAAATAAGGGATCAATAAGTACAACCCTAGGTTGGATGAATGATCAAATGATTTATAATCAAAATCCAGCAATTCGTTCTCAGCAGATAACATTAACTCAGCGATATGAATATGACATAGGTGATCATTTCCACTTAAATAGTGGATTTTTAATCAATTTACTCACTGCCAAGGGCTCGAATCTTGAGAATATCAATCCTCAAAAACAATTAGATTTCTTTGTTATAGTTACCTACAGAATCAATGACCGATGGAGCAGTACCTGGGGACTTCGTGAATCATTTATGATTGATGCTGGATCTAAGTTGTTGCCTTCTTTGGGTGCTGAACGAAAGTGGATATTTTCCAAGAGTTCGTTGATATCGCACGCCAAAATAGCGCAAGGCTTTAGATACCCCACACTCAATGATCGGTTTTGGTTACCGGGCGGAAACCCATTTTTGAAACCTGAGCAAAGTGCGAGTACTGAGATCGGCTTCAAGCTTCGTTATCCTAAGTTTAATACCCAGGTCAATGTTTATCAAACTTGGGCCCAAGATTGGATTTTATGGTTACCTCAATCAGGAAATATGTGGATTCCTGAAAATATCCGAAAAGTGACTATTTCAGGAATTGAGTATGCCTTTGATTACCAATGTTTCTTGAATGAAATGGAGCTAGAAAGTGAGGTAGTCTTAAATTATCAGCGTTCTATAAATAAATCTGCCTATCCAAGTCAAGCTGCATATGGAAATCAATTACCTTATGTGCCTTATTTTACGGCTATTTGGTCCAATAAAATCCATATTAAAAAGTGGACTATTGCTTTAGATCAATCTTATACCAGTCGACGGTATACCACTTTAGATCAATCAGATACTTACGCGGTATCTCCTTATTTTTTACTTGATATGGCTATCGATTACCCACTTATCCTAGGTAAAGTTACTATTCAAACTCTGTTCAAGGCAAATAATATATTTAATAACTACTACGAAAACATTCAAAACTGGGCAATGCCTGGAATCAATTTTCAATTACAAATAATAACTAAATTATGATTCAAGCTAAATATTTAGATAATTCATTACCATTATATATTCTATTTTTCATCACTTTATTATTTGTTTCCTGTACTGAAGATCCGGAGGTGGATCCTGAAAATGTATTATCTGATGATACTTCTCAGAATAAATTAGGTAGCTTTTCATCTGGAATTTTTGTCATCAATGAGGGAAATTTTTTATCTGATGATGGATCCATATCTTTTATCGACTCTGAAGGTGTGGTACAAAATGACATTTTTTTTGAAAATAATGCATCATTACCATTGGGCGACGTAGTTCAATCCATGTACCTCAGGGATACAACGGCTTTCATATTGGTAAATAATAGTAATAAAATAGAGGTTGTTGATGGTGATGAAATGACAGTGTTACATACCATTTCAGAAGTCTCTCTACCTAGGTATATGGTCAGTGAGGGGGATTTTGGTTATATTTCGGAGTGGGTAAGTTTTTCAGATCGAGGTCGTATTTCCATTTTGGATTTAAATACCTATGAGATTTTAGATACCATTAATGTAGGGTTTGGAGCAGAGGCATTGGCGATTAGAGACAATAAACTCTATGTAAGCAATAATTTTGAAAAAACCTTGAGTATAATGGATTTGAATACACGTGAAATCATTCAAACGATTACTGTAGGCACATCACCTGCAGCTATGATCATAGACCAAAATGGGGATCTTTGGATCCTTTGCAGTGGGGGGTACAATGCTGATTTCACTCTTGCAAACAACGGCTCATTGGTACGACTGGACTCCAATGATGAAGTGATACAGGAAATTTCACTAGGAATGAATGTCAGTGGTAGAATGGCTGCCAATGTCGATTTGTCTGTCCTTTATTTTTACAGTGGCACTACCGCATACAGTTACGTTATAGGAGACGAAAGCTATGATACATTCATTGAGAATACTTCTGCCATTGCTTTTTATGGAATAGGGGTAGCTCCAGATGGAGATGTTTACATAGCTGATTCCAAGGGATTTCAATCGCTAGGAAGTGTCTATGTCTATGATCAAATGGGTAGTGAAAAAGAAGAATTTGAAGTAGGAAGAGGGCCGAATGGGTTTGTATTTACATCTGAGTAAGTCATCATTGAAAAGCACATTTTAATAGGGCTTCAATACCGGATTTTACTGATTGTTTACCTTCCTGAATGGCTTGTTCTATTTCTCCTTTTTTGTCAGATAATTTGGGATCTTGGAACACATGTTTAATCAGCTGGTTTGAAAGGCCTTCACGAAACCATTGTAGATTTTGATGCTTTCTATTTTTATAAAAATAATCATTTTTCTTCGTGAGGGTGATGTATTTGCCTATGTAGTTCCAAACCTGCTCTAGGTTTGTAGGTTGGTGTGATGAAATGGTTTCAACAGGGACTTTCCAGTGGTTTATATTCTGGGGAAAATTATGAAGGGCTTGCTCAAAGACTGTTTTGGTACGTAGGCTCTCCTCAATATTTTCTCCATCACTTTTGTTGATTAATATCATATCGGCAAGTTCCATTAATCCTCTTTTGATGCCTTGTAATTCATCCCCGGCACCTGAGATCATCAGTAACAGTAAAAAATCACTCAAATCTTTTACTGCGGTTTCGGATTGACCTACACCAACGGTTTCAATTAAAATCACATCAAATCCTGCCGCTTCGCACAAGAGCATATTTTCCCGTGTTTTCTCTGAGACTCCGCCAAGGTGCCCGCTGGTAGGACTCGGTCTGATGTATGCATTTCTATTTTGAGAAAGTTCATTCATCCGAGTTTTATCTCCCAAAATACTACCCTGATTTAAGGTACTGGTGGGATCAATAGGTAATACGGCTATTTTATGACCTTTTTTGATCAGAAATAAACCAAATGCTTCTATAAAAGTGCTTTTTCCGACACCTGGGATCCCCGTAACTCCAATCCTCACGGATGTTCCTGTATGACTCAAAATGGAATCTATTAATTGGGTTGCGGATCGTTGATCTTCAGGTAATTGACTTTCACACAAAGTAATTGCCCGGCTCAAAACCAATCGATCTCCAGCGATAATTCCTGATTTTAATTCGTCTAGTGTAAGATTTTTTTTCGCTAATGACATGGTTTATGATACCTGAGGCTTCATAAATTCAATTTATACTCACTAATTTAGGTCATTTGCGCTTTTGATATCTTACGACTTAAATTATAATGTAAGGGGATCACGTGGGTGCTTCAGCAACTATTCAAATCCTCATTGAGCCCACCGCGTTAGGTAATAGATCTGAGCAGAGATTTTAGGCTATAGAATATATTCGCTTAAATCTTTATTTTTAATAACCCCAGTCAATTTCTGGTCTACAAGGGTTTTATCGATTAAAATTTTTGAGTGGGCTCCGATGGTATCGGGAATATCAAATAAGATATCATTGAGGAGTCTACTCATGATCGTTTGTAAACGACGTGCACCTATATTTTCCATTTCTTCATTGATAGTAAATGCTTTCTCTGCAATTTCTTCAAGCGCATCATCACTGAATTCGATAGAAACATTTTCGGCTTCGATTAAAGCGATGTACTGCTTTGTCAATGCATTTTTGGGCTCTTTTAAAATCTTTAAAAAATCTTTTTTGGTAAGATTATTCAATTCAACTCGAATTGGAAACCTTCCTTGTAATTCAGGAATCATATCGGAGGGCTTGCTAAAATGAAAGGCACCTGCAGCAATGAACAATACATGATCTGTCTGAATAACGCCGTATTTGGTAGTTACACTACTCCCTTCAACAATAGGCAAAAGATCTCTTTGGACACCTTCTCTACTTACATCGGGTCCAGATTTTCCACTGCGGACACCTGCGATTTTATCAATTTCATCAATAAAAATAATGCCTGTATTACTCGCTTTATATAGTGCCTCTTCTTTGACTTCGTCCATATCAATGAGTCTTTGACTTTCATCTTCAAGTAATAATCTTTTGGCTTCTGAGATGGTTACTTTTCGCCTTTTAGACTTTTTGGGCATCATATTACTGAGCATATCTTGCATATTAATCATGGAGGATTCATCAATCATACCACCTCCAATCATACCCAGGTTACCAGAAGCGGCAGCTTTGATATCAATTTCTATTTTTCTATCATCTAGCGTACCTTTTTGAATTTTTTCACGGAATTTTTCACGTGTCTTTTGATTGAGTTCAAGATCAGTCATATCCGTTACTGCATCTCCTCCAGGGAAAGACTTGCCTTTGAGGGGGGGAATTAGAGCATCTAAGATGATGTTTTCAACAATAGCTTCTGCTTTGGCTTTTACTTCTGCCTTTTTTTGTATTCGCACCATATTAACTGCCTGTTCAACGAGGTCTCGTACCATGCTCTCAACGTCTCTGCCCACATAGCCCACTTCGGTAAACTTTGAGGCTTCTACCTTAGTAAATGGAGCATCTGCAATTTTTGCTAGCCTTCTGGCAATTTCAGTCTTACCTACCCCAGTCGATCCTATCAACAAGATATTATTAGGAATAATATCATTTTTAATCTCTCCTTGGACATTCATTCTTCGCCATCTATTTCTTAGGGCAATGGCCACATTTCTTTTGGCATCACCTTGACCAATAATATATTTATCTAATTCGGCAACAATTTGCTTGGGTGTAAGATTTTCCATTTTTAGAATATTTGTTTTAAAGCGCGCGTATTTGTTTTGATTGATAAATATTGGCTTATTGCGGCGGCATGTACTTTGGCATTACTGAATTGAAATTCATAGTTCTTTATTTTTAATAAAAAGCCAAAGCTCAGCCCAGCTCCATAAGCCATTTCATCTACACTAAATGCTACTCTTTGTCTGTGATTATAACCTAAATTAAGTTCTATACGCTTTCCAATAAGTAGGGCCGTTCCAAAATTGAAATATCTAAAAATTTGATTTAATCGCCTGATATTTTCATTAGGATTAGATGCATACAAGTCATCGGTTGAACGAACCAAGTCGCTAGCCGTAACGGTAAATCGAAACGGCATATGTTCAGGCTTAAAAGTGGTACCAATCAATACATCAAATGGCAGCGAAGTATGTGCGTCAGTTGTGTAATCAGAAATTATAAAACCTAAGTTTTTGATGACTATACCGACCGAAAAGTTTTGGTAAGGACTTCTGTAGATGCCCCCCAAATCGAACAGCAAGGCATTGGCACCTGTCGTTGAGATATAAGAGCCTGCCATTTTTAAATTGATGCCCAGTGTAAAAGGACCCAGACTATGGGATTTACCGATGTGAAGGACATAGTCTTGTGCTTTGAACCTGCCAATGACTGTTCCCAGCTCGTCTGTTTCATCGAAGGTGCCATAATCTGTGAACAAAATACCAGCAGTCAGCGGACCTATTTTGCCCGCACTAAATTGAGTGATGGTACTCATTCTATTGATGCCTGCTAAGTAGGGATGATACATAATATAAATATCTCCTAAAGTACTGTCTCCGAGGATTGCCGGATTGTGATACCCCATGGCGATGTCATGGTCATTGCTTGACACGGCAGATCCTCCAAGCGATGCAGCGCGACTGCTATTGGGAAGGTTTAAAAAATGAAAGCCTTGTTGGGCAAATAATGATGACCAAAAAATTAGGAAAAATAAAGTGGACGTTCCCTTCAAATAGATTTTGTCTTTTCTTCTGGAATAATGAATTTTAAAGGTTGCTTAACTTTCTGATCGAGTAAGGCAATATTTAAAACATCATCCACATTTTCCACATAATGAATTTGTAATAATTTTAAGTATCGATCATCTATCTCGTCAATATCTTTCTTGTTTCTTAGGCTAAGAATAATCTCTTTGATCCCAGCGCGTTTGGCAGCCAATATTTTTTCTTTCACACCGCCCACAGGCAATACTTTACCTCGTAGGGTAATTTCTCCAGTCATGGCTAGTTTGGCCTTTACCTTTCTTTGCGTGAAAAGAGAGGTGAGCGCGGTCAAAATGGTGATGCCCGCAGAGGGGCCATCTTTTGGAATAGCGCCAGCAGGTACATGGATATGTAGATCATAATGATCAAATATTTTGTAATGGATATCGAGGATTTCAGCATTTGATTTAAGGTAGGATAGGGCCGTGATAGCAGACTCCTTCATTACATCACCCAATTGACCTGAGAGGGTGAGTTTTCCTTTGCCTCTGCTCAAGTTAGATTCTATAAATAAAATATCACCACCTGCAGGTGTCCAAGCCAAGCCCGTGACAATGCCGGGAAAGTCATTGTGCTCATATGTCTCTTTATCAAAAATCTCTGAGCCTAAAATACTGCGTACCTGTTGGGAATCCACTTTCGATTCAAAAGGGGTTTCCATGGCTTTGGATTTTGCAATATTTCGGACTAAAGCAGCAATTTTCCGTTCTAGACTCCGCACACCTGATTCGCGGGTATAGTCATTGATTACTTTTTCAATGGCCTTCTGTTTGAATTTTAAATCTTTAGAAGTCAAACCATGTTCAGTGATTTGTTTGGGGATTAAATGTTTATTGGCAATTTGAACTTTTTCTTCCAAGGTATAACCTGTGATGTCAATGATTTCCATACGATCGCGTAGGGCGGGTTGGATGGTTTCTAAAGAGTTTGCCGTAGCAATAAAAAGTACTTTACTCAAATCATAGTCTACTTCTAGATAGTTGTCTTTAAAGCTACTATTTTGTTCGGGATCTAAGACTTCAAGTAATGCCGAGGAAGGATCTCCACTAAAGTTGGCGTTAATTTTATCAATTTCATCTAATATAAAAACAGGATTTGATGATTTAGCACGCTTGATATTTTGTAGAATTTTACCCGGCATGGACCCAATGTAGGTTTTTCTATGACCTCTAATTTCCGCTTCATCATGAAGCCCACCCAATGACATACGAATGTATTTCCTATCCAGCGCCTCAGCAATAGATTTACCCAAAGAAGTTTTGCCCACGCCAGGAGGTCCATAAAGGCAAATAATGGGGCCTTTGAGGTCATCCTTGAGTTTTCTTACGGCCAAATATTCTAGTATTCTGTCCTTGACTTTACCAAGGCCAAAATGATCTCGGTCTAATATTTTTTGTGAATTCTTAAGGTCAAAATTATCTGTAGTTAATTCATTCCATGGCAAATCAACCAGTAATTCTACGTAATTCATCGCCACAGGATATTCTGCTGCTGCTGGATTCATCCGCTGAATTTTATCAATTTCCTTGAAAAAATGAATTTTCACCTCTTCAGGCCAATTCTTTTCATCACCTCGGGTTTTAAGGGTTTCAATTTCTTGATCAGGCCCATCATTGCCAAGTTCATTTTGCAGGATGCGCATTTGTTGCCTAAGAAAATAATCTCTTTGTTGTTGGTCAATATCTGTATGAACTTTTTTCTGAATCTCCTTTTTCAATTCAAGCATTTGCAGATCCTTCATCATAAACTGCAATAATTTTTCGGCTCTTTTTATAGGATCATTTATTTCTAGTAATTTTTGCTTTTCAGCAACTTCTGCATTGACATTCCCTGCTAAAAAATGGGTCAAAAAGGAATGACTATCAATGTTCTCTAAGGCAATTTGGGCTTCCTTTGGAATTTCAGGATTGAGCTTCATGATCTTATTGGCCGTATCTTTTAGTGATTGGACAATGGCTTCTGTTTTTTCTTTTTCTAGATCAAAGTCGAGGTCATGTAAGATCTCATACTTTGCTTTGATAAAAGGTTTTTCACTAGTTAAGGTTAATATTTTAAATCTTTTTTGCCCTTGAATAATGATAGTTGTATTACCATCTGGAAGGACCAACATTTTAAGAATTTTAGCCACTGTACCTATGCTATTGAGATCTCTTATACCGGGCTCTTCAATTTTAAGATTTTTTTGTGCGGTAACTCCAATGATACGGTCTCCTTTGTAGGCTTGCTTCACCAGTTTGACAGACTTTTCACGACCGACCGTGATGGGGATGACTACCCCAGGAAACAATACCGTATTTTTGATGGGAAGTATGGGAAGTTCGTCGGGTAATTGATCGTCCGTGAGTGAAGGAATTTCGTCAGAGCTAATTAATTGAACGACTTCCTCGGGATCGTCCTCCGAAAAGTCAGGATGAAAAATCTGAAAACTTTTGCTCATACTATGTCAATGTGGCAGTTTTATGCCTTTAAAGGAGTTATAAATTATTTATATTTTAGTAGATCAATACTTATGCCAAATAATCTAATGTCTGCTTTTTAAGATTATCTTTACTTTATAGATATAAGTATTTCATTAAAATCCCTATAGTAATTTTAAAAAAGGCCAACTATATGAACCCAATTAAGGTCTTACTTTTCTTAAGTATTTTTGGAATTAATTATCGGATCCACGGACAAAGTGATGCGACTACGGTGCTGAAAATTGATTCTGATAGCCTTTCGTCAAATATTATCATCAATCGATATGATTTTGAGAACATCAATAAAATTCCTCGATATTTCAAAAAATCTCAAATTTTACTGCTTAATGAGCTCGAAAAAAAGAAAGATTATCAGACCCAATATGGCATTTTATCGAAGTACGTTAGGAATTTTGGTATCGAAAATTTTTATTCTGAAACTAGATTACTTTGGCGATTGGCAAAGCTGACAGAAATGTTTGGTGATTATGAAGATGCTAAGTCTCTCTATCGTTTGGTCTTGAGGCATCATCACGGTGGGATTAATACAGATGAATTAGAGTTGTATTATGATTCCTTAAACAACCAGGAGGTAGCTCAGTTTGTGCCTATTGAATATTATTATGAGATGGTCGAACATCGAAAACTTATCGATACCCTGATGCCTCCAAAGGGTGTATTGCTTAATATGGGGTTTTCGGTGAATAGTAGGGGTGCTGATTATGGACCGGCATTCAGCCAAAATAATGGGGCTTTGCTTTTCACTTCACAAAGAGAAGAGTTGAGTATGGAGATCAACAAAAATAGAAATGAGGATCTATACATCAGTTATGTGGATGCTTATGGTACTTGGTCTAAGGCTTATGCTATGGAAGAGATTAATTCTAATTACAATGAAGGTTCGGCCTGTTTAAGTTCGGATGGGAATACGCTGTATTTTTCTCGTTGTGACTGCCCATCGTGCTATGGTGATTGCGATCTCTTCAGTGCCATTTTGAAGGACAGCATATGGATGGACATAAAAAACCTAGGAATCAATGTAAATAGTTTAAGTTGGGATTCACATCCCTCGTTATCCCACAGTGGAGATACCCTCTTTTTTGCATCAGATCGTTTGGGTGGTTTTGGTTTATCTGATATTTATTTTACCACGAAAAAAGATGGATCTTGGACACAAAGCCAAAATATGGGGCCTATCATCAATACTAGAAATAATGAAGTAAGCCCGTTTTATCACCCACTGTTTGGGGTACTTTACTTCTCATCAAATGGACAGCTCTACAATTTTGGAGCATTTGATATTTATAAATCGTATAATATCATGGATAAATGGAGTGAACCTATCAATATAGGACCCTTGGTTAATGGAACGGGGAGCGAGTTTTATTTTACCATTGATGCAAACTCCAAAGATTTGTACTATGCAAGATCATCTTCTAAAGACTTGGATAAATTGGATTTATATTCTTTCCCACTCCCTATGGGTGCCAGACCCGATGCGATAGCACAATTGAAGGGAAGTTTAACGGATGCTTTGAATGGAAAGCCTTTTGGTGGAATAGTGTCTGTAATAGATATGGATCAAGGGGTAGAGGTGGCTCCTAAATATCTGAAAGAAGATGGAACTTTTGAGTTTAATTTAATTGATCAGAGAAATTATTTACTTGTGATACAAGGCGATGATTTCTTCAGGATAGAGGAAGCATTTTACTTAGATGGATATGTAGAATTGAATAAGACTACAGAGCCTATGAATGCCCGAATGAAATTTGAATCTGTAGAGTTCGATAATGGTAAAGCTGAAATTAAGCCTGAAATGTATGGAGATCTCAATAAAATAATTAATTTTTTATATGATAATATTGACTTCAAGTTAAAGATTTCTGGGCATACAGATTCTCAAGGATCTCAAGCACTGAATTTACAATTATCCAAAGATCGAGCGGAAAACATTCGAGACTATATTGTGATTTTCGCAGGTATTCTAGAAAGTCGTGTCGAGTGGGAAGGATTGGGAAATTCTGTGCCTTTGGTGGAAGAAAATACTGAGGCAGATAAGAAAATTAATAGAAGGGTAGAGTTTCAAATCTACAGAGAATGAGCGCTGGAAAAATAAAAGGCTCAAGTTCGTAGTGAGCGAATACGTTTAGAATAACTTGATGATGTCGTTGATGATGGCGTAGGTCATCAATGCCAAGAGCACTATCATGCCTACTTTTTGAGCATTTTCTAGAAAGGTATCAGAGGGCTTTTTTCCAGTAATTATTTCCCAAGTTAAAAATACTACATGCCCACCATCTAATGCAGGTATGGGTAAGAAATTCATAAATGCGAGTACCATGGAAAGCATTCCTGTAATACGCCAAAATCTTTGCCAATCCCAAGTACCACCAAAAATTTTCGCAATGCCTATTGGACCAGAAAGAGATTTATTTGCGGAGACTTCCCCAGCAAATATTTTTTTAAAGCCTTTGATGTTATCCCAAACAATACTGAAAGCCAGTTCAGTCCCTAGTGGTATAGATTCTGCAAGAGTATATTCAATGGTGGAAATTTCATTCAATCGATTGGCTTGAAAGCCAATTTTACCTTCTTCATTGACCTCAATATTTAAAGTTTTTTGGACATTAGATCGATTGATCAATAAAGTGATTTGGGTCCCGGCCAAGGTATCCATACTTGCTTGGAGTTGATCGTAAAACTCAATTTCAGCATCATTCAATGCGATAATTTTATCCCCTACTTGCAGTCCACCAAGATCGGCAGGGCTGCCTTCGATGACCGCACCAATATCAAAAATTAATCTATAAAAAATAAATTTTTGGGCATTGTTTTCTTCTGCAAAATCATCGACAAAATCATTGGGTATGGGTATGGTTAGTCTTTTTCCATCACGGTCTACCGTAAAGTATCCATCACTACTGAGGAGGACGGCTGGACTGGCCAAGTCTCTAAAGCGTTCATAATCTTCGCCATTAATATTAAGGATTCTGTCTCCCGTCTTAAGTCCTATGGACTCACCCAATTCATAAGCTACAATCCCGTATTTGTTTAATTCTTGTTTGGATAGATAGGTATCCCCGTGGGTATATTTAAATCCTATAAATATAACGACACCTAGGATTACATTGACGATGATTCCACCCATCATCACGATTAGTCTTTGCCAAGCGGGCTTGGACCTAAATTCATGTGGCTGAGGTGCGGCGCGCATCGCAGTCACGTCTAACGATTCATCGATCATTCCAGCGATTTTAACAAATCCTCCTAAGGGAATCATACCGAAAGAATATTCAGTATCTCCGAATTTTTTACCCCATATTTTTGGAGGAAATCCAATAGAAAATTGCTCTACCCGCATGCCAAATGCTTTAGCTGCGAGTAAATGTCCTAATTCGTGCAACCCCACTAAAATGGACAAACCGAGAATCAGTTGTCCTACCATGATGAATACTTCCATTAATGAATCAATTCGTTTGCTTTAGTTCTTGTTTCTTTGTCGGTATTGATTAAATCTTCCAAATTTGGAGCACGAAGATAAGACACTTTTTCGAGGCAGTTTTCAATAATTTCGGATATCTGTAAAAATCTTATGCGATCATTTAAAAATGCTTCGACGGCAATCTCATTTGCTGCATTGAGAATACAGGGATGGTTGCCCCCAGAAGAACAGACGTCATAAGCCAATTGAAGGTTTCTGAAAAGTTTAATATTGGGAGGTTCAAAAGTCAGGTTTGAGTAATCTGTAAAATTAAATCTTGGGAAATCTGACAGGATTCTTTTAGGATAAGCTAGTGCGTATTGTATGGGGAGTTTCATGTCAGGAAGTCCCATTTGGGCTTTCATAGAACCATCTTCAAATTGGACCAAGGAGTGTACTATAGATTGAGGATGAATAATAACCTCTATTTGTTCAGTACTTAACCCAAAGAGCCATTTGGCTTCAATGACCTCAAGCCCTTTGTTCATTAATGTAGCTGAATCGATGGTGATTTTAGCGCCCATGACCCAATTGGGATGTTTAAGGGCTTTCTCCTTTTTTATGTTTTGGAGAAAGGCTGCATCCTTACCTCGGAAAGGGCCGCCAGAGGCTGTTAAAATGATTTTTTCAAGTGGATTTTGATATTCACCCACTAAACATTGAAAAATAGCTGAATGTTCAGAATCAACAGGGAAAATGGGAACTCCAGACGTTTCAGCTAGTTTCATGATGATTTCCCCAGCAACTACAAGTGTTTCTTTGTTCGCCAAAGCAATAGGTTTTTTAGCCTCAATTGCCTTTATTGTAGGCATCAATCCAGCATAACCTACCAACGCAGTAAGGACCATATCAATGGTACTCATTTGAACGGCATCATTGAGTGCTGCCATTCCTGCGTATACTTTGATGTGTAAGGGATCTAGGGCATTAAATACCTCTTTGTAAATAGATTCGTCTGTTACGATGACGACGTTGGGATTAAATTTTTTGGCCTGTGCCACAATCAAAGTGGCATTTCTATGACAGGTGAGTAATTCTATCTGAAACAGTTTGGGATGGGCTTCTATCACTTCAAGAGCCTGTTTCCCGATGGATCCGGTAGATCCGAGAATAGCGATATTTTTCAAATTACTTTTATTTTTCTTTGAATGGATGGAGTGCCTCGACTATTTTTCTGTCATTGCTTAATCTAGGCACTTTGTTTTGCCCGCCCAATTTCCCAATGGATTTCATATATTTTATAAAGGCATCAGCTTTGAGTGTGACCACTTGTAAGGGATCCAATACAGCACCCTTTATCAAATCATCATAATAGCTATTGAGCTGTTGCATGTTCAAATTTAACTCTTTTTTGAAAGCGGATACATCATGGGGCCTTTGAGCAAAAGCTATATACCATTCGTGAAGCGGAAGTCCAGAGGTGGGCGTCACTTGGGGGGCGACCGTATATTCAATAAGTTCCGTCTCAGGAAATTTCTGACAAGTACGGGTCATGGCTTTCTCCACTTCTTCTCCAATGACATGTTCTCCAAATGCAGAGATGAAATGCTTAATTCGACCAGTCACAATAATGCGGTGAGGATAAGTACTTAGAAACTTCACAGTATCTCCTATAGCATAACCCCAAAGGCCTGCATTACTGTTTAGGATCACAGCATAATTGACCCCAATTTCAACTTCTTCAAGGGTAAGTCTTTTGCATGATTCATTAAAAAAATCGGAGGCAGCAATAAATTCAAAAAAAATCCCACTGTTAGAAAGCAAAAGGAGACCTTTTGAAGCTTGACTGTCTTGATAAGCAATAAATCCTTCAGATGCAGGATAGGTTTCTATGCTGTCGATGGTTTTTCCTATGGTTTCATATAATTTTTTTTGATAGGGCTCAAAATTTACTCCTCCGTACACAAAAAGAGAAAAATTAGGAAAAACATCTTTAATCGATTTACCTTTCCGACTTACCAATTTGTCAAAATACATTTGAACCCAAGGAGGAATACCAGAAATTAACGATAAGTCTTGATTTTCAGTTTCTAGAATGATTTGGTCTACTTTCTGCTCCCAGTCTTCCAAGCAATTGGTTGGGTAGCTTGGCAGCTGATTGGATTTGAGGTAAGTTGGGATTAAATGATTGACGATCCCAGACAATCTCCCTGTCGGAATCCCAGAAGTATAGGTTAAGGTAGGACTTCCAGAAAGGAAGATTAGCTTTTTATCCAGAAAGGCACTTTTTCCTGTTTCATTCACATAGGATAATATAGCATTTCGGGCACTGTTGATGTGGTTGGGAATAGAATCCTTTGTGATGGGTATGTATTTGGCCCCACTAGTTGTCCCAGAGGTTTTGGCTAAATAGGCAGGTAGACCTGGCCAAAGAATATCTTTTTTGCCTTTAAGAATTTCATTTATATAGGGCTTTAATTCTTCATAATCTCGAATTGGTACCCGATGAGTAAAGTCCTTATGATTTCGAATTTCATCAAATTGATGGTCTCTTCCAAATTGGGTTTTTAAACCTGATTTTATCAATTTTCTAAACAAGTTCGATTGAAACTTACCTGGATTGAACGCCCATTTTTTTTGGTCGTAAACTATCCATTTGGCTATTGGCTTACTTAAGATAGATCGAATCCCCATATTTGTGAAAATAAATTATTAACTGTTTCACATACTTTCATTATTTCACAAAATTACTATGGTTAAGTTTTGATTGACAGATTATTGAAAAATCATTTTGATTAAAAACTTATTTTAGCAATTTATATAGGGTGGCTGAGTGGCTTTTTTGGGGAGATATTTTGTTTTGGAAGGCATATTGAAATATACTACCGGAGGGTAAAAGGGAAAATAAAATGCCCTTTTTTTTGAGACAAATTAAATGGCTTTTAACTTTATTTTTTTCTTCAATTCTTCTATTGCGTATTTAAATTTGGAATTGGTGTCAATCATATCGCTTACGGACTGTAAGGCATAGATCACCGTACTGTGATCTCGACCTCCAAAATGATAACCGATGGATTTTAATGAATGGTTCGTATAGTCTTTGGCAAAATGCATGGCTACTTGTCTTGCAATGACCACTTCTTTTTTTCGCGTTTTTGCCTTCATGTCATCGATAGAAATATTAAAATATTCACCTACCGTTTTTTGAATGTAATCAACCCCAACTTCTGAGTCAATATGAGAGACTATATTTTTAAGAATCGTTTTGGCAAGTTCTAAATCTACTTCGACATTGGTGAGAGAAGCATGGGCAATCATGGAGATAATTACACCTTCCAATTCTCGAATATTAGTATTGACACTATACGCTAGATATTCAATAACTGGGTCGGATATAAGAATGCCATCTGCCTGTAATTTCTTTCTAATGATTGCGATGCGTGTTTCGAAATCAGGTTGTTGAATATCTGCAGTTAAGCCCCATTTGAATCTTGAAACCAATCGCTCTTGAAGACCACTTAAATCTTTTGGAGGCCGATCCGAAGTCATGATGATTTGCTTTCCAGATTGATGCAAGTGATTGAATATGTGGAAAAATATTTCTTGAGTTTTTTCTTTATCTTTCAAAAACTGAACATCATCCAACATAAGTACATCCACATTCCTGTAATAAGCTATAAATTCCTGAAGGCTGTTACTTTTCAGCGCATCTATGAATTGATTGGTGAATTTTTCAGAAGCCACATAGAAAACATATTTTTCGGGATGATTGCGTTTGATTTCGTTACCAATAGCCTGGATTAAATGGGTTTTGCCCAGTCCAACGCCCCCATAAACCATAAATGGATTGAATGAGGTAATTCCTGGTTTATTGGCCACGGCAAATCCTGCAGACCTTGCCAATCGGTTACAATCACCTTCGATGTAATTATCAAATTGATAATTGGGATTTAGGTTAGAGTCACTGGCCAGTTCTTGCATGAACTGAGGATTTTTATATTTATCATATCCATTGACGCGTGATTTGTTAAACCCACCTTTGTTGCCACCTACATTGACCGTGTAGGGTTGGTTCGAGGCACTGCCATTGTCCATAACCACTGCATACTCTAATTTACCGTTTTGGCCAATTACTTTATGAATGGCCTGCTGCAGAATATGTATGTAATTTTCTTCGAGCCACTCATAAAAAAATTGACTGGGCACCTGAATAGTCAATACGGCATCTTCTAGTTTTACTGGAACAATGGGCATAAACCATGTATTAAAACTTTGTTCCGGTATTTGCTCTTTAATCCTTAAAAGGCAATTACTCCATTTTTCTACGTGCATGTAGGTATGATTTTAGAGGAGGTCATTTTTCTTTTTTTGGATTATTATTTTATTAAGTGTTTTCAAATTTGGGGTAAAAAAGTTTAAGAAAAAAGTGAAATATGATTTGAATTAAAATAAATTAAAAGAGTTCTTTTTTACTTTCCTAATTTAATATTTTTTTAATGAATTTTAATTGTTTAAGGCAAAAATTACCATAAATATATTAACAGATTCGATTAATGCATCTTGATCAATTAGTTTTGTTTAGCATGAAGGAGGGTCAAGCGACATTCAGCGAATTTTCAAAATCGACTTTCAAAAATTGGGTTAAAGAAATTAAGCAAAAAAGTTCCGATTTAGATTTTGAAAAAGAATTAAAATGGCGAGATCCATGGGGGATTGAGTTAGATCCTTTTTTTGATGATTCCAATACCACAGCGGCGACTTACATCACACATTTTTTTTCAAGCCATCCGTATCCTCAATGGAAATTACTTCACAAAATCAGAGTAAAAGACGATAAAACTGCCAATAGTGAAGCGCTCGAAGCACTTAATAATGGTTGTGAAGGTATTATTTTCAATGTACAGCACCATGCTCCCAATCCAGACATTTTGTATGATCAAATTCAGGCCTCACATTGCAGTATTTTTTTCATGGGATCAAGGACGAAAGATTTAGATAATTTTTTTAATCACTACCGCTCTTTGAAGGCAATTGCATTCGAAGGGGGTGCAGATAACTGGGTGTCGGGACACGCTCAATTCAGTTTTACCATTGACGCAACTCATTACCGAACCCTTAAAGAATGGTCAAGCCTTGCTTTACAAATTATTGATTGCTTAAAAAGTAAAAATCAATCCGTCACGGTGCACTTAGATCATGGTTCTCATTTTTATCATGAACTCACTCGGGTTCGTAGTTTGCGATTTATGGTGTCTGCACTTTGCAGAGCTGAGAAAATCCCTTTTTCAATAGATAGATTTCAGATACACTCCTCACCAAGAAAACGGGAAGGATTAGCTGAAGGCCTCATTTCAAATAGTGCGACAGGTCTGTCGTTAACCCTAGGGGCTGTAAATTATTTGTCATTTGAGTTAGATGCTGAGAACAGTACTGATGGACACCGCTGGTCTCGAAATGTGGGTAACTTACTTCGTGAGGAGGCCCAATTAACTTTTGAGCAAGACCCTATAGCTGGGTCCCATTTTTTAGATTTTTATTGCCATCAGCAATGCCTTGCCTTGTGGAGGTTGATACAATCAAAATTTGGGGACCTAACCTATGCGGACCTGATCGGTGAACATCATTATCATCCACCTTCATATGAGCTGGAAGGTTTTGTTCCAGGTAAACCTCCCTTTTTGAGAGGTCCTTACCTCACGATGTATACCCAAAGGCCTTGGACGATTCGACAATATGCCGGCTTCTCCACAGCTCTAGCCTCTAATTCATTTTATCGAAATAATCTAAAAGCAGGGCAAAAGGGGCTTTCGGTAGCTTTTGACTTGGCTACCCATAGGGGCTATGACAGTGATCATCCTCGTGTGATGGGAGATGTGGGAAAGGCAGGGGTTGCCATCGATTCAGTGGAGGACATGAAACTCCTTTTTGATCAAATCCCATTGGATCAAATGTCTGTTTCCATGACTATGAACGGGGCGGTAATTCCCATCATGGCTTTTTTTATTGTGACTGCAGAAGAGCAAGGGGTAAGGCCAAGTCAATTGACGGGAACAATTCAAAATGACATTTTGAAAGAATTCATGGTGCGAAATACCTACATCTATCCACCCAAGCCTTCGATTAGAATTATTGGAGACATTTTTGAGTTCTGTGCTGCTCACATGCCCAAATTTAATTCCATTAGTGTCAGCGGCTATCACATGCATGAAGCGGGTGCTTCAGCGCAATTGGAATTGGCATATACCTTGGCGGATGGATTGGAATACGTAAGAAAGGGGATGGAAGTAGGTATTCCTATAGATCAATTGGCACCGAGAATGTCATTTTTTTGGGGCATTGGAATGAACTTCATGACCGAAATCGCAAAAATGAGGGCTGCTAGGTTGTTGTGGGCCAAGCTCATGAAATCTTTTGATGCCCAAAATCCTAAGAGTATGGCTTTGCGTGCACATTCCCAAACTTCAGGATACAGTTTGACCGCACAGGATCCCTATAATAATGTGGGGAGGACCTGCATGGAAGCATTAGCAGCCATTTTTGGACACACCCAATCATTACATACCAACTCACTCGATGAGGCCCACGCGTTACCCTCGGAATATTCGGCAGCCATAGCGCGTGAGACCCAAATATATCTTCAAAAGAAAACGGGTATTTCCCAGGTAATAGATCCTTTTGGTGGCTCCTTTTACCTTGAAAAACAAACCGAAGATCTGATCGATAAGGCGTGGAAAATTATCCAAGAAATAGAAGATATGGGAGGTATGATTGCAGCCATTGAGCGGGGATATCCGAAGATGAAAATCGAGGAGGTTGCTGCAACGACCCAAGCACATCTTGATACGGGGGTAGCGTCTATTGTGGGGGTCAATAAATACACTACGGATCAGAAAGATCATTTTGATTTACTTGAGGTTGATAACCAAGAGGTACGTGAGCAGCAAATGGCAAATATCAATGCCCTTAAGACACGACGTGATGATCATAAAATTAATCAAGCATTAAAGAAATTAACAGAAGCAGCCGCTTCGGACAAGGGCAATTTGCTCGTATTGGCCATCGAGGCCGCCCGCCTAAGAGCGACGCTTGGAGAAATAACCTTAGCCATGGAAAAAGAATTTGGAAGACACAAAGTATCACATCAAACGATTTCAGGAATTTATGCAAAATCAGCCCTTCAAGATTGCTTTTTTAAAAAGGCCTTGGCACTCACAGGTACTTTTGCTGCCAAGGAAGGTCGTAGACCCCGTATTTTAATTGCCAAAATGGGTCAAGATGGTCACGATAGAGGAGCTAAAATTATTGCCACTAGTTTTGCTGATTTGGGATTTGATGTAGACATAGGTCCTTTGTTTCAAACACCGAAAGAGACGGCCATGCAGGCGGCTGAAAATGATGTACATTTTGTAGGTGCCTCTTCATTGGCTGGGGGTCATCACACTTTGATTCCAAAACTGATCAAAGAGTTAGCGCTGCTCAACAGAGAAGATATCGGTGTCATTGCAGGCGGCGTGATTCCGGAGCAGGACCATGATTTTTTGTTTGCAAAAGGGGTGACTGCTATATTTGGCCCTGGGACTGTAATTTCAAAGGCAGCGATAGAAATTTTAGAGAAATACAGGACCAGTAAAGGGCATTAAATATTACATAGGTTTTTAAACCTTTAACGGATGTCATGTGGCCTGCCTTTTGATTGGGCGTGTCAGGCACGTAGGTCCACCCCCTCCTTTGATACTTATGTCGATGCCTGCGTAGGTAAAAACTTCGACGCCAGCTGCTTGTAATAGTTCTTGAGTCATTGGATTTCCATGCACCATTAAAACTTTGCGTGGAGCTAAGGCCAGGATATTACATCCCATAGTATCAAATTCTCGGTCAGGGACATCGATAAGTTTGAAGTTTCTACGCAGTAGTTCATTTCTAAAATGAATGGGCATTAATCGCGGATAAATTACTGCCAAATCTTTGCCTATTGGACTGAGTACAGACATCAAATGGAAGACACCATTGGGTCCATTGTAATGGGGCATTTCGGCTACTATAACGTCTACATTGAGAGGTTTTAATAAGCTGCGAAGTTGTTCAATACCCTCATAATTGGTCCGATAAGTATGACCTACGGCCAAGGTGGTTTCGTTGAGCCATGCGACATCACCGCCTTCCAAGGTGCCTGGATTTTTAATTTCACCTAAAATATTGATGTGAAATTGTTCAAAAACTTGTTTTTGGTGTGCCGGTTCATTGGACCTTCCTGCTTTGCCCATATTACAAATAATCATACCTTCATTGGTGCTTATAGAAGCATCTCGACAATAAATACTGTCAATTTGAATATCTTTTTCCCAGGGGAGTTCATAAATAATGGGTTGGGTACTCTTGATTAATTCAGTAAAAAGCTCATATTCATTTGAACTGTTCATGAAATCGGGTTGACTCAAATAGTTCAATGCCTCCCATTGTTCGTTTAAACGAGATTCGTTTCGAAAGGCAGTAGCCACAGGTTTTATCATTAAAGAATGGATTTTACCAAATTCAGAGTGAGCAGTTAATTTCATGAGGATGTTTTTGAGGCTTTCATATAAATGTACACAGGGATACCGGCCATCAATATAATAAATCCGTAAAAAACACTTTCTTGTCCGGATCCAATAATAGCCCAAAGAGAAAAAAGAAAAGCGATGAGGCCTCCTAGAATAGGGATAAATGGCGTCTTTAAAATCTTTTCTTGCACCAGTAAAATTCCATAAGCTGCTACCGTGAATAGATAAGGAACCAAAACAAGAAAAGTAGAGAGTAAAATAAAAAAGCTATAGGTAGCTACCAATCCATCCGAATAATTCATCATCATCATGATTGAAACAAAGACACAAGAAATAATTAAACCCGTCGCGGGCACCCCTTGTGGGTTAAGTTTCGCAAAAACTTTGGGGAACAGGCGGTCTGTTGCAATGGCACAGGGTACTTGACCTTGTATCAAAATCCATCCATTCAGGGCTCCGAGTGTCGAAAAAACAGCCCCAATGGTGACCAAAGTTCCCCCAATGGGTCCCCAAATGATAGCAGCTGCCTCAGAATAAGGGAAGGGTGAATGCATTAATTGTTCAGATGGGATCATTCCCATTATGGACACGCTGCCCAGAAAATAAATCAGGAAAGTTATTATCAATCCAAAATAGGTCGCTTGAGGAATCGTACGTCTAGGATTGATTACATTATTGGAAGGTACTGTAGCGCTTTCAAGGCCTAAAAATGAAAAGAGGGTAAATGCAGCAACCGCGGTAACGGCAGTACTATTTGAAGATTCAGAAATATTAAGTGGGGTAAAATTTTCGGGATCAATAAAGAAAAGGCCACAAAAACCCACTAAAAACAGGGGCGCTATTTTCAAAACCGTCGTTACTACTTGCACTATTCCAGCTTCTTTGATCCCTCTGGTATTGATATACGTCACGGACCACAAGATGATCTGACCCGTGAGGACTGCGACCAGTGTATTTGAATTTAAAATAGGGAAAAAATACCCAAGATAACTGACCATACCTACAATGATGGCGGCATTTGAACACCAAATGCTAATCCAATATCCCCACGCCACCAAAAATCCTGAAAAGTCTCCTAACCCAACCCTTGTATAGGCATAAGGCCCACCATGCGCATTGGGCAAAACTTTACTTAATTGGCTGAACACAAAAGCGAGTGAAAGCGCACCAAGTCCAGAAAATATCCAACCCACTATACTGATCGGTCCGTAAGCAGCGAGTGCGGAGGGAGTTAAAAAAACTCCAGACCCAATCATATTTCCTGCAACCAATGCCGAGGCTGTCCAAAAACCAATTTTCTCGTTTTTTGCTGACATTTTTGATTTAATCAAGCATATTTGAATATAAGTTCGAAAGATAATATAAATAAATTATGGTGACTCGATTTTTTATTGATCCAGATATTACCAAAGCCTCAACACTCCCGGCTTCTTTTTATAAAGATCAAGATCTTTTTGATGCTTTGAAAGAAAAAATTTTCATAAAAAGTTGGCAATGGATCGGCTCAGATGATCTCGTTCCACTTCCCAATCACTCCCATCCTTTTGTCTTACTTGATCATTATTTAACAGAGCCTATGCTGTTGATTAGAAATGCCCAAGATGAGTTGAACTGTTTTAGTAATGTGTGCACCCACAGAGGGAATCTCATCGCGCAACAGCCTGGAATAGTAACTAAATTCGTTTGTGCCTATCATGGCCGCAGGTTCAGTCAAGAGGGAACATTTGAATTTATGCCGGAATTTAAGGAAGCCCAAGATTTTCCAAGGGCCTGTGATGACTTACACAAATTCAAGCTTAAAAATTTGGGGCCTCATTTATTTGTGGGCATGCTTCCCCAATTTAATTTTGATTCAGTGCTCGAGGTGATGCGTCAAAGGATTGGTTTTTTACCTCTTGAACAGTTTAAATTCGAATCCGTCTTATCAAAAGATTATTTAGTCAATGCGCATTGGGCACTCTATTGCGATAATTATTTGGAGGGATTTCATATTCCTTTTGTTCATCAAGATTTGAATGATACCTTGGATTATGGGGATTATACGACAGAAATTTATGATTACTGCAATCTTCAAATTGGCTATGCTAAAGATGACGTTGAAGTTTTTGATTTACCTGAAGGACATCCTGATTTTGGAAAAAAGGTAGCTGCTTATTTTTATTGGATATTTCCGAATATGATGTTCAACTTTTATCCTTGGGGTTTATCTATCAATATCGTTAAACCTCTTTCAATAAATAAGACCAAGGTCGCCTTCCTTACCTATGTTTGGGATGAATCAAAATTTGATAAGGGAGCTGGAGCGCTCCTTGATAAAGTCGAACGTGAGGATGAATATGTAGTTGAGGGCGTTCAAAAAGGACTGAGATCTAGATTTTATCAAGCCGGTCGTTTTTCTCCTAAACGGGAGAAAGGAGTGCATCATTTTCATAAATTGATCGCTGACTTTATGAATGCTGAGGATGAATGAAAAATCCTAAAGATGGGATAGGTAATCGTTTTCTAAAAAACATTCACGCAACCATGTCAAGTTGACTTCATCCAAAGAAGAGGACCCCACTGGGATAAGATCTAAAAGTTGTTGTTTTGTTCGCAGACCGATAACTGCCGTCTTGACGGCCTCATGGGCCAATACAAAGGCTGTGGCGGCATTGGCTATGTTTTTTTTGAGCAACTGTTTCTGAAGAAGATCGATGTCTAATTCGGAGCGATCTAAGTAGGGACTAGGTGATTTACCTTTAAGCAGGCCTTTCGCCAATACACCACGAGCCTGGACGCCGATGTCTTGGGATTGCAACAAGGGCAAAAGGCGGTCTTCTGATCTTCTATCAAGTAAGCTGTATTGAAGCATGACACTGGTTATATTGGATTTTTTTACGTAAGCACGAATGACATTAGGCCTGATAGATGAGAGGCCATAAAAGCGTATTTTACCCGACGCAACCAATGTTTCAAAAGCATCGATGGTTTCGTCAATAGGATCCTCAATTGTGCCACCGTGAAGTTGATACAAATCAATGTAATCTGTACCCAATCTTTTCAAGCTCTGCTCAACAGCAGACAAAATATATTTTTTAGAGGGGTTCCAATGCCAAGTTTTTCCATTTTTATCCCAAACATTGCCCACTTTGGTCGCTAGGATTACTTCTTTTCTTCTAGATCCAAGAGCTCTTCCAAGGATAGATTCGTTCCTACCTTGATCATAAAAGTCGGCAGTATCAAAATAATTAATACCCAAATCAAGGGCTTGGTTCAACAGGCTACTCTGATCTTCAACATATGGGTCTAAGGACATACAGCCGAAGCTGAATTCACTTATTATTAAATTAGATTTCCCCAGTCTTCTGTAATTCACTTCATCTTATTTTTGAGACTAGATTAACATGAGATAGCCTAATTTGAGCTATAAACCAGATTATCTGCCCTTCTTTCTAGCTACAATAGGGTTATTTTTATCCCCTCTCTTTTTGGGGCTTTTGTACTTACGCTTCATTTTATCAACATACCTTATCTTGGCATTTATTTTTTTATTTTTTGATTTTTTCTCATGAAAAGCTTCTCCCGAGGGCGCTGCCAATGGTTTTTTCAGTTCGAGGTTGGGCTGGCTACTTTTGGGCAATTCATCTAGAGTCAAAACCGTGGATATCTCAATATGATCAGGGAAGGCCTCATTTGGAATTTCAAAATCCATCAATTTCTCTATAGCTAACTTCTTATGAGCCTCATAAGGACTGAAAAGCGAGATGGCATTGCCTTTTCTTTCGGCTCGACCCGTTCTTCCTATACGATGAATGTAATTTTCTTGAATTTCAGGAAGATCAAAATTGATCACGTGCGATACTTCTGAGATATCTAAGCCTCTGGAAATTAAATCAGTGGCAATCAATACACGGTGGGTGCCAGATTGAAATTTTTTAACCACATCAAATCTGTAATTTTGAGATTTATTCGAATGGATAATTCCCATTTGCTCAGGGAAGGTTTCATAGATTTTTTCAAAAAGCTCATCGGCTAATTTTTTACTCGAGACAAATACCAATACTTTATGCATGACTTCCTCATCGGCTAGGAGTTTTTTAAGGAAGTTGATTTTCGTATTGAAATTAGGTACAGAATAAAGAATTTGATTAATATTTTCCAATGGTGAGCCAGCAGGCGCAGCTTCGACACGTTCAGGTCGCTTGAAAAATAAATTAATTAATTTTTGAATTTCATCATCTAATGTAGCCGAAAACATGAGGTTTTGACGTTTTTTGGGAAGCAAGTCCATTAAATTTTTTAATTGCGTTCGAAAACCTAAATTGAGCATTTCATCAACTTCATCGATGATCAGTGTTTTGATTAATTTGGTTTTTAAAATACCGTTGAGCATCAAATCCATCAGCCTACCCGGTGTACCAACGACCACATCGGCTCCTTGATGCAGGGCGTTCATTTGGGTTTTAATATTGGTTCCACCATAGGCCCCGATGGTGGAAACGTCCATGTACTTCGTTAATTTTTCTGTTTCTTCAACGACTTGAACCACCAATTCTCGCGTGGGGACAATGATCATGATTTGTGGTGTCAGTGCCTTATTAAATTTCCACTGTCTTAAGCAAGGAAGCAGATAAGCATAGGTTTTACCCGTACCTGTTTGTGCAATCCCAATGGTATCACGACCGGACATGATGACTGAAAATATTTTGTGCTGTATGGTGGTCGGGCGGGTGAGTTCCATATCTCTGAGGGCATTTTTCAGAGAGGCATTTAAATTAAGATCATCGAAAGTCATGCCACAAAGCTACCACAGATTGATGGACTAAATAGCATCGTATCGCGTTCATCACGATTTTGACAAATGCAGCATTATGGTCTATCTACCTAAGGGGGATTAGTATCATTTATAGTTAGATTTACATTCACAATAGAAATAAACTTTATGGATTGATATGTGGTCTCGAATTTATTTTTTACTCATTTACGTATTCAGTTTAAATGTGTCAGGTAGCGCCCAATCTAAGCTGCCTTATAAAGAAATTCCTAGTTATCCCGCAAATTACAGTCAGAGTACGGTCATATCCCGGATGATAGATGGACTGGGGTATCGCTATTATTGGGCCACCGAGAATTTGAGAGCATTGGATCTTGATTTCAAACCCGATACCCTTGCTCGGTCAACTTTTGAGACGATGGAGCATATTTATGATCTTTCTTTTATGATTTTAAATGCGTCAAAAAATCAAGTAAACCACCGAAGAGATCCTGTTCAAATGACTGCAAATGACTTGCGTTTGGCGACGCTTTATAATTTGAAATCCGCCAGTGCGGAGATGGCATTAGTTGAAAATTTAGAGGAGTTAAACATTCTTTTTGAGGGTTCAACGGGGAGGAAGGCCCTTCCTTTTTGGCACGTACTTAACGGTCCTCTGGCCGATGCAATTTATCATACGGGCCAAATGGTCTCTTTCAGAAGAACTTCAGGAAATCCCATGAATCCCAAAGTAAATGTTTTCATGGGAAAGACAGATTTATAGAATTTTTGCGATAAATGTGAAAGCCCATAGTATTGATATTAACTTCACCTTATGATTCAACAAAGGCCCCTGACCGATTGGTTGCCGATAACCCAAAAAGAAGTAGAAGATAGAGGATGGTCCCAATTAGATGTGATCATCGTTTCGGGTGATGCTTATGTCGATCATCCTGCCTTTGGTGCGGCAGTGATCGGCCGGATTATTGAAAGTGAAGGGCTTCGAGTGGGCATCATACCTCAACCTAATTGGCGAGATGATCTAAGAGATTTTAAAAAATTTGGTGCTCCTAAATTATTTTTTGGAGTCACTTCGGGTTGTATGGATACGATGGTCAACCACTACACCGCAAATAAAAGAAGGCGCAATAATGATGCCTACACGCCAGGAGGAGAAGTGGGTTATCGGCCGGATTACGCAACCGTAGTTTACAGTAATATTCTTAAGGATTTGTATCCTGACGTACCTGTTTTGATTGGGGGAGTAGAGGCCAGTTTGCGTCGAGTGACCCATTATGATTATTGGTCAGATACTTTAAAACCTACGATCTTGGTTGACAGTAAGGCGGATCTTTTGGTGTATGGCATGGGTGAACAACCCTTAAGAGAAATTCTCAATTTACTTAGAAAAGGGGTTCCATTTAGCTCTCTGAAGACCATAGCTCAAACCAGTTACCTCCAATCATTAGATCAAGAGATACCTAAAAACAAAAATTGGCCAAAAACGATCACCTTGAGTGCTCATGAAACCTGTCTTCAAGACAAAAAAGCATATGCGGCCAACTTTAAGCACGTGGAGCAAGAGTCCAACAAACTCAAAGCCCATCGTATAGTACAACCTGTGAAAACATGGAATGCCATTATTAATCCGCCTTTTTATACCATGACTGAAAATGAGATAGATCAGTCTTTTGACCTGCCTTATACTCGACTTCCACATCCCAAGTACAAAAAAAGAGGCCCCATTCCGGCGTATGAGATGATTAAATTTTCCGTCAACATGCACAGAGGATGTTTTGGAGGGTGCAGTTTTTGCACAATTTCTGCCCATCAAGGTAAATTCATCGCCAGTAGGTCTAAAAAGTCCATCATGAAAGAGGTGGACAAGGTGACCGAAATGCCAGATTTTAAAGGCTACATATCAGATCTTGGAGGACCCTCAGCGAATATGTATGGTTTGAAAGGCAAAGTACAATCCATCTGTGACAGGTGCGTGAGCCCCTCTTGCATTCACCCGGTAGTTTGTGACAATCTAGATACGGACCACAGCGCGATGACTCAGATATACAAGGAGGTTGATGCCCATCCCAAGATCAAGAAAGCTTTTGTAGGGAGTGGGATTCGTTATGATTTATTGGTCAAAAGCTATAACAAAAAAGCCAATGATAGTATTGATGCTTACATGGAACAAGTCGTGACGCGTCACATTTCGGGGCGATTGAAAGTGGCTCCCGAGCATACCTCTGATGAGACTTTAAAGGTGATGCGCAAGCCTTCTTTCAAACATTTTCATAATTTCAAAAAGAAGTATGATGATCTCAATAAAAAGCATGGCTTGAATCAAGAGTTGATTCCTTATTTTATCTCAAGTACCCCTAATTGTAAAGAGGAGGACATGGCCAATTTAGCGGCCGAAACTAAAGATATGGGATTTAGATTGGAGCAGGTTCAGGATTTCACGCCTACCCCTATGACGGTAGCTACTGTGATTTATTATTCAGGCTATCACCCTTATACAATGAAGGAGATGTTCACTGCCAAAACAGAGAAGGAGAAGAAAGATCAACATATGTTCTTTTTTTGGCACAAAAAGGAATACCGTAAAAAAATCAAAGAGAACCTTGTGAGCAAAGGCCGTGAAGATTTAGTCGAGCGTTTGCTTTTCAGTGATTCATCTCAAAATAAAAAATTGCCTGAAAACAAGCGAACAAATTTTCGCAGCAAGCGCATAAAAAAGTATTGATCCTTAGACTTTTTCTAAAAATATTTTTCTGATATTGGATACCGTGTTTTTGTATTCTTCCTTACTTGACATCACTTTCCACTCAGGGTGATTGATAAAGGTGTTCCAAGTTTCATTGCGATGCTCCAGATCACGGAAATTCAGCATATAAACCAAACTGGGCTGATAAGGACCAACAATCATTTTAGAAAAAAAGATAGGAGGAAGACCCACCTTGTTAAATAAGGTGATTTCTTCCTCATTAAACATCTTAATTTTTCTACGTACCGCATCTTCATTTTGGCCTTCATAGATACGTAATTCAAAGAGACCAGCTTCCTTTATAGGATCGAGCATCTGTTTCAAGCCATCAAAGGCACGAAGCAAAGAGGAGGAAATACGATTGTAGATTTTACCTGAAGCAGTATACTCACTCATTTTCTTAATGAAATCTGAGGTTTCTTGTAGTGCCAAGCATTGCTGATAGACCTCAAAGTTGGGATAAGTGAATAAAGACCATAATTTCTTAGGTTCCGGATTACCTACTTCTTTGAAGATCAGGGGGTGATGACCCGAAAGGATTTTTATGGCCGGATTTAAGGTCTCTTTTAAATATTTCAATAATGCTAACTCGGCGCCCCCAAAGGTGAGTTCATAACTCTTGAGTTCATAAATTTCGTTTTCTAAATCTACTGTTTTGACCATATTTTGCGCGGCCGATACCCCAAAGGTTGAACTCAATACCGAGGCGGCAATAAATTTTCTTCTTTTCATTAGAGTTAATGATTTATTGTGTTAAAATAAGGAATTTGATGAATTCAATAGATGCTTTAAGGATTTATTGAACTTCATTTAAACTTAAAAATAACCAATTTTAATTTCAATGGTATTTGTAAATAGACTTCTTTTTTAGCCTTTCTCATTTCTCCCTTTTGTTTACCAATTGGATCAAATCAATATTATTTCCAAGCAAGATATCTGTAGGATTGATTCTTCCTTTTTCTGGACCATTTTCTAGTTTTAGCACACCTCGGGGACAAACGGCCGAGCAAATGCCACAACCGACACAGCTTGATCTTACAATATTTTCTCCTTTTTGTGCATAAGCTCTTACATCAATACCTTGTTCACAATAAGTAGAACAGTTCCCACAAGAAATACATTGACCCCCATTAGTTGTAATTCTAAAACGTGATTTAAAACGCTGAACAATGCCCATATATGCGGCCAATGGGCATCCGAATCGACACCAAACCCGGTTCCCAAAAATAGGATAAAACCCGGTACCAATAACACCTGCAAACCATGCCCCAATCAAGAAACTATAACTGTCTTTAATCCATTGAGAGTGAATTCCCAGAAAAGAGGGCGAGCCTGTAAAATAACAATATAAGGTAACGAGGGTCATCACCAAAGAGAAGACCAATATCGCGTGAATCAACCAACGTTCAAGCTTCCACGCGTGCAAACTTTTATCAGAATGTTGCCTGTAAGGATCTCCTAAGGTTTCTGCCAAACCCCCGCAACCACATACCCAACTACAATACCATCTTTTCCCAAAAAAGTACACCATAACAGGGACAATAACCAGTGTGAGTACAATCCCCCAAATCAAAATAAACAGTCCGATACTGCCACTATTTCGTAAATCGTCTAAATTCCAGTCAAAGAAAAAATCGTAGTCTAAGGGGAAGGCATTTTTAAAATCATAACCGGGCATGTTTAAGCTGGTCATGATCTCTGGAATTAAAAAAGCAAACACGATCTGAAAAAATAGCACCGAAGTGGTACGCATTACTTGGTATTTATTACCTCTGTATTTGATGTACATGCGTAAAGCCATAACCACCATAATCGTACAATATAGAAAGCCATATACAAACCACTGACTGGCAGGACCCCCATTTAAAAAGAGGCTAATGGGGTCCACAATAAAGGTCCAGTTAACCACATAATCTGGCATAAAATACAGAAGTAGGTAAAAAGAAACCAAATAGATTAAGACGAGCCACGCGATCCAACCTCTATTGGTGCTGGCTTTTAAATAAATGCCATCATTTTTGATACCTGCTTTTCCTAGTAAAATAAGATTGGGTAAAATAAACAACAAAGAGCCTAAAATCCCGAGACCAAAAGTAAGCATCCACATCAAACCTGCATGCGCTTTTACATAGCCTTTGCCTGCTATTTTAGCAAGATCAAAACTCAATGTGTGTGGCTTTCCATAAATTTTATATTGATATTGTTCGCCTTTTTTATCCCAGTTTTTCTCATCGTCGTATTGGGCAATGAGTAAGTCATAATGGTTATTGGCTACTTCATAAGCATGGCGCACTCGATCGGAGAATTCGAAAATAGTTAGGGGATCATCTTTAACAAAGGCTTTGGTAAGTTCCGTTTTGATTATCTCGTTTTGATAACCTTTTTCCATTATGAAGGCGTCTAATGCCGATGGCGATAAATGAAAAGAACCCGTAAAAATAGTTCCCGTAAAAAGAGACAACCCTATGAGAAAAATAACCAATCCTATATTTTGTATGCGCTTCATTTTTTATGCCTCACTAAAAATCCGTTTCCAGCTTTTCTTTTTTAATTCAATCGACGTATTATTTTCTTGGTTGAATTTGGATACAATTTCGGATGCGTATTTTTTATAAAATTCAGGATCAAAATTGGCATCGGAGAGATGCGCCAAAACATAGCTTACCGATTTCTTTTTCGTAAGAACCTTGTCAAAAAACGCATGCCGCATGCGTATACCAAAGTTATTGATACCAATAAACTCATGGGTATTTTTATCATAATTAAGATGAATACACATTTTTCCATTTTTATGCCCCCAGTAAAAGCGGGCTTCGTTTTCTTTGGGCTTCGCCCACACCCAACCATAGGTTTGATATTCGATATCGAAAAATTTTGCAGAATTAAACCAATGCCCAGGATGATAGGCGGTTCTATGGTTACAAATGGTTTGAGCCAAGGTTTCACCCATCATTCTTCCTGTATACCAAACGGCTTCAATGGCCTTTCGTTCTCCCATGGGCTCCTGTTGTTCTGCACAATCTCCAATAGCATAAATATTAGAGATATTGGTTTCTAAAAAGCGATTTACTTTTATGCCCCTACCTGTCACTATGTTGCTATCCTTAACAAAATCAATGTTTGGTGAAACCCCTGCCGTTAAGCCCACAACATCACAAAATATTTCTTCCCCGGTCTCTTCAATGATTACGGAGGTTACTTGACCCGAGGTATTGGCTTTTATTTCTCTTAATTGGGTACTCAAACGCAAGTCGACATGATGTTCCTTAATATGTTTGTTGATCATCTCAGATTCTCGATCCGGTAAAACGTCATTCCAAAAACTTTTTTCTCGAACTAAAAAGGTGACGGGAATATTTCGACTGCGCAGCATTTCAGCCAATTCAATACCAATCAATCCACCACCTACAATTATCGCGTGTTTACACACTTGATTATTGGGTGCAAATTGCTCTAACTGTTCCAAATCTTGTTTGTGATATAGGCCTATAACGCCTTTGGAATCTTGACCTGGCCAGCCAAATTTATTGGTTTTTGAACCACTGGCAATCACTAATTGGTCATAAGAAATTGAGGTATTGTCTTCAAAAAATATACAGTTGTTGTCGGTGTCAATTCGGTTGACAAAACCTTGTTTTAAATTAATTTTATTTTTTGCCCAAAACCAATTTTCATAGGGCTGTGTTTGTTTAAATTCCATATGTCCCATGTAGACATACATCAAAGCAGTTCTCGAAAAAAAATAGGGTGCTTCTCCGGAAACAAGAGTAATCTGGTTTTTTGAGTTTTTTCTGATGTGCCGGGCAGCAGTCACTCCAGAGATCCCATTTCCGATAATTACAATATGTTTCATTCTTGAATTTTTTGATAGCGCTGATTTGTTAAAGTTAAGGACTTAAGACGATTTATTCGGTAACGAATTCAGGCTAATAATATTTAAGGAGCTATATTTTATCTTTCGAATGCAATGGGCGTGAGATAAAACTATGAATGATTTATTTTAATAGATCAATATTAGGAAAGTGTTCATGTAGATTTTTTAATATAGGATGTTTGGAGACCTAATTGGAGGAAAAAATGGAGATTTGAGTAACTATTTTTCTAAGGGTTTAGAATGAACTAGCATTGTGGAGATGATAAATATACAGATCCAAAAGAAAACACTGTTTCCCCTAATATTAATCATCTTAGCTGGTGAATCCGTATTTTTTTTACCTTTTGTAATCCAGCGTGTATTTAGGCCCACTTTTCTAGATGTATTTGAGTTAACCAATTATGAACTGGGTATGTGCTTTTCTATTTATGGGTTGGTAGGATTATTCTCTTATTTTTTCGGTGGGACGTTAGCGGATAAGTTTTCACCGCGGATATTGATGGCCTTGGCTTTGGTGTTTACGGCATTAGGAGGCGTTTGGATGACCAACTATCCCGCTTTTACAGATCTCAAATGGCTGTATGGTTACTGGGGATTTACTTCTATCTTTCTATTTTGGGGGGCTATGATCAAACAGACCAGGATTTGGGGCGGAGCCAAAAACCAAGGCATAGCCTTTGGTTTTTTAGATGGGGGTAGGGGACTGGTAGCTGCGGTATTGAGTTCTGTCGGGATATTAATTTTTGCTCATTACATAGGAGATGCTACAGATTTAAACTTGTCTGAGCGACGAGATGCTTTTAAGAGTGTACTGATCTTCACTTCTGCTTTTGTTGCAGCCATTGGTATACTGGTTTTTTTCTTTTTGGATAAAAACGGGGAGCCTGATACTTCAACGGATGTGTCACAGGTTTTTGTTTGGAGTGATTTCATGAAGGTCATGAATATGCCCTCAGTTTGGTATCTGACCATGATTGTATTTTGTGCATATATGGGCTATAAAGTGACTGATATATTTTCTTTATATGCTAAGGAAGTCATGCTTTATGATGAAATTTTGGCCGCTGGAATAGGATCCATACTGCTGTATTTGAGACCGCTAGTTGGCGTGATTATTGGGTTATTGGCGGATCGTACCCAGGGATCTTTCCTCATTTTATTGGCCTTTATAATGATGTTTTTGGGGAGTATATTTTTTGCCTCAGGCATCATCAATCCCGGACTGAATAGTTTATTTTTTACAGGAATCACTTTATCTGCTGTCGGGATATATGCTTTGCGCGCCCTTTATTTTTCTATTTTGAAAGAGGGACTTATACCCGTCACTTTAACGGGGACTGCAGTCGGAGTCATCAGTTTTATTGCCTATACGCCTGATATTTTCTCTGGACCGATCATTGGATATTTATTGGACAGTGCTCCTAGAGAGGCTGGCTATAGGTCAGTTTTTTCTCTTTTGGCAGTTTTTTCTCTTTTAGGTTTAGTGGCTACCTGGGCGTTTAGAAAATCAGTATCATCCATCCTTCAATAAATGTATTCCTTCTTCCAGTAATTTTTCTCTTTGTTCAAGATTTAGGTGGAGGGGCAATTGAGCCAATCCAATGATTCTGCGGATGAGCTCCATACCTTCAAACTGACACACTAAAGAAAAGTCTATTCCTGATGCTGGATAATGCTTCCAAAAGTCATTTAAATAGGAGATCGGTTGTTCTGCCATCCTGAGATGTGCCCTAAGTACTCCGAGATCATACTCTTTGGGCCCAAAAAAACAAAATTCAGGATCAATGACACGAAAACCGAAATCCGTTTTTAACCAACTTCCTGGATAGTAATCGCCATGGAGCAGTGAAGTACCCTCAGAGAGATATCGTTTTCCCAATTGCATAGCTGCCTTTTTTAATGCGATGTCCTGTCTCATTTTATGGGCCAGTTGTTGAAGGCCTGGTTTTATTTCATTGAGGTCAAAGTCATTTTCTTCTGAATAAGGATAAATGAATAAATGCTCATGATTAAGCTGTCGGAGGGCTAAATTTTTTGGAAATTTTGCGCGCTGTGACGCATTAAATGGCGTATGATGTAGTTGATGCAAAAAAGAAAGGATCTCGACATAATCTTTTTGAGATAAATCAACCTTATTTTGATAGAGGAGTTGATAATCAGAAGACCTGCCTAAATCCTCTATGAATAAGAGCTTATTAACACGGTCAAATCCGAGGAGTTTGGGAAGGTAAGGACTGCATGAAGAGGTATGAACTAATTCATAAAATTGGTTTTCAACCTCAATGCGATCAATGGGGGCCGGTATTTGGGGATATTTGTTGACGTAAGCCCTTGACTGTTTGAGTATGATACTGCCTTTTTGAGTGGTTAAGCGCAGTACCACATTCATGTTGCCTGCTCCCGGTGTTTCTACATGTATAATTTGGTCTTCCTCAAGCATCCAACCATTATTAATAAGTATGTGTTTGAGTTCATTTTGAGAGCTATTCAAGCTTATTTCTTTCATATTAGAAGGTCAACGTGGGTTCATTTGTGGAAGAGACAAAGTTACTTTTATTGATTTATTGGTATTATTTCCAAAGTGATTTTAGTGGATCATTAATATTATAGCTGCCATGGTTTGACTAGAATTTTTCCTGCAGACATATTTTCGGGAAAGGTATTCAGACCTTCAATGACTTGTGTCAATGACATCCGGTCTCTTATTTGAATTTCATGCTGAGTGTCTAAAAATTTTTGGACCTTATTAAAGCCGCGCAGTAGGGTGAACATTGATTGCTGATTGATCCATTGAGAAAGCCAAAAACCACTTATTTTTTTACCTTCAAAAATAAATCTTCCATGGGGAACCATCATTTCTTGCTCAGACAAAGCGCCATAGACCATCACTTCTCCACCCTTGGGCAAGGCGGCCAATAGTTGGGAGACCATGACTCCTGAAAGGGCATCAAAAGCGATTTTCACATTTAGTTGTTTAAATAAGTCACGCATTTCGGTATTAAAATTAGGAGACGAACTATCAAGTATAAATTGAGTACCATTTTTCTTAAGCAACTCAACTTGTTCGGGTCGCCGCACAATATTGATACATTGAAGGTCATTTTGTCTGCACATTTTATCCAATAATTGGCCTAGAGCACTGGCCGCTGCCGTATTGGCGATGGCATGGCTCCTTTTTTTTTTGGCAATACTGATCATAGCGATCACGGATAAAGGATTGACCAATAACATCGATCCTTGTTCTAAACTTAAATTCTTTTTCAAGGGAATGGCGGTAGTGGCTTGGGTTAGCGTGTATTCTGCCCACGTACCATTTCCAGTAGGAGGGGCAAAACAGGCTACTTTTTTACCTAATAATCTCCTAGAGAAAAAATCATTTCCAGTAGCCATTACGATGCCGCTACCTTCAAAACCAGCCACTACGGGCAATTTTTTTGGAGAAGCATACAAGCCTCTCAAAAAGGCCCAATCTGAAGGGTTGATAGGGGCACTATCAATTTTCACCAATACCTCTCCTTTGGCAGGCTTGGGGACTTCTAATTCTTCAATGGCGAGGCCTTCATCAAATTTTTTTAGGACCAAACCTTTCATAGAGTTTGGGAAATGTGTGGTAAATATGTTTTTCATGAGGTTACAAGAATAATGAAAATATAGATAGTATTTTGGACGTGAGATTATTGGCGCGGTATTTAGATTGCTTTTTAGTGATTAAGGTCAAATTTAATGAGATGATTAGTTGAAGCCAATATTCGTGTCTGTTTACAGACCGATCGTCACAACCTGTTTTTTTATCAATTTTTTTATGAATAACTTCATTTATGAGGTTGAAAAAAATCATGAAAACAGACAGCTATTTTTATTTACTCATTTCATTAGGATTACTGGGGTGTGCTGGGGAAATCTCAAAGACGACAGAAATTGATCAGTGGGAGACACAAGCTGCACAAGTTGAGATCATCAGAGATGATTTTGGAGTCCCACATATTTATGGAAAAACAGATGCTGATGCGGTTTTTGGTCTCTTATACGCTCAATGTGAAGATGATTTTCACAGGGTGGAGCGAAATTATATTTGGGCGATTGGGCGATTGGCGGAGGTAACCGGAGAGGAGGCGCTTTATAGTGATTTGAGAGCCCATCTGTTTATGACCAAAAACGAGGCAATCGACGCTTATGAAGCCAGTCCCAAGTGGCTGCAGGATCTTTGCGATGCTTTTGCAGCAGGCATTAATTATTATTTATATACCCATCCAGAAGTAAAACCCGAGTTATTGAACCATTTTGAACCTTGGATGCCATTTTATTTTAGCGAGGGATCCATCGGAGGAGATATCGAGCGGGTGCCAATACCTCAAATAAAAACTTTTTATGAGGGAGTGCAGCCACTTTCGCTCATCACCAATGATCGCCAAACACTGAACCATGAATATTTGATGGAACCGCAAGGGTCTAATGGTATGGCCATTGGTGGGGAACGAACGACATCGGGAAATACTTTGCTGCTGATCAATCCTCACACCTCTTTTTTCTTTCGGGGAGAAGTTCATGTCGTGAGTGAAGAGGGCTTAAACGCCTATGGAGCTGTGACTTGGGGCCAGTTTTTTGTTTATCAAGGCTTTAATGAAAAAGTGGGCTGGATGCACACCAGTACCTATACAGATGTTATTGACGAATTTGTGGAAGAGGTACATGAAAAAGAAGGAGGTTATTATTATAGATATGGTGAAGAATTGAGACCGATTTCTTCCTATGAGGTCAAGCTGAAATATAAGCAAGGGGATAAAATCATGGAGAAGAGCGTCACGGCTTATCGTACACATCACGGCCCGATCACACATATGACGGCTAATAAATGGACGGCAACTGCATTAATGTGGAAACCCATTGAGGCATTAACACAGTCTTATATTCGAACCAAAGTGCATGGTTTAGAGGAATTCAATCAAATGATGGATATGCGTACAAACTCTTCCAATAATACTGTTTACGCGGATGCACAAGGAAATATTGCCTATTATCATGGTAATTTCATTCCCATAAGGGATATAAAATTTGATTATAGTAAACCCGTAGATGGAAGTAATCCTGCCACGGACTGGAAAGGATTGCATCCTGTTGCTGAGGCCATAAAGGTCATCAATCCTCTCAATGGATGGATTCAAAATTGTAATTCAACTCCTTTTACTTCTGCGGATCAATTCAGTCCAAAAAAGGAGGATTATCCTTATTACATGTCAAAAGATGAAGAAAATTTTAGAGGCCTTCATGCCATTAGATTACTTAAAAAAAGTATGGACATGGATTTAGACAAGCTTATCACATTGGCTTATGATCCCTATTTGCCAGCTTTCGAAATATTGATTCCAGGATTGATCAAAGCCTATGATCAGTCTGAAAAAGAAGCATTACTTTCGGCTCCGATTGAGGTATTGCGTCATTGGGATTTTGCTGTTTCAAAGGAATCCATTGCCATGACGCTGGCCCATTATTATGGGACTCATTATGTAAATGAAGGGGTCCGACCAAGTGGATTAAAATTCATAGAATTGGTAAAGTATTGGAGTGAAGTATCTCCAGTAGGTGAGCGGCTGGCCATTTTCAAGAAGGCGATAGCCCACCTAAATGAAGATTTCGGTTCTTGGAATCAAACTTGGGGTCAGATCAATAGATACCAACGTTTGGATGGCGCCATTAGGCAAAATTTCAGCGATGAAAAGCCTAGTTTACCCATAGGATTGGCTTCGGGAAATTGGGGAGCTTTAGCTGCTTATGGCGCACGCCATGATAACAACACCAAAAAGATGTATGGGACTCGGGGAAACAGTTTTGTGGCCGTAGTTTCATTTGGGGATAGGTTAAAAGCCAAATCGATTTTAGCAGGTGGTCAAAGTGGTGATCCTAATTCACCCCACTTTGATGACCAAATATCATTGTATGCAGATCACTCATTCAAGGAGGTGTTTTTTTATCGGGATGATGTAGAGGCTCAAGCGAAGATCATATATCAACCAGGCTCAAGATGAAAGGGAAAAAAGAAGCGTTCCAACGAATTTTTCACCACTCTTCAAAATTATTTAGTAGCTGTTGACTGAAACTTTTTGTTCTATTATTTTATCGGATATGGCGTCCCAAAGATGGATTCTGTGCCTTAAGGCTTTTTTTGCTACATCCAGGACTTCTTTCCATTTTTGAGCATCATCCCCACAAAGTTCAGAAACCATTTGTAAAGCTAGAGGGCCGTGTTCGTCACCGTCAAGCTCAATATGTCGATTAAAATAGTACGTAATTTTGTTATACTTTTCATTATTGATATCCCCTTCGCTTAAGATCTCATTAAACATATCTGGAATAATGTCTTCTCGACCAAAGGTGAAAGCAGATGCGATCAAGTGTACTTTTTGGGGTGAAATGATTTGGAACGTATATTTTGTAAAGTCAGCTACTCTTTTTTCGAGCTGGAGATTGTCTAAAGCTTTTTCTACCTCTGTACCCTTTTTAATTTCTTTTATAAAAGCGTCAATTTTTGAAGTACTAGCTCCCATTTGTGCCATGGCCTCTAAATACATTTCAAAATGGCTTTTGGGTTGATTTAACTCATTCAAATCGCTTTCTTCACCTAATATAATTTCATTGATAAATCTAGCTAAAGTTGGGTTTTTGGCGGGTGTCCAAGGCGTATGCACGTGCGTAAGGCTTTGCTGTAAAGATTTGAGTAAAGACATGAAGTCCCATACCGCAAAGATGTGATATTCCATGAAAGTCTTTATATCCCTAGTATTTTGTAGGGTTCCATATATTTTGTGGTCACGTAAATTTTTTCTAAGATCAGAAAGTTCGTGAGTAATGTGTGCGATCCTATTCATTGGGTCGTATTGATTTTTATTTTGGCTGTATAGTGTGGTCAGTTTTAAACTTTTTATATCATTAAGAGAATTTAAATTTTCAACACACTTAGGTAAACACCTATTAATTGTTAAAAAACTCAGAAAATAAAAAATAAGTTCCCTCAATACGGAGTATCTAAGTGCAATTAAAACTTCAAAAAAGCCATTGATTTTACCTCAGTAAAAAATTATATTTCAGTTTGTTGAAGTTTATATATTTCTTTAATCAGGGATTCATTATCCAATTTTTTAATTGGTCGGGAGTTAAATTACTTCCACAAATAACAGCTCCCACTTTTTTATTGCGCCACCGATCTTTATTATCTAGTATTGCTGCGATACCAACCGCAGCAGAAGGCTCGCTTACGATACCCAAATGATGATGTAGGAGTTTCATAGCTTTTAAAGTAGTACGATCTGAAACTAAAAGGGTATCATCTATCAAATGCTCTAAATCGAGTAAAGATTGTTTTACAGGGAGTCTAATCGCTATACCATCAGAAATGGTGTTCACAGAAGGATGACTGATCAGCTTTTGGCTACGAATGGATTCAATCATGGCAGGACCGCCCTCCGATTGAACGGCTATTAATTCTGTTTGAGGACTTAATTCTTTAAAAGCTCGCCCAATGCCGCCCAATAATGCCCCATTTCCCAAAGAAATCAGTAGTGTATCTAATGTATAAGGGAGATTCAATAATTCCAATCCTATGGTACCTGCTCCCGCAAGGGTTTCTATATCTTGACTGTCTTCAACGAATCTCAGTTGTAATTTTTTGGCATGCGCTTTCGCTTTTATTTTGGCTTCATCAAAGTCTTCACCCATCAATAGTACCGAGGCCCCAAAGGATCGCATCATTTGAATTTTATAGGTATTGGCATTTTTACTCGCAAAAACCGTTAAAGGAATCTTCTTCTTCTGGCAGGCATAAGCCATGGCTTGGCCAAAATTTCCCGCACTGGCACACACAATGGGCTCATCAGGTGCTGCTTGGGATATGAGCATTTCAGCAGCCCGTCCTTTGAAGGATTTGATGGGATTAAGGGTTTCAATTTTGACCGTAAGTTGGCAATCAAAGAGGTCACTTAAGCCTTTGGAAATAAATTGAGGTGTGTTTAAGAAGGACGGGTCTATCAAAGGAAGTCCTCGTCTAATTTCATCAATACTTAGTCTATGCTTCATATGGGTTTCCTATTCATGTTTGTTTTAGAGCTCAAAAAATTTATAAAACGCATCAAAATAATGGGGAACTTTAATGGAGATACACATGGAGAGAACATTGAATAAATATTATGATTTTATTTCGATGTAAGAATTTAATTTTTATACCAATGAGACGAACCTATTTAATCTGAATTAATATCAAAGGCTTTCAATACTTGGAATCCAACGGACACTTAGGTCTGGGTCTTGCATCTCTTTATCTAAGGGAAACATGGGTCGTTGAATCCTTTTATAGTCTAGTCTTTCCAGATCTTGGTCTACACCACCTGGGGTAAGGGCCATGATCCAATCTCCCCGCATATCATAAAGTTCAGGAACTAAATAGCCAATTTTCACGACCAGAATAGCTGCATTTCTTGGATCCAGTCCCAATCGGGTAAAATCTTTCTCATGATGATACGGTTTTCTTTTTTTGGTAACAATGACTTGAACACTACCTACCTTGACCACTGCTTCTGTCTCAGCATATACATCACCGTGGATGAGGGCTTCTACGGTTCCCTCGAGTTTGATAGGAGGTGCATAGCGATGATCTATTTGTGCACCTACCTCGGCATTTACCTTCCCACCAATACCTACAGCAATGGCTTGTTCTATTAGTTCAGGTCCGGGTATCGAAGCGTATATAAGTTCGGGTCCGGCGGCTGACTTGAGGTCGGGGTGCGCCAGTATTTCCCTCAAGGTCCAAGTGACGTCTCCAGCACCTCCTGCTGTAGGATTGTCACCCATGTCGCTAATGATATAAGGATTTTTTTTACTGGCTAAAGCATAAGATAAACTCTTTTCGAAAGTAGTTGTGGGGGCCACAAATTCGAATTCGTTTCTCTTTTCCCAAAAGTTGGACGCCAAAAGTTCAGCTGTTTTCTTGACGGCAAGTTGGTCATCACCGGTTGCCATGACCACGGCATGATTTCTAGGCTCGTCAGCCCAAGCATAACCAATCCAAATGGCGGCGTCGATGATGCCCTCTTGAGCAGTGGAAGGAGCTACTTGTGCATAAAGACTCTTCCCAGGTTCAATGCGGGTGCTTGTTTTTTCACCAGGCAATAATATAGGAATGGGGATCCATGCTTTGAATGTGGGTTTTCCTTTGCCATTTTCCAGTCGGATCAAAAGGTTTTCTACTGCACGTTCTTTCGATTCGCGTGCATCCTCATGGGGAGCCATGCGATAACAAGTGATCATATCTGTATACTGGGCCAATTTTTGAGAAACATTTCCATGTAAATCCATCGAAGTTGAAATGAGTGTTTGAGTACCAATGACCTTTCTAATTCTTTCGATGAAGTCCCCTTCAGGATCGTCTAGACCTACGACACTCATCGCGCCGTGAATATCAAAAAATAACCCATCATAAGGTTTATATTTATTGAGTGAATCTAATGTTTTGGTGACCAGGCGCTCATAAGCTTCACGGGTAACTCGACCTCCCGGTAGCGCATGACCTTGGAGGATAGGTACCCAATTGGCCCGCTGTCTCATAGGAGAATTTTGACCTAAAAAAGGATAATTATCAAAAATAGCTTTACCTGTTTTGGCATGAAAAGCTTCCTCATGTGTTAAAGCAGGAGAAAAGGTACTGGATTCAATGGCTAGTCCTGCAATGGCAATTTTTAGCGTAGGACTTTTGTGTTCAGATTTTGTACAGCTTATAATGGTTAATATAAAAATTGCAAAAGTAAGTCTCGTTATTAGTTTCATTAATTCATTTGAGTAGATTAAAAATAGAAGATAATGAAATTGTAGCTTAATGAAAATTTTATAAAAAAACTATTTACTCAAACATGATTTTTTCGTAAAAAAATGAGTTGTTACTGAAAGGTATCTTACAACCTTAGAAAAAAGGTTTCATGTAAACAAGGGCCTTTAAGAAGTATTTAAAGGGAATATATAAAAAAGGGCCTATTCTTTATTCATTGTAGGCCCTTTTTTTATAGTTTTCTCTTATTTTAAATCTTCCATGAGCTTGGCACTGTAGTACAAAGACCGAACCTTGATTTTTCCTTCCTTACAGAAGTCATCTATAAAGTGAACAGTGAGGGAAAGTTTCTTGCTATCACTTTTTCTAACTAATCGGAACTTCCACCAGGACAGCACATAAGAAAGATCTCTAAGGTCAGATTCTAACATAATCAGGATAGCCTACCTTATCTATTAATTCAATTTTCCAAGTCTTTAAAAAAAGCTTGATCATTTGCTTTGGCTTCATCCCACGATAATTTGGTGCCATAAGGCAAATTAATGTCGCTGATGGTTGCGTCATCATTGAAATAAGCATAAGATTTTTCTAATTCACTATTTTGAATGCATATGCAGATTTTCTAACCGAATTTATATTTTCGTGGTTGATATAAATCTTGCCGTTTTCTATATCCGAAAAACTATTCCAGATTTCTTCATAAACGCGCCAGTCAGCGTAATCGAAGATACTTTCAATCTGATTTTCTTCATTATTTGTCTTATATAACCGGTGCATCGGCATGTCTAATTTGACTCCTGTCTTTTTTTTGAACATCATATGTTTTTCGCAAGTCTGTACCCATAACTGAGCTCCTTCTTTGTATTCTATGGAATTGGGATAAGCTGGTTTATCATCAGTAATACGCAAATAATCTATATTTTCTGACTACGTTTTAGTATTCCAATGATCTTGGATTTATTGATTCCCTTATTTTCTTTGTTAGATCTCAGCGCATTGTTACTCTTTTCGTCATCGGCTAATATCTTTTTCAAAGTTGCTTCATCACCGCTTACAAAGTCTTGTTGATATTGATGCACCAAATGATGCCTGGATGTATTTTATAAATGTTACCATTTTTATCTCTTTTTTGTGCACTGAGTTTGAGACCAAAAAGGAATAAGAGTATTATCTTTTGTTGGTAATGTTTTTCATAATTTTAGTTGTTTGTTGAAAGTCAGAGTTAATTTTTTTTTGGGAGATTGAAAAAAGCTGTGCACTATATAATTACCGTTGATAATGAATAACTTCTTCTCAAAGATTCTGATTTATAAGGCTAGAGAATAGGAAAGAAATGAACAAGTGGTGACTTTACAATCCCCAAACTGATAAAGATGAACATTTTTTCTTATTATTGTATCTTGGAGACAGCAGACATCATATTATTCAGTTCAATAGCATTGGTGCAGCTGACCTTTTTGGGAATTCCCTATCTCATTAAAGAGTCCAATGCAAAATATTACCTCGCAGGGTACAATACGCTTTCAGAGGAGGACAGGGACAATTATGACCTCAAGGGTTATCTTGCCTTCCAAAAAAAATTTCTAACTCAGTACAGTTTATCAACAGCGTTCATTTTCATCATTTTTTATTTTACTTTTGTCACCTCAATAGCTTTCATCATTTATGTGATTGCACTACTCATCCCCTTGCCTTATTTTACGGTTCAAGGCAATAAATTTAAACAACGACAGACCTGATATAAATGTGATTAAAAGAACGTTTTATAATGAAATAAATGCATAAGTGAGTTGGTGCACTGGGGTTGAATAGTGTGTTCAAATATATATTGAAACGAGCTACAGAGGAGTTCACTCAAAACAATACAGGTGAAATTTTCATCTTTTTTAAAAACCAAACATTACGCAGACTAGAAATTTTAATTGAACTTTTTTAATAATACAAAGGTTACATAAATATGATTGAATTATCTTATGTGCTACAAATAATTATGGCTTTATCCATAGTTTACGTTTGGGTATTCCGATTCGACAACATTGTTTTGGAATTCAAGCAGTATGAATTATCAGACTTAACACGAAATTTTGTAGGTGCTGCTAAGATTGCATTATCAACTTTAATGGTGGCAGGTATTTGGTTTCCGCCTTTAGTTTTCATGTCATCTATAGCTATGGCTATTCTAATGGTCTTTGCCCAGTTAGCACATTTTAAGGTAAAGAATCCATGGAATAAACATGTACCTTCGTTTGTCCTCTTGATCTGTTCTCTACTTATCGCAGGGATTGCTGCTGAGGTAATTTAATTTTGATTATTTTTCACAATTTACTTATAGGATTTTCTGCGATATCCTTCCTGATCTATGGAGGTGGCTATTTTTTTTCAAAAGAGATGAAAGCTGACTTTAAGAGATTTGGTTTGGAAAAATTTGGTGGTCTTACGGGATGCTTAGAAATAGTTGGAGGCGTAGGTCTTATCATTGGTTTATGGGTGCCTGTATTGTTGACTTTGGCTTCTTTGGGATTGTTCCTTTTAATGGTTTTGGGTTTTGGAGTAAGGCTTAAAATGAGAGACAGCTTGGCGCTCACTTTCCCCTCATTTTTTTATATGTTGCTCAATCTCTACATATTTTGGTTTGTTGGATTAAGTGATTTTTAAATTTTTAGACAAAAGGATTTCCGGTAATTTTTTTTGTTTTAGGGTCGCTTCACTTTTTTAAATTAAGGACCGAATATTACGCGTAATATCGAAATATAGATTGAGAAGCAAATTTGGTTTTCATAGTCCTGAATATTTTTCTATTTTACATCAACAATAGATAACAAGAGAGCTATGAAAAAAGTGTTTTTAGTCCTATGCCTACTGGGTATAGCACTGCCGTATTATCAATTACTATTGTTTATTCAAGGGGATGGATCAATGGTCCAATTTTGGACAGAAGCCGTCGGTTCGTATCCAGCTTCCATGTTGGCCATGGATTTAAGCGTAGCGGCTTTGTCTTTTTTGATTTTTTTGATTTATCAAAAGGTACAAAGGCGAATAAATTTTTCTCAATTTATTAAGTACGTTGTTTGTCTCTTTTTAGTTGGTTTTTCCCTAGCCCTGCCTTGGTATTTGTATGATCATTATGATCAATAGATAGCATTGGGAAGTACCACCGACAGGGCTTCAGATGTTTATTTAGGGAATATGGGATGCTTAAAAAGGGGTAACATCGCGACGAATATCACCAATGCGTCGAATCTCCATACACTTGAGAATTCATCAGATCGGAAGTTTTGGTAACGCTATTTCCTGCATAATAAATTAAACAGGGAATGATTTCAGACAAATGGGCAGATATTTCCGATGATGTATGCAATATCTATTCTATTTGGAGGCCCACAGACCTTATGGCTTTGAAGAGGCGCTGGAGGCATCAGGAGTTCATTAAAAAAAAGATTATTTTATTGGAAAAGCTACGAAATCTGATCATTTGTCACGTTTTTTTTTCTAACACCACACTTAAAAGATAGAAAAGGTTATCAGGATATTGATATTTTAATGGCTGATTACGTTGTTAGTATTTTACTTTTCTGAATAAAATCAATAATATTGCTAATAGCTATCTATTACTATTAAACATATCATAAATTTTGAATATAAAACTACTAAAGTACATACAAATATTGAGCGTAAGTTGTACCCTTATTTTAATCAATAATTGTAGTAGCAATGATATGGACCCCATAGCGATTGACAAGGATGAGACTCCTTCAGATCTCATCCTTTTAGATCTGGATGAAGATGGTATAATAAATGAGGCAGATAGTTGCGAAAAAACACCTTTTGGGGCCATAGTAGATGCTTCTGGGTGCCGTATTATAAATGAATACGATTCAAATTATTTTTTAGTTTGGCAAGATGAATTTTCAGATGAGGGTGCCTTAGATATTTCTAAATGGCATCATCAAACAATACCTCCTAATAATGGCAGCTGGTTCAATGGAGAAAAACAGCATTATACAGATAGAATTACAAACTCTTATGTGAGCGATGATATCTTGGTAATAAAGGCCATTAAGGAAAGCTATGAGATTGATGGCTCGACACAGAATTACACCTCTGCCAGACTAAATTCTAAATTTTCTTTTAGATACGGGCGTATTGATGTGAGAGCAAAATTACCAGGATCTGCCGGGACATGGCCGGCCATTTGGACTTTGGGGACCAACATTAATGAAATTGGAAACTATTTTGGGAGTACTTATGGGAATGTGGGTTGGCCCAGTTGTGGTGAAATCGATATTATGGAACAAAATGGCTGGGACAAGACTGAACTCATTGGGCATTTTCATTGGGGGCATACAAGCACAGGTGAATATGCAAGTTATGGTAACACAGCCATTATAGAAGATGCAATGGATGAATTTCATATTTATTCATTGGAATGGACCGAAGGTCAACTTAAAGTATTACTCGATAATAAAGTATTTTTAACAATGAATAATACGGCTTCAATACCTTATGACAACCCACATTATATTTTACTTAATATAGCTATGGGTGGAAATTTAGGTGGAGCCATTGAGGCAGACTTTTCTAGTGATTCAATGCAAGTTGATTATGTCAGGGTATATGAGATGGAGTAAACCTCATCTTAAACAATCCTATAGCCTTAGTTACTAATTTTAAGCTAGAAGAAAATTTCATGAACTCCGATAGGTATTTAATTGCTGAATGATTTTTGAGATATTTGGATTTAAAGCTGTCATCCTACTTCAAACCAAACATTTATTGACAAAAAGATTTCGATCGATATAAAAGCTTAAGAAATCTTTGAGATTTTAATCTGAAAACAAAATGGTTGTACCTATTATTGGTAACCATAAATAAAAAAGCCCCAATACTAATGATACTAGGGTTTTTATGCAGAGGAGGAGGGATTCGAACCCCCGGTACCTTTCGGTACGCCGGTTTTCAAGACCGGTGCATTCGACCACTCTGCCACTCCTCTGTGCATTTTGCACCTTAAAAATCGGTTGGCAAAATTAATCTATCTTTTAAACTAATCAAGCGAACGAGGTAATTTTATCTGACTTGCATTTAAAATAAATCATATTACAAAAAAAATTAAATACAGGATATTCTCAAAAAGGAATCTGTAATTTTAGCCTATGTTTCAAGATACCGCACCCCTCGCCGAACGCATGCGACCCAAAAGCTTGTCCGAAATCATTGGGCAATGGCATTTGGTAGGCGATGAGGGCATACTTCGTAAGGCCATTATTTCGGGTCGAATACCTTCTATTATTTTTTGGGGACCTCCAGGAACAGGGAAGACCACGTTAGCCAATATCATCGCCAATGAGGTAAAAGTGCCCTTTCATGTAATTAGCGCGATCAGCGCAGGTGTCAAGGACGTAAGAGAGATGATTGCGAAGGTGAGTCCGGGTCATAAAAACATTTTATTCATTGATGAGATCCATCGGTTCAATAAAACTCAACAAGATGCTTTGTTGGGTGCAGTGGAGAAGGGAAAGATTACTTTGATCGGTGCCACTACCGAAAACCCCAGTTTTGAAGTCAATGCAGCACTTTTGTCTAGAGCCCAAGTTTACCGGCTCAATCCCTTGACATCTGACGAACTCAGTGACATCATGATGCAGGCCATTGAGAAGGACAATACCCTAAAAAATTATAAGATTACCATTAAACAAACCCAGGCGATTCTCAATCTTTCAGGCGGTGATGCACGCAAATTATTGAACCTCTTAGAGCAAGTGGTTACCAGTCAAAAATCTAATAAGGCAGTTGTCACAGATGCCTTAGTTATAGAGGTGGCACAAAAAAAAATAGTTTTATATGATAAAAAAGGGGAGATGCATTATGATATCGTTTCAGCTTTTATCAAATCCATCAGGGGTAGCGATCCCAACGCAGCGGTATATTATTTGGCCCGAATGATCGAAGGAGGTGAGGAGGTCAAATTCATCGCAAGGCGACTGGTGATTTTGGCCGCTGAAGATATAGGCAATGCCAATCCAACGGCTTTGGTGATAGCTACCAGCGCCTTTCAAGCAGTGAGCTTCATCGGTTATCCAGAATCTAGTATTATTTTGGCCCAATGCGTCACTTATTTGGCGAGTTCACCCAAGAGTAATGCCAGTTATAATGCAATTAATGAGGCACAAGCAGAAGTGGGGAGGACGGGTGATTTACCGGTACCCATGGCATTACGAAATGCACCTACACAATGGATGAAAACAGAAAGCTCAGGTAAAGGATACCAATATGCGCATGATCATCCTGGAAATTTCATTTCATCAGAATTTTTACCGGACGTAATCGCTGGAACGAAATTTTATGATCCAGGAAAGAATCCTCGAGAAGAGGAATTACGGAAGCAATTGAGAGTTAAATGGAAGGAGAAGTATGGGTATTGAAAGGGAGTGATCTCAATGAAAGGTTTACACAGGTCATCGTAGGGATTTAAAAGTCTATAAATCTCATTATTTCTAGTGATAGCGATCGCTAGTAATGGGTATTGTCTACCCTAATAATGTTTGCTATTTTTGTAATATGATGACTAGGTCTGTTAGAAGAAAAAAACAGATACTTCTACTCATCTAACAAAGTGACTTTTTAAGATTTATCATGAATAAATATTTAATTGCCCTTGTCCATATTGGATGCTTTCTTTTCACTTCATGCATGCCTCAATCTAATAAAGAGAAGGCTCAAGGGCAGCAACAAGAAGTCAATGTATACACGCACAGGCATTATGCACCTGATCAAGAACTATTTACTCAATTTGAAAAGGAATTTGGAATCAAGGTCAATGTAGTCAATGCGAGTGCTGATGAATTGATGCTTAAAATGGAAAATGAAGGAGCACAATCTCCAGCAGATGTGTTGATTACCGTTGACGCAGGGCGTTTGCAGAGAGCTAAGGAAAAAGACCTTTTGCAAATAATCAATTCTGAGGTATTGACCAATAATGTACCTGATCATCTACGTGATATAGATGGGCATTGGTTTGGCTTGACTAAACGTAGCCGAGTCATCGTTTATGCAAAAGATCGAGTCACTAAAGATCAATTATCCACTTATGAAGCGCTTACTGAGGATCAATGGATGGGGAAGATACTCATACGTTCTTCAGGTAATATTTATAATCAGTCTTTAATGGCTTCCATGATTGCCAATCTTGGTGAAGAAGTGGCTGCACAATGGGCCGCAGGCATACTCAAAAATATGGCAAGATCACCCAAGGGAAGTGACCGTGATCAAATGAAGGCTGTAGCAGCTGGCTTGGGGGACCTTGCGATTGTGAATACCTATTATGTGGGTAAACTACTTACTTCTCCAGATTCTCTGGAGCGTGAGGTAGGTCAGCAGATGGGGATTTTTTTCCCAAATCAAGAAGGACGAGGAACACATATCAATGTGAGTGGTGCTGGTGTAGCGAAGTATGCACCAAATAAGGCCAATGCGATCAAATTCATTGAGTTTTTGTCAAGTGAGGCTGCCCAGGAAACATTTTCCTCTTCCAATTTTGAATATCCGGTAAACCCCAAGGTAAAAATATCTCCTTTACTTCAGTCATGGGGCACTTTTAAAGAAGATAAGTTGTCATTGTCTACCCTGGGAGTACTGAATAAATCAGCCGTATTGTTATTTGATCAAGTAGGCTGGAAATAAAAAATAAATAGTTGAGCAAGATGCGTTCAGAACGCGTAATATGATCGCATCGAGGTTTAGGGACCATGGCTGTGGAAAGTATGATAAGGGCATCTAAATCTCCCCTTCTCTATTTTATTCAAGAGCTATCGAATAGCTTTTACAAAAAATTCATTAGGCAGACTTCAATTATATTTACAAATAATTATTTAAGTTTTTTCATATCCTTTTTCACGCAGGCCCATTAAGCCAGATACTTCTTGTTCTCATCTTTCTACCATAACGCTAAAATTGACAAGAAGTGGTCTTTACTGACCATCTCCATCGTGTTATTATTAGGGGCTCCTTTAATGACCATTCTACTGAAATTATTCAGTGGACCGGGTGAAAGTTGGGCACACATCAAGGAATATTTACTCTTAGATTATCTTTTCAATTCTCTATTCTTAATGTTTGCTTGCAGTATTTTCACTCTAATTTTAGGAGTTATACCTGCGTGGCTCGTATCTGCTTACAGCTTCCCTTTCAGAAAGTTATTGCAGTGGTTGCTTATCTTACCTTTGGCTTTCCCCAATTATCTCACTGCCTACGCTTATGCTGGGTTATTTAATTATTCGGGAATTTATGAGCGTTTGATGGTTCAAATATTCAATTTAGATCATGTTTCACATATAGATATTATGGGGATTTGGGGTTTGGCATGGGTCATGAGTTTTTCACTTTACCCCTATGTTTACATTTCTGCTAGAAGTTTTTTTTCTCACCAATCGCATAGGCAAATGAGTGCGGCTAGGGTATTGGGAGCAGGTTGGTTTAAGGCTTTTTATTCAATTGTGCTGCCCTTGGCAAGGCCAGCGCTCGTCGGTGGTTTACTACTCGTAGTGATGGAAGTTTTGGGCGATTATGGATCGGCTTATTATTATGGGGTCAGTACCTATACTACTGCTATTTTCAGGTCTTGGTTTGCCCTTGAAGAACCCGAAACGGCCGTATATTTGTCTGCTCAGCTCTGTATGTTCATTCTTTTTTTGATTGTGACGGAGCGCAGTCTTCGGGGGGAGAAAAATTATCAGTTTAACAGTGAGGGTAGTCAAGAGCTTATTAAAAAAACATCTAAATTTCATATTCAGGTCATATATATGCTGGTAACCATCATTCCCATTTTATTGGGTTTTATATTACCTTTAATTCAGATGATATATTGGGCTTTTATTACGTTTCATGGGGTTTGGTCAACCTCATTCTTATCTATTGTTTGGTCAAGTTTCTATATTTCTATGATTACTGGATTCATCTGTATTTGTATCTCTTTCTTTCTGATTTATGCGGCAAAATGGAGTCGATCTCTTATTATTCAACGATTAAGTACCTTACCCGTCCTCGGTTATGCAGTTCCTGGTGTAGTGATTGCCGTAGGGATCATGATCCCTACATTAATTTTTGATAAATGGTTGGTAAATATGACTCAGTATTATTTAAACTGGTCGATGGGATTCTTAATTAATGGAACTATTATAGGCCTAATTTTTGCCTATTCAGTGAGGTTCCTAGCGGTGTCGTATCATCCCATCGAAGCTAGTATACAAAAAACAGGTATGCGATTTGAGCAAGCGGCACAAATGTTGGGAGTCCAGCGATGGAAAAGGATGTTACAAATCAATATACCTCTCAATAAGCTGGGACTCTTGAGCGGTGCTTTGTTGGTTTTCGTAGATACCATGAAGGAATTACCACTGACCCTTTTGCTTAAACCCTATGGTATCATGACGCTTTCTGTGAAGGCATTTGAATATGCAAGTGATGAACGTATCGCAGAAACGGCCTTGCCTGCCTTATTTATTATCATGACCGGATTAATCCCGATATTTCTCTTAAATCGAATGATGAACGCATGACTGTACTCAATATTCAGGGAGTTACTAAAAGTTATACATTGGATCGAAAGTTTGTGCTATCCAATTTAGATTTCACCTTAGAAAAGGGAGATATTTGTGCTTTCATAGGTGAAAGCGGGACGGGGAAAAGTACCTTATTAAGGCTTATTGCTGGACTAGAGACAAGTGATTCAGGGACAATTATTCTCGAGGGTAAGACGGTTGAAAGCGCTAGCAAATTTGTAGCACCAGAGGATAGAGGCATCGGGTTTGTATTCCAGGACTTTGCCTTGTTTCCCCATATGAGCATAAAAAAGAATGTGGGTTATGGGTTAGCTAAATCCCAAGATAAGATAGCACGCGTATCAGAGGTATTGCGGATGGTAGGATTAGGGTCCCATGGAGATCGATATCCTCATGAACTTTCAGGAGGCGAACAGCAACGGATTGCCCTAGCCCGAGCTCTAGCACCCAATCCAACGTTGCTACTTCTTGATGAACCTTTTAGTAATTTAGATACTGCGCTGAAATCCCAGATTAGAAATGAGCTTTTTGAGATCATAAAAGCTACAGGCATCAGCTGCATATTCGTTACCCATGATGCACAAGATGCGATTTCATTAGCCCATAAAATTGCCGTATTAGATCAAGGAAAAGTGATTCAAATGGGTACTCCCAAAGTACTTTTTGATCAACCCTTTACACCCGCTATTGCAAGATTTTTTGGAGAAATCAATATTTTTAATCAAGAGGATTTTCAGCATTTTGATATAGAATTGGAAAAGGCTGACTTTTATGGGATTAGACCTGAGCATATAACCTACAGTCTGACACCTGTGAAAAACAGTTATGCTGCAGTGATTATGGGAGAGACTTTCCATGGTTTATGGCGCAAGTACAGGATTAAGCTTTCTAGTCAAATTGAATTAGATTTGATGATAGATGCCCAAGTGCTGATCGAGCGTAAAGAGATTTTTATTACCTTAGATCCTGCCCACCTCTTGAGGTTCCAAAAAAAGAATTATAGTTTTTGATCAGATCTTTCGCCTAAGAAGCTTTTTTATTTTAGAGATTTTGAAATTCCAAGTTCGTGTATATTTACCTTTTCTTTATTTATAAAATTTACTTTAAAATAATGCCTTTATGGAGCAAATCATAGGCCCTTTTTCTCAAATGCTAACCTTCGAGCAAACCGCTTTAAAAGGGCCACTGCAGGTATCAGATATGGGTATCCTTGAAAATGCCGGAGTGCGTGTTGATTCGGGGGTTATTGTCGAAGTTGGCTCATTTGAGGGCTTGGTAAAAAATAATGTGAGCCTAAAGGTAATGGAGATCAGCGGATCCCATGTTTTGATGCCGGGTTTGGTAGATTGCCATACCCATATGGTCTGGGCAGGCTCACGAGCGGCAGATTTTGAACGTCGCAATAGTGGGTTGAGTTACCAAGAAATTTTAGCCTCGGGAGGTGGTATATTGGATACGGTAAAATTGGTGGGGAATGCATCCAAAGGAAACCTTAAAGAGGATCTTCACGAAAAGATATTGAGGCATCAGTATGATGGAGTGACCACCCAAGAAATCAAAAGTGGTTATGGCTTAGATGCTGAAAATGAATTGAAAATGTTGGAAGTGATTCACGAGGTCAATAGGGAAGTAAAAGTAGATCTAATCCCTACTTTTTTGGGTGCTCATGTGTGTCCAAAAGGCTATGAACGGGCCGATTATTTGGACTATTTATTGGCTGAGGTAGCACCAAAAGCGAAGTTATTGGCTGACCGTGCAGATGCTTTTATCGAAGCTGAGGCATTTCCAGTGCATTTGGCCAAGCCTTATTTAATGGCCATGAAAAATTTGGGGTTTGATTTAACGTTGCATGCCGATCAATTCTCGAGCGGAGGCGCGGCATTGGCCATCCTAATGGGGGCAAAAAGTGCGGATCATTTGGAAGCAACTACCTCCAAGGATATTGCCTTATTCGGGACTTCCAATACAGTGGCCGTTGTCTTACCCGGCGCCTCTTTGGGTTTAGGTATGGCTTTTGCGCCCACCCGAGCCTTATTAGATGCGGGTGCTTGCCTTGCGATTGCCTCGGACTGGAATCCTGGTTCTGCTCCTAATGGGGATTTGTTGGCACAATGTGGCATTTTAGCCACGCATCAAAAATTGACTGCTGCGGAGACATTGTCTGGAATCACCTTTAGAGCAGCACAAGCACTTGGATTTACCGATAGAGGCAGATTAGCTCCTCAGCATTTATTTGATGCTATCGCTTTTCCTACCCATGATTACAGAGAGATTCTCTACCAACAGGGGACTTTGAAGCCTGATATACTTTGGAAAAAAGGAGATTTATTGATGAAAAGAACTACCTAAAATATTTTCTGTAAGCTTTCAGTAAAATCCCTTTATCAAACTTTGACTTTTATTTCTCAGTGAAAGGCCTATTTTTGTCTTGGTTCAAAAGGTACAGCATGCAAGCACTTAATGATTTTCTCGCACTAATTGATGGTTTTATTGGAAGTTCTTTTTGGTTTCCTTACGTGTTGATTGGAACGGGATTGTTTTTCACCATTTATCTGAAATTTCCTCAAATAAGGTATTTTAGTTTTGCTATTAGGGTATTAAAAGGCAAATTTCAACGTTCTGAAGATGAAGGAGATACTTCTCATTTTCAAGCATTGACCACAGCATTATCTGGGACGGTAGGAACTGGAAATATTTCAGGCGTCGCTCTGGCAGTACACATGGGAGGACCTGCCGCCCTTTTTTGGATGTTGGTCACTGCCGCAGTGGGCATGTGTACCAAATTTGTAGAGGTGACTTTGTCTCACAAGTACCGTGAGAAGGGAGCAGATGGCACCATGGCAGGGGGCCCGATGTACTTTATGAAAAATAAAATGAAGATGCCCTGGTTAGCAGGCATTTTTGCCGTGGCGACCGTACTTTCATCATTTGGAACGGGCAGTCTACCTCAGATCAATAGTATTTCTAACGCCATGCAATCCACTTTTGGAATAGATCTTTGGATGACAGGTCTGGTACTATCTATTCTCTTGGCTATCGTGATTGTAGGTGGGATCAAAAGAATTGCATCGGTTACAGAAAAACTAGTACCTAGTATGGCACTGATTTATTTTATAGGTGCCCTTGCCGTTATTTTCTACAATATTGAAAACATTTGGCCTTCTTTTCTATCCATATTCCAGCACGTATTCAGTCAAACAGCAGCTACGGGTGGTTTTCTAGGGGCCTCTATAGCTTTTGCATTAAATAAGGGTGTTGGAAGGGGCCTTTTTTCCAATGAGGCTGGGCAAGGAAGTGCACCTATTGCACATGCCTCAGCCAAAGGCAAAGAACCTGTATCAGAAGGTTTGGTAGCCATCCTAGAGCCTTTTATTGATACGATTGTCATCTGTACCCTTACCGGTTTGGTTTTACTTTCATCGGGTGTTTGGAATGAGAAGCACCAAAATGAGTTTCAGTATACGGATATGCAAGTATTGCAAGGCATTTACAATGATGATACAGAGGAGGGTATAAACGACTTATATGGTCATATTTCTGGTGAAAATCCCTTGCCTTTGTTTGCTGGAAATTTAGATGTGATAGACGGAATCATTCAAAATGAGGTAACCATCATTCATGCCCGATCAAAAGCAGAAGATATCAAGTTATCACTAGATGACGTGCCTTGGACAGGAGCCGTAGCGGTGCTCAATGGGAAATCTCAAAATCCCGAAATCGTGTTCAGTGGGAAATCATTGGTTCACAGTGCACCTCTTACGGCCATTGCCTTTCAGCGGAGTTATTTTGGCATATGGGGCCAATACATTGTTTCGATTGGCCTACTCTTGTTCGCTTTCAGTACGGCCATTTCTTGGTCTTATTATGGAGACCGAGCGATGACCTATTTGTTTGGAGCGAACAGTGTCATTTATTTTAGGATTGTATATGTCATTGCTTTTTTCTTGGCAGCATTTATCGATACGACCATTATATGGACCCTTTCAGGAATTACGATTGCATTGATGACCTTACCTAATCTTTTTGGCTTACTGTATTTGAGAAAAGATGTTAAGAGTTCTGTGTCAGAATATTGGATTGCCTTCAAGAAAGACTGGCCGGATGAAAAAACACCTGAATAGTCTAGAAGGGACTTAGGCTAAATATCTCAATAGGTACACTTGATTAGAACAAGATTAATTTCAAGGTTTTAAGATTGCTTTGATTCGTTGCCAAGATTGATCTCTAGCTGAAATATTCTCAGGGCTGCCGTTGGGGTCACCACCTGATCTCATGTAGGCGTGCCCAGCACCTTCATAAACCTCGTATTCATATTGTTTTTGATAGTGCTTCATAGCGGCCTCTGAAGAGGGGAGTGTCGCATTGACTCGTTGATCAGCTCCACCATAAAAACCGTAGATAGGCGCCGTAATACTTTCATAGCTACTTTCATTTTTAGGCCCTGTTCCATAGAAAACCAAGCCGGCAAGTAAACGTTCGTTGTGTGTGGCATAGGTAAAAGTTTGAGATCCCCCCCAGCAAAATCCCATGACGGCTACCTGACCCGTACCGGCAGGGATATTTTCCGCATAGGCAAACACGGCATCAAGATCATTTAGTACTTCAGATTGTTTGAGTCCATAAATAGCGGTGCGGGCTTGATCGGAATTGGGATAGTCCATCGTTTTCATATATTCGGAACTCATTCCTGAGATCAGATCTGGAGCCACTACAACATAACCTGCTTCAGAAAGCTGATCCGCCATGGACCTGGCCCAATCATTGAGGCCTCGATTTTCATGAATAAGTAGAATTACTAGAGTAGACTTACTTGATTCAGGATAGGTCACAAAACAACTCAGATCACGACCATTAGATTTTAATTTAATCCATTCATGGTGCCTTGGTGAATGTTCCAATTGTGCGACGGCATAGGGTTGAGCCAAAGTACTTGTGGATATAAGGAATAAATAAGAGAGGATAAATATATATTTCATAGTTCATTTATTGAGTAGTGTCTTTGAGAGTAGTATCTAGTTTTACTGATATTTTCCGAAGAGCTTTAGCCATCGAGTTATGATTTTTTGATTTTGTCAGTAGAAACGTTTCTCCTGAATTTAATTTTAAGTAGGCCACATATTCAGAGTATTGGCTATAACGTACCCGCCCGCCCCAAGAAGTCATGGCTTGTCTCATTTTTGTTTCATTGATGAAGATGTATTTGATGTGCTCGAATAATTTTGGTGTACCCCATTTGCTACCTAAAACCCAAATATATTCAAGAATGAATTTTTTATTCATGTTGATTTCAATCATATCTTGCAAGGTCCAAATCAAAGGTAATATGGGAGCTAATAAAATCATAAGTGCAATGACAAGCGCTTTGGGTAGATAGCCGGTAAGTGCTATATAAATCAAAAACAAAATCAAAGAAAATACCATCCTGAAGGTTATGGGAAGACTATTTCCCCGACTTATTCGAATGATATTTTCTTTTTCCACGCTCATTGAATATTCAAAATACCTCAAATACTTTAAAAAAGTATAGAGGTGAGGTAAGTATTATCTCGTATTCCGAGTATTCAAAAGTATTACTTATTAATTTGCTGTTGTGGAGATCAATGGATTTGGAACGGTAGGGTTATTTGTTTTGGGAGGCTTGGGGTTTATCCTCATGGCTTTAATGCTAGGAAAGCTGTTAAGACCCAATCGGCCCAACGAAGAAAAACTTACTACCTACGAATCTGGAGAAGATCCGATCAACAACGCTTGGGGTCAGTTCAATTTGCGCTTTTATATCATTGCGCTGGTCTTTATACTCTTTGAGGTTGAACTGGTGTTCTTATTTCCTTGGGCTGTGGTATTTGCAGATGCAGATCTTATCTTGGCTACGGATGGCTTATGGGGGTGGTTCTCTTTAATTGAAACAGGCATTTTTATACTTATTCTAGCGGTAGGCTTGGCTTATGTTTGGGCGAATGGTATGTTGATTTGGATCCGCCCGGATAGCCCTATTGCTACCTTTAGTTCAAAAGTACCCAAAAAGTTATATGATCAAATTAATCAAAAATATTCATGAAAGGATTACATGACCAAGAGTTGTCTCAAGGAGGGGTCATTGTTTCTAATATTGATGACCTGATCAATTGGGCGAGATTGTCCAGTCTATGGCCTATGGGCTTTGGGTTGGCGTGTTGTGCTATCGAGATGATGGGAGCCATGGCGACGGGCTATGATATGGATAGATTGGGGGTGTTTCCAAGGGCTTCTCCAAGGCAGTCAGATGTGATGATTGTAGCAGGTACGGTCACGTTCAAAATGGCTGATCGAGTTCGAAGGCTCTATGAGCAGATGGCTGAACCGAGGTATGTGATCTCTATGGGCTCTTGTTCCAACTGTGGAGGACCTTATTGGGAGCATGGCTATCATGTAGTGAAAGGAGTAGATCGGATCATTCCAGTAGATGTATATGTACCTGGTTGCCCACCACGGCCCGAGGCGCTGATTGGGGGTTTCATGAAACTACAAGAAAAAATCAGGGGAGCATCTAGTGTGAAGCCCTTAGCACTCGAACGATTAATGGAAAAAGAAGAAAATCAAAAGGTATGAATGCAGGCCTAATTTTTGACTTATTAAAGGCGTCTTTTGGACAAAAAGTCTTACAAATTGACCTAAATGATCAGCCTCAATCTATTGAAATAATGGCGCAAGAAAACCGTGAATTATTTACCCTTTTGAGAGATGATGATCGGTTGTATTTTGACATGTTATCGTCGATTACGGGGATTGATAACGGGCCAGAGGTCAACACAATGGAGGTGATTTATAATCTCTATTCCATTCCGTTTGATTTGCATCTGATGGTCAAGATTAGATTTGATAGAGAAACACCCTTAATACCTACCGTATCCGACATTTGGAAAACAGCCAATTGGCATGAGCGAGAAATTTTTGATTTGTTAGGGATCCGTTTTGAGGGTCATCCAGATTTGAGACGGATTCTATTACCCAGTGATTGGGAGGGTCATCCTTTAAGGAAAGATGATATTTTGCAAGAACGATACCATGGGATTAAAGTGGATTATTAAATAGTAATTTTGGCCATTCAGTATACATATCATCCAGATCATTTAAAAAATTCTGAACCTATATACACCTCAGTATCTTCGCTTAAACGTGGAGAAATGGTTTTCAATATAGGGCCACAGCATCCTTCCACTCATGGCGTACTGAGGTTAGAGGTCGTGACAGATGGCGAAATTGTTAAGGAAGTAATTCCCCATATAGGCTATTTACATCGTTGTTTTGAGAAGCATGCAGAATCAATGCCTTTCAATCAAACGATCCCTTACGTAGACCGAATGGATTATATGTCAGCGATGAACTCAGAGCATGCTTACGCTATGGGGGTCGAACGCATGCTAGGCATTACGGATCAAATTCCCAAACGTGTTGAGTACATCAGAGTGCTCGTCGCTGAACTCAATCGAATTGCCTCTCATTTTGTGGCCATAGGTACTTACGGTTTAGATATAGGTGCCTTTACACCTTTTTTATGGTTGATGAGGGATAGAGAACATATTTTAAGATTACTAGAATGGACGTGTGGTGCGCGTATGTTGTATAACTATATTTGGATAGGAGGCTTGTATTATGATTTGCCTTTGCAGTTTGAAGAGCGATGTGCAGAATTCAGTGCCTATTTAAAACCCAAACTAGAACATTTAGAAACTCTTTTAATTACTAATAAAATATTTATTGAAAGAACTGCAAAAGTGGGAGTATTACCTTTGGATTTAGCTGTTAATTATGGTGTGACTGGCCCAATGCTTCGAGGCAGTGGTCTCAAGTATGATTTAAGAAGGGTAGATGGTTACAGTGTCTATCCTGAATTAGATTTTGACATACCTATAGGAACGGGTGCTATGGGAACTGTGGGAGATTGTTGGGATCGTACGTATGTGCGAATGCAAGAGTGTCGCGAGTCTTTAAAGATCATAGATCAATGTCTTACCATGCTTAGCAGTGAATTGAAGCGAGACAAAGACTTCAATCCCAGAGCATTAGTTCCTAAAAAAATAAGACCTAAGGCGGGCGATTATTATGTCCGGGCTGAAAACCCAAAGGGCGAGCTAGGCTTCTTTTTTCGAACCGACGGTCGCTCTGATATCCCGGTACGTTGCAAAGCGAGAGGTTGTTCTTTTGTGAACTTATCGGTCCTTCCAGAAATCAGCAAAGGTGTTATGATTTCAGACCTCATAGCCATTGTTGGCTCGCTTGATTTAGTCTTAGGTGAAGTCGATAGATAATTTACAATCCGCTTTAATGACTGATTATAAATTATCTATTTCTTCTTTAATTAATTATTCTTATGATGATTTCTACTCTTCTGTTTAGAGATCTATTTTCTTCAGAAGTATTCGGAACAACAGGCTGTACTTCACCATAGCCTTTGGCAATCAATTGCTGCTCTAGTATTCCACGACCAATCAAGTAATCTCGTACTGCATTTGCTCTTTTTTCAGACAGGATGAGGTTATCTTTTTCTTGTCCGACATCATCGGTGTGGGCAGCAATTTCAACAACCACGTTTTCATTATTAGCAGTTAAATCAACGATAGCTTCTAATCCAGCCTTACTACTCAATGTGAATGTTGTAGAATTAGTCTCGAATAAAATATCACCTTCATTTACCTTTCTGTCGATTTCAATTTTGGTTAAGACAATCTCTTCATTAACAACGGGTTGGTCTTTTGCCTTGGTTAACTTGATAATCCCTTGAGTGAAGAAATATTCTCTAGCTTTGACTTTATAGGTGAATTGAGTATTTTCAATGGCAGTTATTTTATACGTGTTTGAGGTAACATAGTCTTTATACACCACTTTCTTGTTGGTCGCATCGAAGAGTTCTAATTTACTGCCCATGACCTTTTCACCACTGGTAGATACGATAGCGAGGTTAAGATCAATGGTGGAAGGAATTATTTCTTCTGGTTCCTCAGCAACCAAGGCTATCTTTTTATAGATACGGGTTTCCCATTTACTTTGAACTGAATCAGGTATAACAATAGATTCCATTGAAGTAATGAAACCTTCTTTTTCAACCCTTAGTTCATAAGTGGTATCACTTACGATACCTATTGAATAAACTCCGAACACATCAGCAACTAATTCATCGTTGATGTAGATATCAGCTGTTGTAGTGTCTTGGTCCACCACAGGATAGAAATACATGGTTCCTTTGTACGGTAAGATTTTATCTTTCTTTTGTTTAGGCGGCTTGACCTTTTTGATCCGTTTGGGTCCGCTACCAAAAACGAGATTGATCCCTGCTTGGCCTTGAATCCAATCAAGATCATAGACACTATATCCAAACATCTTATCTACGCCGGCATAGAATTGTAGAAATCCAGCAGTCGCCGAAATGGCTGCACCCATGTTCAATCCTTGCTGCGGCATTTTGGTAACAGAGGTAGATAAAATTAATTTAGGGCTAATTTTTCTGTTGATACCAATGCCAAAACCAGATCTAAGTTCTCCTTGAATGATTCTGGAATTAAGGGTAGCGGTAATATCAGTTTTCTCGTCCCATGGATTGTAAATAAGACTGGCAATAACGCGTGTAGGCAGGTTGGTTTTATAGGCTTCATTTAACTCATAATAATCGAAAGCATTGCTGAATGTATCTTCTAAAACATTTCCCAAGTCGTCATCAAGTAAATCAAAGAGGGGTAATCCTACCCCGGAACTGTCTCTTATACCATACGCAGAGACATTTTCTGTCCAATTTATCCGGCCCAAGTCATTAATGGCCAAAGCCACTGTAAAATTTGAGTCTATTTTATACTCTGCTCCTAAATCGACAGAAAATCCTTTATTATCTGAGATGGCTAGACCCGTGTAATCATCCGTATCGGTAAAACCATCGAGATAGTCTGTTGATCCTTCTTCAATATCAGCAATATTCACCAAGCCGGCACTTCTGATCATCATACTTTGGTAGCTTGCTTCCAATGCATAATTATCTTCAGGACCTTTAGTTAAAAAGGTAGCTTCGGTATCTGATGGAGTACTGAAGTTCGAATAACCATTAAGTAACTTTAACCTTAATCCTAATTTTATTTTTGATTCAGGTAGTGTATAAGCTAATCCCAAGCCACGCTCAAGGTACACGGTAGAGTTAACTCCCAACGGTAATGTTTGTTTATCTCCAATAAAAGCTCCATTTCCTTGCCACAGTAGATCAAGAAGACTTGTTGGAAGAGCCATATTAAAATTTGATCTAACGTTAGCAAATAAGCTGATTCCTAGACCTGTAGAATCAGGTTGGTTTCTTGGGCCAAACTGATAGCCAATATGAAAGAGGTTCGAAGAGAGATCTCCAGACATACCAAAGCTTTTGCCAAAGCCATCGATAAGTTCATTAGCATTAATGGCAAGATCTCCATTGTCTTGCTTGGTAATCACATCACTGTAGCTAAAGGCATTATTTAGATATAAGTTCATACCGGGCCCAGGTAGTTTTAAGAAAAACTTACCTTCTGGAAAATAGGCAGGATTGTAGTCTGTACTTTGCATTGTAGCATTCCCCAGATGATAGAAGGACGTACCATACTGCGCAAAACTTGAAAAAGAAAGCAGTAAAAGGGCTGTAGTTAAAAAATGGCTTCTCATGGTCAATTTTTTAATATTAATTTGTAACTTTTATCGAAAGGGTAATGTTTACCTTAGCGCTCTCTAATAATGGTAAAAACTCACCATCAGCCGTATTTAAGGACAATATCAATTGAATGGTTTCGGTCGTTTTTAGTGCTTCTATTGCATCTGCGTCAAGTATTATGGGATATGTAGAAGTACTAGCTACTATTGAACCATCAGCTGTCAATATTGGTGGATCTATAAGCTGATCTTCTTCGCTATGTAGTGATACATCACCAGCATCTAAAAAGTGCATGTTTACGCTTACACCTAACGGAAGTTCATTTACAGCTGTTAGCCTGATTTCTACTTCTGGGATATTTTGTTCATTATCCTCGAGCTCATCAATTAAATCTTTGATATCATCACCACCGTCAAAATCAATTTCTTGGATTACTGTGAGATCTGTAAGGTTAATTTCAACTGGGAGCTCCATAACCACATCAGACTCAATAATCGCACCTGAGTTCAGTCCGTAGAGTGCGATATATCTCGTAACCACGACAGCCCAGGCAATTTCACCTGTATCTGGATCTTTGTAAGCTTTTTCCGGAATGCCTGTGAGATCAGTTCCTACAAAAAGAGTATCTAGCAAATCATAGGTCGACTCAGGATGATTGTAGGTTAAATTAGTTGTGATATATTCTTCTTTACCTTCAACTACACGACCAGTACTCGTATTGAAAACAACCTCTAAATCATCAAATGTAAGGATACCCGGCACACCATCTTGTTCAGTACCTGTAGTCGCCTCTAAAATTTGTTCTCCGGAGGCGACATATATTGGGATAATTTCAGTAGAGTCTGGAATCAATGTCATATCTGTCCTGGGTGCTCCAGATGGATCTTTGCTCCAAGTCTGGGATCCCAGATCAAAAAAGGCTGTATCAATAATAAGGATAGGATCACCATCACCATCTAAATCAGGTATGCTATCACCATTTGCGTCGACTGTTGTGACAATCACAGTATCAACATTTACAATATAGGGACCCAACGTGTCAATATCAAAATAGATTACAGTATCCGGTACGTCAGGAAAAGCTACAAAACCAATTTCCATAGTCAAACTGTCTGGCTGAATGGCCAGCATTTCTCTTAAGTTAGAATTGGTTTCGTCCATATAGATATCTATGGTTTCTCTTTTTACCGTATCTAAACGTGTTGGTGTATTTATAGTCTGGAGTGAATCGGCAGGATCATTCCAAACTAGATCAACAGATGTTTGCAAAATGTCGTTTTCATCATATTTTACTGATTGAAATTTCAAGAACCTTAGTGAGGATGGAATCTGTAAAGTATTTTTGAAGTTAAACGATAATTTGGGACTTTTTACTTCGAAAGCACCCCCACTAAATTCCTCAAAAAAATCTATTGCAAAAGAGATGGCAGGCACTTCCAAGATTTGAATTAATTCGACATCAAAATCTAATTCAGGCTGTTCTCCCAATTCTTCATCAATATTAATGGTATCACCTTCGTTGAATCTAAAGACAATTACACCATCCGAGTTAGTATAATACTCTAGATCATCGCCTGCGTCCGCAAGCAGAGAATCGACTGTATACTCAATATTTCCAATCGTAAATGCAAATATGCCGTTGTAATCTGGCACGACGATGTTGTCAGCGCCGTCTAATTCTTCTTCTAGCTTATCTGTATCACAACTTATGCCTGTCAGAAGCAGTGATAGCATTAGGAGGAGGATGTGATTTTTTTTCATATTTGGTTGTTACTTAGTATTTGAATTGGCATTTTCTACTGTTTAAATATTCCAATTATATGCAAGTTGCCTTTTTTTTTGGTTAATAAAAAAAAATAGACCTTCTATCCAATGCAAAGAAAGGCAATATACAGTAATTTTAAGCTGTTGCGGTCTATTTAACTGCACTTACTCTGAATTCAACCCTTCTGTTCTGGGCTCTGAATACGTCTGATGTATTAGGCACCACCGGCTGACTTTCTCCGTAACCTTTGGAGGTGAGCATCCTCGAAGGCACTTTTTGGGAGATGAGGTGATCCATGACCGCTTGGGCCCGTGCCTCAGATAATTTCAAATTATTTCCATCGCTTCCTACATCGTCGGTGTGGGCAGAGATTTCTAAAATGATATTTTTATTTTGAGCCAATACATTGATGACATTTTTAAGTTCATTTTTGTCATTTTCAGTTAATTCAGCCGACGCCGTTTCAAACAAGATAGAGTTGATGGTGATTTTAGCACCTACTTCAATGGGCGTAAGTACAGCATCTTCATTGATGATTTTACCATAGTTGATACCGGTTAAATCAAGTTCGCCTTGATGATAGAAATGCCGAGGTGCCAACGCTTTGTACATATATTTCCTATCATATTCGAGTTCCATATTGTAAAAACCTTCTTCCAATTTACCTTGATAGACCACTTTTCTAGTTTTGCCGTCATACAATTGCAGTAAGCTCCCTTTAATTAGGGAATCTATGTTATTGACTATCCTTAAATTCAGTTGTGGTTTGGTCGCAGCAAGTTTGTAGCTTTTATGCAAATGTGCGGTGCGGGTACCAGCGGGAATTCTTAGGGTTTGTTTAATGGTCTTGTAACCTTCTTTTTCAATTCTTATCAGGTAACTACTATTGGCTTCAACTACAAACATGCTTGTGGTATCTGTGAGCATCACATCGTCCACAAAGAGGGAGGCTGTGGCTGTATCTCCATCGATCAGTGGATAGATATGTTGACGCATCTGGAAGGGTTCCATACATATATCCTTATTGATCAAACCATAATCATTGGTCTCGGTTAAATCATAAACTACACTGTAAGCAACATAGCCTCTCGGTGCGATTTTAATTTCATAACTCGCACCCGTTTTAAGGACGACCGTAAAATTACCGTCAAAGGCGTTACTTTTTAAACCACTGGTGCCCATTGATTTACCATTTTCAAAAATAGCAATCTGCGCCTCAATAGGTTTACCTGTACTGCAGTCTTTGAGCACACCCTGGATATTGACTACTTTTCTGGGTTGTAAAGCAAGTGGAATAGGAATACTATAAATATCGTGACCACTCCCTAAGTCTCTATTAAAGTACATTAGGTCTCCAGAAGAGGGAATGGTACCGTATTTATCATCTAAAGGGGTGTTGATGAAGTCATAGGCTACCGGATCACTCCATTTTCCCCCTCCTAAATTTCTAGATTGATAGATTTCATAATTGTCAGAGGGCTCGCGGATTGCGGCAAAAATCAAGGTTTCATTGTCAGACATGATGCGTGGACAGTTTTCGCAACCTTGTGAAATCGGACTAGGCAAGGGTTCAGCGATCATCCATTGACCAATCTTGTCTTTTTTAGATGAATACAATTGATAGCAAAATTTACCAGGATAAGGAGATTCAACGGTTCGCATGAAATAAATGGTAGAACCATCGGCAGAAATACTTGGAAATCCCTCATAGCCACTTGAGTTAACATTAGGCCCGGCATTGATGGGATTACTCCATGATTCACCTTCTTTTTCTACATACCAAATGTCTTCGATTCCAAATCCTCCTGGGTAAGAGGCAAAGAAGTAAATGTAATTACCGTCATAAGAAAGACTCGAACCTGCAATAAGTACATCAGCTGAACCAAAGTTTTTGATGCTTTCAATCACCTCAGATGACGACCAAGCCCCACTTGGGTCACGATGGGCCATGAACAATTCGTAATTACCTTCTTTATTTGATTGATAGATCATGGTATTACCATCGGCGCTAATGGAAGGAGCGTATTCTATTTGATCGGAGTTAATCGCACTACCCAAATTGGTGATCTCAGGATCTGATTGCGCAGTAACCCAGATCGCACACATCATACTTCCTATAAGAAGCATTATTTTGATTGGATCAATAGTTTTGTTTTGAGAAGATTTTTTGTACATCATGTTTAGTGAGTTTTTTCTTTCGATCTTTTGAAAAGATCATTTTTTTTGTGAGTAATCCTATCATATTTAATCTAGCCTACATTTAGAAGGCGTAAAAATTAAAAATAGCCAAATTAGCCAACTTTAACGATTGAGTGAGTCAATTATTTTATAATGTAGATAAATTTTGGCATTTTATTTGCTTATTTTTGAAGAATATGTCATTTGTGAAATACTTTCTTCTTTTTTGTGGGATGATTCAAGTATCCTTTAGTTTGGCTCAAAATACTATAAATGGAGCCCAAACGGAAGGTCAGATATCACCAAATAATTTTGAGGAGGTGAACATCATCGGAATTTATCCTAATCCTGCAACCGACTACATCATTGTTGAAATCAAACAGCTAGAACTTCAAAATGCCCGTTTTGTCCTTACAAGTATGATTGGGAATGAAATAGAAATTACTCAAGAGGCATTGGGAGAGGATAAATTTCGTATAGGGTTGGTGGGGTATCCTACTGGATTCTACTTTTTGGTCATCGAAGATGATCCTTCCCAATTCAAAAAAGCTTTTAGGTTTTTAATTAAATAATTATTGTCCGACTGACTCGCCCAAAAGCTTGTCATCGAACTCAGTTTTTTCAACCTATTATTAAACCTACTCTGACCTTTCTTTAGTCAGCCGAACTAGTCTTTCGATGAATACGAAAAACCTTTATTGATTATAGTATTGATTAAACATCCCTTCATATTTTGCCGCTAATTCTGTTTCATTGGCGGCTCTGAAAGCACGCGCCATCTCATTAAGAGCCAACACTCTTTGTTGATAGCCGTAGCCATTTAATGCTAATTGATTATTTTTTGTGATATAATCTAACCATTCCACTGCACGTCCGCTATAAGTTGTGGCAATATCAAGTGCCCAATCTCTTTCTCCAACGGCCAAGAGCAGCGATACTTGTTGAATACTAAAAATATCATAGGAGACCCCTGCGTCAGGCATGTATTCAAGCCCTTTCAATAAAACGTCTTTGGCACGTTCCATTTCGCTTTGATTTAAATAGGCAGTAGCCAGTGTATTGAAAGCGGATCGATGGTTCAACACAAAATTCCTGTAGTCTTCAGTGTAATAAACATCAGCATCATCTAAGCCTCGATATTCAAACTTATTTACAATATTTTCATACATCAAATCAGCATTTACCAATGTATTGCCTCCTGGATTCCGAATGGGTACCAAACGATAGGTGAGGCCTTCTTGCACGACATGTTGTTTAATATCTAAGTTGAAAGCATTCAATGAAGTATTGTTAAAATATATAGGCCTGCTCCAGTTGCTATTTACGATTAAATCTAAAATAGCAAGATCCTTTTTCTCCAAATGACTTCCCTTGAGTTTCATAGAGAGTACATTGGTTCTCAATCGATCTGTAGGCATTGAGGTTTCTTTTATCCAAGTGAGCTCATTTACTTGGGTACTGTCTAATCTCAGAACCAGCTCTTTTGAAGGCAAGCTGTTATATTGGCCCCTAGTACGTGCTGTCAGTGCCGGATGTTTTTCTTTAATCAACTTCAAAAATTGGGAAGCACTGATGGCACCATCGACACCTTCTATTTCTGCATAAGGCAGATAATCATTGGGTCCTCCTTGTTGATAATCATCTAGACTTAATCCAAAGGGAAGGGCTTTCGATTCATAGGCGTCTCGCATCATTTGTTCGATATACCAATCTGTATTGAAATAGCTCAATACAATCACACGTACATCTGTACGGTGTCCCAAGACCTCTTGGGCGAACCACAAGGGAAAAGTGTCATTATCCCCTCCTGTAAACAATATCGCATTGGGGGCACAAGAATCTAAGTAGTTTTTTGCGGCATCGACGGAAAAATAACGATCAGACCGGTCATGATCATCCCAATTTTCCGCTGCCATCAGGGCAGGAATACCCAAGCAAAGAAGCGTAGCTACAGCTGCAATTAAGGTCTTATTTTTAAGTATTTTACCCAATAATTCGTAAATAGCCAACACCCCAAAACCAATCCAAATAGCAAAGACATAATACGATCCGGCATAAATATAGTCTCGTTCTCTTGGTTCAATAGGAGGTGAATTAAGATAGAGCACTAAGGCAGCTCCGGTGAGGAAAAACAAAAGCAAAGTGACCCAAAAGTATTTTTCATTTTTTTTGTATTGATAAAGTAAACCAATGATACCTAGCAACAACGGAAGACCAAAATAGATATTTCTTCCTTCGTTATTTGCCAATTCTGATGGAAGCTCCTTAAAAGCGTTGGTTAAACCCACCCAATTGGCATCTTGAATATCCGAGGCCCTTCCTGAAAAATTCCACATAAAATAGCGCAAATACATGGTACCCAATTGGTGTTTGAACATAAAATAAAGGTTGTCTGTAAAGGCGGGTTTTTCGCCCTGTTTCAGTCCTGTAATTTCTCTATATTTTTTTTCATGTTGGGGACTCTTACTATGCATTCGGGGCAGAATAGTGGTATGCTTTTTGTCATATTTGTAGTTGACCTTGTAATCTATGATCTCATATTTTTCAGCCCCTTTTTTATAAACAGGATCTCCTTGTTCGGAGGCGATGATATCAGCGGTATAGTATTGTCCATGAAATAGGGGTCGGCTGCCATATTGTTCACGTTTCAGATATGAAACGAAGGTCATAATGTCTTCTGGATTATTTTCATCAATAGGGGTATCATAGTCTGATCGTATCAAAACTATGGCATAGGACATGTAGCCAATCATTATGAAAGCAAAGGCAAGCATGGAGGTGTTGAGAATCACCTTTTGATTGACGATCGAATAATAAATACCAAAAACAATAGCACTGACGAACAAGATCACAAATACTACAGCACCTGAGCCAAAGGGAAAGCCCATAGAATTGACAAAAAATACTTCCATAGCCCCAACGGTAGAAGGAATGCCCGGGATGACACCAATAAGTATGGCAATGATGATGGCTCCAGACGTCAGGAGCGTCAAGAACACACCCTTAGGCGTAATTTTTTTTACATATTTAAAATATACGATGAGTCCTAACGTAGGAATGGTTACCAAATTGAGTAAGTGTACCCCTATGGAAAGTCCCATCATGTAGGCGATCAATATCAACCATTTATTGTGATCCGATTCATCGTTAATCGTTTCCCATTTGAGAATGGCCCAGAATACAAAAGCGGTAAAAAATGAGGACATTGCATAAACTTCCGCTTCAACAGCTGAAAACCAAATAGAATCAGAGAACGTACACACCAGTCCTCCAACCAGCCCTGCGCCCATCACGGCAATGGTTTGTCCTGTATTTAAGACATCTCCTGCCTTGACTAACATTTTTTTAGCTAAGTGTGTAATTGACCAAAATAGGAAGAGCACGGTAAAGGCCGCCGATAATACGCTCAACATGTTGACCCAAAAGGCGACTTGCTCAACATTATCTCCAGCGAAAAGAGAAAACATTCGGCCCATTAATAAGAAAAACGGTGCTCCTGGTGGATGCGGCACCTCTAGTTTATACGAGGTGGCAATAAACTCCCCACAATCCCAAAAACTAGCGGTAGGCTCAACGGTAAGTGTGTATACGACAAGAGCGATTAAAAAAGTAATCCAGCCTGTTATAATGTTGATCTTTTGGTATCCCATTTTTCTAAATAATTATCAATCCAGCGAAATTACTAATTAATGACTAATAATTTGGCTTTAAGGGTAAATTGATCATTGGGCTTCTCAAAAGATTATCTGAATACCAAACCGTAAAAAATGAGCCAAAATAAGAAAAACAATAAATAAGAGCTCAAAACTATATAGATAGCAATTTTTAGTTGTTTCCCACTCAAAAAGAAAATTCCCATCACAAGTAATATCCAATAGCCCAATTCGAAAACATTCATTGATTTCAGTGGATAATGAAGCTGCTCAGGAATGTCTTCATAATTAAACCAGCTGAGGAGTGATAAAGGGTAAAAAGCTAAGATATCGTTGTAATTTGGATCTCCTGGGATCAAAAAAAACCATAAAAATTTAATTAATTCAGGGATAATAAATATGATTTCACAACACATGACCCATTTCCATAAGGCCTGGTAGGTTACTTTATAACCAAACATGAAACAACCCATCCATAGGATCAAGGCAGTTACTGAAAATTTCCAGATAAGCCATATCGGCGTAATGAAATATTGACTACCATAGAAAAAATTAAAAAGTGATAACTGATTGCGTTCTTGAAGCAGTTCAAATACAGCTATATCAGCAAGAATAAAAGCACGATTTAAAAAAAGGATGCAGATATAGAGCAAGGAGATCAGGACGAATATGTGAGAGCTCTGAAAATTAAACCAATTTTCAAATGACTTTGAGGGGTTGTGAGTAAACTTAGCCATGGAACGACACCTACATTTGTGAAGATATACAATATAACTCAACGAAGATGATCTAAATTTGTTAAGTATTTTATACTAAGCAGGTTTTGATTATTAAAAAGGATTCATTCAAAAGAGTGAAAAGCATTTACCCAAAGTATCATTATTTTCTGTTTTTGTTCTTTTCAGTTTTTCTTGCAGAGGCCCAACCATGGACAGGTAAGTTAGATCAATCATCGGACATTTTGCTCAAAAATCGTTATGTCGAAATTGAAGCGGCTCAAGCCATGTACGACATGTACAACATGAATTTCGATCAGGCAGAACGACAGTTTATCTATTTAAAAAAGCAATATGGCTGGCATCCATTACCTGACTTTTTACTCGGTTTATGTTATTGGTGGCGATTGGTTCCACAAGGTGAAATGGGATCAAAATGGGATCAACTTTTTTTGGCTCAAATGGATTCTGCTCAAATTAAGGCCCATCGATTATATGATGAGGTCAATCAAATTGAAGGGGCTTTTTTTTTGGCAGCGGCTTATGGATTTCAAGGAAGGCTTTATGGAGATCGAGGACAATACTTAAAAGCTTCACTGGCAGGTAAAAACGCTCTAAAATATCTCAATATTGGAAAAGATGAAGAGGACTTCAGCCCTGAACTATTATTAGGAAAGGGCCTTTTTAATTATTATGCGCAATGGATTCCAGAACATTATCCCATGCTCAAACCCATCATGTCATTTTTTCCAGAAGGGGATAAAAGCATCGGAATTGCACAATTAAAAGAAACTTCGAGAAATGCTTTTTATGCACGGACCGAAGCCCAATATTATTTATTAAGGATCTTGTATGAGGAAGAGCAAAATTTAGCAGAGGCCTCTCGATTATCCGCTTATTTAACTGATTTATATCCAAATAATTCTTATTTTCAGTCTTATTATGGGCGAATTTTATATCGTTTGGGTAAGCAGAGTGAATCGATAGCCATTTTTGAATCTATTCTTGAACGGGTCCTTGCTGAGCAAGAGGGCTATGAATATAACACCGCCAGATATGCGACGTATTTTTTGGGAAATATTTGGAAATCGCGTGGAAATTTAACGGAGAGCAAGAAATATTTCAAGGAAAGTATAGCATATGCGAACCTGGCCAATGCTACTGAAAAAGGCTATTTTTTTTATTCTTTACTCCATTTAGGAGAAATTGCTATTTTGGAGAAAAAAGTTGATTTGGCGTTGCAATATTTTAAAAAGGTCAGGAAGGTTACAGCAAGAAAGCATCCCGCGAATCAATCGGCCAAAGAAAAAATCAAGCAAATAGAACATCAGTAATCACTTGGCAGACTTGAATAAATAAATCTTATAGAGGAGAAAATATTTTTAGGGATCATGACACCATAAATAATTACAAAAAAAGATTAATTTTACCTTTAGATAATTTTCCTAAATGAAATCAAACCCTGAAAATATTAAATTAGACCACACTGATAGAAAAATTTTAGAAATTCTTCAGTCAAATGCTAAGATTACCAATGCCCAATTGGCCAAGGATATTTCATTGTCTCCTGCACCCACCCTTGAGCGGGTCAAAAAACTTGAAAATTTAGGGATTATCAAAAGCTATCATGCGAGCTTAGACAAGGTCAAAATTGGTTTAGGGGTAAGTACTTTTGTTTTGGTTACTTTAAAAGGTCACAATAAAGCTAATATTGAACTTTTTATCAATGCCATCGATGAAGTCCCAGAAGTAATAGAATGTCATCATATCACCGGTTCTGGAGATTTTATGCTCAAGATCATATCCTATGATATTGCTGCTTACCAGAGATTAATGCTTGGAAAAATTAGTGAAATAGAAGTAGTAGATAGCTTACAGTCGATGGTAATTCTATCAACTTTTAAAGAAATTAAAGTAATGCCTTTAGGAAATGACGAGTGATGGAAAAACATTAAATATATTAACCTCGGATAAGATTCAGCGTATTCTTAAAAGGATGAGCATTCAAATTTTAGAAAATAATCTCGGAGTTTCAAAGGTCGTGTTGGTCGGGATCACCGGGCAAGGCTATCAGATGGCGCTCATTCTCCAAAAAATACTTCAAACGACCCATAGTGCCGCTATGACTTGTGAGTTAGCTGAATTAATTATCGATAAAAAAAATCCTGTAGCTGGAGACATAAGTTTGTCCATTGATGTTAATCTATTAAATCATCAAACAGTTATCTTGGTAGATGATGTCATTAACACAGGGAGAACTCAGGCTTACGGGATAAAGTTTCTATTAACTTCAGCCATTAAAAAATTAGAAACAGCGATTTTAGTAGATAGAAGTCATAAGTTGTTTCCGGTCTCCACGAGCTATTGTGGTCTGGCCTTGAGTACCACTTTGGAAGAACATGTCGAAGTCTCCTTAGAGACCGGAAGAGGGGCCTTTCTTTATTGAAGAGGTGAATTTTATTCAATAGGGATAGTTCCCAATACTATTTTTCATATGCTTTATACCAGTCGTTTTTGTCAGCTTTTTATAGGAGTATCCCTCCTTTTCTCCTGTGTTCAAGATCCCAATAAATTAAAAATAAGTATTGAATGGGAATTGAATGGTAATCAGATAAAGGGCCAAAACAAGTTTGCCAGTACATTTTATCTTTCCAATTTGGGAACAGTTGCCTTGGATGATAAAAATTGGTCTTTGTATTACAGTATGACCCCAAGAGGGTTAGTAAAAGACTCTTTTAAAGGGCAAGTCACTTTTAATCATGTAAATGGTGATCTTTTTGTTATCAGGCCAGACAGTGGATTTTTACTTGCTCCTGGTGAAAAAATAGCAATGAGTTTTGAAGGGAGAGATTTTATTATTAAGCAAAGTGATCGGCCGGCAGGGCTCTATTTTTTGATGAATGATGGGGTGATTTATGAGCCAAATTATACGTTTAGATCTTTTAAAAATCCTGAGATGATTACCAAGGGATCTGCTGATTATTATGAAATCCCGACTGCGGAGTCCATTTATAATCAAAACAAAAGAATAAAGTCTGACGATCAAGAGCACTTATCTAAGTTGGTCCCGACGCCGTTAGAGGAAGTATATTTTGATGGATTTGTGTCGCTAGATCAAAGTTGGAGCATTGAGGCAAGTCCCTTATTGAGCTCAGAGAGCAATTTTTTACTTCAGCAATTGACGGTATTTTTTGGAGAAAGTCCAAAGCAGGATGCAAAGCGAAGAATTATTTTGAAAATAAATAAAAAATTTATGGAAGCAGCTTCATATCAGCTCAGCATTGATAAAGATGAAATTTTGATTCAAGGGGCCGATGCAAGTGGGGTCTTTTATGGCATTCAAAGTTTAATTGGATTGATGCCTGTGGAAGTATTTCAAAATAAATTATCAGAAATAAGTCTTCCCCTGGGACGGGTCAAAGATCAACCAAGGTATCCTTACAGGGGTATGCATTTGGATCTTGCCAGAAATTTTCAATCATATGAGTCTCTGATTAAACTCATAGATCTGATGGCTTTGTACAAATTAAATAAATTGCATTTACATTTAACCGACGATGAGGGTTGGCGCTTGGAATCTAAAATACTTCCAGAACTGACGGAGATTGGGGCCCGAAGGGCGCACACAATGGATGAAAAGAGCGCATTGAGACCTGCTTATGGTTCGGGCCCTTCGGACGGTGTAAGGGGCTCAGGATATTATACTCAAGAACAATACATACAGATCATACGCTACGCTCATGAGCGCCATATTGAGGTGATTCCAGAACTAAATATGCCTGGACATGCACGTGCAGCCATTAAAGCTATGAATGCAAGATATGAGAAATTGATCGCGCTTGGAGATGAGCAAGGGGCACTTGAATATTATTTGTCAGATGATGCAGATGATTCAGAATATTTATCTGCACAGTTTTATGATGATAATGTTGTTTGCGTTTGTAATGAAGCGGTATATCATTTTTATGAAACGGTTGTTGATGAAGTTATAGGGTTATATGAACGGGCGGGAGTACCTTTGAAAATGTTACATACAGGCGGAGATGAGGTCCCTAGAGGCGTCTGGGAGAAGTCTCCTGATTGCATCGATTTTCTAGCAATCAATGATCAATACGATGATGCCAAGTCACTTCAAAGCTATTTTGTCGGACGCATTAATAAAATTCTTTCTGATCGAGGATTGGCCACTGCAGGGTGGGAAGAAGTGGCTATGAATATCAATGAGGATGGATCTTGGTCTCCGAATCTTGACCTCATTGGGAAAAATGTAACCTCGTTTGTTTGGAATAATTTGTCCAACAATATTGATTTGGGTTATCGGTTGGCTAATGCAGGCTTTCCCATCGTATTGTGCGATGTTTCTAATCTTTATTTTGATATGGCCTACACTAAAGATCCTAGAGAGCAGGGCTCATATTGGGGAGGTTTTGTGGATACCCGAAAAGTATGGGAGTTCATTCCAGAAAATTTGTACTGGTCGTCGAAGCGCTCATCATTGGGAAAACGTTTTAATCCGGCTGTTGATTTTAAAGAGTTCGTCAGATTAACCAAGGAAGGGTTGGCTAATATTTCTGGTATTCAAGGGCATTTATGGAGCGAGACGCTCAATGGGTCTGATGAAATGCTAGAGTATTATTATTTGCCTCGACTCATTGGATTATCCGAGCGCGCATGGGCAGCTCATCCTCAATGGGCTACAGTCAAAGATCCCATGAATCGGGAAAACCAAGAGACGAAAGCCTGGCAGGGATTCGTTTATAAATTGGCTTCCAAGGAATTACCAAGGCTTAACTATTTCAATGGAGGATACGAATACCGCATTCCTCCACCAGGTGGAATTAAAGAGGACGGCTTACTCAAAATCAATCATCTTTATGGAATGGATGTTCGTTACACCCTTGATGGTAGCGAACCGAGTGTGTCTTCTATTTTGTATACCCAACCTATAAAGGTTGATGGAGCTGTTTTGATCAAAGCCTTTGATAAGGCCAATGGCTCAAGTTTAAGTATGCGTTTAATAAATTAAAAATTAGCGCTCTTTGTAAAGGTCAGGTTTTACAAAGAGCATGAGCAAACTTCTCTCTATAAGACTTCCCATACTTGAGCATTTTAAAAAATCCTTATCCTCATAAAAGGCAGCGAGCTCTTTGCCCAATGATTTGACATTTTCAATAGGGGCAATGGGATCCATTTTCATTGTTGTAATCAGCTCATTGATTTGGTCTTGAGAGGATTTGACTCTATTGGCCATTAAAGACCTTTCTTCTCTTTGGTATTGTTGAACAGTTTCTGGTGTCATCAGTCCAAAGCCTAGATTAATAATGGGATTATTTTCTTTAAAATATTTGGGTAAATAAATGGATTTCCTTCCCTCATAGGATTGTTGATCGAAATCGATGGACCGTAGTCGGTAGCTTATTTCCTCGAAATCAGGAGTTATATCTATTACGAAATTACTTGAATGCATATCACCCAAGAGTCTTACAAAACAGCGCTCATTAAATTTTACAAACTCTTTGGTTAATCTGATTTTATTGAGATCGAGGTCTTCGAGGCGCGTTTTGATAAACTGCTCCCCAGGAATACCCACGACATGCTCCTCTATTAAGGTTTCTGCATTAATGAGGAATCTCATTCTGTTTGGAGCTAGCAAGTCTTCTAGCTCCAAACCATATACTCTTGAGGCGTCGGCATGTTTAATATAAAAATAGTCAAAATTGTCATTAATTTTATTTACCATTCTAATTCTGAAGGGTTTTGTATTCCCGTAGGTGCATAAATCGATACGATCGACAAACAGGTGCTTCATGACGCTAACATCTCCTCCTGATTGCATGATTGCATAAATTTTTTTGAGGGCAAAATGTATTTCTTGCATTTCATCCTGTGGGAAAAATACGGTTTCCCAAAGCGTGTCAGCCCCTTTTGAATCATAGAGTGGGATACTGTTATTGTATCTTAATAAATCTTGATACGTGATAGGTAGGTTTATATCCTTTCGATACTTTTTTAAGTAGGATCTTAATTGAGCGCTTATAGGATAAGCAATTTTCTTTTTGGATATTAAAGCCATCTACGTCAAATGTTGAATAAATATATTTTCACCCTTGGCCACCCATGGTTGAAATTGGATTTTTATGTTTTTGTATTGTGGAAAGTAATCAATCAAAGGGGTTAAATCAAAACTTGACCCTGCAATACCCGCACCGGCTTTCGCAGCATCGATCGCATTACACGCCTGCTCATAATGACCTTTTACAGGAATCATTAAGGTGGCCTTGCCTAAATACATGGCTTCACAAACAGATTCAAAACCAGCCGTGGTAATAAAACCTTTGCAAGCTGCCATTTTTTCTAAAAATAATTGATCATTGAGTTGATGAAAAATTAAGTTTTCACAGATTACATATTTAATTGGTTTTTTATCATTATCCCAAAAACAAATAAGGGGTATATCAGGATTTTTTCGATGAAAGGATTCGATTTCCTCTCCATATCCTGCATTAACTATATAGATCAGTAAATAATCTCCTGTTTTGATATTTATCTCAAGTACTTCGTCTCTTAATAAGGGAGGGGTAACAATAATATTTTTTGTCATACTTTCTTTAAAATATCGGAAGGACAGCGCCAGTACTTTATCAGCATTGAGTTTAGTAATATGATTGGCCAATATAAGAATCATTCGATCCATGATTTTTCCTTTGGGAAATGTAAACTCAGGATGACTTATTAAATACTGATGGGCGATACAAATAAACTTTGACTTGGGACGATACCAAAAATTATACATCCCTGCTAAAAAGTCGTAAAAATTGATAATAATATCAGGATTTTCATCAGCAATAATGTGAGATAAAATTTTTATATTTTTTCGATAGGTATTGCTCTTCCATAAGGTTTGAAAAAGCGTCAGAGAAAGATTGATAGATTTCTGTTTCTTATCCTTAACAAAATTAGGGCTTTCAAGTTGAATAACTGGGGCACCTATTTTACGAATAAAATATGCAGGGATGCTTCGGGACGGACTTGTGCCAATGATGATTTTTGATAATGTATGATTATTTTTTCTGAGAATTTTACTCAGTGCAATGGCCTGAGTCATGTGTCCTCTGCCTTCCCCTTGTACGATGAAAACAAAATTCATTTTGTCTTGTAAGATGAGCGCTGCGTCATTCCGATGATTAAAGGTAAAAATATTTCTATGACTTATTCAATTGGCATCAGATTCAAAATAATCAATTAGAAAATTTTTACCATCAAACACCCCAAATGAGTTAAAATGTAGCCATTCTCCAAGATTAATATAAGTAGATGTTTTATTTATTTCCAATGCTAAGGGTAGGTGTCGATGTCCAAAGACATAGAAGTCAAAATGCCGATCAGATTCTAATTTTCGTGAGTATAAAAATAGCCATTCTTTTTCTTTATTGATTTCTTGACTTTCTATCTCATTGTTGATTCGACTTCTCGAAGACCATTTGTTCGCAAGCCCAACACCAACATCAGGATGAATCCATTTAAAGAGCCATTGGGTTATCTTATTTTTGAAAACTTTACGTAGGGCCTTAAAAGTATAGTCGCCTGGACCTAGTCCATCTCCGTGTCCTACAAAAAGGAGCTTATCATTTACTATTAGCTCGATAGGATCTGAAAAAACAGTAGCTCCAATTTCAGTTTCTAAATAGTCAAACATCCACATGTCATGATTGCCATGAAAGATATAAACAGGAATTCCCTTATCACTGAATGCTGCTAATTTATTCAAAAACCGAACGAATCCTTTGGGAACCACATAATCATATTCAAACCAAAAATCAAAAAGATCACCTACTAATAAAATGGCAGCTGCATCTTTTTCGACAGCGTCGAGCCAGCGGATTATTTTTTTCTCTCGTGATCGACTTTGTTCTTTATTGGGTGAACCTAGATGGAAATCACTTGCGAAGAATATTTTTTTATTTTGATCAAGATCTATGGTTAGCTTCTGCATAAAAAAGGCCTTTTTGAAAGGCCAATTTAGTATGATTATCTGATAGACCTATTTAATATCATCAGATTCTGTGGTAGATTTTTTGGGAGGGCCGGACTCCTCTTCCTTAATTTCGGAAAGAATATTCCTTTTCAATTCATCAACTACATTATCTACCCCCCCCTCTTGATCAGGATCTTCTACTTTTTTAGGATCTTCTTGATCAGCAAAGGCTTGGTATGTAGTAGGTTGTTCAAACGGTCGTTTTCCAATGAGTCTTTCTAGATCTGCTTGAAAAATAATTTCTTTATCCAACAATTCTTTAGCCACTATTTCGAGTTCTGCCTGATGTTTTTTGAGTAAATTCACAGTTCTTTTGTAAGCATCACTGATTAACTTTTTGACTTCTTCATCAATGAGTTCGGCAGTAGCATCTGAATACGGCTTATTGAAATTGTATTCTGATTGTTTAGAATCATAAAAGGAAACATTCCCAAGCTTACTATTCATACCATAAACAGAGACGATAGAATAAGCCATTTTGGTAATTCTTTCTAAGTCACTTAATGCACCCGTAGAAATTTTTGCAAATTTTATTTCCTCTGCAGCTCGCCCACCTAAAGCCATACACATTTCATCCATCAATTGCTCTGTCTGATACAAGAACTGCTCTTTTGGCAGATATTGTGCGTAACCTAGCGCAGCAATACCTCTAGGCACAATACTTACTTTGACCAATGGATCTGCATGCTCAAGAAACCAACCCGAGATGGCATGTCCTGCCTCATGATAGGCAACAATTTTCTTTTCTACTGGCGAAATAATTTTATTTTTCTTTTCTAAGCCACCAATGACTCGATCAATGGCATCTTGAAAATCAACCATTTCGACATTTTCTTTATTTTTTCGTGCAGCAATTAATGCGGCCTCATTGCAAACATTGGCAATTTCAGCACCTGCAAAACCAGGCGTTTGGGAGGCCAACTTGCGCGAATCGACTTCTTTGTTAAATTTTATGGGTTTTAGATGGACCTTAAAGATGGCATCTCGACCCACAATATCTGGTTTATCAATACTTATTTGTCGATCGAAACGACCGGGGCGGAGTAAAGCTGAATCCAATACATCAGGCCTATTGGTCGCTGCTAGAATGATCACCCCTGCGTCGGTAGCAAAGCCATCCATCTCGACCAGCAGAGAGTTCAAGGTATTTTCACGTTCATCATTGGAACCAGGCATTTGTCCTTTGCCCCGTGAACGTCCAATGGCGTCGATCTCATCAATAAATATGATACAAGGAGCCTTTTCCTTGGCTTGTTTAAACAAGTCTCTCACCCGAGCTGCACCCACACCGACAAACATTTCAACAAAATCAGATCCAGATAAGGTGAAAAAGGGAACAGCAGCTTCACCTGCGACAGCTTTAGCCAATAAAGTTTTCCCTGTCCCAGGAGGGCCTACTAATAAAGCTCCTTTCGGTATTTTACCTCCTAATTTAGTGAACTTACCTGGGTTCTGAAGAAAATCAACAATTTCTTTTATTTCTTCTTTCGCTTCTTCTAGGCCGGCAGCATCTTTAAAGGTTATTTTCACTTGATTTTCAGCATCAAATAAAGCGGCTTTAGACTTACCAATATTAAAAATCTGCCCCCCAGGCCCAGCGCCACCGGACATTCGTCTCATGAGGAACCAAAAACCAAACAAAAGCAAGAAGATGAAACCATAATTAAAAAAGAGGTCTTCTAAGCCTTGCCTTTCTTCTATTTCATAGTTTAGTCGTCGCTCCTCAGAAATTTTGTCTTGGATACGATTAAAATTGTCATTGAAGATCTTGGCGTCCACAATTTTAAATTTGTAGTGGGGGCCATTGATCAGATGATTATCCTCCAGTTCTAATTTATATTTGCTGTTTTGTAGAGCATCTGGCTTGAGCGTTACTTCAACAAGATCTTTATTTTTGATTAAAATAACTTTTTCCACATCATTACTGAGCAGCATTTCCTCAAACCTTCTTTCAGTAATGGTAAACGCAGCATTGCTTTTACTGAAATACGTAAATCCCATAATGGCTGCCAGCAACGCGCTAATGATCCAAATTTGATAATTACCCCGATTGGGATCTCCCATTATATTTTTTTTAGACCTTGGTGTCTTTTTCATCTATTTTATAATTTTATCTTAGTTATATCAGACGTTGGTTTTTATATTTTGTTCTACTGAGTCTTTTAAAATAGAAATTTTTGCGTCTGCCCACAATTTCTCTAAGTCATAAAATGCTCTTTTCTCCTTATTGAAAACATGCGCTACCACATCTACAAAATCAATCAATAACCACTCTTTATTCGAATATCCTTCCTTGTGCCAAGGTTTTTGTCTTGCCATATCGAAGACATATCTTTCGATTGTTTGGGAAATTGAATCAATATGGGTATCGGAATTACCAGAGCACAAAACAAAAAAATCAGCAATGGCGTGTTGAACGGCTCTTAAATCAAAAACTTGAATGTCAGTTGCTTTCTTTTCTATCATTCCCTGCGAAATCCATTCACTCAATGCTTTACTCGTCACCTGCCCCCCAATTTTATTCATTCAATTTTTGTATACTTAAATTTGCTGTAACTAATTACACAGACCATGCATAAATTCTTTGCCAAAACACAATTTATGGGAAAAAATGTGATTTATCTGCCACAATGTCACTCGACCAATACTGAAATGCAGACATTTTTGAAAAAAACGATCTTAGAGGAAGGAACGGTCGTAATGGCAGATTTTCAAATCAAAGGACGTGGACAATTAAACGGTCGATGGGTAAGTCAAAAGGGGAAAAATATTTTAATGAGCGTCTTGTTAAACCCCACTTTTCTGTCTTTGCATCAACAATATTATTTGACAATTATCCAGGGTTTGGCTGTTACCGATGCGCTGAGTCATTTCATGATTAATGATGTGAAAATTAAATGGCCTAATGATATCTTTGTGGGCGCGAACAAAATTGCAGGGATTTTGATAGAAGCCTCCGTATCCAAAAAAAGCATTGATCACGTGATCATAGGAGTCGGTATCAATATCAATCAGCAGGAATTTGGAACAATGAAAGCTACATCTGTTTTACTGGAAACAGGTATCTTCCAAAACAGAGATAAGGTAATGGAGCTCATTTTATTATATATGGAGAAGTGGTTCCAAAGGCTAAAAAACAAACAATATGAGGAAATTATTCTCAAGTATCATGCCCTCCTTTTTTGGAGAAATGAAAAGCATAAATTCAGGGTTCAAGGGGAACCGATGGAAGGGAAAATTAAAGGTATCAATGATCGCGGTCAGCTGATCGTAGAAATAAGAGGCAAAGACAGAATCTTCAATCACAAAGAGTTGATTTTCATCAAATAATTTCTTGGAGAAAAATAGTTACTTTAATCTTGCATAAAAATTAAGAAAACTGTGAAAGAAAATTATAAAGTTAAAGATTTAGCATTAGCCGATTGGGGCAGAAAAGAAATTCAATTAGCTGAGGCAGAAATGCCGGGCTTGATGGCACTTAGAGAAGAATTTGGAGTTTCCAAACCACTCAAGGGAGCACGGATCGCAGGCTGTTTACATATGACCATTCAAACTGCGGTATTAATTGAAACCCTTAAGGCTTTGGGAGCAGAGGTGACTTGGTCATCTTGTAATATTTTCTCTACTCAGGATCACGCAGCGGCAGCCGTCGCAGCAGCAGGGATTCCCGTTTATGCTTGGAAGGGGATGAATGAAGAGGAATTTGATTGGTGTATTGAGCAAACGCTTTTTGCGTTTCCTGAGGGAAAACCTTTGAATATGATTTTAGATGACGGCGGAGACTTAACCAATATGGTTTTTGACAGATATCCTGAACTGACCGAAAACATTAATGGTCTTTCTGAAGAAACGACTACAGGAGTGCACCGATTGTATGAAAGAATGAAGAATGGAACTCTATTATTACCGTCAATCAATGTTAATGATTCGGTGACAAAATCAAAGTTCGATAATAAGTATGGGTGTCAAGAATCCTTAGTAGATGCCATCAGAAGAGCTACTGATGTAATGCTTGCTGGTAAAGTGGCGATCGTAGCAGGATATGGAGATGTTGGCAAAGGTTCAGCTGCTTCACTCAGAGGTGCTGGTGTCAGGGTAATTATAACTGAAATCGACCCAATATGTGCTTTGCAAGCTGCTATGGATGGCTATGAAGTCAAAAAAATGGCAGATTCTATTCCACGAGCCAACATCATAATAACTGCTACAGGCAACAAAAATATTATTCATGGTGCGTATTTTGAGAAAATGAATGACAAAACCATTGTCTGCAACATCGGACATTTTGACAATGAAATTGATGTGGCTTGGTTGAATGACAATCACGGAAACACTAAGGTTGAAATAAAGCCACAAGTGGATTTGTATAATGTGAATGGAAATGATATCATTTTGTTGGCAGAAGGTAGATTAGTGAATTTGGGTTGTGCTACAGGCCATCCTTCATTTGTGATGTCCAATTCGTTTACCAATCAAGTATTGGCGCAGATCGAGTTGTGGACGAAAATAGAAAATTATGAAAAAGTAGTTTACACCTTACCTAAACATTTGGATGAGAAAGTGGCAGCCTTGCATCTCGCTAAAATTGGTGTGGAATTGGATTTATTGACTTCGGAGCAAGCCGATTATATATCTGTTCCCGTTGAAGGACCTTTTAAGCCAGAAAATTATAGGTATTGATTTATTCTTTTTTCCTGGTTTAAGCCATATGGAGTTGAAATTGTTTTTTGTTTCATGACAACAGTGATGAGTTTCTTGTTTTCATGATTCATTTCTCTTGACAATAATTTGTGATGAAGATGGTATTGAATAGCGAGATATTTCAGGTTTTTTACGTAAAAGCCTGCATTCTTTAATCGACATTCGATATCATCATCCTCTCCAATGGTAGGATGAACATAGCGTTCATCAAATCCATTTATTAAGAATAGTGCTTCTTTATAGAGAGACATGTTACATCCTTTGACATGTCGACCTTTTTTTCTGAGGATTATTTTTTTGATTGAAAATTTACCCAAGTAAATACCCAAATACCATGAGATTGATTTCATCAAGAATAGTCTGAAAATGTTTTCTAAATATCCATTTTTTATTTGATTTGTTTTTAGGCTATTGGTAAATTTTTCACTCAAGAAGACCCTGCGACCCGCTAAAATAGCATTTGACTCAGAATTGATTAAATGTTCGTGAACAAATGCCTTGTGGGGTATGCAATCACCATCGATAAAAATCAAATAGTCGTATTTACTCTTTTTAATTGCTCGATTGAGAATTTTATTTTTTTGCCATCCGTTGTCCGTATGCCAAACATGTGTTATCGTTAAAGGTGAAGCTGCTATGATTTTTTTTACCTCATCGACAACAGAGGCCTTACTACCATCATCGGCAATAAGTATTTCGAATTTTTTGTGGGTTTGCCTTTCGAATCCTGCTAAAACAGCTTTCAGATAATCAGTCTTATTATAAAATGAAATAATTATGGAGGCGCTTGTCATATTATAATACATTTTAAAATGACAATTTAGTTAAATAAAAATTCTCACACCATGCTGGAATAAGGGAAAATAGTTTTCGCAAGGAGCACGCTAATTTTAGTCAGATGTGAAATAAAGTCAATAATATTTTTGCTTGAATTATTGTATTAGATATTGTTCTAGCCGAGAGATGCTATCTTCTAACTTAAATTTCTCTTTGACTCGGGAAAGGCCATGCGCTCCCATTTCTTTTCGAAGTTTGGAGTTTTCAATCAACTGAAGTGTTTTTTGGACAAAGTCATCCATATTTAGATAATCCACAAGAAATCCAGTTTTTTCATGAATTACTATCTCTGGATTGCTAGTAATCTTGAAGGCAACGATTGGTTTTGAGTGCATCATGGCTTCAACCAAAACATAACCAAAGCCTTCCCAAATACTTGAAAGCAGAAAAACATCAATTGAATTCATGAAGGCATCAATGTTTTTAACGAATCCCATTAGTATAACCGTTTCCTGAAGATTTCTTTTTTTAACTTCCCTTTCAAGTTCGTTTTGTAGTTCTCCAGTACCGGCAATGTAAAGCTTGAATGGTATTTTTTTTTGTAATAAAACACTAGCCAAATCTAAAAGGAGTATTTGTCCTTTTTGCTTAGATAATCTACCAGCATTACCCAAGATGATCTCTTTTGAATTGCTTCTCTTGATCTCTTCTAACTGTGTTTCTGTATCTACTTTATTTGTTTTGATACCGTTGTATAAAACGGTAATTTTCTTTTCTGAAATTTGAGAGCGAAGATTTTCTCGAATGGTCCTTTTTGTTTCTTCTGAGTTGGCAAAAATATGTGTTATCACATGTTTAAGTAAAATTTTATTTAAGAAACTACCTCTTATTGGATGCGCAAGTCCCCTACGGTAAATAATTTTATTTACCCTTGCTAGCTTGGCTGCAATGCCTCCGAGCTTTAAGTCCTGAGAGGTAGAAAAAATCAGGGTATCAATGTTATTTTTCTTTAAAAGTAAATACACTTTATAAATGCGAAAAGGATTTAAAAATGAAAGATTTTTAACATTATTCACACTAAGTTTTACTAAATCATGAGAAAATATTTTTTGAGATAAAATGGAATGATCATCACATGCTACAAGGGTATTGTATCCTTTTTCTTTAAATCCCACGGCATTTTCCAGATAAAATTTTTCACCACCCCCCCATGATTTCAAAGTGTTAAAAAAGCATATATTTCTCATGTTTAATAGCTGCGTCACAGTAATACATGTAAGATACATTGATCAAAATTGATTTAGAAAAAATATCTTTTAAAGGAGTAAACGCAAAAGGGAAATTATGTTTTTAAATCAGGATAAAATTATATCTTCTCATTATTTTTAGAGTGCAAATTTTTTTTTCAAAGATCAAATAACGAAGAATACTAACTCAATAAGATCTTAGCATTTCAAAACTTGTAATTTCTTACACCCCAGAAGATCACTTCTATTTAGTACAATTTAAAGCATGTCTATTTTTTTTTAAAAAAAGATAAACAAAATTACAGGTTGTAATCATGAAATTTTTTATTGAGATAGTAAAAAGGTCATATATATTCTCAAAATTTTATGGGATTATTGAAAATATCAACGTTTATTTTAAATAAGGGGATAAAATAAGAGTGTAGGAACTATTTTATCTCGAAATTAAGAAAATAAAATTTTGTCTAATTTTTATTAGAATTAATTAAACAAAAATCACTATCTTCGTATTGTTAAAAAAAACTGTTTAATTGATAATAAATTAAAACACGATAAGAAATGCATGCAATCATTGAAAAAACACAAGAAGCTAATTCACAGCTAAGAAAAAAATTCAAGAATAGCAATGTTAATGTTAAAGAAAGAACCGCGATTTTTGAGAATGAATTCATGCCACATCTCGACATTTTGTATAATTTTGCCTATCGCCTTACCTATGATGAAGACGATGCCAAAGATCTGGTACAGGATACCTATCTCAAGTCATATCGGTTTGCAGAATCTTTTCAAAAAGGTACCAATGCAAAAGCCTGGCTCTACAGAATTTTAAAGAATAGCTTTATAAACGATTTTAGAAAGAAAAGTAAAGAGCCCGCTAAAGTAGATTACCAAGAAGTAGAGAACTTTTATAACTCGGAAAATGTTGAAGAAAATAAAACAGTGGATCTTAGAATAGATGCAGTCCGTGATATGCTAGGCGATGAAATAAGTTTAGCACTCTCTTCGTTAGCTGTTGACTTCAGAACTGTGATCATCTTGTGTGATTTGGAGGGGTTTACTTACGACGAACTGTCAAAAATATTGGATATCCCGATTGGTACTGTTCGATCTAGGCTTCATAGGGCTCGTAATTTATTGAAAGAGAAATTGAGCGTCTATGCTTCAAGTATGGGCTATTGATCATCAGTTTATTGCTTTAAATGTCAAAATTAAACCGAGCATTTCAATGCTTGCAAATAAACAGGAACATTCGACTTGTTAGGTTGATACTTGACGGAAAATGTTCACAGGTGGAACACTCTTCCGTGGTCCAACATATAAATAGTTGTTTTGAATGTTTCGAGCAATACGAAGTTGAAAGTTCCATTAGATTTTTATTCAAGACAAAATTGTCTAAAAAGCTAATTCCCGCTAACTTTGTCTCCCACATAAGAGATATTATTATCTCAAAATCATAAAAATGAGTTCAGGTAAAGCAGTTATTTTTTCTGCGCCCTCGGGATCAGGGAAATCGACCATTGTCAATCATCTCTTAGCTAAACGAGCCGATTTGAAATTTTCTATCTCGGCAACTACGCGTCAGCCTCGATCTACCGAGGTATCAGGAAAAGATTATCACTTTCTCTCTGAACAGGATTTTCTCGATAAAGTAGATCAAGGTGCTTTCCTTGAGTACGAAGAAGTCTATCCAGGTATTTACTATGGAACGTTACAATCAGAATTAGATCGTATTTGGAATGCGAGTAATCACGTTATTTTTGATCTTGATGTGAAAGGAGGAGCAAAGCTTAACGAAATTCTCAAGACCAGGGCACTTGCAATTTATATAAAAGTAGAAGATATTTCCATATTGAAAGCTCGATTATTGGCGCGTGGCACTGAAAACCAAGAACAGATTACCTCGAGATTATTGAAAGTAGCAGAAGAGTCGACTTTTGAAACAAAATTTGATATGTCAATACTTAATCATGATCTAAATAGGGCACTTGAAAGTGCAGAGCACGCGGTGAGTTATTTTTTAGATAGGAACACATGAAGATTGGGCTTTTTTTTGGTTCTTTCAACCCCATTCATATCGGGCATTTAATCGTGGCCAATATGGTCTATGAAATGACCGATATGAATCAAATTTGGTTTGTCGTCTCCCCACAAAATCCATTTAAGAAAAATAAAACCTTGTTGCACGAATTTGATAGATTGGATCTAGTCAATGTAGCCATTCAAGATCATTATCATTTCAAAGCTCATGACATAGAATTTAGTTTGCCTCGACCTAGTTACACCATCAACACTATGGCACATTTTAACTCGCGTTATGCAAACCATGAGTTTAAGTTGATTATCGGTGAGGACAATCTAGTTCAATTCACAAAGTGGAAAAATCATCAAGAAATATTAAATCAATACGGGATCATTATTTATCCCAGAAAAGTTAACATTGAACCGCCTTCGATCAATCATGAAAATGTCGAGTGGATATCTGCCCCGCTTCTTGATATATCCTCTTCTCAAATAAGGCAAATGTTAAAAGAAGGAAAAGCACCCAAGTATTTAGTTCCAGAAGAAGTTTTGAAGTTAATTGAATCAAAAAGGTATTATGCTTAGAGGGTCATAATGTCTTTTTCTTTCACTGTAAAAATAGCATGAATTTTTTTTACATATTCATCTGTGTGTTCTTGAACCTTTCCTTCAGCATTCTTGATCAGGTCCTCTGAGGCACCTTCTTTCAGTAATATTTTCAATTGTTCATTGGTCTCTTTTCTAATGGTTCGAATAGAAACTTTCCCATTTTCAGCTGCCGCTTTTGCCTGCTTAACCAAAATAATTCTTCGTTCTTCCGTCAGTGCTGGTATATTGATCCGGACAATCTCACCATCATTTTGAGGATTTAAACCTAAATCACTGTTGATTATGGCCTTTTCTATTTCCCCAATCATTGCTTTTTCCCAGGGCTTTATGATTAAAGTCCGCGCATCTGGCGTCGTTATAGAAGCCACTTGATGTATGGGAGTTAAATTGCCATAATAGTCTACCATGAGCGCATCTAACATATTAGGCATGGCTTTGCCTGCTCTTATTTTTGTTAATTCTTGAGACAATCGAGCAAGAGATTTTTCCATAGTCTCCACTGCATGCTCTAGAAAAAAGTCTACTTCTTCCATGATCTTAGTTGATTAAAGTACCTAATTCTTGACCTTCTATGATCTTTATTAAATTGCCTTTTTGATTCATGTCAAACACTATAATAGGAAGATTATTTTCTTGGCATAAAGTGAAGGCTGTCATGTCCATGACATTGAGGTTTCGCTCAAAGACTTCATTGAATGATATTTTTGAAAATTTAATGGCATTGGGTTCTTTTTCTGGGTCGGCAGAATAAACACCATCCACACGTGTTCCTTTCAGAACGGCATCAGCCTCAATTTCAATGGCCCTTAAACTGGCGGTAGAATCAGTAGTAAAATAGGGTTTTCCTAATCCCGCACCAAAGATCACAATTCTCCCTTTTTCTAGATGTCGAATGGCCTTTCGCCGAATAAAGGGTTCACACACCTGTTCCATATTAAGGCCACTCATAAGTCGAGTATAAACACCATATTTCTCTAAGGCACTTTGAAGAGCCATTGCATTAATCATAGTAGCAAGCATGCCCATGTAATCACCTTGCGCCCGATCAATCCCCGCATGCTCAGCCTGAACACCTCTATATATATTTCCTCCACCTATTACGATGGCCAACTCAATCTCAAGTTTTTTGGTTTCCAGAATTTCTAAGGCATACTGGTCAAGTCTTTGGGGATCAATGCCATATTTTTGATCTCCCATTAAAGCTTCGCCACTTAACTTGAGTAATACGCGTTTGTATTTCATCCATTTTTTTTAAAACTCAGCAAATATAATGTATCTATCCAATTGATAAATTTAGAATTCAATTAATGTTTTATTTTTATCCACATTATCACAAATCAAAATATTTATTTTTTGGATAGTCACATCTGTGGGAGCCTTGATTACATTTTAAATTTTCATTGCCTCCATTATGAGCAGCGGATCACCTTTGGCTACTTTATCCTCTTTGCTGATCAAAATATCAAGAATATTACCTGGCATTGGAGCGTTTAATTTATTTTAGGGATCTTTTTTGACATCATGCCCATTTTCTCGAGCATTAGATCAAGATCGGTTTTAACATGTAAGGATGCTTTTTTCCCATTAATTTTTATATCAATGTTCTTATCTATATGTCTCAAAATTTCAATTTCATGCATTTTATTTTTATAATGAACATAAAACTGAGTTGGGGTATTTTTATAAATTTTGGTTTCTAAAAGTAGATCGTCTAAGAAAAATGATCCTTTACTTTCTGATATTTTGTGTTGGTGTCCTCCAACGGTAAGTTCGAATTTTACTAAAAAAATTATCAAAAACATGTATTTTCCACTAATCAAAATGAATCCTTTTGAGTTTGTTTTGAAAAAATATTTCTCTTCAAAAAAAACAAAGGGCAACGAGTACTTATCGAAGAGAAGTGAGGTGAGAATTATTATTCTTTTTAAAATTAGAAAACACCAATGAGACACTAATGTATTTTTTAGCCGCTTCTTTAAAAAAAATATAATTTTGACAGGGGATAAAAGTATTTTTAATTTTTTAAATCAAATATTTGAATAAAAAGAAAATCCGTATAATTTTGCAATCCTTTTCATAGGTATCCTGTGAGCAAGAGTGTTCTTAGGGGGGATACCAAAGTGGCCAACTGGGACGGACTGTAAATCCGTTGACTTATGTCTTCGAAGGTTCGAATCCTTCTCCCCCCACGTATTTTTATAAATCTAAAGCGGGTGTAGCTCAGTTGGTAGAGCGACAGCCTTCCAAGCTGTAGGTCGCCGGTTCGAACCTGGTCACCCGCTCAGATTACTAAGTAGTAAGATTGGGTTTCTGGAGTTGATTGTTCCAATTTTGGGGCTTTTGCCTTTAAAAAACAATCAGCCGACGTAGCTCAGGGGTAGAGCGTTTCCTTGGTAAGGAAGAGGTCATGGGTTCAATTCCCATCGTTGGCTCTACTCAGATATTTAGTGTATTTAACTTATATTGCACAAATATTTGGAGTAAAATAAAGTAAAAGTAAAGTACAAAATACAGTTTATGAAGAGTAGACAGTACAAATTATTAAAAAAGAGTAAAAAGAGTAACTAGAATTATTAAACAACAAGAATAAAAATTAAAAACCTGAGGATTATCAAAAATGGCAAAACAAAAATTTGATCGCTCAAAAGCGCACGTAAATATTGGAACTATTGGTCACGTTGATCACGGAAAGACAACCTTAACCGCTGCTATCTCTGCTGTGCTATCTGGAAAAGGATTAGCAGAAGCGAGAGACTTTTCTTCGATCGATAACGCACCTGAGGAAAAGGAAAGAGGTATCACAATCAACACCTCTCACATAGAGTATGAGACGGCGACGAGACATTATGCTCACGTAGATTGTCCGGGTCACGCTGATTATGTTAAAAATATGGTAACAGGAGCGGCCCAAATGGATGGTGCGATTATTGTAGTGGCAGCAACTGATGGACCCATGCCTCAAACACGTGAGCACATTCTATTATCGCGTCAGGTAGGTGTACCCGCACTAGTCGTATTTATGAATAAAGTAGATTTAGTTGATGATCCTGAGTTGCTTGAGCTTGTAGAGATGGAAATCAGAGAGCTGTTATCTTTTTATGATTTTCCAGGAGATGACACTCCTATCATTCAAGGGTCCGCATTAGGGGGTCTTAATGGAGATGCAAAATGGGTTGAAAAAATCGAAGAACTTATGACTGCAGTAGATGAGTTTATTCCAATTCCAACAAGACTTACCGACAAAGATTTTTTAATGCCTGTTGAAGATGTATTTTCAATTACGGGTAGAGGTACAGTAGCCACGGGAAGAATAGAAAGAGGCGTGATTAATTCAGGCGATCCTGTAGACATTATCGGCATGGGGGCGGAGGATTTAAAATCTACCATTACGGGTGTTGAAATGTTTAGAAAAATTCTTGATCGAGGTGAAGCAGGTGATAATGTAGGACTTCTCTTAAGGGGAGTTGAAAAAGATCAAATCAAAAGAGGTATGATCATTTGTAAGCCAGCATCAGTAACTCCCCATCAAAAATTTAAAGCTGAGGTTTATGTGCTATCGAAAGAAGAAGGAGGAAGACACACCCCTTTCTTCAACAAGTACAGACCCCAATTTTATTGTAGAACTACTGATGTTACCGGAGAGATCGTGCTTCCTGAAAACATAGAAATGGTAATGCCTGGAGACAACGTAACTATAGAAGTGTCTTTAATTAATAAGATTGCTATGGAAAAAGGATTGAGATTTGCCATAAGAGAAGGTGGTAGAACCGTAGGTTCAGGTCAGGTAACAGAAATTTTAGACTAAAACCAATTTAATGAATGCGATCCTAAAATATTTTAAGGATCGCATTTGTTTTCAATTTGAATTGATCTAACTTTGCAATCCTTTTGAGCGCATAGTTATACGGGTGTAGCTCAATTGGCAGAGTAGTGGTCTCCAAAACCATTGGTTGGGGGTTCGAGTCCCTCCTCCCGTGCTAAGAAATAATATGTCGCAGATAATAACATTTTTTAAGGATTCCTATGACGAGCTTGTTCACAAAGTGACTTGGCCAGGATATGGGGAATTGAGCAATAGTTCTATCCTAGTACTAGTATCCTCATTAATTTTCGCCCTACTTATAGGTGTCATTGATCTTGCTTTTGACAATGCAGTGACCTGGTTTTATAACGAGTTTTGACAATGGCTGATGTGAAATGGTATGTTGTGCGCGCCGTTAGTGGCCAGGAGAGAAAAGTTAAAACTTATTTAGACAACGAAATCGCACGAAATAGAATGGAAGAAACCATCACCCAGGTGCTCATTCCTTCCGAAAAAGTATATGAAATGAGAAATGGAAAAAAACGTGTTCGAGAGCGCAATTTTTTTCCAGGATATATTTTAATTTCTGCCGATTTGAGTTTCGGAGAAACGCAACATCTAATAACAAGTATTCCAGGTGTTATTGGATTTTTAGGTGCTGGAGGTATGGGGACAAGTAAAGATCCTGTTGCTTTAAGGCAAAATGAGGTGAATCGCATTTTAGGAAAGGTTGATGAAGTAGAAGATACAGAAGAGACTTTAGGAACACCCTTTATAATTGGAGAAGGTGTCAAGGTCATGGATGGACCTTTCAGTGGATTTACGGGAACTGTCGAAGAGGTTTTTGAGGATCGAAAGAAACTTAATGTTACAGTTAAAATTTTTGGTAGAAATACACCTGTAGAATTAAATTACGTGCAGGTAGAAAAAGAAGATTAAGATGGCAAAAGAAATTTCAGGATATCTTAAGTTACAAGTTCGGGGCGGCCAAGCCAATCCGTCTCCTCCAGTGGGACCTGCTTTGGGTTCTAAAGGGCTTAACATAATGGATTTTTGCAAACAATTTAATGCAAGAAGCCAGGAAAAAATGGGTCAGTTGTTGCCTGTTTTAGTCACCATATATGCGGACAAGAGTTTCGATTTTGTCATCAAGACGCCACCTGCTCCGGTATTGATATTAGAGGCGATAAAAAAGAAAAAAGGTTCACCTGAGTCTAACAGAGACAAAATAGGCTCTATTACTTGGGATCAGATTAAGCAAATAGCAGAAGTGAAAATGCCAGATCTGAATGCATTTAAAATAGAATCCGCGATGAAAATGTTGGCAGGAACAGCAAGAAGTATGGGGGTTAGGGTTCAAGGAGAATTTCCTCAAACAGAAATAGTACAATAGGTTAGGGGTATGGGAAAATTGACAAAAAATCAAAAAAAGGCTTTGGATTTATATGATCCTACTAAGTCTTATACAATCAAGGAGGCCTCTGAAATTGTAAAAAAGATCGCTTTCAGTAAATTCGATAGTTCAGTCGATTTAGATATAAGGTTGGGCGTTGACCCGAAAAAAGCTGATCAAATGGTAAGAGGGGTAGTGACTTTGCCCAACGGTGTGGGTAAAGAAGTTAAAGTACTTGTACTCTGTACGCCAGATAAAGAGGAGGAAGCAAAGGCAGCCGGCGCAGATTATGTAGGGCTAGATGAATACATTAAAAAAATTGAAGGAGGCTGGACAGATGTAGACGTAATTATCACTATGCCAACAGTGATGGCAAAGGTAGGCCGTCTGGGAAGAGTATTAGGACCTAGAAGTTTAATGCCAAATCCAAAGTCAGGTACGGTAACGATGGAAGTAGGCAAAGCGGTGACAGAAGTCAAGGCAGGAAAAATAGATTTTAAAGTCGACAAAACAGGAATTATCCACGCCAGTATAGGTAAGGTGTCTTTTGAAGCAGAGAAAATTAGCGAAAACGCACTTGAGATGTTAAATATGATCTCAAAGTTAAAGCCAGCGTCAGCAAAGGGAACTTATTTTCGTTCAATTTCACTCTCTTCTACAATGGGCAGCGGGATAAGTATTGATAAAAGCATCATAGCAAGTACTTAATATGACACGAAACGATAAAGGTCAGCTAATTATAGATTTGACTGAAAAATTCAAAGATAACAATCACTTTTATATTACAGATACCTCTGGACTAAATGTTGCCGAAATCAACAAATTCAGAGGGATGTGCTATAAGGAAGGGGTTGAGTATAAAGTTATCAAAAATACGTTTATAAAACGTGTGCTTGACAACTTAGATACGGATTATTCATCCATACAGGCCACTCTTACGGGGTTTTCTGGGGTGATGTTCGTAAAAGAAAATGGGAAAGCCCCGGCAAAAATCATCCAAAAATATCGGAAGGAAGATGTTGACGGCAGACCCTATTTTAAAGCGGCTTCCATTAATACAGATATATTCATTGGCGAAGATCAACTAGTTACGCTTAGCGTTTTGAAATCAAAAACAGAGCTTATTGGGGAAATCATCACCTTGTTACAAACTCCAGCAACAAATGTTATTACTGCTCTACAGAGTGGGGGTGGCAAATTAGCTGGAATAATGAAGGCATTATCTGAAAGACAATAAATAATTGATCAATAAATTAACAAATTAAAATGGCGGATTTAAAAGAATTTGCGGAACAGCTTGTCAATCTTACAGTAAAAGAGGTAAGCGAGTTAGCAATAATCCTTAAGGATGAATATGGTATAGAACCAGCAGCAGCAGCTGCTCCAGTAATGGCAGCAAGTTCTGGTGGCGGAGAGGCTGCTGAAGAAAAGTCATCTTTCGATGTGATATTGAAAGCACCAGGGGGTGCCAAATTGGCAATCGTGAAGCTGGTAAAAGAATTGACAGGGTTAGGTCTAAAAGAGGCTAAAGATCTTGTGGATTCTGCTCCAAAGTCGGTAAAAGAAGGTCTTGCTAAAGAAGAGGCAGAAGGTCTCAAAAAGCAACTGGAAGAAGCTGGAGCGGAAGTAGAATTAAAGTAAATTCTACTTAGAATCTTGGAAGTAGGCCTGGCCATTTGGTCAGGTCTTTTCCTGTTTGTACTTAGGTACGACGAACGTGTAATGTAGTTTAAAAATAACTTGTTTAATCCTTGGCTACCAAAAAAATAAATAAGAGAAGAAATTTCTCATCTATTAAGTCTGTGATAGATTATCCCGACTTTCTGGACGTACAACTCAAATCATTTATAGACTTTTTTCAGTTAGACACTCCGACTGAGTTGAGGGACTCCGAAGGCCTGTACAAGGTTTTCATGGAGAATTTCCCCATCTCTGATTCGCGAGATAATTTTAAATTGGAATTTATTGATTATACTGTAGATCCCCCCCGATATTCGATTCAAGAATCGATTGAAAGAGGGTTGACGTATTCAGTACCCTTAAAAGCCAAGTTGAGATTACTTTGCAACGATAGAGAAAACGAAGAGTTTGAGACTATTGAGCAGGAGGTGTTCTTAGGGAACATCCCGTACATGACCGATAAGGGCTCTTTTGTTATCAACGGAGCAGAGAGGGTCATTGTTTCCCAACTACACAGGTCACCAGGAGTGTTTTTTGCTCAAAGTAAACACACAAACGGTACGTTGCTGTATTCGGCCCGAATCATTCCTTTTAAAGGGTCATGGATAGAATTTGCAACAGATGTAAATAATGTTATGTATGCTTACATTGATCGAAAGAAAAAGTTTCCAATTACGACTTTACTCAGATCAATTGGGTACGGTACTGACAAAGACATACTAGATTTATTTGGATTATCTGAGGAGGTTGAGGCTACTCAAAAAGAACTTAAAAAAGTCATCGATCGTCGACTAGCAGCAAGAGTATTGCGTACTTGGATTGAAGATTTTGTTGATGAAGATACAGGAGAAGTAGTCTCTATTGATCGAAATGAGGTAGTTCTTGAGCGGGATAGTGTGTTGAAGGAAGAAGACATACAAACCATTCTTGATTCAGGAAGTAAGTCTATTATTCTCCATCGAAAAGAGGTGAATGTTACCGATTATTCTATTATTTACAATACTCTTCAAAAAGATCAATCAAATTCTGAAAAGGAAGCCGTTGAGACCATTTATCGTCAATTAAGAAATACCGAGGCTCCTGACGAGCAGACAGCACGAGATATTATTCAAAATCTATTTTTTAGTGAGAAAAGATATGATTTGGGAGAAGTAGGTAGATATAGAATTAATAAAAAGTTAGGACTCTCGACAGGCTACGATAAGCGTGTTTTGACGAGTGAAGATATTATTCTTATCATTAAGTATTTAATCGGTTTGATCAACAGCAAGACACTTGTTGACGACATTGATCACTTAAGTAATAGAAGAGTAAGAACGGTTGGTGAGCAACTTTATGCGCAATTTGGCGTGGGCTTGTCAAGAATGGCAAGAACCATCAGGGAGCGGATGAATGTACGAGATAACGAGGATTTCAAACCTGTCGATTTGATTAACGCCAGAACTTTATCTTCGGTAATCAACTCCTTTTTTGGAACTAATCAACTGTCTCAGTTCATGGATCAAACCAATCCATTGGCAGAGGTTACCCATAAAAGAAGAATGTCTGCACTAGGGCCTGGTGGTCTTTCAAGAGAAAGAGCTGGATTTGAAGTAAGAGATGTTCATTATACCCATTATGGTCGATTGTGTACAATTGAAACTCCCGAAGGTCCGAATATTGGTTTGATTTCTTCCTTGTGTGTACATGCCAAGGTGAATCAGATGGGCTTTATTGAGACGCCCTATCGAGAGGTAGGCGAGGGAAAAGTTGACATGTCCGGAAACGTCAGGTATTTGACAGCAGAGGAAGAGGATACATTCAACATTGCACAGGCCAATGCACCATTAAACGATGAGGGTAAATTCTTAAATGATAAGGTAAAGGCAAGGTTCGAAGGTGACTTTCCGGTCGTCGAGCCAAAAGATTTGACCTATATGGATGTAGCTCCAAACCAAATTGTATCGGTAGCCGCTTCAATGATTCCTTTTCTTGAGCACGATGATGCAAACAGGGCATTAATGGGGTCTAACATGCAGCGTCAAGCAGTTCCACTTTTAATTCCTGAGGCACCCATTGTAGGTACAGGTTTGGAGAGTAGGGTAGCTTTAGATTCGCGCTCTTTGATCTTAGCGGAGGCTGATGGTATTGTAGAATATGTTGATGCTAAGATGATCACCGTAAAATATGATCAGGATGAAAATGAAAAAATCTTGTCTTTTGATAAAGATACTGCGACTTATGAGTTAATAAAATTTCGTAGAACTAATCAAGATACCTCAGTAAATCTTAAGCCCATAGTGCTGAAAGGCGAGAGGGTGTCGAAAGGACAACCTCTTTGTCAAGGGTTTGCTACTGAGCAAGGTGAGCTTGCGCTGGGGCGTAACCTTATGGTAGCTTACATGCCATGGCAAGGTTATAATTTTGAAGATGCAATCGTTATTTCAGATCGTGTGGTTCGCGAAGATGTCTTTACTTCTATACATATTGATTCGTTTGAACTCGAGGTCAGGGATACTAAAAGGGGTTTAGAAGAATTAACTTCAGAAATTCCTAATGTAAGTGAAGAGGCTGTGAAGAATTTAGATGAAGATGGGATCATACGCATCGGTGCGGAGATCAAGGAAGGGGATATTATGATTGGTAAGATCACCCCAAAGGGAGAATCGGATCCAACCCCTGAAGAGAAATTATTAAGAGCTATTTTCGGAGATAAAGCAGGTGATGTAAAAGATGCTTCTTTAAAGGCAAAACCTTCATTAACGGGAGTAGTTATTGAAACCAAGCTATTTGCTCGCCCTAAAAAAGATAAGGATCTCAGGGCAAGAACGAAAAAGGCGGTAGAGGTGCTCAAAGAAAAATACGGTGCTGAGTTGACTGAAGTTAGAAACCAAATGGTGGATAAACTTGTCACATTGTTGGAGGGTAATATATGTCAGGGAATCAATCATAAGTTTGGTGAACCAGTTATGTCAAAAGGAGCTAAATTTTCGAGAAAGAATATAGAAGAGAATTTATTTCCTACCAAAAATATTTTCAGAGATGAAAGTACGTATTCTGTTCCCGAAGAGTCCAATCTTATAAGTGATTTAGCACATGAAGAATGGGTTAAGGATGCTGAGACAAATGAATTAATTTTCAGTTTGATCAAGCGATATATTACAAAGAGGAATGAATTTACGGGTCTGTTTAAACGAGAAAGATTTACCTATGAAGTGGGCGATGAACTTCCTGCAGGCATTATGAAACTAGCTAAAGTTTATATAGCCAAAAAGCGTAAACTAAAAGTAGGAGATAAGATGGCAGGTCGCCATGGTAATAAGGGTGTTGTGGCTAAAATCGTTCGTGATGAAGACATGCCTTTTATGGAAGATGGCACACCCATGGATATCGTTTTGAATCCTCTAGGGGTTCCTTCCCGTATGAATATTGGCCAAATATATGAAACCGTTTTGGCATGGGCAGGAAAGAAGCTGAATAGAACTTATGCGACACCTATTTTTGATGGAGCGACTGAGGAGCAAGTTCAAAATGAATTGAAAGAAGCGGGATTACCCTCTTTCGGGCGGACGTATCTTTATGATGGATTGACGGGCGAAAAGTTTGATCAACCAGTGACGGTGGGTATTGCATACATGCTGAAATTGGGGCACTTAGTAGATGATAAAATGCACGCTAGATCGATCGGGCCTTATTCATTGATCACCCAACAGCCTTTAGGTGGTAAGGCTCAATTTGGAGGTCAAAGATTTGGAGAAATGGAAGTTTGGGCTCTTGAGGCTTTTGGTGCAGCGCATGTACTTCAGGAAATTCTCACGATCAAGTCGGATGATGTTATCGGAAGAGCAAAGGCATACGAAGCCATTGTTAAAGGGGAAAACATGGTAAAGCCGAACATACCGGAATCATTTAATGTTTTGGTTCATGAATTAAGAGGCTTGGCTCTTGAAATTACATTAGATTAAATAGTTATCGCTTATTTAAGTTTAGAAAAGATAAATTATGGCATTCAGAAAAAATAAAAAACTGACACTTGACTTCTCAAGGGTGACCATTAGTCTGGCATCACCCGAATCCATCCTAGAGGAATCTAATGGAGAAGTAACTCAGCCGGAAACCATTAATTATAGGACTTACAAACCAGAAATGGGAGGTTTGTTTTGTGAGCGTATTTTTGGTCCTGTTAAGGATTGGGAATGCCATTGTGGAAAATATAAGAGGATAAGATATAAAGGAATCATATGCGATAGATGTGGGGTTGAAGTTACCGAAAAGAAGGTAAGAAGAGAGCGTATGGGGCACATTGAATTGGTTGTCCCGGTAGCCCATATTTGGTATTTTAGATCATTGCCCAACAAGATAGGCTACTTATTAGGAATGCCATCTAAAAAATTGGATACGATCATTTACTACGAACGTTATGTCGTTATTCAGCCCGGAGCAAAATTAGAAGAAGGTATAAATAAGCTTGATTTCCTAACTGAGGATGAATATTTAAATATTCTCGATAAGTTGCCCAGAGAAAACCAGCTGTTGCCTGATGATGACCCGCAAAAATTTATTGCAAAAATGGGTGCAGAGGCTTTAGAAATGTTACTTTCTCGGATTGAATTAGATGATTTATCTTATCAATTAAGACATCAAGCGGCTACAGATACTTCTCAGCAGCGCAAGGCGGAAGCATTAAAGAGACTCAAAGTAGTTGAGGCTTTTAGAGAAGCTAAAACTAGGATCGAAAACAGACCGGAATGGATGATCATTAAAATGGTTCCTGTAATACCGCCTGAATTAAGACCTCTTGTTCCTTTGGATGGAGGACGCTTTGCGACTTCAGATTTGAACGATCTTTATAGGCGTGTAATTATCCGAAATAATAGACTCAAAAGGTTGATTGATATCAAGGCACCGGAAGTAATACTTCGTAATGAAAAGCGAATGCTTCAGGAGGCAGTAGATTCGTTATTTGATAATTCTCGTAAAGTGAATGCAGTTCGTTCAGATGGAAATCGTGCGCTCAAGTCATTGAGTGATATGCTTAAGGGGAAGCAGGGGCGGTTTCGTCAAAATTTATTAGGAAAAAGAGTAGATTATTCTGGTCGATCAGTGATTGTGGTAGGTCCAGAATTAAAAATGCACGAATGTGGATTGCCTAAGAACATGGCTGCTGAGCTTTTCAAGCCTTTTGTGATACGAAAGTTGATTGAAAGAGGAATTGTAAAAACAGTAAAATCAGCTAAAAAGATTGTTGATAGAAAAGATCCAGTTGTTTGGGATATACTTGAAAACGTATTAAAAGGACATCCCGTTCTTTTAAATAGAGCTCCAACCTTGCACAGATTAGGTATACAAGCCTTTCAGCCAAAGCTAATAGAGGGCAAAGCCATACAATTACATCCATTGGTTTGTACCGCATTCAATGCCGATTTTGATGGAGATCAAATGGCGGTGCACGTTCCATTGGGACAAGAGGCTATTTTGGAAGCTTCACTTTTGATGCTTTCCTCGCACAACATTCTCAATCCAGCTAATGGAGCGCCGATAGCCGTGCCATCTCAGGATATGGTCCTTGGCCTTTACTATGTTACTAAGGGTAGAAAAAGTACTCCTGAAGAAATGGTAAAAGGTGAGGGTATGATCTTTTATAGTTCACAGGAAGTTATCATTGCCTTAAATGAGCGAGTAATTTCAAAGCATGCGCATATCAAAGTAAGAACCCATGTAAAAGTTGGAGAAAGATTAGAAGAAAAATTAGTGGATACCGTTGCTGGAAGGGTACTCTTTAATGAATTTGTCCCCAAAGAAGTAGGCTATATCGATGATTTGCTTACTAAGAAAAAGCTTCAAAACATTATTTCCAGGGTCTTTAAGATTGCAGGGATGGCAGCAACCGCTGTTTTTTTAGATGATATCAAGTCATTAGGTTTCCAAATGGCTTATACTGGTGGTCTGTCTATGGGATTGGGTGATATCAATATCCCGGCAACTAAACCGCAAATGGTAGCAGATGCGAAAAAAGAAGTAGACAGCGTCTGGAACAACTATTTGATGGGTTTAATTACTGATAACGAGCGCTACAATCAAGTGATCGATATATGGACGAGAACCAATACACAATTGACCTCAACGCTAATGAAGCAACTAGAGGAAGATGATCAAGGTTTTAATTCCATATATATGATGATGCATTCAGGTGCAAGGGGATCTCGTGAACAAATTAGACAATTGGGAGGAATGAGAGGTTTGATGGCTAAGCCTCAAAAAAATCTAGCAGGTTCTGTTGGTGGAATCATTGAAAATCCAATACTTTCTAACTTTAAAGAGGGTTTAGACGTTCTTGAATATTTTATTTCAACGCATGGTGCTCGAAAGGGCTTAGCCGATACTGCATTGAAAACGGCAGATGCAGGATATCTTACAAGAAGATTAGTTGATGTGGCACAAGATGTCGTTGTAAATGAACCCGATTGTGGTACTTTGAGAGGATTGGTTGTTCGCTCCTTGAAGGATAATGAAGATATAGTTGAATCATTATCAGAACGAATATTGGGTCGCGTATCCGTACATGATATTTATCATCCAATCACGGAAGAAATGATCCTTGAATCAGGTAATGAGATTAACGAAGAGATTACTGAAATCATAGAAGCTACAAGTATTGATGAGGTTGAAATACGTTCTGTATTGACCTGTGAGGCAAAAAGGGGAGTTTGTTCGAAGTGTTATGGTCGTAGCCTTTCAGCGGGAAGAATGTCTCATTTAGGCGAAGCTGTGGGCGTGATTGCGGCTCAGTCTATCGGTGAGCCAGGGACTCAATTAACCTTGAGGACTTTTCATGTTGGAGGTACGGCGTCGAATATAGCTGTAGATGCTACCGTTCTTTCAAAGTTTGATGGGATCGTCGAGTTCGATGAATTAAGAACTGTAAATAGTACCGATGATGAAGGAAATCCTATTCAAGTGGTCATGGGAAGATCAGGTGAATTAAGAATAATAGATGCTAAAAAGTCAAAAATATTGATGAGTAACCATGTACCATATGGCGCCATTCTTAAAGTTAAAAACGGTCAAAAGGTAAGTAATGGGGATGAAGTTTGTTTTTGGGATCCCTACAATGCTGTGATCATGTCTGAATTTGACGGTGAGGTCTCTTTTGAGGCTATCATTGAAGGAGTTACTTTCAAAGAAGAGTCCGATGAGCAAACGGGACACAGAGAAAAGGTCATTATTGACACTAAGGACAAAGCAAAAAATCCAGCCATCATTATTAAGTCGGTAGATACCGAGAAGGGATACAATATACCGGTAGGTGCCCACCTTTCAGTGGACGAAGGTGCAACAATAAAGGCAGGTCAGGTGTTGGCTAAAATACCTCGAAATACAGGTAAGTCCAGAGACATTACCGGAGGTTTACCACGAGTTACAGAGCTTTTTGAAGCAAGAAATCCCTCAAATCCCGCCGTTGTCACAGAAATCGATGGTGTTGTGACTTATGGTGGGATAAAAAGGGGTAACAGAGAAGTGTTTATTGAATCGAAAGATGGTATCAAAAAACGTTATTTAGTACCGCTATCTAAGCATTTCTTGGTTCAAGATAATGACTTTATTAAGGCAGGAGAGGCCTTGTCTGACGGATCGATTACCCCAGCAGATATATTGTCTATTCAAGGACCTACGGCAGTACAAGAGTATTTGGTAAATGAAATACAAGAAGTTTATCGATTGCAAGGAGTTCAAATTAATGACAAGCATATCGAAACGATCGTGCGTCAAATGATGCAGAAAGTAATCATTATAGATGCTGGTGATACTTCGTTCCTGACCAATCAATCTGTTGATAGATTGAGTTTTATGGAAGAAAATGATCAAATTCTTGATAAAAAAGTAGTGGTTGATCCGGGAGGTTCTGATACGGTCAAGGCTGGACAGATCATTTCTAGTCGAACGCTGCGGGATGAAAACTCTAATTTAAGGAGGAGAGATGTTAAAATTATCTCGGTAAGAAACGCTTCAGCGGCAGTTTCTAGACCCATTCTTCAGGGAATTACGCAGGCGTCCCTAGGCACCAGGAGCTTTATATCAGCAGCGTCCTTCCAGGAGACGACTAAGGTTTTGAGTGAAGCAGCTATCAAAGGAAAGCGAGATGGACTTGAGGGTTTGAAGGAAAATGTGATTGTAGGTCATTTAATTCCTGCTGGAACAGGGATCAAGAGATTCCATGAAAACTTTGTGGCCAATAAAGAAGAGTTTGACAAGATGACACTGGCAAGAGAAGAATTCTCTAAACCAAAGGAAACGTCTTTAACTGAAGTCTAGATGAATAAACCAGAGGAGGTCAATAAGAACTTGAACATAGAGCTATCAGAAGAAATTGCTGAAGGGGTTTATGCCAACTTAGCTATGATTGCGCATTCGAGTAGTGAGTTCGTTATCGATTACATACGATTGATGCCTGGTGTGCCGAAGGCGAAAGTGAAGGCACGTATTGTAATTACACCAGAGCATGCAAAAAGGCTCTTATCTGCGTTGGAGGAAAACATTCAAAAGTACGAAAAGACTTTTGGAGAAATAAAAAAGAATGAACAGTCACCCAAGTTTCCAATTAATTTTGGAGGTACAGTAGGTGAAGCATGATTATTTATATGGAATGCATATTGAAATATTCAATGTTTCTCCCTATCTTTGCGTTCCCAAATTTGAGGATTTTTAGAAAAAAATAGGATAAATGCCGACAATACAGCAGTTAGTAAGGAAAGGAAGAAAAAAGTTAACTTCCAAATCTAAGTCTCCCGCTTTGGACTCATGTCCTCAGCGAAGAGGTGTGTGCACGCGTGTATACACAACGACACCTAAAAAACCTAATTCAGCGATGAGAAAGGTTGCTAGGGTTCGATTGACCAATGGTAGAGAAGTCAATGCATATATTGGAGGTGAAGGTCACAATCTGCAGGAACACTCAATTGTATTGATTCGAGGTGGAAGAGTAAAAGATCTCCCGGGTGTTCGTTACCATATTGTCCGTGGTGCATTAGACACCGCTGGAGTAAGCGGAAGGTTGCAAAGAAGATCAAAGTATGGTGCCAAAAGGCCGAAGATTAAAAAATAAGTAAGAAAAATGAGAAAATCCAAGCCAAAGAAGCGATACATTTTACCAGATCCAATTTATGGAGACACCTTGGTGACGAAGTTTGTGAATTACCTCATGGTAGATGGTAAAAAAAGCCTTTCTTATAGTATTTTTTATGATGCCATAAAAATAGTAGAAGAAAAAACGAGTGAGAACGGAATTGAGATTTGGAAGTCGGCTCTTAAGACAGTTATGCCCGCTGTCGAAGTAAAAAGTAGAAGAGTTGGAGGCGCTACTTTTCAAGTTCCTATTGAGGTAAGGCCCGAAAGAAAAACTTCATTGGGGATCAAATGGATGATCAAGTATTCTCGATTAAGAGGAGAAAAAACAATGAAGGAACGTCTTGCAGGTGAAATCATGGCCGCTTCAAAAGGTGAAGGGGCATCAGTCAAGAAGAAAGATGATACTCATAGAATGGCAGAAGCCAACAAAGCTTTTTCTCACTTCAGATTTTAAATTAAGTTATCATGGCTAAAAGGAATTTGAAGTTTACGCGTAACATTGGTATCGCTGCCCATATTGACGCAGGTAAAACCACTACCACGGAACGTATATTGTATTACACAGGTGCAAGTCACAAAATTGGAGAGGTCCATGATGGTGCAGCCACGATGGATTGGATGGAGCAAGAGCAGGAGCGAGGGATTACGATTACCTCAGCGGCTACGACCGTTTTTTGGAAATACAAAGAGGACGACTATCACATAAATATTATTGATACACCAGGTCACGTCGATTTTACGGTTGAAGTAAATCGATCACTGCGTGTATTAGACGGTTTGGTATTTTTATTCAGCGCTGTGGACGGTGTTGAGCCTCAATCTGAAACCAATTGGCGTTTGGCTGACAATTATAAGGTGGCAAGAATCGGTTTTGTAAATAAAATGGATCGTGCCGGATCAGATTTTCTTAACGTCTGTAAGCAAGTCAAAGAAATGTTAGGAACCAAAGCGGTTCCGTTGCAGTTACCTATAGGGTCTGAGGATAACTTCAGAGGTGTAGTTGATTTAGTTGAGAACAAGGCGATGGTTTGGAATGAGGAAGATCAAGGTATGACTTTTGAGGAAATTCCGATACCTGAAGACATGGTTGAAGAAGTTGCTGAGTATCGTGAAAAGTTAGTTGAGTCAGTAGCCGAGTATGATGATGGATTAATGGAAAAATATTTCGAAGATCCTGATTCCATATCCAAAGATGAAATCATAGCAGCATTAAGAGCAGCTACTATTGATTTAGCCTTTGTACCTATGCTTTGTGGTTCAGCGTTCAAGAACAAAGGGGTTCAAACAATGCTAGATTATGTCATGGAGCTATTGCCATCTCCTCTAGACAAAGATGAGATTACAGGAATCAATCCTGATACAGAAGAGGAAGCCAAGCGACTGCCCACGACCGAAGATCCATTTACAGCATTGGCTTTCAAAATTGCAACTGATCCTTTTGTTGGTAGACTTTGTTTTATTAGATCGTATTCAGGTACGCTAGATTCTGGTTCATATGTTTTTAACACTCGGACAGGGAAGAAAGAAAGAATTTCAAGAATTTTTCAAATGCATGCCAATAAGCAAAATCAAATTGATACTTTGCACTGCGGAGACATTGGAGCGGTTGTTGGATTTAAGGATATCAAAACAGGGGATACCTTGTGCGATGAGAAAAATAAAATAGTCTTAGAGACGATGGATTTTCCTGATCCTGTAATTGGTTATGCAATAGAGCCAAAGGCCCAAGCAGATGTTGATAAACTTGGCATGAGTATTGCCAAATTGGTTGAAGAAGATCCTACACTAGTAGTTGAGACCGATCTTGAAACAGGTCAAACAATATTAAAGGGTATGGGTGAGCTCCATTTGGATATTATTATTGACCGATTGCGTCGTGAGTTCAAAGTTGAAATCAATCAAGGTGCGCCACAAGTTGCTTATAAAGAGGCTATAAGATCCAAAGTAGAGCATAAAGAGGTTTATAAAAAACAATCTGGAGGTAGAGGTAAGTTTGCTGATATTGTTTTTGATCTAAGTCCTGTAGATGAGGACTTTAAAGAGACTGGTTTGCAGTTTGTTAATGCCATAAAGGGAGGAATAATCCCTAAGGAGTTTATACCTGCTATTGAAAAAGGATTTAAGCAAGCAATGGTTAATGGACCATTGGCTGGATATCCTTTGGATAGTATGAAAGTGAGACTTTATCATGGATCTTTCCATGATGTGGATTCAGATTCGCTTTCCTTTGAATTAGCGGCGCGAATGGGATTTAAGGCGGCAGCGAAGAAAGCCAGTCCGGTCTTATTAGAGCCTGTGATGGCTGTCGAAGTTATTACCCCTGATGAGTATACTGGATCAGTTACTGGTGATTTGAATAAACGTCGTGGCATTATGAAAGGTATGGATACCCGTGGAGTTTCTCAAGTTGTTAAGGCGGATGTCCCGCTTTCAGCACTTTTTGGTTATGTGACGGATTTAAGAACGATCACATCAGGCAGAGCCACCGCAAATCTTACATTCTCGCATTATGACAGTGTGCCTAATAGTATAGCAGAAACGGTAATCTCAGAAGTTAATGGTTAATCAGTTTTCGGAATAGTTTATGAATCAAAAAATTAGAATTAAATTAAGATCATACGATCACAACTTGGTAGATAAGTCATCCGAGAAAATAGTACGTGCTGTGAAAACAACCGGAGCGGTTGTTAGCGGCCCGATACCTTTGCCCACCGTAAAAGAAAAATTTACGGTACTCAGGTCCCCTCACGTAAATAAAAAATCAAGAGAACAGTTTCAATTATGTACGTATAAGCGTTTGGTAGATATATATTCTAACAGTGCCAAAACTGTGGACGCATTGATGAAATTAGAATTACCCAGCGGAGTGGATGTCGAAATTAAGGTCTGATTTGTTTTAAAAATTATGAAGAGCCAACACATTTTTGAGTTGGTTCTTTTTTTGTCTTTTAATATCAGTTAATCATTGGTTCATTAGACAGAATTATTATCTTTGCACACCTTTTGGAGGGAATCCATGAAGAAAAGAGTATTAAACAATTAATAATTTCAAAAAATGCCTGGATTAATAGGTAAAAAAGTAGGGATGACCAATATATACAATGAAGCGGGCAAAAGTATTGCTTGTACATTGGTTGAGGCCGGTCCTTGCGTCGTTACGCAAGTGAAAAATGAGGATTCCGATGGATATCGTGCGGTTCAGCTTGCCTATGATGATAAAAAAGAAAAGAATACGTCAAAAGCTGAAAAGGGACATTATGCCAAGGCAGGATCCCAACCCAAGAAATATCAAGTTGAATTTAGAGATTTCAGAAGTGAGTTTGATGACAAAATTACTTTAGGAAAAGAAATCAACATTGCTGATGTTTTTAAAGTAGACGATTTTGTTGATGCTGTTGGAACGACCAAAGGAAAAGGTTTTCAAGGAGTTGTTAAAAGACATAATTTTGCAGGTGTCGGACAAGCAACACATGGGCAACACAATAGGTTGAGAGCGCCGGGTTCTATAGGAGCAGCTTCCTTTCCTTCAAGGGTTTTTAAGGGAATGAGAATGGCTGGTAGAATGGGAGGTGGTCGAAAGAAAATTCTTAATCTCAAAGTGATGAAAATCTATCCCGAAAAAAATCTTATATTAATAAGTGGCTCAATTCCAGGAGCAAAAAATTCTTATGTGATTTTAGAAAAATAAGTCATGAAAATAGAAGTTATAAATAATAAGGGTGAGGATACCGGTCGAAAGATCGAGCTGCTAAATGGTATTTACAAGATCGAGCCCAATGAGCATGCGGTTTATTTGGAGGTAAAGCAATTTTTGGCTAATCAACGTCAAGGTACCCACAAGACAAAATGTAAAGCTAACGTCACAGGGTCCACGAGAAAGATAAAAAAACAAAAAGGGACAGGTACAGCTAGAGCTGGTAGTATAAAGTCAGGTTTACTGAGAGGGGGAGGTACCATCTTCGGTCCAGTTCCTAGAGACTATGGTTTCGATTTAAACAAGAAAGTCAAAAGGTTAGCCAAGCGTTCAGCATTCTCTGCGAAAGCTGCTGAAAAAAAGATTCGTGTTATGGAGGATCAGATCATTGATGTTCCCAAGACCAAAGTCTTTAAATCGATTTTAAAGGCTCTCAAATTGGAGATTGATAAGGCATTGTTTATTACCGGTAATGTGAACGACAATGCAGTGACTTCTGCTAGAAATATTCCGAATGCCAAAGTTATCAGCGCCAATGAGTTGTCTACATACGAACTAGTGAATGCTGACTACATCGTATTATTTGAGAGTGCCATTGACACCATAGAAAATAGATTGAACTGATGAGCATACTTATTAAACCCCTTGTAACAGAAAAATCATCTGCAATGAATGAGCACGGCAAGTATGGCTTCGTGGTAGAGAGAAGCGCCAATAAGGTGCAGATTAGACAGGAAGTTGAAAAGAAATATGGTGTCACTGTAGAATTCGTAAATACGATGGTACAACCGGGAAAATCTAAGTCGAGATCTACGAAATCCGGTGTCATTAAAGGTAAGTCGAAAACATACAAAAAAGCCATTGTCAAGGTTGCTGATGGAGATATTATTGATTTTTATAGTGGAATTTAATTACTAAGAGATGGCAATTAGAAAACTTAAACCAACCACTCCCGGCCAAAGATTTAGGATAGCACCTGTTTTCGACAAGATAACAGCTGATAAACCAGAAAAGTCTTTAATTTCATCCGTAAAAAGATCCGGGGGAAGAAATAGCACTGGAAAGATGACTGTTCGTAATGTAGGAGGCGGTCACAAAAAAAGGCTAAGAGACATTGATTTTAAAAGAGACAAGTTCGATATCCCCGCTACGGTCAAATCGATCGAATACGATCCGAATAGAACGGCACGTATTGCGTTATTGTTCTATGCAGATGGCGAAAAAAGATATATTATTGCACCAAATGGTCTTGAAGTCGAGACCGTGTTGTTAAGTGGTCCGGGCGTGGCGCCAGAAGTTGGAAATGCCTTACCGCTATCAGAAATACCTCTGGGTACAATCATACACAACATTGAGTTGAAGCCAGGTAAGGGCGGAGCAATGGCAAGAAGCGCGGGTTCCTATGCGCAGCTAGTTGCTAAGGACGGCAAGTATGTCACCTTGAAGTTGCCCTCCGGTGAAATGAGACTTGTACTATCTACTTGCTCTGCAACCATTGGAACTGTTTCTAATAGTGACCACATGAACGTTAGACTGGGTAAAGCTGGACGGAATAGATGGTTAGGTAGAAGACCTCGAGTAAGAGGGGTAGCAATGAATCCTGTAGATCATCCGATGGGCGGAGGAGAAGGAAAGTCTTCAGGAGGGCATCCACGCTCAAGGAATGGCATTTATGCTAAAGGGCATAAAACCAGAAAGCCAAATAAATATTCAGACAAAATGATCGTAACTAAAAGAAAATAATGGCTAGATCACTAAAAAAAGGACCTTACATAGATTTTCGCCTTGAAAAAAAGGTCGATGCACTTAATGATAACGGAAAGAAGAATGTGATCAAAACTTGGTCAAGAAGATCAATGATCTCACCTGATTTTGTAGGACATACCTTTGCGGTCCACAATGGTAATAAGTTCATTCCTATTATGGTCACTGAAAACATGGTAGGTCACAAGTTAGGGGAGTTTTCACCCACGCGAAACTTCAGGGGTCATATCGCAAAAAAGGATAAGAAAAGATAATGGAGGCGAAAGAAAATAAAAAGATCAAAAAGTCTGTCAGGATCAGAATAGAGAAGGAAGCACAAAAGGAAGCTATAAAATCAAAATCTGGACGACAAGGTGCCGTAACAGCTTCTCTACGCAATTTTCCATCTGCTCCACGTAAAATGAGGTTAGTTGCCGACATGATCAGGGACCAACGGGTAAGTGTGGCACTAAATGTCTTAAAGTTCGACTCCAAGTTTGCTTCAAGTATTTTAGAAAAAGTATTATTATCTGCCATTGCCAACTGGCAGTTAAAGAATGAGGATGTAAACATTGAAGAGGCTGATTTGTATGTCAAAGAAATATATGTAGACAGCGCTCGGATGTTGAAAAGGTTGCGTACGGCTCCTCAAGGTAGGGCGCACAGGATAAGAAAGCGTTCCCATCATCTTGCTATTACATTAGATGATCGTAATGCAAAAGTTGAAAATGATAATGAAATGCAAAAAGACTAATCGATGGGACAAAAGGTAAACCCAATAAGTTTAAGACTTGGTATCATTAAAGGATGGGATTCTAATTGGTATGGGGGAAAATCATTCGCAGACAACATTGTTGAAGATCACAAAATTCGGAAGTATCTTCTAGCAAGAATCACAAAAGGTGGAATTTCAAAAGTAGTTATTGAAAGGACCTTGAAAAGGATAACCTTGACAATACACACGGCCCGACCGGGTGTCGTGATAGGTAAAGGAGGCTCCGAGGTTGATAAGTTGAAAGAAGAGTTGAAAAAAATCACTGGTAAAGAACTTCAAATTAATATTTTCGAGATTAAAAGACCTGAATTGGATGCCTTATTGGTAGGAGAGTCTATTGCTCAGCAATTGAAGGCAAGAATTTCTTACAGAAGAGCTATGAAGCAAGCCATAGCTTCAGCTATGCGTGTAGGTGCTTTAGGAATCAAGATAAAATGTGCGGGTCGATTGGGCGGTGCCGAGATGGCACGTACTGAGCAATATAAAGAAGGTGCAATACCCTTGCACACTTTACGAGCAGACATCGACTATGCAGTCTCTGAGGCCCAAACGGTATATGGTAAAATAGGTATCAAAGTATGGATTTTTAAAGGCCTCATATTTGGTAAAAGAGATCTTTCTCCAAATATTGGTGTTGCAAATAACACCGGTGGTGGTAATGCTGGTGGTAGAGCTAGGCCCGATGGACCAAGGAGAAAAAGAAGATAATTTTAAAGATATTAAAAGATGTTACAACCTAAGCGAACAAAGTTTAGAAAAAGGCAAAAAGGAAGGGTTAAAGGATTAGCACAACGGGGACACTTGTTGTCGTTTGGTACCTTCGGAGTTAAGTCTTTAGAGCCAGGATGGCTGACAAGTCGGCAAATTGAAGCGGCTCGTATTGCTATGACGCGTGCGATGAAGAGGGAAGGGCAAGTATGGATTAGAATATTTCCAGATAAGCCAGTGACCAAAAAGCCAGCTGAAGTAAGAATGGGAAAAGGTAAGGGTGCTCCAGAGTACTGGGTGGCATGTGTAAAGCCTGGGACTATATTGTTTGAGGCAGCAGGAGTAAGTCTTGATTTAGCAAAAGAGGCATTAAGTTTGGCGGCACAAAAGCTGCCCATTAGTTCAAGATTTGTAGTAAAAAGGGATTATCGAGTATGAAAAATTCTGAGTTAAGAGGTTTAAGTATAGATGAGTTGGCAAATAAACTTGCCATTGAAAAAGAGTCATACAATAAATTGACGTTTGCTCATGCCATCACGCCCATTGAAAATCCCATGAAGATTAGAGCAGCGCGTAAGTTAATTGCAAGACTAGAAACTGAGGTGCGGGCAAAGCAGCTTGTTAAATAAAGGGTTTATGGAAAGAAATCTTAGAAAGGAAAGAGTAGGTCTAGTGATAGGCGATAAGATGCAGAAGAGCATCACTGTGGCTGTGGTAAGAAAGGTGAAGCATCCCATGTATGGAAAGTTTGTTCAAAAGACCACCAAGCTTACAGCCCATGACGAACAAAATGATTGCAATGTTGGGGACACGGTCAAAATTATGGAGACTCGTCCTCTAAGCAAGATTAAGCGATGGCGCTTAGTAGAAATAGTAAAAAGAGCAAAATAATATGGTGCAACAAGAATCAAGGCTTAAAGTAGCGGACAACAGTGGGGCTAAAGAGGTACTATGTATTCGCGTTTTAGGGGGTACTAAAAAGAGATATGCCTACATAGGTGACACGATTGTAGTATCGATCAAATCTGCAATCTCGTCAAGCTCTGTTAAGAAAGGGACAGTTTCAAAAGCTGTCGTTGTTCGGACCAAAAAAGAGATACGTAGAAAGGATGGATCTTACGTTCGATTTGAGGACAATGCAGCTGTTTTACTAAACGAAAATAATGAGCCTAAAGGTACCAGAATATTTGGACCCGTAGCTCGGGAATTGCGCGAGAAGCAGTTTATGAAAATCGTTTCATTGGCACCAGAAGTGTTATAAACATGGCTAATATGAAAAAGATACATATAAAAAAGGGTGATACCGTCAAGATCCTTACAGGTAATGATAACGGTAAAACAGGCAAAGTATTAGAAATAATTACAAGTAAGTACAGAGCCATTGTTGAAGGAGTGAATATGGTCACCAAACATGTTAAACCTTCAGCTGACAAGCCGGAGGGTGGATTGATCAATACTGAGGCTGCGATGCACATCAGTAATTTGATGCTAATAGATCCGACATCTGGCGAACCGACGAGAATAGGAAGAAAATTAAATGCTGAGGGCAAAATCCAGCGTTATTCGAAAAAATCAGGAGAATTTATTTAAGATGGCAATCCCAAGACTAAAAGATAAATATATTTCAGAAATCATTCCTTTGTTAAGTGAGAAGTTTCAATATAAGTCGGTAATGCAAGTGCCGAAGATGGTGAAAATAGCCATAAACAGAGGTATTGGTGATGCGGTGTCCGACAAAAAATTAGTTGATGTCGGTGTATTAGAGTTAACCACTGTTACAGGCCAACAGGCTGTGGCTACGATAGCAAAGAAGTCAGTTTCTAATTTCAAGTTGAGAGAGGGAATGCCTATTGGAGCAAAAGTTACTCTCCGAGGAGACCGCATGTATGAATTTCTCGATAGATTATTAACCGTGGCACTTCCTCGAGTAAGGGATTTTAAGGGGGTTAAATCGAGAGGATTTGATGGCCGAGGTAATTATTCCTTGGGTGTACAAGAGCAAATTATATTTCCAGAAATCAGCATTGATAAAATCAATAAGATTGCGGGAATGGACATCACCTTTGTAACAACAGCCAAGACTGATGAAGAAAGTTTAGCATTGCTCAAAGCATTTGGTATGCCTTTTTCTAAGGGCAAAAATTAATTATATAATGGCAAAAGAATCATTAAAAGCAAGAGAAAGAAAAAGGGAGCGATTGGTCGCTAAATTTGGTGAAAAGAGGAAAGCATTGAAGGCAGCCGGCGATTACGTAGGTCTAGATAAGTTACCAAAAGATTCATCCCCAGTCAGACTCCATAATAGATGCAAATTGACTGGAAGGCCTAAGGGTTACATGAGAAAGTTTGGCTTATCTAGAGTAACTTTTAGAGAAATGGCATCGGATGGGAAAATACCTGGTATAACTAAAGCAAGTTGGTAAGTTTAAGTTCGAAATATTTTCTAAATAGAAAACAATAATTAACTTTGCGTTCCTTTTCAAGTAGACAAAATTTAAAAATTTTATGGTAACAGACCCCATAGCAGATTACTTAACTAGGATTCGAAATGCCATCGGCGCGAATCATAGGATTGTGGAGATTCCAACTTCACGTATGAAAAAAGAAATAACCAAACTTTTACATGATCAGGGATATATCGCTAATTTCAAATTTGATAAAGAGGGCCCAGGGTCAGTAATCAAGATTGCGCTTAAATACAATCCTGAAACCAAGCGTTCCGCGATAACCAATCTTGAACGGGTAAGCAAGCCAGGGCTAAGAAAATATAAGGGTGCGGGCGATTTGCCGCGTGTCTTGAATGGTTTGGGAATCGCTGTGATCAGTACATCCAAGGGTATTATCACGGACAAGAAAGCCAGAACAGAAAACATAGGTGGTGAAATACTTTGTTACGTTTATTAATTTTTTAATATGTCGAGAATAGGAAAAGCCCCAATAACCATACCCTCAGGAGTCGAAATAACTGTAGATGGAGGGGATATAAAAGTAAACGGACCGAAGGGTCAACTGTCCCAAAATATAGGTTCTGAAATTACCGCCTCAATTGAGGCGGGCATATTAACAGTACAGAGACCTACAGAGCAGAAGAGACATAAAGCGTTGCATGGTCTATACAGATCTTTAATCTATAACATGGTTACGGGTGTCACTGAAGGATATAGTTGTAAGCTTGAATTAGTTGGTGTAGGTTACAAAGCAGCGGTACAAGGAAATATATTAGAATTGAACGTAGGGTATTCACATAATATTTTTCTAGCTATACCTTCAGAAATGACAGTTTCGGCTGAGACTGCAAAAGGTAAAAATCCTATCATTAGCCTTGATAGTAACGATAAGCAACTGCTAGGGCAAGTAGCTGCCAAAATTCGGTCGCTCAGGAAGATAGAGCCGTACAAAGGCAAGGGAATACGTTTTGTGGGTGAAGAGATTAGGAGAAAAGCTGGTAAGACAGCTGCTAAATAAGTAGAAAGATGGCTATATCAAAGGTTAATAGAAGAATTAGAATTAGAAAAGGTATTCGCAGCAAAATCTCGGGAACGACCTTCGCACCTCGATTGTCAGTGTACAGAAGTAACCGGGCTATCTACGCACAATTGATCAACGATGAAAAGGGCGAAACGGTAGTCGCTGTTTCATCTAAAGAAATCGGAGTTTCAAACGTAACAGTGGCAATTTCAAAACAGGTAGGTTTGAAATTAGCTGAAAAAGCACAAACGAGTGGAATAAAAAAAGTTGTTTTTGATCGGGGTGGATATCCTTTTCATGGTCAAGTCAAAGCAATGGCTGATGGAGCACGTGAGGGGGGGTTAAAATTTTAAAGAATATGTCACAATCAAATATTAAAATAGTCCGAGCGAGCGATATTGATCTCAAAGAGAAGGTTGTTGCTATCAAGCGTGTGGCTAAAGTGGTTAAAGGAGGTCGAAGATTTAGCTTTTCAGCTATTGTTGTCGTAGGTGATGGAAATGGAGTAGTAGGTTATGGATTAGGGAAGGCCAATGAGGTGACCGACGCGATAACTAAAGGAATAGATGACGCTAAGAAAAATTTAGTGCGTGTTCCTGTTTTCAAAGGTACAGTTCCTCATGAAGCCATTGGAAAATTCGGTGGTGGGTTTGTTTTATTAAAGCCGGCATCAGCAGGTACGGGTGTGATCGCCGGTGGTGCCATGCGTGCGGTCCTTGAGAGTGCTGGAGTTCATGATGTTTTAGCTAAATCTAAAGGATCTTCGAACCCCCATAATGTAGTGAAAGCCACTTTTGATGCGCTTGCTCAAATGAGAGATCCATTGACCATTGCAAGACAGCGGGGAGTTTCACTAGACAAAGTTTTTAACGGTTAGATGATGAAAAAAGTTTTAGTAACCCAAATACGAAGTACTATCAAACGGCCCAAGAGACAAGTGATGACCATTCAAGCACTAGGCCTAGGTAAGCTCAATAGAACGGTTGAAAAGGAGTTAACTCCCCAAATTGCCGGAATGATCAATAAAGTGAGGCACCTAATAGACTTAAAAGAAGTTTAAGATGAAATTAGAATTATTAAAACCTGCAGCAGGATCGATCAAGAAGAGAAAAATTATTGGTAGAGGTCAAGGATCCGGAAGGGGAGGTACTTCGACCAAAGGTCATAATGGAGCTCAGTCTCGTGCGGGTTATTCACGAAAAATTGGGTTTGAGGGCGGGCAAATGCCCTTACAGAGAAGAATACCTAAGTTTGGCTTCAAGAACAATAATAGAATTGCCTCAAAGGCGGTAAATTTAGATACGCTCGAATTATTAGCTACGAGTAAGAAACTCAAAAAAATTACTGTAGAGGTCTTGATCCAAAATGGTTTGATAGGAAAAAAAGATGTTGTTAAAGTATTAAGTAGAGGAGAAATAAAGACGAAGATTTCGGTCACAGTTCATAAGTTTTCAAAGGCTGCGATTGAGGCGATTGAGGCAGCAGGGGGAACCGCAACAATTATAGGTTGATGAAAAAATTCTTCAGTACCATATCAAATATATTTTCAATCGAAGAACTGCGAACGCGGATACTTAATACGCTCGGCTTTCTTATCATTTTTAGACTAGGTTCTTTTATTACCTTACCAGGAATAGATCCATCCAAGCTCGTGGACAATGCAGGAGGTATATTTGGTCTCCTTGATACTTTCTTGGGTGGTGCTTTCAGTAACGCTTCCATCTTTGGTCTGGGTATCATGCCCTACATTTCGGCATCGATTGTGTTGCAGTTGCTTACCGTTGCAGTTCCTTATTTTCAGAAACTACAAAAGGAGGGGGATAGTGGTCGAAAAAAAATCAGCCAAATCACAAGAGTATTGACCTTGTTCATATGCATGGCTCAATCGGCAGCTTACTTAACTACTATTTCTGCAGATGCAATTGTGTTAAATGGATTTTTCTTTCGAATATCTTCCATGATCATGCTAACTGCAGGAACTGTTTTTTGCATGTGGTTAGGAGAAAAAATAACTGATAAGGGTATAGGAAATGGTATTTCGATGCTTATCATGATCGGCATTATTTCAAGGTTCCCTGCAAGCATTGTAGCCGAAGCTATGTCACGTGGGATGAGTCAAATGTTATTCTTTTTTATCGAGATTGTGGCGTTGTTCTTTGTAGTGATGGCTACCGTAGCCCTAGTTCAGGCCATAAGGAGAATTCCGGTTCAATATGCTAAGCAAGTCGTTGGTAACAAAGTGTATGGAGGTCAAAGGCAATACATACCATTGAAGGTGAATAGCTCGGGTGTAATGCCAATCATTTTCGCGCAGTCTTTAATGTTTTTACCTGCCATGATTGGTGGAATTTGGGCCGAAAATAGTGATACGGCTCAATGGGTAGTCGCGACATTTTCGAGGGTGGAATCCTGGCAGTACAGCTTGTTATTTGCCATTTTGATCATCGTTTTTACCTTTTTTTACACAGCTATTACGATTAATCCTACGCAAATATCCGACGATATGAAAAGAAATGGGGGTTTTATACCTGGAATTAAACCAGGTAAGCAGACCTCAGAATTCATTGATGGTGTTTTGTCTCGAATTACATTGCCAGGATCTGTGTTTTTAGCTATCATAGCTATTTTGCCCGCTTTTGCTATTTTAGGAGGTGTAAGTAGGGGCTTTGCCCAATTTTATGGAGGTACATCATTGCTCATCATGGTAGGTGTCATTCTAGACACACTACAGCAAATTGAAAGTTACTTATTGATGCGACATTACGAAGGAATGATGAAGTCAGGTCGAGTAAGAGGTAGATCTCAAAATACAGGAACCGCATAATGGCAAAGCAAGCATCCATAGAACAAGACGGGACCATAGTAGAAGCACTCTCTAATGCTATGTTTCGCGTGGAGCTTGAGAATGGGCATGAAGTAATCGCTCATATCTCAGGAAAAATGAGAATGTTTTATATTAAAATATTACCAGGAGATCGTGTGAAGATGGAAATGTCTCCGTACGATCTATCTAAAGGTAGAATTGTTTATCGGTATAAATAATTAAGATGAAAGTAAGAGCATCAGTAAAAAAGCGAAGTGTCGATTGCAAAGTAATCCGAAGAAAAGGAAAGCTCTATGTGATCAATAAAAAGAACCCGAAGTTTAAACAAAGACAAGGTTAATATGGCCAGAATAGCAGGAGTAGATATTCCAGATGTAAAGAGAGGTGAGGTAGGACTCACATACATATTTGGGATCGGAATAAATAGAGCGAGAAAGATCTTATTGCAGGCCAGCGTCGATGTAAATACAAAGGTAAAAGACTGGAGCGATGAGGATCAAGTAAAGATCAGAGCTATTATTACTGAGACTATTAAGGTTGAAGGAGTGCTCAAGTCAGAAATACAGTTAAGTATAAAAAGGTTGATGGATATAGGCTGTTATAGGGGTCTAAGACATCGTAAGGGCTTACCTCTGAGAGGACAAAGAACTAAAAACAATGCGCGAACCAGAAAAGGAAAGCGTAAAACAGTAGCTAACAAAAAGAAAGCGGTCAAGTAAAATAGCGTAATGGCACAAAAAAGAAAAGATAAGGCAAAGAAAAGGGTAGTTGTTGTAGAAGCTGTCGGTGAGGCCCACATTCAGGCAACATTTAATAATATCATTATTTCCTTAACCAACACGCAAGGACAAGTGATCTCTTGGGCGTCTGCAGGGAAAATGGGTTTCAGAGGATCAAAAAAGAATACGCCATACGCAGGCCAGGTGGCGGCAGCAGACTGTGCTCAGAAAGCCCATGAAATGGGTCTGAGGAAAGTGGAAGTCTTTGTCAAGGGGCCAGGAGCGGGTAGAGAATCTGCAATTAGGGCGATTCAAAATACCGGAATCGAAATTACTGCAATTAGAGATGTGACACCACTTCCTCATAATGGATGTAGGCCACCGAAAAGAAGAAGAGTTTAATTAAGTCTAAAATACGAAGTAGATATGGCTAGATACAGAGGCCCTAAGTCCAAGATAGCAAGAAAATTTGGAGAACCCATTTTTGGTCCAAGTAAGGCATTGCAGAATAAAGCATACCCTCCGGGTCAACATGGAAAGGGTAGGAGAAAGAAGCTTTCGGAATTTGCAATACAGCTTGCTGAAAAGCAAAAGGCGAAATATACTTATGGCCTGCTCGAAAAGCAGTTTGCTAATGTCTTCAACAAAGCATCTCGCAAAAGTGGGATCACAGGTGAAATTTTACTCCAATTACTTGAGGCGAGATTAGATAACACTATTTACAGACTTGGTATTGCATCGACGCGACGAGCGGCTCGACAATTAGTACTGCATAAACATATCATGGTGAACGGAGGTATTGTTAATATCCCTTCGTATACTTTGAGAAATAATGATATTGTATCAGTTCGAGAACGTTCTAAATCTTTAGAGTTAATTTCAAACAGTCTCGCATCGACAGCAACCAAGACGTTTTCATGGTTGGAATGGAATAGTACAGATTATTCAGGTAAATTTTTAAATCTTCCCGAGAGAGAAGAGATACCTGAAAATATTAAGGAGCAGCTTATTGTTGAGCTGTATTCAAAATAATTGATTTACTAAAAGTTAAAAATAACGATATGTCGATTTTAGCATTTCAAATGCCCGATAAGGTAGTAATGGAGAAGGCTGATGATTTTCATGGTCTCTTTACATTTAAGCCCCTAGAAAAAGGTTATGGAGTTACGGTAGGGAACGCACTTCGAAGAATTTTATTATCTTCCTTAGAGGGCTATGCAATCACTGAAATAAGAGTGCCTGGCGTACTTCATGAATTTTCAACCATTAAAGGGATGGTCGAAGACGTAAGTGAACTTATTTTAAATCTTAAAATGGTTCGCTTCAAAAAAATTGTGGGAGTTGAAGAAGATAAAATTACAGTGAAAGTTTCGGGAAAGGAGAAATTGACTGGCGCTGATATTGGAATGTCCACTGCTTCATATGAAGTTTTGAATCCAGAGCATGTTGTATGTAAATTGGATAGCTCCACCAAATTTGAATTAGAACTGACTGTTGAAAAAGGGAGAGGCTATGTGCCTGCTGAGGAAAACAAGGGTGAGGAGCAAGATTTTGGCGCTATTGCCATTGATGCTATCTTTACTCCCATAAAAAATGTCAAGTACAGTGTAGAAAATACGCGAGTTGAGCAAAAAACGGATTACGAACAACTTGTGCTGGACATAGAAACTGATGGATCTATTCATCCAGAAAACGCATTGAAAGGTGCGGCTAACATCTTAATACAGCATTTCATGTTGTTCTCAGATCAAAGTATGATTTTAGATACGGCTACTAAGGGAGAGCCTGAACAGGTAGATGAAGAATTGCTTCACATGCGCAAGTTGTTGAAAACATCTCTGAATGATCTTGATTTATCTGTGCGGGCATACAATTGTTTAAAAGCAGCTGAAGTCCGCTCACTTGGAGACTTAGTGAATCTTGAAATATCTGAAATGATGAAATTCAGAAACTTCGGAAAGAAGTCACTAGCAGAATTAGAGCAATTGGTTGTTGAAAAGGGTCTAACTTTTGGAATGGACTTGGCAAAATACAAACTAGAAGAAGAATGAGACACGGGAAAAAATTCAATCATTTAGGTAGAACAACGTCTCACCGAAAAGCGATGCTTTCGAATATGGCCTCATCGTTGATTAAATATAAAAGGATAAATACAACAGTAGCAAAAGCCAAGGCTTTGAGAAAGTACGTTGAACCTTTGATCACTAAGGCTAAAGAAAATTCAACAAATTCAAGAAGGGTAGTTTTTCAATATTTACAGGATAAAGAATCTATTAATGAACTTTTTGGAGCTGTTGCGGAAAAAGTAGCCAACAGACCCGGTGGATATACTAGAATTTTAAAGATGGGTAGTAGGTTAGGTGATAATGCCGAAATGTGCGTGATGGAACTGGTTGATTACAATGAATTATTGCTCCAAGAAGCAAAGCCAAAAGCGGCAAAGCGATCAAGAAGGAGTAAAACTAAGTCTTCATCATCTGAAACCGCAGTAGTTGAAGAAGCCGAGGTGGTGGCCTCTGAATCTGAGGTAAAAGATGAAACAATTGAGGTAGCTGACCCAAATAGGGAGGTCTCTGATGAAGAGGAGGATAAAAAAGATTAAATTTTTCAAAAATAGTTAAAGGATTGGGGTTTCTCAGTCCTTTTTTTTTGTGCTTAGGTCAGCATTTCTGTTATTTTTGTGTCATTAGTTACTATTGAATTTTCTATTTGAATCATGACGTCTATGAAAAGAGCAAAAGCCGTACTTTATTTAGCTGATGGGACATTATTTGAAGGATTGTCTATTGGAAAAAAAGGGACTTCTGGGGGTGAGATTTGCTTTAATACAGGGATGACTGGATATCAAGAGATTTACACGGATCCCTCATATTATGGTCAAATCGTGATCAATACCAATGCCCACATTGGGAATTATGGGGTGCACAAAGATGAAGATGAATCGGATGGGCCGAAAATAAAGGGTTTAGTAGTCAATGATTTTACTTATGACTACAGTCGCAGCTCTGCCTCTGATAGCTTGGATGATTACCTCAGTTCACATGATACGGTTGGTATTTCTGATTTAGATACTCGGATGCTGGTACGACACGTAAGGGATAAAGGGGCTATGAATGCTATCATCAGTACAGAAATTTTTGACATCGCGAAGCTTGAAGCTGAATTAAAAACAATTCCAGATATGAAATCCTTAGAATTATCAAGTGTCGTAACGACTCATGAGGCTTTTGAATTGGGAGTGGATAATTCAGGATTTAAAATAAGTGTGCTAGATCTAGGGGTCAAAAGATCTATTCTAGATAACTTCTTAATCAGGGATTGTCATCTAAAAGTGTTTCCCGCGAAAACGAGTTTTGGAGAAATGAGGGCTTGGGATGCCGATGGCTATTTTATATCAAATGGTCCAGGAGATCCGGAAGTTATGGATTATGCTGTTGATACAATTAAGGAAATATTAGCTGCCAATATGCCGTTGTTTGGTATTTGTCTAGGAAATCAGCTGCTGGCAAGATCCGTGGGTGTAAGTACTTTTAAGATGCATCATGGGCATCGGGGACTTAACCAGCCGGTTAAAAATTTAATGACCGGAAAAAGTGAAATCACCTCCCAAAATCATGGTTTTTCTGTTGATTTTGAGTCTTTAAAAAATTCTACTTTAGCCGAATTAACGCATATTAATTTAAATGACGAATCTGTTGAGGGTTTGAGGTTGACCAATGGCAGGGCTTTTTCAGTACAGCATCATCCAGAGTCAACACCTGGTCCTCATGATTCCACCTATTTATTTGATAATTTCATACAATTAATAAAGAACAATAAAACATGAGTATTATAGAAAGTGTATTTGCTAGACAAATATTAGATTCCCGTGGTAATCCAACCGTAGAGGTGGATGTGATCACTGAAGGTGGTATCATGGGTCGTGCTGCCGTCCCTTCAGGGGCATCAACAGGTGAGCATGAGGCACATGAGCTCAGAGATGGTGATAAAAGTAAATATTTTGGTAAAGGGGTTTTGAAAGCTGTTCAAAACGTAAATGAGTTGATTGCTCCAGAGATTCTCGGATATTCAGTCTTCGATCAGAAGATCATTGATCAAACGATGATTGATTTAGATGGGACCGTTAATAAAAGTAAGCTCGGTGCCAATGCAATATTAGGTGTTTCTTTGGCCATTGCTAAAGCGGCAGCCGATGAGTCTAGTCAGCCCTTATTCAGATATTTGGGAGGGGTCAATGCACACCTTTTACCCGTGCCTATGATGAATATTATCAATGGAGGATCTCATTCAGATGCCCCTATTGCTTTTCAAGAATTTATGATTCGCCCCATTGGGGCTTCCTCTTTTAGTGAGGCTTTGAGAATGGGCGCTGAAATTTTCCATCATTTGAAAAGTATTTTAAAATCTAAAGGCTTAAGTACTGCCGTAGGGGACGAGGGTGGATTTGCGCCAAGTTTCGCGGGCGGTACTGAAGAAGCACTCGACAGCGTTCTTAAGGCCATTGAAGCGGCTGGATATAAAGCGGGTGAAGAAATTACCATAGCTATGGATTGCGCAGCCTCAGAATTTTATGAAGAGGGGAATTACAATTATGCCAAATTCGAAAGGGAAAATGGCAAAGTTAGAACCAGTGCGGAACAGGTGACCTATTTGACCTCTTTGATTGATAAATATCCCATCGATAGTATTGAAGATGGAATGGATGAAAATGATTGGGAAGGCTGGAAAATATTAACCAAAGCTATAGGTGATCGTTGCCAACTGGTTGGGGATGATCTTTTAGTGACCAACGTAGATTATTTAAAACGAGCCATTGATGAAAAATGTGCTAACTCTATTTTGATTAAAGTGAATCAAATAGGGACCCTTTCCGAAACTTTTGCAGCCATTGAAATGGCACATAAGGCAGGATGGACAGCGATTGTTTCACATCGTTCCGGTGAAACGGAGGACAATACAATTGCAGATATTGCCGTAGCATTGAATACAGGCCAAATCAAGACAGGATCTTTGTCTCGTTCGGACAGAATGGCGAAGTATAACCAACTTTTAAGGATTGAAGAGGAGCTAGATGATTCTGCAGTTTATCCAGCTAAAAAATAGGGACAATTTGATTAAGAAAAAAAACTAGGTACTGCCTGGCTTTTTTTATGTCCCTTTTGTAGTGTGATGATAGGTCACCCTTTATTTAAGACCTGATTCTATTGATTTTGTTTCAAGATCAACGAAATACACACTTCTCATCTTCATTCCCGAACATTTTTTTTATCTTTAACTTGAATATGAAAAGTTTGATGAAGCAGACTCCCCCAATATTTAAAAACATGTATGTTTTAGGGACCGTATTTTTCATAGTTTGGTTAATGATATTTGATTCAAATGATATTTTGACCCAACTGTCCCTAAGAAAAAAAGAAGCAGAGTTACAACAAATGCAACGCTATTATCAAAAACAAATTGAGACCGTAAAGACTGATCGTGAAGCCTTATTTAGCAACCAAAATTTGTTGGAGCGAATTGCTAGAGAAAAGTATTTTATGAGGGCTGAAGGAGAAGATGTATATGTCATAGTTCCAGAATCAACAGATGAGTAGGTAAAGTAAATACCGAGTTTATTATTTCATGAAAATTTGGATCTGTATTTTAATGATGGCCCTGTCTCAGATCGTCTCAGCACAATCAGAGAATATTTTTGATAAAATGTATTTTGGCGGAGGCTTTGGTTTCGATTTTAATCAAAATCTCTTCTCATTTAGTTTAACACCTTATGCAGGTTATAAATTGACTGAGCGTTGGTCGGCAGGCTTAGGTATAAATTATCAATTTTGGCGTAATAAAATCTTGGATCTAAAAATAAATAATTATGGAGGTAATATCTTTGCCAGATACAGTATTACCTCACAAATATTTGGGTCGGCTAAATTAGAATATTTATCCGTAGACTTTATCAATAAGCGAGAGGGTTTTTATAACATTCCGGTGGGATTGGGTTACGTAGTACCTATCTCTCAGTTTGCCTCTTTATATATGATTGGGCAGTATGACTTGCTGTACGACGTCACTGAGACGAATGGAGCCTATTCAAGTCCATGGATCTTAGAGGCAGGCTTTGGGTTTGGCTTTTAAAATTTGACTTGATATTGCTCTGAGAGCGATTGTAAATCCTTCACTACAGTGTCCAGTAGTGGAATCCCTTCTTTTCTTCTCAACTGATCCATCCGTCGCTCAGGGTCTCCAGGAATAATGACTTTATTTGTTTCATTTATGGTTGTTGCATTTCTAAATCGTTTAATCCATATGTCCATGTGGGTTTTGAATTCGGAGGCAGGTCTGAAGGCATCAATTCTGAGCGCACCGAAAAAATGACCAATTCCTATTCCCACTGGATTGGGATCAGGATCTAAAAAGGAAACAAAGGGAGGTACCCAAGGCCCAAAATTTGCACCAGAAAGTACTGCAGATAAGATATCTACAATACTTCCCAATATGTATCCTTTGTGAGATCCATGTTCTCTATCTCCACCTAGGGGTAATAAGGCACCGCCCTCAACAATACCTTGAGCTGCTTGGGTGGGTTGACCCTCTTTATCTTGTAACCAACCCAATGGAGCAGATTCATTTTTTCTTTGAAGTATCTCAAGCTTACCATTGGCTGCTGTTGTAGTGGCCATGTCAGCGACAAATGGAGGCTCGTTTTCAGCCGGAACCGCAACTGCAATAGGATTGGTACCTAAGAGTCGTTCTTTGGAGTAGGTGGGCGCTACGAGAGGGCTCGCATTGGTCATCGAGATGCCTATACAATCTGCTTCCAATGCCATCATGGCATGATAGCCTGCAATACCATAGTGATTGGAGTTTTTGACGGAAATCCAACCTGTTCCTACATTTTTGGCTTTTTCTATGGCCAACCGCATTGCATAAGGACCCGCAACAAGTCCAAGTCCAGCATCACCATCTACTACGGCTGTACTGGGTGTCTCATGTACCACACTGATTTGTGGTTTAGAATTTATTCTATTCTTTTCATAAAGCCGAAGGTAGCCTACCAACCTGGCGACACCGTGGGAGTCGACCCCTCTTAAATCAGCGCTTAATAAGACATTAGCTGCTTCAATGGCTTGTTCAATGGGGCACCCAATTTTCATGAATAAGTTTACAGCAAACTGATGAAGCCGATCAAAAGAATATTTAGTCATATTTTAATATTTTCGAGGTGGGTGTTATTTGATTTTTAAGGGAGGTAATGGTTTCGAGCAATACCCCTTCTTTCAGCGCATAAGAGGAAATACGAGTAGTTTCCACTCTCGTTTTTTTGAGGATGAACTGAATAAGTATCGAGGCTACAACAATCATGTCTACCCTTAGGTCAATCATTCCAGGAATCAATAAGCGTTCTAGTTTGTTTTTTGCGATGAGTTCATGGAAGATTTGGATCATACTATTTTGAGTAATGGGGAGTTCAGTTTCATGCTCTTGGATATATTTATTCATTTTCTTTTGATGTATTTCACTCAAAGTATCAAAGGTTCCCGATGATCCAATTAGCGTTTTCGGGCCGTAAAGCTCACAGGCCTCAAATAGAGGGTGAAGATTTATATCTAGATAGTTTTTGATAGCTGAAATTTCAGTAGAAGTAATGGGATCATTTCTATGAAATTTTTCCATCATCCTTTGGCCCCCTATTTCAAAGCTTTTCATCCAAAGGGGTTGAGTTCCCTTGGTAATAATGAACTCAATACTTCCCCCACCGATATCCATAATCAAACATACATTGGCACCTAACTTTAGGGCTTTGCATACCCCATAGTGGATATATACGGCTTCTTTCATCCCTGAAATGACACGGGGTTCAATACCTACTTCTTCTTTGATTCTCTGGATAAGAAATTGTTGATTTTTAGCATTTCTAACCGCACTGGTTGCGATTGCATGAATCTCATGAATATTGGCTGTATCGATTTGTTTTTTGAAAGACTTCAACGCAGAGATGCAGCGTTCAATGGCTGCATCGTTGATGACTCCTTTATTAATGCCGTTGGCACCAATTTTCACAGCAACTTTTTCTTTATGAAAGATCTCAAAAGTTTCATTTTCTACCTTCACTAATAAGAGGTGAAAGGTATTGGTTCCCATATCGATAATAGCGATATTCATAGGTTCAATGCTGGCCTCGCGAATTTAAACTTTTACGCAATAAAGACCTAATTCATTTATAAGAAAACCTAAGATCTTCTCGATATTTCAGCCTTTCATGAATTAATTTCTGGCTTAGGTGCTTTTGTAGTTTAACCTAACAAAGACAATAAAGACAAAGAGCATTTAAAAACCTTCATTAAAAAGATTATCGCAAACTTTATTGACAAAGCTTCTCAACGAGAATACTGCTGTTAAAATATACGATATTCATAAAGATGAAAAAGACTATACGAATATTCTAAATGAGTCAATGCCTGAATATTTGATCTCAGCTAAAAAAGAAAAAATAATTTCAGATGAAACATTTGTCTTAGTTGGGTATAGCAGAAATAATTCGAATATTGAATGGTATAAGAAAGAAGGTAAATATAATTTCAGAATGGATGATGATAAGGAGTCATTAAGTTTAGAAACCAACGTTGTAAATGTGAAATATTTACTTCTAAGAGAACCAAGAAAAGATATAGCAAATAAAATTTTCAAGTTAAAAAGTAAAGGACCAAAAGTTATTCAAGGAAAGCTTTTACCTGATGGTTATATAACTAAAAAACTTAAAGATTATTATTTAGTGATTGATATCGAAAAAGAAGAAAGTATGGACTTTAACGGAGAAAGTTTTAATGTTAAAGAATTAGAAAATTACAAAACCATTAAATCGAAGAATAATCATATGGCAGCAGCTGGAATTCCTTTTGCAGTGACAGTGACAGAGCTTATGAAAACAAAAGTGAAGAATGAGTCAACGTAAGTTCAAGCACATTGCAATCCTCCTTCATGCTGTTGTCAAGAGCTTTCTCGCCAACGCTAAAAATGAAATGAATAAAATAAAAACGGCCCTAACTTGAAAAAATTTTAAAGCATGTTACTGAATACGGTCAAAAAAATAATAAAATAGAAGCCTTGCAGTTACGCTAAAGGAATACTTTTAACTACCATATAGAGGAGGGATAAGACCCTAAATAAATGCGCTTATTTACTGCAGTTCGTGAAGTTAGGTTTGGGTAATGTCCAAACGGTTGAGTCTTTGCTGAAATCTTCACTCATTGTCACCTTACTTACATTCCAAATTAATAAATCTTGATTGAAAGAGATAGCCATGTAAAAGATGCCTATCATAAAATCAATATTACTTACATCCCAAGATCCAATGTCTTGATTGAAAGATTCAGCAGCTAGAAACATTTCACTCATATACGTTACATTACTTACATCCCAAGATCCAATATTTTATAGTAAAGACATCCAATTCATTACAGATGAGATTATTTTTAATGTAGAATCTCAGTTAGAAAAGAAATAAGAATTGCGATCTTGGAGACATAGGAAAGCAATATAATTGTTCAAAAAATGAATCCTTTTCTTCTTGATTTCATCTTAAAAGATCATCAGTAAACATTCAAATATCATCATATTTTTAATTTCAACCGCCGTTTGTGAGGACACAAAACGGCGGTGAAGTTTTTTAATTTTATTGCTTTGATCAGAATTTTCGGTACTTGCCAACCAAGTACTTATTTGCAGCGTTTTCAGAGAACATGCCTTTTTCGCTATTCCAATTCAACGTCTGGCCTGGAAATCTCCCTGCAATCGTACCTAACAAAATTGTTTCGGTAAGACGTGCAGCGTATGAGAATGGTGCGCTACAAGTGTCATTTCCTAAGCATGCATCCACGAACTGGTGGTAATGTTTCGGCCCTTCAGAGCTATAGTCGCGAATAGGTTTTCCCATATTGTTTGCTTTTTCAATAGCAGAAATCTCTTTAGAAATATCAACATACTTTCCGTCTACAATTTTCTTTGGTAATTGCATGAAGTGAGGTAAAAGTAAGCGGCCTTTTTCACCAATAAACATAGCACCCTGTTCGGGTAAACTACTTTCGTCTGTTAATTTTGTTTCAAGCGATATTTTATCTTTTAAAGTGGCTTCCTTATTATTTGATTTTATCTTACTTGGTAATTTATTCTCTGAGCCAGGCAATATTAAATCTTGATGGTCTTCAGGAGCTCTCTTACCATCATACCAAACCCACTTGAAGTCATTGGTTGTATATTTTGTTCCTGGAAATTCATAAGTCACGATGTTAGTTTCAGGATATCCAAATCCATTTGGTTTCCGACATTTATTTGTAATAGTCCTAGGTACATCTAATTCCAGGGCGTTGTATGGCGTATCAAAAATATGGACACCCATATCCCCTAAAGTGCCGCATCCAAAATCTACTAGTTTTCTCCAGTTTCCAGGATGGTAGATATCCTTTTTGTATGGTCTTTCTGCAGATGTCCCCAACCAAAGGTTCCAATCTAGTGTTTCAGGAACCGGATCATTTCCTAAGGGTGCGTTTCCGTCATACCCCCAGTTTTTAGGTGACCATGCCCTTACTGTATTTACCTTACCAATAATTCCTGATTGAATCAACAAAGTGGCTAATTTATAATCATAAAAGGAATGCACCTGTATACCCATTTGAGTAATCAAATTTTTCTCTTCTGCCAATTTCCGCATCGCTCTGGCTTCTGATACATGATGGGTTAATGGTTTTTGACAATAAACAGACTTCCCCATATTCATAGCCTTCAAAGAGGCTGGTGCATGTGTGTGGTCTGGTGTAGAAACAATCACCGCATCAATAGAATCACCAATCTTATCTAACATCTTTCTATAATCAGAATATGTTTTTGCGTTTGGATGCAATTTTTTAGCCGCAGCTAAATTGTTAGCATCAACATCGCATAAAGCGGTAACATCTACTAAAGCATGAGATGAAATATCTCTTAAATCTTCACCTCCCATTCCGCCTACGCCAATATGCGCCGTTTTTAGACGCCCTTTTTTTTCAAATTTACAATTCGAAAAAGAAGGAAGAATTGCTATTGCTGATAATGCCGACGTATTTTTTATAAAGTCTCTTCTTTTCATTATTGAATGATTTTAGTTAACCCATTTAAATATTTGATATACCTATTTTATTAGATTAAAAATGCTCCATAAAGAACTCTTTTTAGATAACCTTTTGTCTATACCTACAACTTCTTAATTTTAATATTTCGGAACCAGAGATCACTACCGTGATCTTGAAATCCTATATAGCCTGTTTTGAACTTACCATAGTCAGGTGCATTTTTCCATTTACCTGAGTCTCTTTTTTTGTACCAGTCTTCTGACCAAGGAACAAAAGAGAGGACCTTTTTACCATTGAGCCAGTGCTCTACTTTTTCAGTACTAAATACAATTTTTGTAGAATTCCATTGCCCAGCGGGATTCAATACTTTTTCGGCAGTATCCGGTGTATGCATGGCATAATCGGCTGCCGTCGACTGCCAATCTTGTAATTTTTCTGGTTCTAAGGCTCCAAAACTTTCATTATAAGCCTTAAGATCATGAATTGTTGCATAGTTCTGATCGTCTATCAACTGGTATTCAGGAGCAATCATGTGAGGCCCTTCATAGCCTTCTTTTATATGATAAAAAATACCGCTATTCCCTCCCTTAGGAATTTTCCATTCTACATATAATTCAAACTTTTCGAATTCTTCGACACCGTAAATAATATCTCTGCTCCCCTTATAATCATAGTCTTCTTCTAAGATTTGTTCGGTATGAAAGGTTAAGATGCTGTCCTTTATTGCCCATCCTGGAGGTAAATCATCTCCATTGTAAGCTCTCCAACCTTCTGTGCTAGTTCCATCAAAAAGGTGAATCCATTCACTATAAGGTGTTTCTTTACATGATGAGAAGGTGCAAATCACTAGAGCACTCAGCATTAAGCATTTATTTATGTTTTTCACTGTATTTTTTTGTTCACTTATCACTCTAAATCAAACTCATAATTTTTTACGGTCGTTCTCTGACAGTAATATTGTTATCAATGGAAAAATCCCATCGGCTCTGGCCGCTGTGCCAGATAGGTGAAGTGTCCAGTCTTGCACATGCCACTCGCTTTCTTTGACTTCAGAATTGTAATTACTCAGACAGGAAATACCTCTATCATTAAATCAGAAGTTTATTTACTCCTTTAACCGACCTTCAATAATGCTAATAGCATAACCACCTCCTTCAACACTTATCAGACTTAATTTTGACTTATTATTAACTTTTAACTTTTTAATATTGTAGGACTGTGGATTTGTTTTATAGTTTGTATCCTTTGTATCTGCATAAATGGTCGCGATATAAGATTTTCCTTTTTCAAGAAAATCAAATGAAATACTAGAAGTCCTTTTTGATTTACCGTTAACATTACCGACAAACCAATTTTTTGTTCCTTTTTCCTGACGAGCAATTGTGACATATGCTCCAGGTTCTGCTTCTAAATACACACTCTTTTCCCAATCAAGACCTACATCTTTTATAAATTGAAAAGCATCTAAAAATCGAATGTAGTTTTCTGGTAAATCAGCAGCCATTTGTAAAGGGCTAAACAAGGTAACATAAAGAGCCAATTGATTGGTAATTGTACTATTTACGTAAGATGTATTGGCAGGATTAAAGTTACTAATATCCATTTCGAAAATACCAGGAGTATAATCCATTGGACCACCTATTAATCGGGTAAATGGCAATACGGTAACATGATTTGGTTTGGAACCTCCAAAGGCTTGATATTCGTTTCCTCTTGCTGATTCATTTCCAATTAAATTTGGATATGTTCTCGCTATTCCTGTTGGTCTCACTGCTTCATGAGCATTAACCATGATTTTATAATCAGCAGCCTTTTCAAGTGCATATTGATAATGGTTGACCATCCACTGACTGTAATGATTTTCTCCTCTTGGAATAATATCTCCTACGTAACCACTCTTTACTGCATTATACCCATGATCTTTCATAAATTTATATGCTTGGTCTAAATGTCTTTCGTAGTTTCTTACTGAGGACGAAGTTTCATGATGCATCATCATTTCGATATTTTTGAATTTCGCATATTTTTGAATTTCTTCTAGATCAAAATCAGGGTAGGGTGTTACAAAATCAAACACATAATCTTTTGAGTGTCCAAACCAATCTTCCCAACCAACATTCCATCCTTCAACCAAAACGGCATCAAAACCATGTTTGGACCCAAAATCTATTAATTCTTTTACATGCGATGTATTTGCTCCATGTTTTCCGTTTGGAGTCACTTTATTATAATTGGTTGTCCCTAATTTGACAGCCTTGAGATCATCTGTATATGCCCAAGAACTTTTTCCAGAAATCATTTCCCACCAGACACCAACATACTTAACAGGTTTAATCCAAGAAGTATCTTCTATTTTACAAGGCTCATTTAGATTATATGTCATTCTAGAACTTAAAATTTCACGTGCATCATCACTTACTATAATGGTACGCCAAGGTGTATTTGTTGGTGCAAGCATATATGGTCTGTCTCCGTTTGCATCTGGAGTTAACCATGCTTCAAAAATCATGTTTTCATCATCTAAATCTAAATGCATTACGGAATAATCAAGGAGTGCTGCTTCATGTAAATTTATATACAACCCACCATCAGTTTTTAACATCAATGAGGTTTGAACTCCTGTTAATGAAAATGAAGTCTGAGATAGATTATCGGTTACAGAATTAGACATTAATTCTCTTATTTCTGAAAGACGCGATTCTGTATAATCATACTCTTGTGTATCATAATCTCCAGGTATCCAAAAAGCAGTATGGTCTCCAGTCATTGCAAATTGTGTTTTTTCATCTTCTATTACAAAATGTCCCATATTTGTTTGCTCAGGAAATTCATATCTAAAACCCAAACCATCATTAAACACACGAAATTTAATATTTAGAACTCGTTGTGTTGATTTTTGCAATAGACTTACAAATAATTCATTATAATGGTTCCTAATTTCACTTTCTTCACCCCAAACAGGTTTCCATATTTCATCAAAAGTAAGATTTTCCGTATTAACAATCGTAAATCCACTTTTTAAATCGATAGAATCATTCTTTAACTCAAAACCAAGTTTGCTAATTTTTACAACTTCATTATTTTTATAATCTAATTGATATGTTACCGAACCATCTTCTAATAGCGAGAATGTTAAAGAAATTTTGTCATCTGGCGAAAAAATTTGCTGACCTATTAATTCAACAGTTGATAGTGTTGTTATTAGCAGTGCTAATATTATTTGTTTCATAATTGATTTACGTTATTTTTTAATTTACACAATTTTTTTAAATAATTTATTGAAGCTCAAAAGCAATTGTTACCTTTTTAGTAAATCAATTTTAGTCAAAAAAAATGCTCATATAGTTAATTAAGCTAATTTATAGTTTAAAAAAGGTTTAAACTAATTCAATGATAGTTTCTCAATAACTTCTTTATAAACCTTTTTTCATGCTCTAGTTTGCGAATTTTGACTATATCTGTGGGTTGGAAATCAAGTTTCATTTCTTCCCCTCTAGTCATAATCCACCAAGTATTAATATTCCTTTATAGAATCATATCATTTTAATCCTCAAGATATAAGCGTCGGATGCATGAAGACCAAAAGGTTTTCAATTAATTTTGCAATATTCAAAATTAAAACTATTGAAAAAACAAAAAGTAGCCATTATTACAGCGGCCAGTAAAGGAATTGGTGCTGCTTGTGCGACTCAACTCGCATCTGAGGGATATAAGCTAGTTTTGATGTCTCGGTCAGATAGTTTGTTTGCCCTTTGCGATCAACTCAATGCCAGGCCACTACAGGGATCCATTGAAGATGAGAATGATATTGCTAGATTAGTTGATTTTACTTACGAAAAGTATGGGCGGATTGATGCGGTGGTATGTAATACGGGTCATGCAAGTAAAGGGTCTATATTGTCGCTGACAGATTCAGACTGGGAAAAAGGGATGAATTTATTATTGATGAATGTAATCAGACTGGCCAAATCCATTGGCCCCATTATGGCTAAGCAAAAAGGAGGCGCTTTTGTCAACATATCCACATTTGGAGCCAAAGAGCCTTCTTTAACCTTTCCTATTTCATCCGTTATAAGAGCTGCAGTATCCAGTTATTGTAAATTATTTGCTTCAGAATTGGGTCATGCTAATGTAAGAATGAACAATATTTTGCCCGGATTTATCAATTCATATCCGGCAGATGAACAAACCATTAATCAAATTCCCATGTTGCGGCAAGGGACTCCTAAAGAGGTAGCCGAATTGGCTTCTTTTTTAGTATCAGATAAGGCGGCTTATATCACAGGACAAGATTTTGTGATTGATGGTGGTCTGACAAAATCGATTTAAAAAAAACAAATATTATGGATCAAAAAAGCAAAGACTTTTTATATAACTATCTCAATAACCCATCACCTACAGGTTTTGAAGAAGGGGGACAAAGAATATGGCTTGATTATATGAGGCCTTACATAGATGATTACATTTCTGATACCTATGGAACCGTAGTAGGTGTGATAAATCCAGAGGCACCTTACAAAGTAGTCATTGAGGCTCATGCCGATGAAATTTCTTGGTTTGTAAATTACATAGACGATAAAGGATACATATACGTTATCCGTAATGGAGGATCTGATCACCAGATTGCGCCCTCTATGCGTGTAAATCTGCATACACGTAAAAAGGGGATAGTGAAAGGAATATTTGGTTGGCCTGCTATTCATGTGCGCAAGGAAAAAGAAGATTCACCGACCCTAAAAAATATTTTTGTGGACGTGGGAGCCAATAGTAAGGCTGAGGTAGAGGAAATGGGAATTCATCCCGGGACCGTTATAACCTTCACTGATGAGCTGATGGAACTCGGACAAAAATATTACACGGGTAGGGCCTTAGATAACAGAATAGGTGGCTTTATGATCGCAGAGGTCTTTAGAAGAATTAAAAAACAGAAAATCAAACTTCCTTTTGGTTTGTATGCCGTTAATGCCGTTCAAGAGGAGATTGGATTGCGTGGAGCTGAAATGATTTCGAGACGAATTAAGCCTGATGTAGCTATCATAACCGATGTAACTCATGATACAAATGCACCTATGTATGACAAAAAAAATAGTGGTGACATTGCGATAGGTAAAGGCCCCACTTTGTCTTATGCACCAGCTGTCCAGCAAAATTTGAGAGATTTGATTGTCGAGGTAGCTGAAAAAAATGAGATTCCTTTTCAAAGACTGGCCTCTTCAAGGTTTACAGGTACAGACACGGATGCCTTTGCCTACTCTGGGGCAGGCGTTGCTTCAGCATTGATTTCATTGCCGCTCAAATATATGCATACTACGGTCGAGACAGTAGCAAAATCAGATGTTGAACATGTTATCAACTTAATTCTTGAAACGATCAAAAACATCGAATCAGCGCAAGATTTCAGGTACATAAAATAGAAAACAAGTTGTCAAATCAAAAAATTAATCATGCGATAGGTCAATCGATCAATGATTTCGAGATGATTGCTGCTGGGGATAAGATCTTAGTTGCCATCAGTGGAGGGAAAGACAGCCTGTGCATGTTGCATTTTTTAAAAGAATTTCAAAAAAAAGCGCCTGTAGATTTTGAGATTTTAGCAGTAAATGTAGATCAAAAACAGCCTGGATTTCCTACAGAGGTACTACCAAAACTTTTTAAAGAATGGTACGTACCCTATGAGATCGTTGAGCAAGACACTTACCGTGTAGTAGCCAAAAAGACACTACCCGGAAAGAGTTATTGTTCACTTTGCAGTAGATTAAGGAGAGGTATTTTGTATGATTCAGCTAGAAATTTTGGCTGTAATAAAATAGCCTTAGGCCACCATCGAGAGGATGTATTGGAAACTTTTATGATGAATCTGTTTTTTTCTGGTCAATTAGGCTCGATGCCTGCGCATTATCAGGTCCAAGCAGAGGATTTGCAGGTAATCAGACCTTTGTTTTCGGTTCAGGAAGATTGGATAGTAGACTTTGTCCAAGCTCAGGGATGGCCCATTATACCTTGTAATCTTTGTGGATCGCAGGAGCATTTAAAACGTCTTGAGATGAAAGAGTTATTGAATCGGTTGCAGCAGCAATATCCCAAATTAAAGGAGACGGCATTTCGATCCCTGCACAATCTCAAACCAAAATTTCTTTTTGATCAAAAGTTATGGGAGACAGAAATCCCCAAAATCTAAGCGGACTATGGACTTATTAATAAATAATAAAGTAGCCTTTATAGCGGCATCAAGTCAAGGGCTGGGTTATGCAGTCGCAAAGGAACTGCTGCAGGAAGGATGCCACGTCATTATTTCAGGTAGAGATGCCAAAAATTTAGAACAAGCAGCGCAGATCTTGGCTGATTTTGGAAAAGGTAAGATAGTGGCTTTGGCGGGGGATGTATCCAATGAAGTAGATCGCAATCGGATGATCAAAGCGGCACTAGATGAATTTAAAACAGTAGATATTTTGATTACCAATTCAGGAGGTCCACCTTCAGGGAATTTTGATCAATTTTCCTTGGATGATTGGGAAGCCGCATATCATTTGCTTTTGGCCAGTACTGTGGCCTTAATCAAGGGATTTTTACCCCAAATGAAGGCACAAAAATGGGGAAGAATTGTGGCCATTACCTCACAGGCAGTTAAGCAACCCGTTGATGGATTGATTCTTTCAAACAGTGTACGCGCGGCCGTATCTGGATTAATCAAAAGCCTTTCCAATGAGCTCGGTGCTCATCATATTACGGTTAATAATATTATGCCTGGATCTACTGAAACAGGAAGATTACAAAATTTACTGAAGGCCAATCCTTCCTTTAAGGATAGTATCAAAAATATTCCCCTCGGACGCTTTGGTCAGCCCCATGAATTTGCGGCAGCTGTCGCTTTTATTGTTAGTGAACGTGCGAGCTACATCACTGGAACTTCGTTGGCAGTGGATGGAGGCAGCATTAAAAATATTTTGTAGCTTACATAGAGATAGATTTTTAAAGCGAAATTATCTGAGTTATTTTCGCCTAATTGATATGAAAACTAATCATTATGAATTATTTATTTGAGCTAATTTTCTCTAAGTCTATTTTTATTGTGATACTCTTGAGTAATTTTTTTCAAGTTTTGTGAGAGGCGAATCTTTAATTTTTTAACTTTAGCAGAACGGAGAGTGTTAACCTCAACAAAATAGAGCCAATCATATTCTGTCTCTTCTAAATCAGAATATTTAGTACCAGCCAAAGCATTTGTCAATTGAGGAGTTGTATTGGAATGTCCAATGACCACGATGGTTTCTCCTTGATGATTTTCTAACAACTTTGCAGCAAAGTCCTGAAGATCATTTGCTTGATAATTTAATACCTCTAAATGCTTAGCTTTTGCTAAAGGTTCGGCAGTATTAATGGTTCTTAAGTAAGGCGTAGCATAAATAGCATCAATGCTGACTGCTTCAAATAGATCAACTAATTTCGCCGCACGTTGCCGGCCTTTGGAGGATAAATCGGGATTATCACTCGATGAAATTATTTTTTCAGCATGTCTGATGAGTATGAAAGAAGTTGATTTTTCTTGGGCAAGCTGACAAGAATTAAAAATGGAAAAAAATCCTGAGAAGAGTAATATTTTAAAAAAGTATTTTAAACTCATAATTAGATATTTTTAGCATTCACTAAAGTTAATCCCTACAGATTTTAAATGTGTCCAAAAATCAGGATAAGATTTTTTCACTACTTCTATATCTCGAATGGTAGTGGCTTTAATCATGCATACGGGAGCAAAGGCCATGGCCATTCTGTGATCGTCATAGGTTTCTATGGTTTTGAGGTGCTCTGGAACAGTACCCGATTTTAGCCTCCAGATTCCATTTTCTTCATTCAAAAGGCACCCAATTTTAAGTAATTCCTTTTTCATGGCCATCAGACGATCGGTTTCCTTTATTTTGAGACTTTCGAGACCTGTCATGGTTAATTTAATTCCCTTGATAGCCGCCACTACCATGACCGTTTGAGCTAAATCAGGACAGTTTTTAAAATCAATATTTTGATTTATTTCAGTAACTGGGATGGAAGTTAGTTGAACCCTATCGGATTTAAATTCAGTTTTAACGCCGATCTTGGACATGATATGAACGATGTTTTGATCTCCTTGAAAGCTATTGGATCGAAGACCTCGAAGCGAAATACTGCTTTCTTGATTTAAGGCAACCATACTGTACCAGTAACTGGCGCCCGACCAATCACTTTCAATAGTGTAAGATTGGGCTTTATATGGCTGCGGTTTTATATGTATGGTCTGATCTTTCCAGGTGCTATTAATACCAAAATGATGCATAAGCGCCAAGGTCATCTCTATATAGGGGCGCGAAAAAATCTCACCAGTTAGTTCAATTGAAATGCCATCAGCCAGCGTGGGACCAATCATTAGTAGCGCACTGATATATTGACTGCTGATATTGCCTGGGATACTTATTTTATCAGCTTGAGGCTTATTTTTTTGGGCACTAATACGTAACGGAGGAAATCCCTCTTGTGCCAAATAGTCAATTTTTGCACCCAGTCTGCGCAAGGCATCTACTAGGGGTTTAATAGGCCGTTCTTTCATGCGATCAGATCCAGTAATGATCTCTCCTGAGCCCGAAATAGCAAGGTAAGCCGTACAGAATCGCATCGTAGTGCCGGCATCAATCACATCCCAGACAGGTTGTTTTTTGGAGAGTAAACGTTGCATGGTTTGGGTATCACGAGCATCTGATAAATTTTTCAATTGCAATTGGTTACCAGAAAGGGCATTCATAATCAATGCGCGGTTGCTTTCACTTTTGGATGATGACAAGGTGATATCTCCATTTAATGGCTGATGATATCGATCAAGTTGATAATTCATGATTTATTTGGGTCTAGAATAAATAAAAAGTGTAATCTGTAGGAACGGCAATTTATGGATTACTTCCTGAATCTAAATAAAAATTAATGGCGTCCGCAATTTGTGCATCACTTACCTCGATATCAAATAAGCAACTTCCGGGTCCATTGATTAGAGAAAACATAACAGTGGATCCTTGATTTTTCTTGTCTTGTCCCAATAATATTTTGATTTTATAAAAAGGGGGGAATACCATCACACGATCAAAAAGTTGATCAATATAACTTACTACTTGCTTAAAATATTCTTTTTCTATTAAACCCAAGTCGAGAGCTAATTTAGCCTCCATGATCATACCGGCTGCTATGGCTTCTCCATGTAATAGGTCTTTTTCTGTATCTAAATACCAGGATTCAATGCTGTGTCCAATCGTGTGTCCAAAGTTTAAAATTTTTCTTAACCCTGACTCGTAGGGATCTTTTTTGACAACATCCGCTTTGACTAGTACGGATTTTTCGATGAAATATTGCCAATCTTTAATTCCTGAAATGAGGGTCATTTGGATATCTTGCCAGTATGTTGGATCGTAGATAAGGCCATGTTTGATTATTTCTGCGAAGCCCGATTTGAGTTGCCGATGAGGTAGGGTACTCAAAAAATCATCACATATGATGATGGCATCAGGATCTTTAAATACACCAATGTGATTTTTGAATTCATTGAAGTCTACACCTAACTTTCCACCAATACTCGCATCAACTTGAGAGAGCAATGTCGTGGGTATATTGATAAAGGAAATACCTCTTTTGAAGGTTGCGGCAACAAAACCACCCATATCTCCAATGACTCCACCTCCTAGATTGACTAATAATGATTTTCTAGTAAAATTAAAATCAGTCAACTTTTGCCAGATGATTTGGCAGGTTTCAATATTCTTATTTTTTTCTCCGCTGGCGATTTGAATTAAAGGGGTTCCTTTGAAAGATGTTAATTTAGGTAAGCATTGGACTAAAGTATTTTCGTCGACTAAAATGGCGATTTTATCAGGGTTAAACAATGTCAGACAACTTTGAAGTTTCTGATTCACATTTTGAGTGAGATGTATGTTAGGTGGTACCTTGGTCATCCTACAAAATTACATGTCTTTTTCATACTTTGATTAACTCGAGTGATGAATCCTTGAGTCGTTTATTATCTTTGTGGCTAATGCGTTAATGAGATGTTGATATGTCAGTGAACTTTGATGATACTAAAATTACTTTTCGGTCTAAATCCCTTAGAGAATTACAAGTATCAAATATTATTTTTTCAATCATTAATAGACCCCTCATGGTATTTTTGGGGACTGCAATTATTAAATGGGCGTTACATTTTAGACTTCCTATCAAAGGGCTCATAAAGGCAACCCTTTTTGATCAATTCTGTGGGGGAGAAAGTATCCAAGGTTGCGAAAAAAAAATCAATCAATTAAAAACATTGAATGTTAAAACTATTTTAGACTACTCAGTTGAAGGGCAAGAAAAGGAGCAAAGTTTTGATCAAACATTAAAAGAGACTTTACTGGCCATTCAATTTGCCAATGAGCATGACTCAATTCCTTTTTGCGTGTTAAAACTTACGGGATTGGGGTCAAAATCTTTGATGACTAAGATTCAGTTGGGTAAGATATTGACTGGAAATGAGCAAAATCAATTTAATAGATTCAAGGAGCGCGGCTTTGAAGTAGCGCAAGCCATTTCAAAATTAAATCAACGATTGCTTATTGACGCTGAAGAAAGTTGGTATCAAAATGTCATAGATGAATTTAGTTATGATTTAATGATTAAATACAATACTGAGCGGGTAATCGTTTACAATACCTATCAGTTTTACCGGCGAGATATGTTGGATAGAATGAAAGCGGGATTTGAGAAAATGAACGCTTCCAAAGTATATTTTGGAGCTAAGATAGTGCGAGGGGCCTACCTAGAACAAGAACGTTTTCGGGCACAATCATTGGGATATCCAGACCCGATTCAGCCCAATAAAGAAGCTACAGACAGAGATTATAATATGGGCGTAAAGTTCGCAATGGAAAATTTAGCATATTTTTCGATTTGTTTGGGGACTCATAATGAAGTGTCCAGCAAAGGCTTAGTTGAACTGATACAGCAATATGGCTATGAAAATAATGATGCGCGGATATTTTTTGCTCAATTATTGGGAATGAGTGATAATATATCATTTAAATTATCTGACGAAGGTTACAATGTCGCCAAATATGTGCCGTACGGCCCACTAGAGCAGGTAATGCCTTATTTGTTTAGGAGGGCAGAGGAAAACACTTCAGTTCAAGGACAAAGTAGTCGTGAGCTAATGTTGATTAAGAAAGAAATTAAAAGAAGAAAATTAAAATTATAATGCAATTAAGCGAGCAAGAATTGATACGCCGAAAGGCCAGGAAGGATTTGATGGATATGAATATTGATCCATATCCTCCGGAACTTTTTGAAATAACCACCACGAGTCAAGAAATTAAGGAGAAGTTTAAAGATGAATCAGCATCCTTTAAAAATATATCTATCGCAGGACGTATTATGAGTCGACGTATCATGGGTTCCGCTTCTTTTGCTGAAATTCAGGATGATGTGGGTAGAATTCAAATTTATCTCCGTCGAGATGATTTATCCACAGGAGAGGATAAATCTTTATATAATAATGTTTTCAAGAAAAAGCTAGACATTGGAGATATTGTAGGGATCAAGGGATTTGTATTTGTGACACAAGTAGGAGAAATATCTATTCATGTCACCTCCTTTAAAATATTAACCAAGTCATTGAGACCTCTGCCCATTGTGAAAGAAACGGAAGACGATGAGGGGAATAAGAAAACATGGGATGCTTTTACTGATCCTGAACAAAGATATCGACAAAGATATTTAGATCTTATTGTAAATCCTGAGATCAAAGATACGTTTCGCAAGCGGGCACTTTTGGTAAATACCATCAGAAATTTCTTGAATAAAAAAGGATATTTAGAGGTTGAAACACCGATTTTGCAGCCTATTCACGGCGGTGCGGCAGCCAAACCTTTCATAACCCATCACAATACATTAGATATGTCTTTGTACTTGAGAATTGCTAATGAGCTTTACTTAAAAAGGCTCATTGTCGGTGGATTTGATGGAGTTTTCGAATTTGCAAAAGACTTTAGAAATGAAGGAATGTCGAGATTTCATAATCCTGAATTTACACAGGTAGAATTATATGTGGCCTATAAGGACTATTTTTGGATGATGGATTTAATGGAAGAGATTGTGGAGCAAATCGCCATTAAATTACATGGAGACACCAAAGTAACCGTAGGGGAGCATGTCATAGATTTCCAAAGACCTTGGAAGCGATTTACCATGTTTGAAGCCATTGCTCACTTTACAGGCATTGATATTTCAGAGATGGATGAGGAGGCGTTAAGAGCAACAGCTAAATCTTTAGGAATTACTACTGATGAAACAATGGGTTCCGGAAAATTGATAGATGAAATATTTGGAGAACAATGCGAATCAAAATTAATTCAACCCACCTTTATTATCGATTATCCTGAAGAAATGTCTCCTTTGACTAAAAAGCATCGCTCAAAACTAGGCTTAGTTGAACGCTTTGAGGCGATATGCAACGGTAAGGAAATTATGAATGCTTATTCTGAGTTAAATGACCCCATAGATCAAAGGGAACGATTTGAACATCAATTGGCACTCGCTGCGCGAGGAGATGAGGAGGCCATGGCTTTGGACGAGGATTTTTTACGAGCACTTGAATATGGGATGCCGCCGACTTCAGGTGTTGGATTAGGTATTGATCGCTTAACCATGATCATGACCAATTCGACTTCGATACAGGATGTATTGTTTTTTCCTCAAATGAGGCCTGAAAAAAAGGAAACCCAATCAACTGATCAAGAATTCACAGATCAGGGTATACCTGCAGCTTACCTTTCCTTAATGCGAAAAATAGGATTGAATACTTTGAGTCAACTCAGTGAATCTAATGTAAATAAATTGCATAATGACCTGTGCGGCATACGCAAAAAGATGAAGCTAAAAGATTTGGAAAACCCAACTAAAGAAGCGGTTCAGAGTTGGATTGATACGTCAAGTCAACAGCAGTTTGAAGATTGATTACTTGGGAGAAAGGTTAGGAAAGTCCAGATATGGTACCATCCTCATCAATATCGATTTGCTCAGCAGCAGGAATTTCTGGTAATCCAGGCATTCTCAGCATATTTCCTGTGATGGGAATTAGAAAACCTGCACCGGTGGCTATTTCCATATCACGTACCGTAAGTCCAAAATGATCGGGACGACCAAAAAGGCTACTGTCATCGGATAACGAGCTTTGGGTTTTAGCCATACAAATAGGGAGATGGCTGATATTTAGATCAATGGCTCTTTTAATGATTTTTTCTGCCTTATTAGTGTAGCTAATGGCCTCTGCACCATAAATATCTTTGGCGATGGCTGATATTTTATTTTTTATGCTTGAATTTGCGTCATAAGTAGGGACATATTGTGATTGACAATTATTCGCTGCATCAACGACCTTTCCAGCCAGTTCTGTCGCGCCTTTACTACCAAATGCCCATCCTTCGCTTAAGGCAACTTCCACATCAATGGCAGCACAATGGTCTTTTATGATTTGTATTTCTTCTTCGGTGTCAGAAGTGAATTTATTGATCGCTACCACCAGAGGGATATTGAATCGTTTTAGGTTTTCTACGTGTTTATCGAGATTGTCCATTCCCTTGATTAAGGCTTTTGTATTGGGTTGGGTCAATTCAACTTTCTTTATACCCCCATGATATTTTAAGGCTCTTATGGTAGCCACTAAGACGACTGCTTTGGGTGAAATATTCCCATAAAAACATTTGATGTTAAAAAATTTTTCTGCGCCTAAATCTGCGCCAAATCCAGCCTCTGTAACCACATAATCAGCCAGTGACATAGCTATTTTTGTAGCGATAAGGGAGTTGGTTCCTTGTGCGATATTAGCAAAAGGGCCGCCATGAATGATGGCTGCATTGCCTTCTAAGGTTTGGACCAAATTGGGTTTGATGGCTTCTTTTAATAACGAGGCCATCGCCCCTTGTGCGTTTAAGTCGCGGGCAAAAATGGCTTCGCCATTAAACGTATCTCCGATATAAATATTCGCCAATTTAGATTTTAAATCAGTCAAATTTTTTGAAAGGCATAAAATGGCCATGATCTCCGAGGCTGCTGTAATATCAAATCCAGATTCTCTGGGAAAACCTCCTGATTTACCTCCTAATCCCGATATGATATTTCGAAGAGTACGATCATTCATATCCATGACCCATTTCCAGGTCACCGTTCTTGGATCTATTCCAAGGTTTCGGGTTTTACTTTGAATATTGTTGCCAATCAGAGCGGACAGTAGATTATTCGCTTTTTCAACCGCTGAGAAGTCACCTGTAAAATGCAAATTGATATCTTCCATAGGCACCACTTGTGAATAACCGCCACCAGTGGCACCGCCCTTCATTCCAAAAACAGGACCTAAAGAGGGCTCTCTGAGGACAGAAATTGTTTTTTTTCCAATGCGATTAAGCCCGTCACAAAGACCTACGGTAGTGGTTGATTTACCTTCACCTATAGGAGTTGGCGTAATGGCCGTAACAAGAATTAATTTCGATTGACTTACCTTGTTCTCATCAATAAGATGAACGGGAATTTTAGCTTTATAATGTCCGTAATATTCTAAATCTTCTTTGGAAATACCTAATGAATCAGCAATAACGTCTATCTTTTTTGGGATTTTATTTTGGGCTATTTTTAGATCAGGATTCATTTTATGAAAGCGTTTAAAAAGTACAAAATCATTAATAAGGGCTATTATCTAGCAAATTGGCTGAAAAAATTAATTTACATCACTTTCTGGTAATTTAAACTGATTTTTTTTGCAAAAATTATTTATTTTACAACTATGGAGGCTTATGTAAGTGTATTAAACTATGCCATACCTTTCTTTTTAATATTGATTTTTTTTGAGGCGTGGATCGGTCATGCGAAAGGAGAAATGGTGATGAGGAGTATGGATACCTTAGCCAGTCTTATTTCTGGATTAACAAATGTGTTTAAAGATGTTTTAGGATTAACGGTCATCATTGTTTCTTATGATTGGATGGTCGGTAACTTGGGCTTGATACAGATTCAAGAGACATGGGTAATTTATTTGGTTGCTTTTATAGGATTAGATTTTTCAGGTTATTGGGTCCACCGAATATCCCATAAAATTAATTATTTCTGGAATCATCATTTGATTCATCACAGCAGTGAAGAGTTCAACTTAGGTTGTGCCTTGAGACAGTCTATTTCAAACTGGTTTTCAATCTCTTTTGTTTTTTTACTTCCCACTGCCTTATTAGGAGTACCGGCTCAGGTTATTGCCTTCATTGCACCGCTCCATTTATTCTCACAATATTGGTATCATACAAAATTAATCGGAAAGCTTGGATTTCTGGAATATGTTTTGGTAACTCCTTCGCATCACAGGGTACATCATGCGATTAACGATATTTATATTGATAAAAACCTTTCTCAAATTTTCATTTTCTGGGATAAACTTTTTGGAACCTTTCAAGAGGAATTAGCTAATGAATCACCGGTCTACGGTGTAAAAAAGCCGGTCAAGAGTTGGAATCCTTTTGTGATTAATTTCATTCACCTTTGGCAACTCCTGCAGGATGCTTGGAGAGCGAAGTCCTGGTATGATAAACTCGTCATTTGGTTTAAACCTACGGGTTGGCGGCCTAAAGATGTCGCTGAGGCTTATCCTATTCAGTTAACTGAACTCGTGTATGATCAGTTAAAATACGATCCAGACTACCCACTTTTCTTTCATGTTTGGTGTTGGTTTCAATGGGCGTGTATTTCTATTATCTCATTGATTTTTTTCAATTATGCAGCTGAAATTGGCTATCAAATTTTGATTTATTTTGGAGGTTTTATGTATTTGTCCATTGCGAGTATGACTTTATTGATGGATAAGCATTGGAGTGCCATTTATGTGGAAATGATCAAGAATATCATCGCCGTGGCAGTAGTCTTTTTTTATGGAGATTGGTTTATGCTCCATTCATTTTTAGATATTGGACCCGCTTTAATCGTTATATATCATATATTTTGTATGTTTATGACCGGTTATTTTTACAACTCATTTAGATCAGAGATACAAGCATAATTTCACCTTGAAATATTTGAAGAATGGTTCTAAAATCAAGAAGAAAGGTTAGACTGAACCCTTCTGTCTTCCTTATTTAAAAAAAGTCTTGAAAACTTTTTCTTTTCTGAAGCTTCAAATCTTGTAATAACGCTGATTTGGGTCTTATGATTAAATTAAAGGATTGATTTCTTCCAAAAGGAATCCAATTGAAGCTTAATTGCCAGCAATGTAAATCACGGTTGACCCCAATGCTAGTCTGGGTAAATTTATTTTTCTCAAAATCGAAACCGGACCTAAAATTTATTTTAGTTTTTGGAGTCAGAGATACATCTCCTGAAAAAGTCAATGTTTGCCTTATCCTTGATTCTAATAAACCAGATTGAGTGACATTTATGGAGTAGGAAACCCTAAGGGACCATGGAATATTAAAATTGACATACTCATTTGGGTTTTTATAAATATAATCTAGATCAGCGGCATCTTGTAACCCTAATTCTTCTTGATTTGTGATATCTTGGTCTATAAAATCATTTCTTCCATTATTTTCCTTTACATCACTAGAACCTTTTGGTTTTAAGTTTAAGCTAATGGCGGTGTTGATTCTGGATAAATTGCCTAAACCTTGGCCATTTTGCCATGAAAATTTATCAATTCGCTCCTGACGCGTAACTAGACCTTCTTCATTGGTTACTAAAGCATTATATACGTAGGGATCAAGGGTGCCACCAATATTGAAACTAAGCTTACCTTTAAAAAAACTGGTTCTAGTTGATAAATTTATGTTGGATAAATTGAAAGAGTCAGCGGCAAAATTATAACCACTATTTAGAGAGAAATTATCGAACAGCTTAATCTTTTTATAACCAATGCCTAACGTATCTTTTTTATCTCGAACTTTTATTTCAAGATTATTTTGGAGACCAAAGCTCAAAGTTTTACTCATATTTCCTCGAGGAGATCCATAAGCAAACTGGTGATATTTTGACATCAGTACTGAATCTCCTTTTTCGTTTTTTTGTATCCATTCCCAAGGGCTATTTTCGCTATTTGTAATGTCAGGTGTGTAGCTAAAAGAAATAGAAGGTGTGACTACATGGCGTATGGCTTGAATATAACCGCCAGGCTTAAAAAAGCGGGTTCCGTATATAATGGTACTCAAAGAAGCACCTGAATTCCATGAAAGAGCTCGTGAAAATTTCTGTAGGGTATCGACTTGAACGGCTTCAAGTTCGGGTATATAGGTATAATCAAGCTCTTTGGTATACCAATATTCTGTTAAATTTAAGTTGGGACTGAGATTTAATTTATTGAATAATTTAACTGATGTGGCAATGGGTATTTTATGTTGACCTCCATTTTTGGCATTTTTAAAATCCAATTTTAGTTCTTCCTCTTGATCCTCCTGAGTGGATGTTTGGTTGGCTACTACAAATGGAAAGTTGGTTTTCGCCTGTTTATTAGTAATTTCATTTTTTGCAACAAAATTATAGCTAAGCCCTAATTTTTTAAGGAAATCCATATTGGATCCAGCTAATTTCTTAAAAGGGTACTGCCGATTGACATTGAGGGACAATTCTGGTAGATTAAAAGTCATCACACCTGTTTGTACGTTTTGTCGATGTCGGGCATTCATAGTCAAATTAATAGGGGCATTGGCAAATTTTTGGCGGTAAGAAAGATTGGATGAAAATTGAGAACTGATACTTCTGTTAAAATCGGTAGTGGCTAAATTATTGTTGCTGTTATAAGTCGTCGTACCTGCTGAAATTGAAGCACTGACACTAGAATTACCTTTAGAAAGGGGTTTAAGATTACTTCTTACCCAAAAATCATTACTGCTCAATCCATTTTCATTATCGATAATATTTTTATTAAAACTAAAATTGAGACCTCCTGTGTAAACATATCTTTTTTTAAAATTTGTATTGAAAACAGCGCCATACCCCCCATTAGAAAAAACAGATCCTGTAGTTCTGATGTCCATATAATCATTAACAGCCCAATAATAACCGCCATCCCTTAAGAAAAAACCTCTTCGGGTTTCTTCTCCATAGGTAGGAACTAAGATACCAGAGGTTTTTTCTTTTGGTTTTGGGAACATTCCAAAAGGAAACCAGAGGGGGGTTTTAATTTCCCGAAACCTTAAATTGAAAGGACCAGAGATGACATTTCGTTTCGTTACTTTGAGCTGTTTGGATTGAATATGAAAATGCGGGTCCGTGAGATCGCAGGTAGTGTACATGGCTTCTGAGATATACATTTCATTTCGTTCATTCTTCTTGACATCTTGGCCATGCATGAAGGCACCCATTTGCTCAGTAATTACACCTTTGATCTGGGCCCTTTTGGTCTTTAAATTGTAGATGATGAAATCGGTTTCGTAGACGGTACCTTTTTCTGTAAAAATGGGCTTTCCTTGTTTTTTTCCTGCTGAATCCACGCTGTAAGTTGAAGTAATGATTCTATCAGTCATACTGATCTGGGTTTCATCAGCGTCTAATTCAATTTCCCCATAGTCAATATGACTTTCTCCATAAAGGGTCAGTTTACTAGATTTTAGATTAAAAAAAATGGAATCTTGGGCATTATAATTTATGATGGTTTCAATTTCTCCAATAGGGGCCTTAGGTTCTATGAAAGAGGATGCGGTAGTATCATAGCTGACCTCTGACCTTGAGGAGTCATCAGAAATTTTTTGGGTATACATGCCTTTTAGTAGGATGGTATCGCTAGATATACTTCGACCCTCTAAACCTTTCAGCATCACAATGTCTTCTTGTACTACCGTTTGTGCAATTAAGGAGGTGCAGGTTGATAAGGTTAAAATAAATCCTACTAATAGACTTATTATGGACTTCAAGTTTGATACAAGTTTTGTTTTAACGAAAATTTTGTAATTTTTGTGCTAAAGTATCGTATTTGATATACTAACCAATCGATGAACAGTGAGAAATATTGTAATATCTTTTGTGATTTCGTTATCATTAATTTTTGTTTCGTTCCAAACGGTTAGAATTAAACAATACAAAGTTAGGAAAATAGTCATTGATCCGGGCCATGGAGGTCGGGATCCGGGGACCCATGGGTCATTTTCGAATGAGAAAGATGTAGTATTAAAAATTTCCTTGGAGCTGAAGAGAATTATTAATGAGAATATTCCAGATGTTCAAGTTGTTCTTACCCGTTCGGATGACAGTTTTCCCTCACTCGCTAAGCGCTCGAAGATTGCGAATGATCTTGAGGCGGATTTGTTTATTTCTATACACGCCAACTGGCTCAGTAATCCAAACGTTACAGGTACCGAGACCTACGTTATGGCAACAAAAAATATAGGTCGAAATTTCGAGGTAGCTAAACGTGAAAATTCGGTTATTTTGATGGAGGAAAATTATAAAGAGACCTATCAAAATTTTGATCCTAAATCAATTGAATCTTATATTTTATTTTCGCTTACTCAAAATGCTTTTCATGAAAAAAGCGTTCAATTTGCCAGCTTAGTGGAGAAACAGTTCAAAGAGCGCGTCGGAAGAAGGAGTTTAGGCGTGAAACAATCTAGCCTTCAGCTACTTTGGAGTACCGCAATGCCAAGCGTTTTAATTGAAGTAGGTTATCTTAGTAACGCAAAAGAAGAACGATATTTGAATGATAATCGTAATCAAGTTTATATTGCTTCGGGGATTTATAGAGCGATTAGCGATTATAAAAAAGAAGTTGAACAATCAAATTGAACAATGAAGGTTAAAGAATTTAAAATAGGATTAATTGCGCTTGCCGCGGGCCTGACATTATATTTCGGATTTAGTTATTTGAAAGGGAGAGACTTCATGAATAAAGAAACCAGTTATTATGTGGTTTATGATAACGTAGATGGTTTGACCAAATCAAATCCGGTAATTATCAATGGTTTGACTGTAGGTAAAGTTCGGAATATTCAACTTCGCCAAGATTTTAATAATCAAGTAGTTGTTGAATTAGCTATTAATTCTGAAATTATTTTAGGAGACTCAACCATTGCAGAATTGTCAAATGCAGACTTATTAGGGAGTAAAGCAATCGTATTGAAAATTGGCCCTTTAGATAGGCCTTTAGCCCCCAATGACACACTTAGAGCACTTATGGACAGAGGTCTTGCTGAATACCTCGATAATGTGCAGCCGATCACCGATAATCTTAATGTTACCATAAGGAGGATCAATGAAATTCTATTGGGACTTCAAGGGAGTGGTGAAAAAATGACCAGTACCATTTCTGAATTAGAAATCACATTAAAAGGTATTAATGAATTATTGAATGAAAATAAAGAAGGCTTTGCTTTAGTTATTCACTCTACTAACGAAGTGCTAACTAATGTAAATAATAAGGTCAAAGATTTAGATCCTATTTTCAAGAAAGCAGAAGACGTTTTGGATTCGCTCAGCAATCTAGATTTGAGTGGGACCTTGGTTGAAGTGCAAGATCTTATGAAAGCATTGAAAAGTACCATTTCGGCTATAAACCAAGGCCAAGGTACAATGGGTCAATTGATCGTAAATGATTCTTTGTATAATAATCTCAATCAATTGTTGTTTGATCTAGATAAATTGACCCTTCATTTTAATCAATATCCCAAAGACTTTCTCAAACCTTTAGGGAAAAAGAGCAAAAAAATGAAGGGATTGGAGTCCCTAAATAATTGATAATTAAAGAGGGTCTATCAACAGATGAACAATAAAGAGCTGAAGTCATTGGTGGAATTATTGGATGATGACGACGTTGAGGTGGTTGCGCATGTCGAAGAAAAACTTAAAACTTTAGGTACCGGAGTGATTCCTTTTTTAGAGGAAGCTTGGGAACAGACGTTCAACCCTAAGGCCCATGAACGGATTGAGGACTTGGTTCATTTCTTGCAATTTGAGTTGACTCAGGAGCGCCTGACGCATTGGTATGAGCATGATAAAGAAGATCTGTTGAAAGGAATGTGGATTCTGGCCACTTATCAATATCCTGATTTAGGATATACACAATTGTCAAATAAAATAGAACAGTTGTATCGAGAAATTTGGATACAAATGGGCCCTGACTTACTGCCCTTTGATCAGATTAAGACGATCAATAGTATGCTCTTTGAAAAGTATAAATTTAGGGCCAACACCAAAAATTTTCATGCTCCTGGAAACTCCATGATAAATAGCGTCCTAGAATCCTCAAAAGGAAACCCTATATCCCTTTCTGCACTCTACTTATTGATTACTCAAAAACTGGGCCTACCTATATTTGGAGTAAATCTACCCAATTTATTTGTGCTCACGTATAAGACCGACAAACTTCAGTTTTACATCAATGTTTTTAATCGAGGATTGATTTTTTCTAAAGAGGATATTGATAACTATATTGCCCAACTTCAATTGATGCCTCAAAATGAGTATTTTGAACCTTGCGATCATGGCCAAATAATCAAGAGAAGTCTTAGAAATTTAATGGTCGCCTTTGATAAGATTGGAGACTATTACAAGAGTGATGAAATTAAAAAACTGATGAGCCTTATCACTGGTAGTTAAGGTTTTCATAAGCTATAAGCGAGCAAATAATTCAATATCGGCACAATGTTGATTCGATATTGTTCATTGATTTCGGTCGACATAATATGACCCAAGACTTGATGATCATCTATCAGCTCTGTTTTCAGTTCATTTTTTAAGCTCAGTTGAGTTTGTCCACATATTTTGATCAATACTTCTTTGACTATCCATATTTTACAGAGATTGAAAGCGTTGTTTTTATGCTGATACTCACTCTCGTGGAGGATTTTAGATTGAATCTTGATTAATTGGTTTCTGGGCGATTCAATATCGATACCACAAGGCGCATCCAAATGAATCATGGCAGCAGCCATAGGAAAAGAGTGTGTCATTGAAATGTTTGCCGCATGGCCGATGAGGAAAGGCTTTCCTGCTTTCGTTTTAGCAATGCCAGCGTAGGAAATTCCAAATAGTGAGACAAGATGCATGACCAATAATCGGGTCGCTAGCCATTCGCATTTTTTTTTATCATTCTTGTGCGGGGCTGACGAGCCCGCTAAGCGGGCTAACTCAGTTGCCGTTTCGGTGATATTCCAAACGGCATAAGTGCTTACCTTGTTTATTTTGTTGGTTAAGAATAGTGGCATTTAAGTAAATAGATCATGCAATTGTAATACTTTTGATGTTAACATTTATGATAAATCGACCTTCAATAACAAAGGAACATAGCTTTACGGGCCATAAAGATGCTATTTATGCTTTGTGTGGATTAAATGAGCATGAATTTGTTTCAGGGGGCGCAGATGGTCATATTATTAAATGGGATACGAATGGATATGCTGCTGGAAAGGTAGTTGCAAAAGTTTCAACCTCTGTTTACGCACTCAGCTATGATCCTTCGAGAGATCATCTATTTATAGGTCAAAATTTTGATGGACTGCACGTCATTGATCCGGTTGCCAAACAAGAAATTACATCACTTCAAATGACGAGAACTCATATTTTTGATATCCAGTTTGATGATGATTTTCTTTACATAGCGACAGGTGATGGCGCTATTTATATTGTCAGTCGGGAAAGCTGGAAGCTCGTAAAAACGCTTAATTTATCCCAAAAGAGCGCCCGTACTTTGCAGGTCGATGAGCATCGTATTTATGCCGGCTACAGTGATGGTTGCATACGGGTAATTGACAAGAAAAGTTATCTACTTATCCAAGAAATACAGGCACATAAAAACTCTGTTTTTAGCTTGTGCATCGATCCTACGAATAAGATGATATTGAGTGGGAGTAGAGATGCACATCTCAAAATTTGGTCACTTGAAGATGGAAACACCTTATTTTTAACAGAAGATATAGTGGCCCACATGTACACCATCAATAATATTAGCTATCATTCAAATGGTCTTTATTTTATAACTTGCAGTATGGACAAATCAATTAAGATTTGGGATTCCGGTACTTTTAAATTAATCCGGATCATAGATAAGGGGCGTTATGCAGGTCATGGAACCTCAGTTAATAAGCTTTTGTCAATGCCAAATAAAAATTCTTTAATATCTTGTAGTGATGATCGTACTATATCTGTCTGGGATATAAACTTTAGTAAATAATATGAGAATAACACCGCTGGAAATCAAAAGAAAAACCTTCGAAAAAAAACTTCGTGGGTTTGATAAAGATGAAGTAGATGCTTTTTTAGCATCTTTATCTCAGGAATGGGAGCGATTATTGAATGAAAATAATGAGCTTAAAATAAAACAAGAAACGGCTGACATTGAGGTTAAAAAACTCCGTGAAGTTGAAAGTTCATTGTTTAAAACACTCAAAACAGCGGAGGATACAGGGGCGAATTTGATTGATCAGGCCAATAAAGCGGCTGAGCTTCATCTCAGAGAGGCGCAAATGAATTCAGAGGCAGTAATGCGCGAGACCAAATCAAAAGCGACCAGAATTATAGAAGAGGCAGAGAATCAGGCTAAAAATTTGATTGTCGAGATGCAGGATATCATTAAGGACTTAGCAAAGAACTATCAAAGCATTGAAAATCACAGAGACTCGTTAATTGGAGAGTTACAAAATATTATTTTGGATATAACCGATAGAATCAACCGAGCAAGTAATCAGAAAGGGAACTTCAAGTTAGAGGATCATTTGATTAAAGTTAGGAAACAGGTTCACGATTCAAGGTCGCTGATTGATAAGCAAGATCCAATCGCACCGCCAGCACCGTTGGATCCTATTCCTCAAATTCCTAAGGATGATGTAGCAGCAACTGAAAAACTCACTGAATTTATTAAATCCAAAGATACGACATCAAAAAAGATTGAAAGTAAAAATAAAGAAGAGAACGGATCAGTGAAAGACGAAAGTGGGGATGTTTCATTTTTTGATCAGATATAAGGCTGATGGCATTTGTTTCATTAGAGGGGATGGAGTTCTACGCGCATCATGGATATTATGAAGAAGAGCGAAAAATAGGTAATAAATACAGTGTTGATGTCAAAATGGAACTCAATGTCGATTTGGCTGCTAAGGAAGATAAATTAGAGGGGACGGTTGATTACGAACAGGTGTATCAATTGATTTCAAAGGTAATGTTTAAAGAGGCGGCGCTGCTAGAGTTTTTAGCCAATCAAATCATCGAAATTTTGACAAGTAAATTTCCACAAGTCAAAAAAGTTTGGGTAAAAGTGAGCAAATACAATCCACCTATTCAAGGGCTTTGTCAACGGGCCGTAGTTGAATTGTCCTCATAATTCCGAAAAATAAACCCACGTGATTCAGTTCCCTCATGAAAATCAATTTCTTGACCAATTAGGAACATCATTTCTGATTTTTGTATGAGAACGTTAATTCCAGAAACTAATGAAACCGTGTCAAACTCCTTTTTTTTATCAAACCCCAAAGTGAAGTTGACACCCGAACAACCGTGGCCACCTTTTATACTTATCCTAAGTAAGTATTCTTGAGGAATACCTTTAGTTTTGAGTATATTTATAATTTCTTCAACGGCGCGCTTAGTTATTTTGATGGGAGCAATCATTGCACAAAAGAAATTATTTATTTTTGAAATAAGTAATAAAATAGAGGATATGGATTTGTTAATTGATTTATTAAAAATATTAGGACCTGCGGCTATAGTACTCTATGCTTCATTTTTGATGGTACACTCATTATTGAGGGCTCGATTTGATGAGCTCCAGTCTAACTTGAAGCTAAAAAATCAAACGGAGATACTGCCCATTAAGTTACAGGCTTATGAGCGGATTATATTGCTTTTGGAGAGATCAAATCCCAATAATTTAATTCCTCGATTAAGTCAAAAAGAAATGAATGCAACTGTTTTGCAGCACCTTTTAATCAAAGAGATAAGACAGGAATTCAACCATAATTTGGCTCAACAAATTTATATATCCAATGAAGCTTGGTCCTATATTACCGCCGCCATTGAGGATACCGTTACCTTGATCAATGAAGCCGCTATGGGTTTGGGGGAAGAACATTCCGGATTAGATTTAGCCAAATTAATATTAGAAGGTGCGGTCAAGAAGAATAATATCACTCAAACCATCGTCTTTGTGAAAAATGAGATAAAGGAGCTGTTTTAAGATGAATAAGAGCGTATTAAAAATTTTCAGACAAGCAAAGCTTATATTACAAGAGCAAAGTCAGGTCAGAGTATTGTTTGGGCAAGTGTCCAAAAAGCTACAAAAATTGAATGGGAGTCATAAGCAGATCAATGAGTTGTTGGAGCATGTGCAATTATTTTTAAGGATGATTAAAAAAAGTTTTACGGGTGAATACAGTTCTTTTTCAAATAAAACACTGCTGTCTTTGGTTTTTGGATTGCTCTACTTTGTAACACCCCTGGATGTAGTTCCGGATTTCATTCCTTTACTAGGGTTCTCTGATGACCTATCCATAATTTATTTTATCCTCAAAAATTTCAAATCAGACATCGAAGCTTTCAAAGTTTGGGAATTCAATCAGCAACCTATGAGTTAAAAAAAGAAAGGATGAAGGCGAAACATACAAAATCTGCATTGATCATCGGCGCATCAGGTTTGGTAGGAAAACTATTGTCAGAAGCGATATTACAAAATGATTACTACTTAAGCATCACTTTGGTACTGAGGAGGTCTATTGATTTAAAATACGATAAACGGGTGAAAATAATTACGATCTCAGATTTTGATGCACTCGATCAATATGAAGAAGATCTTTTTTCGGAGGATGTTTTCTGCTGTTTAGGTTCCACAATGAAAAAGGCAGGATCCAAATCGGCTTTTGAGAAAAGTGACTTAATATATCCATTGAAAGTAGCCACCATAAACCAAAAGAACCCCAATTTCAAGAATTATTTGATCGTTACTTCCCAGGGAGCAAATGCTAAATCACTCTTTTATTACAATCAAGTCAAGGGCAAGTGTGAACAGGCTTTGTTGGCATTAAATCTACCAGGATTAAAAGTATTCAGGCCGTCTTTGTTGTTGGGAAATCGTATTGAAAAAAGAGGGGCTGAGGTGTTCTTTAATTTCCTGATACAAGTGGTAAGCTCACCTTTAAAAGTATTGGGCATATCTTCTTTTTGGTCCATTGAGGCAGTCATAGTAGCGCGAGCGATGTTACAGGTTGCGATGAATGAAAATGAGGGGACCGTATTTTATAATGCTAAGGCGATGGTTCAATTAATTCAATAATGATTGCTGTAATTCAGCGCGTTTCAAACGCAAATGTCAAGGTAGAAAAGATTCCTACTGCATCTATTGAACAGGGATTACTGATCTTGCTGGGTGTTGAGGAGGCAGATGACAATGAAGACTTGAATTGGTTAGTTAAAAAAATCGTTCAACTAAGGATTTTCTCAGATGGGGAAGGCAAAATGAATTTAAGTGCCTTAGATGTGCAAGCTGAATTTTTGGTGGTCAGTCAGTTTACCTTACATGCCCAAATAAAAAAAGGAAATAGACCCTCTTTTGTAAAAGCAGCGAAGCCTGTGTATGCGGAAGCCCTTTATGAAAATTTTATTCAAGAATTGTCAAGCCATTCTAGCCGTCCGGTTCAGCATGGAAAATTTGGAGCGGATATGCAGGTCTCTTTAACAAATGATGGTCCTGTGACCATTATAATCGACACAAAAAACAAACATTGATAAGCTCAGTCCTCATTTTGTAAATGATTGGCTTTGATTATGTGTTCGGTAAGGGCAAAGTACTATTTTTGCAAATCTATTTTCATTCTATGCTGGACATTCGTAATTTTTGTATTATTGCACATATCGATCACGGGAAAAGTACCTTGGCTGATCGACTCTTGGAGAAAACATCTACGGTTACCAAAAGAGAAATGCAGGCTCAATTGCTTGACAACATGGATCTTGAAAGGGAGCGTGGCATTACCATAAAAAGTCATGCCATACAAATGGATTATCTCGAACAAGGGCAAAAATATGTCCTCAACTTGATAGATACTCCGGGACATGTTGATTTTTCGTATGAAGTTTCACGGTCGATAGCGGCCTGCGAAGGCGCATTGCTTATTGTGGATGCCTCCCAAGGGATTGAGGCGCAAACCATTTCTAATCTTTATTTAGCCATTGAGCATGACCTTGAAGTCATACCCGTTCTGAACAAAATTGATCTACCTGGAGCCATGATCGATGAAGTTTCAGATCAAATTATAGATTTGATTGGCTGTCATAAGGAAGACATTATTCATGCGAGTGCCAAAGAAGGCATTGGCATTGAGGAAATATTAAAGGCAATTGTGTCCCGAGTCCCAGCTCCCAAGGGCATTAAAGATGAGCCACTTCAAGCCATGATTTTTGATTCTGTTTATAATTCATACCGGGGCATTGAAGTTTATTTCAGGGTATTTAATGGGGTAATAAAAAAAGGAGATAAGGTTAAATTTGTGAGTACCGAACAGACCTATGATGCGGATGAGATTGGTGTGCTGAGGTTGGATCATGAATCAAGAACTTCATTGGAGGCAGGAAATGTAGGCTATTTAATCTCAGGAATCAAAGTAGCCAAAGAGGTTAAGGTGGGCGATACCATTACCCATGTAGATCACCCAACGACGCGACCGATCAAAGGCTTTGAGGATGTTAAACCTATGGTTTTTGCAGGTATTTATCCTGTGGATACCTCAGAATTTGAAGAACTTAGGTCTTCAATGGAAAAATTACAGCTTAACGATGCTGCTTTAGTATGGGAACCTGAAACTTCCGTCGCTTTGGGCTTTGGTTTCCGATGTGGTTTTTTGGGTATGCTTCACATGGAAATTATTCAAGAACGATTGGAACGAGAATTTGGGATGACCGTGATAACAACTGTGCCCTCAGTTAAATTTCACGCTATTGGCACTGATGGGACAATCATTCCTGTGAGCGCACCATCGGAAATGCCAGAATCTACCAAAATTTCTCACGTCGAAGAGCCTTTTATCAAGGCGCAAATCATTTCAAAATCAGAATATATTGGGAACATTATATCTCTTTGTATGGATAAGCGCGGGGAAATCAAAAATCAAGTTTATTTAACATCGGATCGCGTCGAATTGACCTTTAACTTGCCCTTAGCAGAAATAGTATTTGATTTTTTTGACAAACTAAAGACCTTGTCAAGAGGATATGCCTCACTAGATTACGAGTTAATTGGTTATCAAACTTCAATATTGGTGAAGTTAGATATCATGCTCAACGGAGACAAAGTAGATGCTTTATCTGCAATAGTGCATCGTGATAAGGCCTATGATTGGGGCAAAAGACTTTGTGAAAAATTACGAGGCCTCATTCCGAGACAGATGTTTGAGATTGCCATTCAAGCTGCCATTGGGACGAAGGTGATTTCTCGCGAGACGGTCAAGGCACTTCGTAAAAATGTAATCGCTAAATGCTATGGAGGAGATATTAGCAGGAAAAGAAAACTATTAGAAAAGCAAAAGAAGGGTAAAAAGCGTATGCGTCAAGTGGGGAATGTTGAAATACCTCAAGAAGCATTTATGGCCGTTCTAAAACTTGATTGACCATGGGAATATTACTTGATGGAAAAAAGATAGCCAATGAAATTCAGTCTGAAGTAGCAAAGCGGGTTGGAGAACTAATAAATAATAACAAGAGAGCGCCCCACCTCGCCATTATTTTGATTGGAGAAGATGGAGCGAGTCATTCTTATGTCAACGGAAAGATGAAGGCCTGTAAAGCCGTGGGATTTGAGTACACTCTTTTACAATTTGCTACCACCATCACAGAGAAAAAATTATTTAAGCACATCGAGCAACTCAATCAAGACGATGATATCGATGGATTTATAGTGCAGTTGCCTTTGCCTAAACACATCTCGGTGGAGCACATTACTGCTTTGATAGACTCAAAGAAAGATGTAGATGGCTTTACCAATCATAATTTTGGATCCATTGTTTCAGATCAGCCCTTGCTATTGCCTGCTACGCCCTTTGGAGTGATGGAACTACTTAAACGCTATCAGGTGACCACTAAAGGAAAGCATTGTGTAATTGTAGGAGCGAGTCGTATCGTGGGGGCTCCGATGAGTTTGATGATGGTTGAGCAGGGTCAAGCTACGGTTACTCTTTGTCATAAATCCACTCAAGATTTAGCGAAACATACCCGAAATGCCGACATTTTGATTATTGCGGTAGGTAAGCCCGGGCTGATTACTGCAGATATGGTCAAATCAGGTGCGGTAATCATAGATGTGGGAACGACACGCATAACAGATGCTACAAAAAAGAGTGGATTTAGACTTTCTGGAGATGTTGAATTTGAAAAAGTAGAACCCCTGAGTAGTTTCATTACCCCTGTACCGGGGGGAGTTGGACCTTTGACCATTGCATCACTTTTGTTGAATACATTAAAGGCTTATGAACGACACCACGCATAACCTTCTTGTAGATGAAATACCCATCATGGAATCTTTTTATACGATTCAGGGCGAAGGTTGTCATGTTGGGAAAGCTGCTTATTTTATAAGAACGGGTGGTTGCGATGTGGGGTGTCATTGGTGTGATGTGAAGAATTCTTGGAAGGCAAGTGACCATCCTAATTTTTCAGTTACTCGATTGGTAAAAATGGCCAATGACCATCCTGCACAAATCGTAGTGATTACGGGAGGAGAGCCATTGATGTATGATCTATCCCAATTAACTCAACAGTTAAAAGCAGCCGATAAAAATACCCATATTGAAACTTCAGGGGTGTACCCACTCACTGGAGAATGGGATTGGATTTGCTTCTCTCCTAAAAAGTTTAAAAAACCCAAGGAAGTATTTTACGAGCAAAGTGATGAATTGAAGCTGGTAATTTACCATAAATCTGATTTTAAGTGGGCCATTGAGCAGGGTAAAAAAATGAATCCCAAAGCCAAATGGCTTTTGCAGCCCGAATGGAGTCGACAAGAAGAAATACTACCTTTGATTATAGCGTTTGTTAAGGAACATCCCCGTTGGTCCATCTCATTGCAAACCCATAAGTTCATGGATATACCCTAAGTATGCGATGGTTTTTGATGTTTTTGTTCCTTTTCCTTTCAGCACAGCTGCATGCTCAGGAAGTATACTCGGTAGACAATCCTCGGGTTCAAAAATGGTACGAATATGCCCGTCAATTGATAAAAGAGCGTGAGTTCGACGAGGGTATCTCATTGTATCAAAAATGTTTAGTCAAGGAACCTACATTCGTCGAGGCGCATTGGGCATTGGCCAGCATTTTCAAAAATTTTGGTGATTTGGAGAGCTCCTTTTATCACCTTGATCAGTATTATTTAGGAGCTGATAAGTTTGGAATCAGTACTCAGAAATTAATTATTTTGGCAGAGCAGTATTTTAAACAAGGATTCTATGTTAAGGCCAAGGCATGTATGGATCAATTTCAATTGTACCAGCTGCCGGCAGATCAAGACGATTCGCTACTGATAGCTAGTATAGCTTATGCCTATAAGAATCAAAAAACAAAAGCAGGGGTGATGCCGAAGTCATTATCTTCATCTGTGAATCGCTACCCTACGCAATATTTTCCTACGATTACCATTGATAATAATACTTTAATTTTCACTAAGAGGGCCGGTCCTTCAGGGAGTTATGATGAAGATTTAGTCGTCAGTTACCGGGAGGCTGATGTTTGGTCTCCAGCGACATTACTCAGTAAAAATATCCATTCAGAGTTTAACGAGGGGGCAGCTTCAATATCTGCAGATGGGCGCACCTTGATTTTCACTATGTGTGATAAAGGGCAGACTTTTGGAAATTGTGATCTTTTTATTTCAAGGAAGTATGGTGAGGTTTGGTCAAAACCTGAAAATTTAGGTAACGTAGTGAATTCCAAAAACTGGGATTCGCAGCCTAGTTTAGGAGCTGATGGTAATACTTTATATTTTTCATCGGATAGGCCTGCAGGAATGGGTAAGAGAGATATTTGGTATACTCAGCGGGTAGATAATACTTGGACTCAACCCAAAAATATGGGAACTATCATAAATACAGTAAAGGATGATGTAACCCCTTTTATACACACCAATAGTGAGAATTTAATTTTTGCATCCAACGGACGGGTGGGTTTTGGCGGCTATGATTTATTTATGAGTGTGCAAAAGGAGGGGAAATGGCAACCTCCTAGGAACTTGGGTAATGCGGTAAACAATAATTTGGATCAATTATCGTTCATCATATCTGCAGATGGCTCCATGGCTTATTTTTCTCAAGATTTTAAAAAATCAAATGGTAAGCTAAAGACCAAAATTGTGCAGTTGCCTATTGCCAATGATTCATTGATCAAAAATAGTTCAAGTTATATTTTTGGTCGGGTAAGAGATGCCATTTCACAAGAATTCCTAAAAGCTAAAATTGAACTTTTTGATATTTTTACGAACGAATTGAAGTACACCACTTACAGTGACAGTATTTCGGGTGAATATTTTTTTGCTTTGAATGAAGGATTGAGTTACGGAGTTTATGCAGGGGCGAAAGGTTATTTCTTTGAAGATTTTAGATTTGATATTAAGAACAGCCGCTCTGGGCAGCCTGATACACTAGATATAATCTTGTCGCCACTCGAAGTGGGAGCTAGTATGATTCTAGAAAATATATATTTCGACTTGGCCAGTTATGAATTGACACAAAACTCACAATCAGAACTCGATATAGTTGCCGGATTTTTGGTTGAAAACCAAGTAAATATACAAATTGAAGGACACACAGATCAAACGGGAGATCCCCAATATAATCAGGTACTCTCCGAGCAACGAGCAAAGGCAGTGTATGACTTTCTGATCGAATCTGGCATACCTTCAGAACAGTTAACGTTCAAAGGATTAGGTGCTACGCGTCCGGTTGAATTAGATCCTGCCTTGAGTGATCAAAACAGGCGCATAGAGTTTAGGATAAGATCCGAAAACTAATCATAAATCTCACTGAAAAGTCCATTTATTTGTGATTTTACATACTTAAGATAATACTTAAATTAAATAAGCTTCTCAGAGATTAGTGCAGGGATAATATAAGATGCCTTGGTAAATGCATTATGTTCAGGATATATCATATCTGATGGCTTTGGATTAAATAATTTAAGTTTTTTAATCCATTGTTGATTTCTGAATAATATTCTTTTCAGAAGATTATTCATGTAATATAAAAATTAACAAAATAAAATACCTTAAAATTTATACTATCTAGAATAACATATTATTCAGTTTATTTATGTTAAAAATAAATTTTAAATTTTTTTAAAATATCATCAATAATTTTTAGTACTTTTTATCTTATTACTCACTTATGTTATATTGTTGATAACAATTAAAACTAATTAATGTGATTTTAGATATTTCAAGTATTCAATTAACATTAAATAATGTTTTGTTTTTATTTTTGTAATCTTTAGTTATATTGCCTATTAATCTTTACCAAAAATCAATTTAATTAATTAATGTTCATTTTTAAAAACCAAATTTTTATGAAGAGGATTGTACTAATAAGTATTTCCTTTCTTTTCGTGTTAGGCACAGCCTGGGCGCAGAGAACGGTATCCGGTATAGTGACTTCTGATGATGGAAGCGGGGGTATCCCTGGTGTAAATGTCATTTTGAAAGGAACGACATCGGGAACGACTACTGACTTAGATGGTAACTATCGTTTAAGTGTTCCAGAGGAAGGAGGAACTCTAGAGTTTTCATTTATAGGTCTCTCACCCCAAGAAATAATGATTGGGTCAAGATCAGTAATTGATATTACCATGTCAGAGGACGTGGAGACACTCGGAGAAGTTGTAGTAACAGCTTTAGGTGTTGAGCGTGAAAAGAAAGCATTAGGTTATGCCGTCTCTAATCTCAATTCTTCCGAAATCACCAAAAGATCAGAACCCGATGCGATTAGATCATTAACTGGTAAAATTGCTGGTGTTAATGTTCAAGGTGGAGGAGGAGCTCCAGGGCAAAGCACAAAAATTAACATAAGAGGTTATGCTTCTATGACTGGAAATACACAGCCTTTATTTGTTGTGGATGGAGTGCCATTTGATAACAGTGTTCAATCGAGTAATGACTTCTCACAAAACACTGTTTTTTCCAATCGTGCATTTGATATTGATCCAAATAACATAGAGAGTGTGACAGTACTGAAAGGTGCGTCTGCTGCTGCTCTATATGGATCAAGGGCTTCTAATGGTGTAATCTTAATCACCACTAAAGCAAACAATAGATCCACACAAAAAGGATTAGAAGTAAGATACAATCTTAGCTATGCTCAAGAAAAAATTTCTTCAGTTCCAGATTATCAAAACACGTACATGCAAGGATCTAATCAGGTCTATAATGGTGGGTATATTGGTAACTGGGGACAACCATTTCCTGATCAAGTAGATGCAATTAATGCACAGTATGGAACTAATTATACACAATCTGTGGTTCCAAGTAGTCTGTCAGCCTTCTATCCTGATGGAACAGCACCGCATCCCTTAGTTGGAATATCTAGAAACTACAGTCAGCAACAATATTGGCCAGACCTTCTCATTAGGGATGGATATAGTTTTGGTGCTGACGGTGCGTTTATTAATGGATCGGGAGATCATATTCCAGATCCCACTAACCCTGCTGTTTTTCTAGGCGTACCCATTAATCTAACATCTCACGACAATGTTGGGGGATTTTTTCAAACGGGAAGCTTAATGGAAAATTCGTTGAACGTATCATCCAGTTCGGAGAAAGCATCAGTTAACTTTACTATGTCAAATAGTTCAAATGATGGAATAATTCCGAATCAAAGCATTGATAGGACTGCCCTAGGATTGGGTATTAATAGTACTCTAGATAACGGATTGTATATACAAGGTAGCGTAAATTACGTAAATACTGTTCAAAAGTCACCTCCAAGTGGAGCATCTTATAATAATGACTACGGTAATGGTTCTGGAGGGTCAGTATATGCGAGACTATTTTATTTGCCTAGAAACTTTGATTTGAACGGTTATCCTTATCAAAATCCAGTGACAGGTGGTAATACATTCTACAGAGCTCTTGATAATCCTCGTTGGTTAGTAGAAAACAATCAATTTACAAGTGATGTCAATAGGGTTTTTGGAAACCTCACTTTGAGCTATGATCTAACTGACTGGTTGACATTAATGGCCAGAGGAGGTTTTAATCAGTATACTGATCAACAATCTGATTTCAGAGAGAAAGGTGGTAATTCATTTAATACGGGTAGTTACGGAGAATGGACAGTTGGAAACAGAGAGATTGACATGAACTTTTTGCTTCAGATAGATAAGAAATTAAGTCCTGATTTGAGATTGAGCGGTACCATCGGTCACAACGTAAACGAGCGTTCAACAAACTATGCCTTTGGTTATGGTCAAACATTGATCGTGATGGGGCAGAAAACAACGAATAACTCGATGACACAATCTATTGGCTCAGGAAAAGAATTACAAAGATTTTATGCTTTTTATGCCGATTTTACCTTGGGTTATAAAGATTATCTTTTCTTGAACTTATTGGGAAGAAACGATATTTCCTCCACTCTTCCTAAGGAGAGTAGAAGTTATTCATATCCAAGTGTAAGTACTTCTTTTGTTTTCACTGAAGCTTTAGGTATCCAGTCGGACTTACTAAACTTTGGTAAACTGAGAGTTGGTTATGCTCAAGTAGGAAATCAGGCCTCCCCATACTCACTTTACACAACTTTTGGAACAGCACTGGCTTATAATGGAGCGAACAGAGTTTCTCTGAGTAATTCGTTAAATAATCTTAACTTGAAACCTGAAAGAACAAAGGAGTTAGAAATTGGTACAGAATTGAGATTATTCAAGAACAGATTAAATGCGGATATTACTTGGTTTAAGAAAAACTCATTTGATCAAATCGTTTCAGCGAATGTAGCAACATCAAGTGGATTCTCTCGACAAGTTATCAACTCCGGAGAAATACAGAATGATGGCTGGGAGATTGGGTTAAATGGAAATCCTGTTTCTAATCTCGACGGTATCAATTGGAATGTTGGAGTTAATTTCACCAAAATTAATTCTATGATTATTGATGCTGGTGAAGGTGGAGATATTATACTTGGGGCGGCAGGTTCAAACTCTAGCAGTCCAACAAATAATATCCATAGAACTGGAGAGCCATACGGACAAATTTATGGAACACGTTTTGCGAGAAACGATGATGGTGCTCTTTTAATTGATAGAGCTCTAGGAACTCCGATTGAGGACAATGGCTCTCATATTGTTGGAAATCCTCTTCCTGATTGGATTCTTGGTATCAATAATACGGTGTCTTTTAAAGGATTTTCATTAACCGCCTTAATTGATTACAAGAAAGGTGGAGATATCTTATCATACACAGCGGCTTCACTTAAATTGAGAGGACAATTAGCTTATTCAGTTGATCGTGAAGCAGTAAGGGTTGTCCCTGGTGTTTATGGTGATAGATCAACCTTTGAGCCCATCTTAAATGATGCTGGAGAGCAAATTCAAAATACAACTGGAATATCCTCTTTCGATTGGTATTTCTCTAATGGTTTTGCTGCTTATGGTCCAGCTGAAGTCAATGTCTATGATGCTTCAGTAATTCGACTGAGAGAACTCCAATTGGGATATAGTTTTGATAAATCTATGCTTGAAAAAACACCATTTGGTTCGGCAAGTCTTGGTGTTTCTATGCGAAATGTGTGGTTTAATGCTCCCAATATGCCTGAGGATATGAATTTTGATCCAGAGGTACTTGGCGGTCTTTCTTCCAACAACATAAATGGATTTGATTTGGGTGCCACTCCTACAACTAGGAGAATTGGGGTGAACTTATCAGTAACGTTTTAATTTTAAAATAATAAAATTATGTTAAAAAAATTGACTTTAGTTTTCTTTACGCTAGCATTAGCGTTTAGATGCGATTTTTACGATTTAGAGATTAACGAGGATCCAAACAATCCGTTGAGTACGACGACTGACTTGTTGTTACCAACTATTCAGATTGGTTGGGCCTTTGATTATCAAACCTTTCACGATACAGGGGGAGGAATAATGGGACATACGTCAAATTCGGATGGTCTTGGATTCAGTCAAACATCGTTTGATGGACTATGGAACAGCGTTTATCTGGGCGAAGGTGCTGATCTTGATGAATACATCAAGTCAGCAGCTGCGAAAAATGAAGCAGGTCAGTATTTGACACCTGGTGCTTTGGGTATTGGAGAGGTAATGAAAGCCTTCATGTTTACAACGATGGTTGACATGTTTGGGGATGTTCCTTTCACTGAAAGCTCATTGGGTAATGACAATGCCAACGTTAATCCAGTTTATGATGACAGTGAGGCTATTTATACTTCATGCTTGGCCCTTATAGATTCAGCTGTTGTACATTTTGCCGCATCTAGTTCAAATCCTTTGGGAGACTTAATTTATGGTGGTAATATGGCTAGTTGGACGAAGGCAGCTAATTCACTGAAATTGAAGATATTGATGAATGCGAGATATGCACCCAGCTTTACCTATGGATCCGGAGTAAGCAATGAGATTGATCTTTTGTTTGCTGATGCAGCTAATCTTCTGATTACCGCAAATTCTGAAAATTTTGAATTTCAGTACAATACAAATCAGGATCAAGGTCAGAGACATCCCTGGACTGGTAATGTATATTCCGGAGATAATAATTTCAGTTATATATCGCATCAGTTGATGTATGAAATGTTGATTAATAGAGATCCAAGAATTCCCTATTATTTCCATCGACAATCATACAGTATACTAGATCAAGAAGATCCAACCCAGAAAAATACGACACCCTGTTCCCAGAACAGTGCCTGTATTTATGGTTACATGGCTCTTAATGATGATGTTCTACAAGAGCTTTCTTCAGCAGGTGTAACTCAGGGGCCATATTCGTCTTTAGCGAGTTATATCTCGGGTTTCTTTGGTAGAGACAAAGGCGACCCATCAGGGATTCCGTTGGACGGAGCACTGAGATTAGCTCCTGGTATTTATCCGATGGGAGGAAATTTTGATAGTGGAACTCCTGCGCAGATTACAAATTCTACTGGACTTGGATTTGGGGATGGTTTTACCCATTTCATAACAGCGCCCATGGTACAAATGTATAAAATGGAACATTTATTTGAGAAAGGGTCAACAGGTTCAATGGAATTCGAATTGGAGCAATTTATTAGATTATCGATGGAGCTTGTGGATAATTTAGCCAGCTCCGCAACAGCTGATGCTCCTGCAATTACTGCAGACCTATCCGAGACAACTCATCACGAATATCTTAACCCGCCATATTATGGAACAGATCAAGCTGGTGATGAAGACGTAACTGCTGGATACTTAGGAGAAGCTTTAGAAAGATTCCGTGCTGCAGGAGATAAAAGATCTGCAGTTTTCAAAGAAGTTTGGTATTCAATGTGGGGATCTGGTGTAGAAATATACAATTCACACAGACGTTCCGGATACCCGAAAATGAAAACGTCACAAAGTAGCACTAGAGGAATTGCAGATATTCAGTATCCTACATTCCGAGCCACTTCGACTGCTTCGGGTCAGAGAGACTTTCCGACTATATTTAACTATCCGCTTGGGGAATTCAATCTGAACAGTTCATTCCCAGAAGGAGGTGAATTACGTAATTCGGATTCTGGAGCTACCGTTTTTTGGGATATAAGTGCATTTAAATATAATTAAAACATAAAACAATGATGGAATTAAAAAAATACAGTTTATTGGTTTTATTATCCGTACTTGTTGTGTTTTCGTGTACGGACGAAGATCTAGTACCTGAGCCTGAGCCTGAAACAGCGGTTCATGGTTACATAGAGAGAAAAACAGATGTTGAAAATTTCTTGTACGACGATGTTAGTCAGGTACTAGATTTTGACTTCTCATGGGTTTCTGTTGATAGTAAGAACACTGTTACTAAAATAGATTTTTATGTGGAATTCAGCGAAGTTTATACGGATTTTGAAGGAGGAGCAAAGACTGCTAATCATTCGAAATACTTGTTCAAGACTATTGACAGTCCAAAAGGTAATAGGGAAACTGAATCTTTTTCGGTGAGCCAGGCAACTCTTTACGATTTATATAAAGATGACACCTTTGCTTATGACATTACTGACGGTACTGATGCGGAACAAGCAGTTTTTGGTTTTGACCAAAAAACAAACAGAGATGCCACTACTAGTCCATGGGTTGATGGAGATAGTTTTAGGATTAGTTGGGTTATTACTACAGCTGATGGACGGATTTTTGATACTTGGAATGATAGTATATGTCTAGAATTTCCAGGCGCAAATTGCACGTTTAACTGGGCAGTAGTTTGTTCTCAAATTATTCCAATCGCTGCTGGTGATATTATCATTACTGGTACTGAATCTTACGGAGATGGGTGGAATGACGCAGGTATCGAAGTAGTTATTGATGGTGTAGTCACTGAAACACTCGCTATGGATGCTGCCGATGGTACAACTCCTGTAACATGGACTGTCTCTTTAGATGGAAGCGAAGAGTCCGTTTCATTTAATTTCATATCAGGTGCTTGGGATTCTGAAATCACCTTTGAGATTGTATATATAGACGGAACAACTATCGCGAGTTGGGGACCTAGTCCGCCCGCAGGTACTGTTGTGGTAAACTTATGTACTTTATAAATTAGTGCAGTATTTAAAAAAGGGCCATCTTGATAAGATGGCTTTTTTTTTGTTAATTTTAAAAAAAACAATTGTGAGAGTTGTCATCTTTTTTTTAGTAGGTCTGATATTTACTGGTTGTGGTTATCTAGCCTCCATTGATAATCATAGCACCGGGGTTCGGCATCAAAGGAAGTCTGACTATGTACTTACATTAATAGGGGATCAAGTGTCTGATGATCTGGTTCTAGCAGTAGGAGGCGGCAACCATTCTTTTATATTAAATAAGTCAGGAGAGAGAATGTGGAGTTGGGAGTTTAATGAGAGCTTGGGAAATGATTTAAAACTTCTACCCTCGGCGCATGTACTGGGCATGTTTAATTACGAAGAATCTCCGATTAAGTTTGGTGGTGGTTATGCAGGATTAACACAAATTATAGATTTTAACGATTCGATTACATGGGAGTTTAAATATGCATCAAAGAATTTTTTAAGTCATCATGAATCTGTCTTTCTTCCTAATGGAGATTTATTAATGTTGTCTTGGGAACGAGTAAGTGAAAAAGAGTCGCTTATGCATGGTGTGAATATGGAGGGAGATATTTTTCCTGAAAAAATCATTCAAATAGATACTGCGACCAAGGAAATTGTATGGCAATGGCGAAGTTGGGATCACATTGTTCAGGATTATGATGCTTCTAAATTATCTTATGGTAATATTTTACAAAACAAACAGCTCATAGATATAAATTACGCACTTAGGGAAAACGGAGATATTATGCATGCCAATGGTATTTTTTATGACGCAGCTAGTGATGTAATTTTTGTAAGTGTAAATTATTACAGTGAAGTTTGGGTAATCGATCATCAATATAACATAGCGGAGACATCCGGTGTGTCTGGTGATTTGATATTTCGTTTGGGTAATCCTAGGGCATATAAAGATACCCTAGCTAATGTTTTATTAGATCGAACCCACACACCGAATTTAATACCTTTAGGATATCCAGGTTCCGGAAATCTTTTGTTATTTAACAATGGACTTAAGGCTAAAAAATCTACAGTTTATGAATTCAATTTACCTGAGAAGTTAACGATTGAAAATATTGATAAGGCTCGTTTAATTTGGAGTTTTTCTGACGACAGTCTCTCTTACGGTCGGATATCTGGAGCTTACCGTTTATCCAATGGAAATACGTTAATTTGTGAAGGTGATTACGGTTTTTGGGAGGTCACTGATCGAAATAAGATTGTTTGGAAATACAAAGACGTGTCAACTACCTATTGGAGAGGGTATCCAATCAATCAAAATCATGAGATATTTAGTTTAATAAGGAATTTTATGGGTGGTTAAGATAAGTTAATTTTCTATTATGCTTAAGTTACTTTTTTGTTTTCTTTTTAGGTTATATGCTTCAACGACAGATTTCGAAGCGATCAATAATATGGGTTTGACAACCTATCAAAAAGAGAGGGTATGGATTTTTGATACTGATGCTGAATTTTTACTCTTTATTTTTATAGACCCAAATTGCCCAATAACTCAAAAATATATTCCAAAAATCAATGTATTGACAAGTGAATATGATCTTTCAGTCTACGGCGTTCAACCCAACTTAGGTACTGCTTATGATGAGGTTATGAAATTCAAGGATGACTATGATTTTAAGTTTCCAGTTATAAATGATAGTTTTCAAAAATTAACTTTCTATCTAAATGCGTCAGTTACTCCAGAGGTATTTTTATTAGATAAGTCAGGAACTGTCATTTACTCAGGTGCGATAGATAATTGGTTTTTTGATTTGGGAAGATATAGAAAATCGGCGACCATTCATTATTTAAGAGATGCTCTTGATTCGAACTATGAATCTTTATTTTCAGTTAATAATAATACGAAAGCCATCGGATGCTTAATTCAGAGAAAGTAGTAATTTCCTTTTTATGGTTAATTGTGAGTTATTATACTGCTAATTCTCAGAATTTGAACTATTTCGAGCACATACAGCCTATCATTTATGAGAATTGTGTCCCTTGTCATCAACCTGGCCAAGCGGGACCCTTTAGTTTACTTGCTTATGACGATATTGCTATTAGATCCAAAATGATTCAATATGTTGTTAGTCATCGTTATATGCCCCCATGGCAAGCAGATCCATATTACAGACATTATTTAAATGAGCGAGTGCTTAGTAATACTGAAATAGATTTGATTAATGAATGGATCTCTACAGGTATGAGTGAGGGAAATAAAACTAAAGAGAGCTTGCCAGTAAAGGGATTATATTATAAGACTGTGCCTGACTTAACTTTGACTATGGCTGAATCATATGATATACCAAATTCAAATATTGATGATTTTAGATTTTTTCATTTACCAATGGACATTAATGAGCTTCGTTATTTGAGAGCGATTGAGTTCATTCCTGGAAATAGGAGGTACGTACATCATAGTAGAATGATGGTAGATTCTACTCAAAAAATGAGTGGGATAGATGGTATGTCAGAATTAGACCCCAAAGTATATGAATTTCAAAAGGTGGCTTTAGCTGATGAGTTTTTATATGGTTGGGTTCCTGGAAGTTTTCCCTTATTTTTTCCTGAGGGGGTGGGTAAACGTTTAGAGCCTCATTCAGATTTAATATTGAATATTCATTATGCGCCTAATGGAAGCGATCAATGGGACCAGTCAAACATCAATTTGTATTTTACAGATAAACCTGTGAAGCGGGAAGTGAAGACCTTAATTCTTCGAGAAGATGACATCATCAATCAACCTTTCTATTTACCAGCCAATCAAATCTCCATTTTCACTATGAAATCCGAAGTCATAGAAAAAGACATTTCTATGATCTCCGTAATGCCTCATATGCATTTTTTAGGTAAATATTTTGAGTCTTATGCCGTGACAGCAAATAGGGATACGATACCGCTTATTAGAATTCCTGACTGGGACTTTAATTGGCAGACGATGTATCAATTCACCCATTATCTTAAAATACCTGAAGGTTCTGTTATTTATGCTAAGGCACGTTATGATAATACCATTAATAATCCAATGAATCAATTTATACCTCCAAAAGACATCGGTTACGGCTGGCAGACCGTAAGTGAAATGATGAATTTGATTTGCTATTATGTAGACTATAAGAAACGTGATGAACGACATTATTTTATTACAGAGATAGATTAGAGTAGTTACTATCTTATGGCCCAAGTAATAAGTTAAGGGATCTTATTGATGATTAATATATGAGTATTATGGTTTAATATTACGGATTTTTTACGCTTGAATAGGAAAGCCCCCCAAAAATGTTTAGTAGTTGATTTTGCATCTGATTTGCAATAAATTCTTATCGTAGGTTTATATGAGCGATTGAGTGTTTTACTAAAAAGATTAACACTATTTCTAGACATTTTTTAATAGAATGAATTGAGGAAAAATATTTCATTATTTGTTTTAACTAAAATTTTTTTAGTTTTAGGAGTATCTGCCTTTGGAGGATATACTGCCTTAGTAGCCATGATACAAAGTGAGCTGGTGAATAAGCGAAAAATACTTTCTCAACAAAAAATCTATGATGGTATATTGATAGCTTCATTACTTCCTGGTCCTCTCGCTGTTAATGTAGTCACTTACATTGGTTATGGCTTGAGAGGCTGGCCAGGCGCCTTTGTTTGTGGGATTTCAATTTTGCTACCTGCATGTTCGATAATGACTATCATGGCATATTTCGGTTCAGTATTTTTTGATGTCATGATTTTTAAATTAGTGATTGCTTTTTTAATTCCTGTCGTGGTTGCAATTATTCTTGATGTATCGCTAAAAATGTTGAAAAATGGGCTTAATTCCTACTGGCAAATAATTTTGATTGTCTTAACCTTATCAAGTCTTATCTTTACTTCAATTAATCTATTTATTGCCATAGTCATTGGAGGGTGTTTGGGATTTTTTTTAGGTGAAAAAAAATTACTTAATATTCAAGAGGCAGGATCCACAAAATCTATGAAATATTTGTTCACAGGGGTAATCACTTGTATTCTCTTAATATTATCTTTCTTTTTTTTATTGTCATATCCCCATGATGCCCTGTTAATAGAGTTTTTAAAGGTAAGCCTATCCCTTTTTGGAGGAGGGTATGTGATGATTCAAGCGATTAATGATTTGGTTGTAAATCAATGGTTATGGGTAACTCCTGACGAGTTCAATGAGGCTATTGCTTTGGGCCAGTTAACTCCCGGACCCATATTAGTATCGGCTACCTATATTGGATTTAAAGCTGGAGGTTTTCTGGGTGCCTTTGTTGCTACCATTGGCATATTTTTACCAGCTGCTTTATTAATGTTATCGGCAGGGCAGATATTTAGAATGCTACCAGATAATAAATCCTTAAATGCTATTTTTTCTGGTATAAAGCCAATTGTTCTTGGATTTATTTTTTTTTCCGCTTATGTAGTACTTAAGCCAATAGGATTTGATTTGCAGTCAATAGGATTGACTATTATTGCATTTATTATGATAAACTATTTAAAAGTTAACTTCTTTTGGATTATGTTGATCAATGGTATTTTAAGCCTTTTTTTTATTTAAGATGACCCAAAAAGTCATTCAATTTATAGGAACGCAACGCTCGGGTTCTAACTTGCTCAGGTTGATGCTCAATCAACATAAAGAAATTTCGGCACCGCATCCCCCACATATTTTAAGGACGTTTATGCCTTTGCTTTCTCAATATGGAGATTTAAAAGTGGGAAAAAATAGGATTACTTTGGTAGATGATGTTTGTCGTTGGGTGGAATGTAACCCTGTTGAGTGGTCTTTAGTTAATTTCGATCGTGATGAGATTACTGATAAGATTACTTCCCTTTTGGATTTATTTGAGTTTGTTTATGAGCAGAAATGTGTGGTAGATCAAGCTGAAATATGGTGCTGCAAAAGCACATTCAATATTGAATATACCCCACAATTAGAAAAAGTGATTGAGCCGTTTTACATTTATTTGTACAGAGATGGTCGGGATGTAGCCACCTCTTTTAAAAAGGCTTATGTGGGACCTAAACATATATATCAAATCGCTCAAAAATGGCATCAAGAACAAATGGAAACCACCTCATTTTTATCGTCATTGCCAGCCCATCGATATGTTCGGATCAGTTATGAAGAATTGATTCAAGATCCAGAAAAAGTTCTTCATTTGATTTGCGAAAGAATAGGTATTGAATTTGATGAGACCATGTTAGATTACTTTAATTCCAAAGAGTCTCTTTTAACGTCCAAATCAGGCAATATGTGGGTCAATGTAGCGAAACCTATCATTTCCAATAATAGTCAAAAGTTCCATCAACTTCTTGCGCCGAAAGAAATTAAAATTTTTGAATCTATAGCAGCAGAAAGTCTTTTGGCATTGGGTTATGAACTAAAGACCCCAGGAGATCCTATCCAATGGTCGCAAAAAGAAATTCAACTTTTTGACAGGAAGAATAAACAATTGATGGATGCGTTACAGAAATTGGCTGCTCCATACGAGCGCGCGAATCGCGAGGGTCAAAGGCAACTTTTAGAAAGTATAAGCCAGCGTAAGTTGTAGTTTTAGTAACGCTTTTGAGCCTTAAGATAATGGCTTACATAATCATTAATACCTTCTTCTAATGTGGTAAAAGGGTGTGGATATCCAATTCCTTTTAATTTATCCATCGTGGCCTCTGTGAAATATTGATATTTGTCCCGGATGTCTATTGGAGTATCTATGAAGGAGATTTTTTCATCTTTGTCCATTGCAACGAATACAGCTTTTACTAAATCCAAAAAACTACGAGCTTGACCACTGCCTAGATTATACAATCCTGAGTTTTTCCGGTGATGCATAAGCCAATACATTACTTTCACAACGTCCTTTACATATACAAAGTCTCGCATTTGACCACCATGGCTATATTTTGGATTGTGAGATCGAAAAAGCTTCATACCATCCGTTTTAGTAATTTGATTGAAAGCATGATATACCACAGATGCCATCCGGTCTTTGTGATATTCATTGGGGCCGTACACATTAAAAAACTTCATCCCCACCCAAAAAAAGGGCTTTTTGTTTTCCTTTAAAGCCCAAATGTCAAATTCATTTTTTGAATCTCCATAAGGATTTAAAGGGACTAATTTTTCAGATAGATTTTCTTGATCATCAAACCCAAATTCACCGAGACCATAAGTTGCCGCACTACTAGCATAGACTAAAGGGATTTGATATGAAACACAATTTTTCCAAATCATTTTGCTGTAGTCTGTGTTCAGCTTTGCTAAAAGTGCCCGGTCAAATTCTGCTGTATCGGTGCGTGCACCTAGATGAAAAATAAATTCTATTTCTTCATGATTGAGTTGGATCCAATCATGGAGTTCATGTCTATTGACCCTTTGCGTAATTTTTTTACCTTCTATATTTTGATTTTTTAGGTCAGAATCAAATAAATCGACTGCAATGATATTATTGAAATTGTATTTATTTAACTCGCTTATTAATGCACTGGCGATGAAACCGGCAGCACCTGTAACTATGATCATACCTTTTTTGTTTCTAACACAAATTTATACATTATATCCCCATCATAAGTTAGATTGCATTAAAATAGAAAATACGTGATTAAATGAAGTATTTCTTAATTGCTGGCGAGAGATCAGGAGATGTATATGGAGCAAATTTAATTGTAGCACTATTAAAAAAAGACCCAGCGGCTCAAATTGTTTGCTATGGAGGTGATGAAATGAAAGCGGCAGGAGGCGAACTTTTAAGTCATTATAAAGAGAGTGCCTTTATGGGATTCTATGAGGTTTTTACAAATCTTCGGGTGATAAAAAAGAAATTAAAGACATGTAAAAAAGAGTTATTGGCATTCCATCCCGACGCTGTAATTTTCATAGATTATCCAGGTTTTAACTTAAGAATGGCGGCCTTTTCTAAGCGTCAGGGACTACGTACGATTTATTATATTTCGCCAAAAATATGGGCATGGAATAAGGGCCGTATTAAAGAAATTCGATCATTTGTGGACAAATTGCTGGTAATTTTTCCATTTGAAGTTCCTTTTTATAAATCATTAAATTATCCAGTAGATTATGTAGGGAATCCTTTGATCGAGCACATTGATAGTTACGAGCTAGATATTTCCTTTAAGCGTTCGGAAAGTCATCGCTGGAATATTGCTTTTTTACCGGGAAGTAGAAAACAAGAAGTCGAGCACTCAATTGAAATGATCATTAAGTTGGCACATCAGCGAAGGGATCTGTTTTTATGGATCGCTGGCGTCGATAACTTACCTATTGATCTCTACGATAGTATTATAGGATTGAGTAATGTAAGGTTAGTCGTAGGTAAAACTTATGAAATATTGAACTTATGTGATGCGGCTATTGTGACTTCTGGGACGGCCACTCTGGAGACGGCATTATGGAATGTACCTCAAGTGGTATGCTATAAAGCGCACCCCATATCTTATTTGATTGCAAAGTATTTGGTGCAAATTAAATTCATCTCCTTGGTCAATTTAATTGTAGATAAAGAGATCGTTAAAGAACTCATTCAAAAAGATTACACCATTGAAAATGTTTTGAGGCAAGTGGACTTATTGTTAGAGGATGAAAAAACGAGGCGAAAGCAGTTAACTGATTATCAACAGCTTAACATTCTGATTGGACAAAAAAAAGCCTCTGAGACAGTGGTTGAAAAAGTCTATAACTTGGTGACTAAGCCGCTTTAAGTTTATGGTTATACTTGGACTTAGTAAATTTTTCTGTTGCGTAAGCTTTGGTAAGCACGATGTTTTTAATCTTTTTATCTGAAGGAATCTCAAACATGGCATCTGTAATAATAACTTCTAGAATAGCTCTTAAACCTCGTGCTCCGAGCTTCAATTCCAAGGCTTTGGTAACTATATAGTCTAGCGCTTTATCTTCTACTGTAAGCTTAACATCTTCCATGTCAAATAGTTTTTTAAACTGCTTGATCAATGCATTTTTAGGTTCTGTTAAAATTTTCTTGAGGGCATCTAGATCTAGTGGATTAAGATGTGTCAAAACTGGAAGTCGACCAATCAGCTCGGGAATTAATCCGAAATTTTTGAGGTCTTGAGCAGTGACATATTTCAATAAATTTTCCTTATCAAAAGCTTTAGAGGCATTATTTTGATTAGAGAAACCAATAGCTCGCGTATTGATCCGGTTGGCAATATGACCTTCAATTCCGTCAAAAGCACCTCCACAGATAAAAAGGATATTTTCAGTATTTATGGAGATCATTTTCTGATCGGGATGTTTTCTTCCTCCTTGTGGAGGCACATTTACTGAAGTCCCTTCGAGTAATTTAAGCAGTGCTTGTTGTACACCTTCACCACTCACATCGCGGGTAATAGAAGGATTATCTGATTTTCGAGCAATTTTGTCTATCTCATCGATGTAAACGATGCCACGTTCCGCTTGTGCGACATCGTAGTTAGCGCTTTGCAGGAGTCGAGTGAGAATACTTTCGACATCTTCACCTACATAACCCGCCTCTGTTAATATGGTGGCATCAGCAATACAAAAAGGGACCTCTAGCACCTTTGCCAAGGTCTTGGCAAGGTAAGTTTTACCGGTACCCGTTTGACCGACCATAACGATATTAGATTTTTCAATCGTGATATCGCTATCAAGGGTATTTTGGCTAAGTCTTTTGAAGTGATTGTAAACGGCAACCGAGAGATATTTTTTTGCTTCATCTTGGCCGATGATATAAGCATCAAGATGGCGATTCATATCGATGGGTTTGATCAATTTGAATTCCGGCGTATCTCCTGCATTGGCTTTGGTCTTAACTTCTTCATTTAAGATCTGCTGCGCTTGAATGATGCATTTATCGCAAATATGGGCATGAATACCCGATATCATGAGATCTACATCTTTCTTAGCCCTTCCACAAAAACTACAAGTTACCTGTGCCATATTATTTTTTCTCTAATACTTCGTCAATCAAACCATATTCTTTGGCCTCACTTGCGCGCATCCAATAATCTCTATCTGAATCTTTCTCTATTTGCTCATATTTTTTACCTGCATGCTTGGCCAATATTTCGTACAAATCTTTTCGCAGTTCTTGCATTTGTCTCAATGTAATTTCCATGTCACGTGATTGGCCTTGCATACCACCGCTAGGCTGATGTATCATGACCCGAGAGTGTGGAAGAGCGGAGCGTTTCTTTGGAGCACCACCAGCCAAAAGTACGGCCCCCATAGAGGCTGCCATTCCTGTACAAATCGTAGCGACGTCAGGCCCTACGTATTGCATGGTGTCATACATGCCAAGACCTGCGTAAACAGAACCACCCGGGCTATTTATATACAAAAGGATATCTTTTTTCGCATCAACGGATTCTAAAAATAATAATTGGGCCGTTATTATGTTGGCGATATTTTCTTCCACTTGCATGCCCAGAAAGATAATACGATCCATAATCAATCTCGAGAAGACATCAATTTCTCTAAAGTTGGTGGGTCGTTCTTCTATAACCGCGCGCGTCATGTTTTCTACTTTATCGACGTATGAATCGAAGGTTAAACTGTTAATACCTTGTCCTTTAACCGCAAATTTTCTAAATTCTTCCTTATTGATCATTTTGATTATTTTACTATAAATATAGTTATTTCTAAAATAAAGCTTAAACTGTTTATTTTTAAAACTTAAAAAAATTTTATAAAGTTCTAATTTTTTCTGAAATCATCTAAAGAAACTATTTTCTCTTTAGCGGTTACCTCATTAGCTAAAAAGCTGAACACCTTCCTATTCTGTATTTCATTAAATACCTTCATGTAGTTGTCCCCGTTCTCAGCTTTCAAATAGTTTTCAGCCATGGCATCCATTTGATCTCCTAACTGCTCCAAAGCCGCCATACCTCCAAATTGCTGTGCCAACATTATCTTGGCTTCACCTAGAATTTCATCATTTTCAATTTTTATGGCTTGATCCTTTACAATTTTATTTCTCACAAGAGACCATTTTAATTCTTTCTGATAATGATCGTATTCTTTTTCAAGCACTTCAGGACTGATATTTTCATTGGTTCTTAAGAGCCAATTTTTTAGAAAATTATTGGGAAGCTTAATCTTAGTCACATCGATAATTTTTTCTCGAATTTTATGATGAAACAATTTAACCGCTTCGGCTGCATAATTTTTACTAATGATCTCTTTAATTTTAGCATTAAATGCTTCTTCCGTCTTCACGTTATCTTTTCCAAAAGTTTTGTCAAAAAGCTCTTGATTTACGGAGGCAGGTACCGTGTGACTGATGCCTTTAATCGTAAATTTAAATTTACCTTTTACACTTTTCATTTCCTCTTCAGTCAATTTTATGATGTGTGGGAAATAACGTTCGTCGTTAAAAGACTTCTTGTGATGAAGATCAATGCTGTCTCCAACTTTGAATCCAATTAACTTTTTCGATACACTTTTTTGAAATTCTTTAAATTCAAAAGTCACTTCTTTGTCTTCAATTTTATCTTTTGTCGATAAGACACCATACAAAGTATCTCCTGATTTTACTATTTCTGTGTTAGTCACCTCTCCAAACTGCTGTTGAAGATTGACTAATGTTTCTTTCATCACCCCCTCATCAATTTTAATTTTCTGATGCTCAATTTTTAATTTTTTATCAATTTTGAGCTCAAAATCGGGTGCATAGCCTACATTAAAACTGAATTCAAAATCTTTTTGGCTAGCCCAATCAATAGGCACCTCACTGTCAATAGGTACAGGTTCACCCAAGAATTGGAGATCGCTTTCCTTAAGGTAGTTGTTTAAAGAATCTCCGATGATTTTGTTGATTTCTTCAGCGGTGATTTGGGGGCCATACATCTTTTCTATCATACCAAAAGGAACTTTTCCAGGCCTAAAGCCTTTGATATTAGCTTTTTTACTAAAATCTTTGATTTTTTCTGTCACCTGAGGTTGATAATCAACATCCTTTAAGCTAATTTTAATTAGAGCTTCTAAATTTTCAATTTTATCAAAATTAATTTCCAAAGTATTGTCGTTTAGTAATAAATCAAAAAAACCCTCTTATGACATGATATGCATAAGAGGGTTCAGTGCGGATGGAGGGACTCGAACCCCCATGCCTCACGGCGCTAGATCCTAAGTCTAGTGCGTCTACCAATTTCGCCACATCCGCAAATCGGAGTGCAAATGTAATGAAATCAATAATTGAAACCATGAAATTAGAACAAGTTTTTATAAATTATGCTTGAAGCAAAACTGGAAGAAGAAAAAAAGGAAATAGTTAATAGATATCGCAAATTATTGCGTAAGTCGAAACCTGTGATGAAAGATGGCGATGCTAAGATCATTAGAAAAGCTTTTAATGTATCATTAAAAGCACATGAGGGGATGCGCAGAAAATCTGGAGAGCCTTATATTTTTCATCCTCTGAATGTAGCCATTATATGTATCGATGAAATAGGATTGGGTGCGACCTCCATCGTTGCTGCATTATTACACGATGTGGTTGAAGATACTGACATAACTCTCAATGATATAAAGTATATGTTTGGGGACAAGGTGGCTATGATTATTGATGGTTTGACTAAAATAAAAGGCGCATTTGATAAGGACACTTCTCAGCAAGCCGAGAATTTTCGTAAAATGATATTAACCTTGAGTGAGGATGTTCGGGTCATTCTCATAAAATTGGCTGATCGACTCCATAATATGCGGACATTGAGTAGTTTATCCCTAGAGAAACAATTAAAAATTGCTTCTGAGACCTCTTACATCTTTTCACCCCTTGCCCATAGATTGGGCTTATATGCCATTAAAACGGAGCTCGAAGATCTTTGCTTGAAGTATACAGATAACGATGTATATAAGATGGTTACCAGCAAGATCAATGACACAAAAGACAATAGAAATAAATTTATTAGAAATTTTATCAAACCTATTAGAAGTGAGATCGATCGTTTGGGCTATGCCTATGAAATCATTGGAAGACCAAAATCTGTTTACTCGATTTGGCAAAAAATGCAAAAACAGAATGTGCCTTTTGAAGAAGTTTATGATCTTTTTGCTATTAGAATCATTGTAGATGTATCTTCTGATCAAGAAAAGTCCATCTGCTGGCAAATCTATTCGACGGTCACAGATGCCTATCAACCCAACCCTGATCGACTGAGGGATTGGGTCAGTATACCTAAAGCTAACGGGTATGAATCCTTACACACTACCGTGATGAGTGATAAAGGTCAATGGGTTGAGGTACAGATCAGAACGAAACGGATGGATGAAATTGCTGAGAAAGGTTATGCAGCACATTGGAAATATAAAGAGACCAATGGCAGGGCTAAAAGTGATATGGGACTTGAACAATGGCTAGAGGATCTCAGAGAGGTTTTAGATCAAAACAATGGATCAGCAATTGAGTTTGTAGATAGCTTTAAGTCTAACCTTTACAGCGATGAAGTGTTCACTTTTACGCCCAAAGGAGACTTGGTTACTTTGCCTAAAGGAGCTACCGCATTGGATTTTGCCTTTCATATTCATACACAGGTAGGGGCCACTTGCATTGGAGCAAAGGCAAATCAAAAGTTGGTCCCTTTGAACTATAAACTGAGGAATGGAGATCAGATTGAAGTGCTCACTTCATCTAAGCAAAGATCCAATGAAGATTGGCTCAAAAGCGTAGTTACGTCAAGGGCGAAAGCAAAAATCAGGGAATCCTTAAAAGAGGAAGTTAAGGTAATGATCCAGGAAGGTAAAGGAATTGTCAGAAGGAAATTCAAGCAAATGAAGATTGTTTTTGATCAGGAAAACATTGCCAAATTAACTGATTTTTTTGATCTCAAAACACCTTCTGATTTGTTTCAGCATGTGGGAGCGGGTAAGATAGATCATGTTGAAATAAAAAAATTTAAGCTAGTTAAAAAGGATTTGGCGAAAAGATTTTTTAAAAGAATTTTATCACCTATTTCTGATAAAAAAGTTCAAAAATCATGGGAGAAGAAGAACATTGATCAGTTACTTATTGGAGAGGATCTCAATAAGATAGATTATACGCTGGCCAAATGTTGTAGTCCTATATCGGGAGATGATGTTTTTGCCTTCGTTACTATTAATGAAGGGATCAAGGTACATAGAAATAATTGCACTAACGCTCCTGAATTGATTGCGAGCCATGGCTATCGCATATTAAAAGCACGGTGGTCAACTATCCGAGAAGGTTCATTTTTGGTAGGACTGAAAATTATAGGTACGGATAGAATAGGAATCATTAGTGATTTGTCTAACATTATCTCTAGTGAGTTAAAAGTTAATATGAGATCTATGTCGCTAAACACAAATAATGGTATTTTTGAAGGAATGATTGAATTGTATGTAGATCATACCTTTCATTTAGATCGCTTAATGAATAAAGTAGAAAAAATATCTGGAGTAGTTAAATTAACAAGGTACAATTAAATCAAGGAAAACCTATCTTTGTAATTAATGACTCAGTTGACGGGATTAAAAGAGGAAGTAAAAAAAATATTTATGGCTTTTCTTGAGCAAAAAAAACTCAGGAAAACTCCGGAGAGATTTGCTATTCTTGACGAAATTTATGAGCGAAAAGATCATTTTGATGTTGATTCCTTGTACTTGAGTATGCAGGATAAGAATTACAGAGTGAGCAGGGCAACAGTTTATAATACTTTAGACTTACTTGTTGATTGCGATTTAGTTACTCGGCATCAATTTGGACAGAGTCAATCTCAATATGAAAAAGCTTTTGGTTTCCGTCAGCATGATCATTTAATTTGCACTGATTGTAACAAAGTAGTTGAGTTTTGCGATCCTAGAATTCAAAACATACAAACTACGGTAGGAGAATTACTTGAATTTGAAGTGATACATCATTCGTTATTATTGTATGCTAATTGTATTAAAAAAGACTGTAAGAAAAATACTACAAATGATTAGTGGTTTTGAGAAATGACAATATAATGAGTACGCGATATTTGTTAGGATAGGGAGCGTAAAAAAAAAAGAATGGCTAAAGTTGATGTATTATTGGGTCTCCAGTGGGGAGATGAAGGAAAAGGGAAGGTGGTTGACTTTTTAACGCCCAAGTATGATGTTGTCGCTCGCTTTCAGGGAGGCCCCAACGCTGGTCATACCCTCGAATTTGATGGTAAAAAACATGTGTTGCACCAAATCCCATCTGGAATATTCAGAGAGGGGACCATCAATATCATAGGCAATGGAGTTGTCTTAGACCCCATTACTTTTGAGAACGAACTACTCAGTTTAGAGCCATTCAATTTAGAACTGAAGCGATCTTTAATATTATCTACGAAAGCTCAGATGATCATCCCGTCACATCGTTTGTTGGACGCAGCATTCGAAAAATCTAAAGGGGTACTCAAAATTGGATCTACCTTGCGAGGCATTGGTCCTACCTATCAAGATAAGATGGCGCGTGTAGGTTTGAGATTGGGAGATGTTAATGCCAAGGACTTTGATCAAAAATATCAATTATTAAAAGGAAAGCATTGCGAAACCTTAGATCGGTTAGGCTTTGAGTATGATCTTTCGGAACAAGAGGAGGTTTTTTTCAAGTCGATAGAGGTTTTAAGGTCTTTTAGAATATTGAATACAGAATATGTCATCAACGATGTGATAGATCAAGGCAAGACGGTTTTGGCAGAAGGTGCGCAGGGGTCGTTACTAGATATTGATTTCGGTAGCTATCCTTACGTAACCAGTTCAAATACAATTTCGGCGGGAGCTTGTACCGGATTAGGTGTTTCGCCTAAATTGATAGGTGAAGTTTTTGGGATATTTAAAGCCTATTGCACACGTGTGGGCAGTGGACCTTTCCCTACAGAGTTGTTAGGGGAGAGCGGTGATGCCCTTCGTAAGCAGGGCAATGAGTTTGGAGCGACCACAGGTAGACCTCGAAGATGCGGGTGGTTAGATATTCCGGCTCTTAAGTATGCTACTATGTTGAATGGCGTTACTCAGCTTTTTATGATGAAAGTAGATATATTGAGTAACCTAGGAGACATAATGGTTTGTGATTCGTACGCTCATCAAGGTAAAAATATAGATGAGTTCATGACAGATTTTGATGATAATTGGTCAACCAATTTGAAAAAGTTTCCTTCATGGAGCAATCACGCCTTCAGTAAATATGATGAGTTCCCGGTAGAATTAAGAAACTACATAGCTTATATAGAGGGTCGTACGAATGTCCCAATAAACTTGGTAAGTATCGGACCGGATCGAGATCGAACGATTATTAAATAATAATTCTCATATTTTATCTGTTATTAGCTTTTTACTATCACATTGTTTTATATTTGCTGGCCCTAAAAGTATGGTAAAGGAGTTAGCGTAAGAGTTGCAAAGTGTGGGTCTAAAAATTTTTCAATTTTAAAATAACAATAAGTTTGCGTTAACTAATATTAATCACT
>Ga0209630_10000024_pt1 | contig 185953 bp, 179 predicted proteins | sample COG_01_FD_184745 | JGI IMG/M metagenome (GOLD analysis project Ga0209630, IMG submission 184745) | Pelagic Microbial community sample from North Sea - COGITO 998_met_01 (SPAdes) (version 2) | ecosystem: Environmental > Aquatic > Marine > Neritic zone/Coastal water | place: Helgoland, sampling...
AAGTAACAGAAAACAACCCTTCTCCGCCGGTCAAGTATCCAAGTTGTTCCTCAGAACCAGTGTAGGTTATGTTTGTTGCTGTAACACCGTTTCCGATGAGAACTTCACTAACGTATTGTTCGATTGTGTATGGTTGTTCTACAAGTAGTTGGGAGGACGCGTTTGATGTAATAAATATCAAACATAAAAACAATAATTGTACAACAGTTTTCATATGAGCAGTTTTCAATTACTCAAACATACAAAATTATAGGTAACCATAAGTTAAAGCACTTAGATTTGCCTATATGACATCATCGATAATTCAGGCAACAAATCTTACGAAGCATTATACAGTTGGTAACACTAAAGTTCGTGCTTTAGATGGTTTAGATATTTCAATTGAGAAAGGTTCCTACATCGCTTTGATGGGCCCTTCAGGGTCTGGTAAATCTACTCTAATGAATATATTAGGTTGCTTAGATTCACCAACTTCTGGCGAATATTTTTTAAACTCAAACGATGTTAGTATACTTGATGATGACTCACTTGCATCAATTCGCAACAAGGAAATAGGTTTTGTTTTCCAAACCTTTAATCTTTTGCCCCGATATACTGCTCTTGAGAATGTCGCACTACCTATGATTTATGCTGGTATTCCTAAGGAAAAAAGGCTTGCGAGAGCAAAAGAGGTTTTAGAGCAAGTGGGTTTAGGAGATAGGTATACTCACACACCTAATGAACTTAGTGGAGGCCAAAGGCAGCGAGTTGCTGTCGCCCGTGCCTTAGTTATGAGACCATCCATCATCTTCGCTGACGAGCCAACAGGGAACCTAGACTCAAAAACTTCAGATGGTATTATGCAACTACTTGATGAAATTCACAAAGCTGGCAATACAATTATTCTAGTTACACACGAAGAAGATATCGCCGCTCGAGCTGAAAAGATAATCCGCCTTCGAGACGGTAAACTTGAATAATACATATCTTTGTAAGACATGGAAAGACTAAGAATTTCAAAGGTGCTAGAAATGGCACCTTCATCAAATAAGATTACTATTTGTGGCTGGGTAAGGACTTTTAGAAACGATCGATTTTTAGCGGTTAATGACGGTTCTACGATTCACAATATTCAACTCGTTGTGCAAAGAGAAGATTTAAAGGAGTCTGTATTGAAGCAACTGAACACTGGGGCAGCTATTCGCGCTGTGGGAGTTTTAGTTGAAAGTCAGGGTGGAGGCCAGTCAGTTGAAATTCAAGTAGAGGAACTTGAAATTCTTGGTGGAGCTGATCCGGATGAATTCCCAATTCAAATGAAAAAGCATTCGCTAGAGTTTTTGAGGGAAAAAGCACACCTAAGATTTCGCACCAACACTTTTAGTGCGATTTTCCGCATCCGTCATCTTTTGCAATTTGCGGTCCATAAATTCTTCCACGATCAAGGTTTTTATCAACTTCACACGCCCATCATTACCGGTTCGGATGCTGAAGGGGCTGGGGAGATGTTTAAAGTGACCACCCTCGATCTCGAGAGCCTTCCTAAATTGGAAGATGGTGGTACTGACTTCTCTCAGGACTTCTTCGGTAAACCCTCGAACTTAACGGTGAGCGGCCAACTCGAAGCAGAGTTAGCAGCAATGGCGCTTGGACAAGTATATACTTTTGGTCCCACATTTAGAGCAGAAAATTCAAATACATCTCGCCACTTAGCTGAGTTTTGGATGATAGAGCCCGAGATAGCATTTGCAGACCTTAAAGATGATATGAAGCTTGCGGAGGATTGCCTCAAGTCTGTTTTAGGATATGTATTGGAGCATGGAAAAGACGATTTGGATTTCTTAGAAAACAGAGAAGTTCAATCTGAAAAGCAACTCCCTCAAAAGGACAGACATGAGCTCCCATTAACAGAACGACTCAAGAATGTAGTTGAGTCGGCATTTGCTCACATGACGTACACTGAAGTGATCAATGCTCTTAGGAATTCTAAGCCGTTCAAGAAGAAGAAATTTAAATACCCATGCGAGTGGGGTGATGATCTTCATTCAGAGCACGAGCGTTGGTTAGTAGAGAAGCACATCGGAGGGCCGGTGATTGTAACTGATTATCCCGCTGAAATTAAAGCGTTTTATATGCGCCAAAACGACGATGGTAAAACCGTTGCTGCTATGGACGTTCTCCTCCCTGGGATTGGAGAGATTATTGGGGGATCTCAACGTGAGGAGAGATTGGACATTCTGAAGAAAAAATGCGCAGACTTCAATATTCCAGAGGATCATGTTTGGTGGTATTTAGAGACGAGAAAGTTTGGGTCGGCTAAACATTGTGGGTTTGGCATGGGCTTTGAAAGGCTTGTTATGTTCGCGACTGGGATGTCCAACATCCGAGACGTCATACCATTCCCAAGAACGCCACTTTCGGCAGAATTTTAACCTTTTTAAAGCACATGTTCAAGCAATCACTACAACAAAAGCAACTTCAAAGGCTATCGCCTCAGCAAATTCAGCTGATGAAGCTTTTGCAAGTGCCTACGGTGGAGCTTGAAGCAAGGATTAAGCAAGAGCTTGAGGCGAATCCAGCTTTGGAAGAAGGAGCAGAAGAGGAGGAAAGAGATGAGTTAGAGCAGGATGATCAAGATCAAAACGATTCTTTGGACGAGTTTGATTTTGACGAATATTTAGATGACGAAACGCCTGATTATAAGACGTCCGTCCGCAATCACGGTCAAGATGTGGAGGATAAAGATATTCCCCTTGGAGCTGGATCGACTTTTAGGGAGCTTTTGCTTGGTCAATTAAGTTTACATCAGCTGAATGAAAATCAGAAAATGCTAGGGGAGCATTTAATCGGTCAATTAGATGATGCAGGATATTTGCGGCGAGATTTGGAGAGCATCGTAAATGACTTGGCTTTTACCCAAAACATTACGGTTCAAAGGGAAGAGTTAGAGGATGTCCTTTTAACAATCCAAACACTAGATCCTGCAGGCGTTGGAGCTAAAAGTTTAAGAGAGTGCTTACTCCTTCAAATAAGGCGTAAGCTAGAAATACTTAAGGATAAAGCTAATTTCTCCCGTCTTCAGAATTTAGTTTATGCTGAGGAGATATTAGAAGATCATTTCGAATCTTTTTCAAAAAAACATTACCCATCGATTACTTCTAAACTCAACATTTCAGATGACGACCTTAAAGAGGCTCTGTCTGAAATTAAAAAACTGAACCCCAAGCCTGGTGATTCAGGAGGAGAATCTGCGAGAACAGTAGCTCATGTTGTTTCAGATTTTATTCTTACTGTTAATAACGATGAGTTACAAGTTGTATTAAATCAAAGAAATGCCCCAGATTTAAGAATTAGCCCTTCATATAAAGATATGATGCATACTTACGCAAGTGGTGCAAAAACTTCTAAATCTCAAAAAGAAGCTCTAACCTTTGTGAAACAAAAAATTGATGCTGCTAAGTGGTTTGTAGATGCAATTAAGCAGCGTCAACTCACACTAATGAAAACGATTAACACTATCGTAAATCACCAAGAGGAGTATTTTTTAAGCGGAGATGAAACAGATCTTAAACCTATGATTTTGAAGGATATTGCTGAAAAGATAGAGATGGATATTAGCACAGTTTCAAGGGTCGCTAATAGTAAATATGTCCAAACTCCGTATGGCACATTTCTCCTAAAGACTTTTTTTTCTGAGAGTTTAACAACTGACAGTGGAGAAGACGTTAGCTCTCGTGAAGTGAAGAGCATTCTTAAGGACGCCATAGAAGAAGAGGACAAGTCAAAACCCTTGACGGATGAAAAGTTGGGAATTATATTAAATTCAAAAGGTTATCATATTGCTCGAAGGACAGTTGCGAAATATCGAGAGCAAATGGGGTTGTCGGTAGCTAGGTTAAGAAAAGAATTATAGGAAAATGCAGGTTTTTGCTAAATTTATTTCCGCTATTTTTCATCCTTTTTTAATGCCTCTGTTTACAATATTTTTATTGAAGCATTTTGATGTTTATTTATCAAACCGCACAGATGTCTTTATATACCTAGCATTAATAATAGTGATTACCACTCTCGCGACAGGTTTTTCGATTTTGCTTATGCGTAGAAGGGGGATGATTTCTGATTTAGATATCAGAAACAGGTCTGAAAGATTCACTCCATTTTTAGTTGTTCTTGGGTATTATGTGATGGCATATGTCCTCACCTTAGAACTCACGGGTATTGCGATTCCAGTTTTATATAGATCTCTTATGTTGGGGTTGATTGTTTCGATACTTACGGGTTTAATTATTACAAAACGTTTCAAACTGAGTATGCATTTGTTAGCTATTGGGGGCGTACTGGCGGCTGTAATTTATGTTGGGGCAATAAATGCAACATCAGATTTAAGCTGGATCGCTCCGATAGTCATAGTATCTGGACTACTTGCTTGGAGTCGCTTAGAATTACAAGCCCACACACTAAAAGAAGTTTACGTGGGTTTTTCCGTTGGATTTGTATGTATGTTTAGTGTACTAATACTACAGATAGGATAACTTTACACTTAATTTTGAATGACGAGTTTAACTATTTTAGTCACAGGCGGAGCGGGGTACATAGGAACACACACAGCTGTAGCATTAGCTGAAGCTGGTTTTAGGGTTGTTCTGTTAGATAATTTTAGCAATTCAGAATTTTCTATGGTGCAAGCCTTAAGGTCAATGGTTGATCAAGAAGTGCCTTTTTACGAAGCAGACTGTAGGAATAAGAGTGACCTTCTAAGAGTCTTTAATACAGAAAAGGAAAAGGGACATCCGATTTCAGGAGTCATTCACTTTGCGGCATTAAAAGCTGTTGGAGAAAGTGTTGAAAAGCCAGAGTTGTATAAGTCGAATAACATTGGGGGAACGGAATGCTTGTTAGAGATAATGAAGGAATTCGGTGTTCATAGTTTAGTGTTTTCATCTAGCTGTACTGTTTATGGAGAGCCAGAAAACATTCCTGTGGATGAACGATCTCCTTTCTTACCTTCTGAATCGACTTATGGATATACGAAACAAGCTTGCGAAAAATTAATTGAGAATCACGCTGAAGAAAATGGTGAGTTTAGCTCAGCTTTGTTGAGATACTTCAACCCTATTGGAGCTCACCCATCAGCAATTATTGGTGAATCTCCAAGAGGAATTCCGAATAATCTGATTCCCTTTTTATGTCAAGCTGTCGCGAAGTTGAGAGGTCCTCTAACAGTGTTTGGTACAGATTACCCAACGAAAGACGGGTCTTGTATTAGAGATTATTTGCATGTTATGGACCTTGCCGAAGCACATGTTAAGGCAATTGGCTATTTATTCGAGATCGTCAAGGGCAAAGGCTGTAGGGCTTTTAATTTAGGAACGGGCACTGGCGTTTCAGTTCTTGAGGTAATTGATGCTTTTGAGAGGGTAACCGGAGAGAAAGTCCCTTATACGCTTGGAGATAGGAGGGAAGGGGACGTTGTCGCTATTTGGGCTAATGCAGAAAGAGCTAAGGAGGAGTTGAAGTGGGAAACCAAGCGTTCCCTTGAGCAAGGTCTGAATGATTCTTGGAACTGGCAACAAAAACTTAGTGAGAATTAAGGCTTATGAGAAAGGACCCCTGATAATCCCTTTGTCAGATTTTCTAATAAATCCAAGAACAAAATCCTTAACATCACAGGTAGGAAATTCTGCTTCTGCGACATTTAAGGCCACACTCATACTTGCGTTTTGCACATATAAGGTTCTATAAATATCATCAATTCTTTGAATTTTATCCTGAGTGAACCCCCTTCTCCTTAGGCCTATGGAGTTCACACCTATAAAGGATAGTGGCTCTCTTGCAGCTTTAATGTATGGAGGTATATTCTTTCGAATTAAGGACCCTCCAGCTACAAACGCATGTTCTCCAACATGCACGAATTGTTGAACCCCAACCATTCCTTCAATAATAACCCAGTCGTCAATTGTAACGTGTCCAGCTACATTTACAGCGTTAGCTAGGACAACATGGTTTCCAACGAGTACATCGTGAGCGAGATGTACATATGCCATGATGAGGCAATCATCACCTATAATTGTTTTATAACGATCTACAGTTGCTTTGTGTATCGTCACACATTCACGTATAATCGTTCGATCTCCAATTTCTACAGTTGTTTCTTCGTTGTCGAATTTTAAATCCTGAGGGTCAGCTCCAATAACAGCTCCTGGATATATTTTGCAATCTTTACCTATAGTGGTACTTGATAAAATTGTTGAATTTGGTCCAACCCAAGTTCCACTACCGATTTTCACTCCCTCTCCCACATAGGCAAAAGGCTCAATCACAACTCCATCTTCTATACAAGCGTTTGGGTGAACAAAGGCCTGAGGGCTTATTATTGATGACATGGTTCAGAAACTAATCGTTGGTTGGGTTTCTATCTTTAATTACCTGAGCTAATAAATTAGCCTGAGATACAAGCTTACCTCGAACATATCCTTTTCCTTCCATATGAACTAAACCACGTCTGATTGGTGAAATTAATTTTAAATGAAAGACGATAGTGTCACCTGGTAAAACCTTTTGTTTAAACCTTACATCATCTAATTTCATAAAGTAAGTGGACCAGTACTCTGGTTCATCTACACTTGAGAGTGCGAATACACCGCCTACTTGAGCCATGGCTTCTATTTGAAGTACGCCTGGCATAACTGGGTTTTCTGGGAAATGACCTTGAAAAAAAGGTTCGTTCATAGTCACGTTCTTCAAACCGATAATGCTATCCTCAGTCATCTCAAGTATGCTGTCAACTAAAAGAAATGGATAGCGATGGGGGAGGAGTTTAGAAATTTGATTGATATCTAAAATTACCTCTCTATCGGTTCGCAAGTCAGGGGTGTCTTCAAATTCCTTGATCTTTAAATCAAGAATCTTTGCAAATTCAACATTTGCCGCATGTCCTGGTCTAGCGGTAAGGACATGTCCATGTATATACCTTCCTGTCAAAGCAAGGTCTCCTATAATATCAAGAAGTTTGTGCCGCGCAGGTTCATTTGCGAATCTCAATTTACTTGTGCTCACTACCCCAGTCTCTCCCTCTACAACTCCTAACTCGTCTCTTCCTAAGGATTTTGCAATATCTTTAAGTTCTGCTTTTGAATATGGTTTTTCAGCTAAAACTACTGCGTTATCAACGTCACCACCTTTTATTAATCCTTTTTCAGCAAGGGATTTAACCTCCTTCATGAATACAAAGGTTCTACACGATGCTATTTCTTTTGAAAATTTACTTAAGCTTTCAAGTCTTGCATGTTGAGTACTTAAAATAGGGCTGTTGTAGTCAACCATTACAGTCAACCTAAGCTCATCTTCCACAATTGGGACGATAAGCATTTCGATACCTCGTTCTTTATCTATAAAGCTTATGTTTTTCCTGACTTTAAAAAACAACCTATCTTCTTCAAGTGCTTGAGTTCCGGCCTTTTCAATACCCTGAGTAAACATTTCGGAACTGCCATCAAGAATGGGAACTTCTACACCATCTAGTTGAATCAAAGCATTGTCAACACCTGAAGCATACAGTGCTGCAAGAATGTGCTCTGTTGTGTGGACTTCGACACCGTCTTGCCCAAGTGAAGTGCTTCTTAAAGTTGAGCAAACATTATTAGTGCAAGCGTCAATGATGGGCTGGCCCTCAAGATCTGTTCTTTGAAATTTATAACCATGATTCCCTTCAGCAGGCACGATGGTCATGGTACAAATCTCACCAGTATGCAAACCCACTCCACTAAAGGAAATCGTACTCTTAAGAGTGTGTTGCTTATTTGATTGAATCATCGATAATTATTTCATGGTTCCTTTGTGATCTCACAAGTTTGCGTAGTGCAATATGAAATTTATGGAATGCTTTAATGGGCATTACGGGGTTACCTTGATAGGTTCCGTTTGGAGTTAAAATACTGGCTGAAACTCCTGACTTTGCTGCAATCCTTGATCCGTTTGCAATTTTAAGGTGGCCACCTATCCCAACTTGGCCTCCTATCATGCATTGTGAACCTATGGTTGTAGATCCAGCAATGCCTGTTTGGGCTGCAATAACCGTTTTCTCACCTATAACAACATTGTGAGCAACTTGAATAAGGTTATCTAATTTACAGCCTTTGCGAATAATTGTAGATCCTAAAGTGGCTCTATCAAAGGTACACAATGCCCCTAAATCACACTCTTCTTCAATAATCACATTTCCAGTTTGAGGGACTTTTGCATAAGACCCATCGTCTTTCGGCGCAAACCCAAACCCATCTGATCCGATTACTGTCCCCCCTTGAATTGTACATCGATTACCAACATGGCACCTGTCTAAGATACGCACACCTGAAAAAAACATACAATCAGTCCCAATGGTTACATTCCGTCCGATATAAACATGAGCCCTAAGTTCCGTCCTATCTCCAATTGTAGCTCCTTTGTCTATAACCACTCCAGGTCCTATTGCACATGCCTCCCCGATAATTGCGTCAGGATGGATAATTGCTGATGAATGAACTCCTTCATCGCGTTTCAGGATATTATCGTATGCATCTAACAACTTTGCGAAAGCAGAATAAGGGTCATTGACCTTTACCAAAGTCATTTCTGGGGGAAGATCTTTCTTAGGTTTAAAATCTTTAGATACCACAACAACGGAAGCGCAACTTGAATAAACAAACTTCTCATATTCCTTGTTGGCTAAGAAAGTTACAGCACCAGTTCCCGCTGATTCTATCTTCCCTAGCTTACGAACTCTCGTCTTGGGATTCCCAGAAACGGATCCATCTAATAGTATTGCTAATTCCGCAGCAGTTTGTTCCATTTGACTACAAATATATTTATAAGGGGATGATTCAAGCGTATCGTCCTCGAAACTTCTCCCATAAGATTGTGAATTCTTCACGTTCCCATACAAAGTCCCATATGACTTCCCCAGGCGCGAGCATCAACACGTCTATAACGTTGCCTTTTACGTTTTTCTTATCATGCGACATTTTAGACCAAACAGCATCAGCTCCATCGACCTCTATCCCTTTTGAAATCGATGAAACTATCCAGTTTTGTAGCTCATCAGCCGTGGTTTTATCAAACCCCATTTTCATCACAGAAGCCTCTAAAGCAAAGACGATCCCCCAAGCTACAGCTACTCCGTGTTTCATTTCCCACCCCTTATCACGAGCTAAACTTTCAATCGCATGACCAACAGTATGGCCTAGATTTAATGAGGCACGTTCACCGATCTCTTTCTCATCACGATGAACGATAGCTTCTTTAATTCTTGCAGAACTAATCAGCAAAGGTGATAGGTCCTTTAAATTAGGACTGAGTTTCATTAAATCTTTTAAATGTGTTCCTCCTTTTAACAATGCGTGCTTCACCATCTCGCCCCATCCGCTAAGGATTTCTTCCTCATTTAAACTCTGTAACCACTTGTGATTAATCCCCACCATTTTAGGATTGTAGAAAGTTCCTATTTGGTTTTTTAAAAGCCCAAAGTTTACTTGCATCTCAGTATTTATACCTGTTTTACCACCTATAGCGGCGTCCACCATTGCTAAAACGGTTGTGGGAAGATGAATTAAACTCACTCCTCTTTTATATGTGCTAGCTGCAAATCCACCCATATCTGTAATCGTCCCACCGCCTAAGCAAACCACCAAGCTTTTCCTATCTGCCCCCATCTTTTCGAGATGTAAATACACTTCAGAAACCTGTGACAGGGTTTTAATTCCTTCACCGCCTTTAAATGAAATCATATAAGTGGGGGATTCTTTTTTGCAAATATCGACCACTTCTTTGGTGTAATGCTCGGGGAGATTACTATCAGCAATTACAAGTACACTTGAAGCTTGAGAAGAAGACATGCTAAGTCCCTTTTCCCAATATTTAGTTAGATTACTTTCCATTGTTATAGAATGCATTGCAAATATCACACTAATTTATGTCAAGTAAAGTTAATGTTTTATGCTAAAAATAAAGATTATGTTATAGCTTAGATGTCCGTTAGTTATCTCAAAATGATAGCTCCATAATCAATGAAATTAATACATTTAACATGAAGAAATATATACTTTTAATTGCCGTTTTATTGACCGCAATTCAATTTTTCGCTCAAGACCCGACAGGAGACGGTCTATGTACCGGTCTTACTTACGAGGTTGTTTCTTCTGACCCATTAGGAACTGGCGCAGCTACTTATCGCTTGTACGCAAATTTTACAGCCGATGCTTCTGAAGTAACAGCTATGTATGGAACGGATACGGCTCCATGGGAGATGATAGCCACGCATTCGGATGGATTCTACAACGATGCTGTAGGTGCAGACTTCGGTGGTTCAGTAAACCCACTTTTCTTTACAGCCTTCCCTGCTATGGAATTCGACAGTTGGTTTACGATTGGAGCTCAACCAGGAGACGATGATGGCTTGAATAGCGCCTTCGATGCAGCTTTAACATCATTAGATGACTTTAATTCAGGTGGTGATTTTATTGTTAATACATTCGTTGGAGGTTCTATCTTCGTCGTACCTGGGGCGAATTCTCAAGGAGTTCCTGTAGATGGTAGAGTTCTACTTGGTCAATTTACTACATCGGGTCAAGTTAACGCTCTTGTAAACGTTCAGATTCGTGACCAAGATGCAGTTTCTCATTATGCAGAGGGTTTAACCATGACATTCCCTCAAGTTGAAGTTGGATGTATGGATGCTACAGCTTGTAATTACAATCCTGCAGCAGAACTTGATAATGGTTCTTGTATATATGTAGTTGACGACTGTGGCGTTTGCGGCGGAGATAACACTTCTTGCTCAGGATGTACGGATTCGGGCTCTTGTAATTTCGATTCTTCTGCTACGATAGATGATGGTTCGTGTTTGATGAATGACGTTTGTGGAATTTGTGGGGGAGATGGTACTTCTTGTGAAGGCTGTACAGATGCTGCAGCATGTAATTACGATGCCTCTGCTATAACAAATGATGGTTCGTGTGTTTACAATGACGACTGTGGAGTATGTGATGGAGATAATTCTAGTTGTGGAGGTTGTACAGATGCTTCAGCCTGTAACTACGATTCCTCAGCAGTTATTGACGATGGATCATGTGGCCTTTCTGATGTTTGTGGAATTTGTGGAGGAGATGGTTCTTCTTGCAGTGGATGTATGAACCCTGACGCAGACAATTATGATGCCTCAGCGATATATGATGATGGTTCATGTGCTTGGGGAGACGGTCTTTGTACTGGTCTTTCTTACGAGGTTGTTTCATCTGATCCTTTAGGAACTGGAGCTACTACTTACCGTCTCTTCGCTAATTTAACGGCTGCTGCTGCTGAAGTAACAGCCATGTATGGAACAGATACAGCTCCATGGGAGATGATAGCTACAGATGCTAATGGCTTCTACAACGATGCAGTTGGATCTGACTTCGGTGGAGGAGTAAATCCACTCTTCTTTCCTTCTTTTCCTAATCTAGAGTTTGATAGTTGGTTTACGATTGGAGCTGAGCCAGGAGACGATGATGGCTTGAATAGTGCCTTCGATGCAGCTTTAACATCATTAGATGACTTTAACTCTGGAGATGACTTCATAGTCAATACTTTCATCGGAGGTTCTATCTTCGTTGTACCTGGTGCGAACGCTCAAGGAGTTCCAGTAGATGGTAGAATTCTTTTGGGTCAGTTTACAACTGTTGGTCAAATTCAGGCGCTAGTTAACATTCAAATTCGTGACCAAGTTCAAGAATCTCATTACGCTGAGGGAATGACCTTAGTCTTCCCTGAAGGAATTGCTGGTTGTCAGGATGAGACAGCTTGCAACTATAATCCAGATGCAATTTATGAGGATGGTTCGTGTGCTGAGGGGGATGAGTGTGGAGTTTGTGGCGGAGATGGAATTGCTGATGGTGCTTGTGATTGTGCTGGAAACGTTTTAGATGAGTGTGGAGTCTGTGGAGGTGGCGGAATTGCTGACGGAGATTGTGATTGTGATGGTAACATGCTTGATGTATGTGGCGTTTGTGGCGGAGATAACAGTTCTTGCTCTGGATGTATGAGCCCAGCTGCTGACAACTACGATTCTTCGGCTTTAGTTGATGATGGATCATGCATCATTTCAGGTTGTACAAATCCTGCAGCCGACAATTATAACGCTTCAGCTACAGATGACGATGGTTCATGTACAGCTACAGGTTGTACTTACATGGGAGCAGATAATTATCTAGAAGTAAATACTTCAGACGATGGTTCTTGTGTTTTCTCAGGATGTACAGACCCAATGGCAGAGAACTTTGTAGCGTTTGCAAATAACGAAGATGGTTCTTGTGTATTGGAACCTTGTACAGGAAGCGATTGTCCATTTGATTTTAATGAGGATGGTGAAATCGGATCCGCTGATTTACTTGGCTTCCTTATAGCATATGGAGAAACTTGCGAAGACCTTCAATAGTCTCTAAATTAAATATTGTTTTTGAAAGCGTCAACATGAGTGTTGGCGCTTTTTTTTGTAGTGCTACCGGGATTACTCACACTGCTTTGCATTGCTCGTGATCGGTGGGGCGGATTTACAAAAGGCAAAAGCTCCGGGCTCTTCGCGCGCATGGGCTTTGTTTTATGCCTTCCTCCATACACAAACGAGATTGTGACAGAGTTGGCATACAAAAAGCCCGACACATAGTGTCGGGCTTTTGCTTTTTGTGGTGCTACCGGGATTCGAACCTGGGACACATGGATTTTCAGTCCATTGCTCTACCAACTGAGCTATAGCACCAATTTAGAGACGGCAAATATAGTGTAGGTGTTTTAAAAACTTCTATTAAGCTGAATGATAATAGTTAGAATGTTACTTTTGTACTATGGTTACAACAAGGCACCCCCGCGAGACATTCTCATCAACAACTAAAATTGTTCTTCCTAATGATACAAACACTTTGGGAAACCTGATGGGTGGAAATTTATTACACTGGATGGATATTGCTGCAGCTATTGCTGCGAACAGACATTGTAGACAGGTAGTTGTTACTGCTGCTGTGAACAATGTATCTTTTCAAAAACCCATTAAGTTAGGTGATATTGTAATTATAGAATCTCAAGTAACAAGATCTTTTAGATCTTCAATGGAGGTTTATCTTGAGGTATTTGTCGAGAATTCTGTAACAGGAAAGAAGATTAGGTGTAATGAGGCGATGTACACTTTTGTTGCTGTTGACCGACAAGAAGCTCCGATTGAAGTACCTGAAACAATTCCTGAGACCGAAGAAGAAATGGCTAGGTTTAAAGGGGCTTTGCGACGTCGTCAGTTAAGGCTTGTTCTTGCAGGTAAATTGAAGCCTTCAGAAGCTACTGAGCTAAAGGCGTTATTCGAGTAGCTCTACAATATTCTTTGAGTAGATTCAATAATCCGGTCAGCTGAAACATGGTTGATACAAAGGTCTTTTCCTCTTTTTGAAAATCGGCATTTCGCACCGTGTCGCGAGCATGGTCGTTCTCCCCGCCCCATAGGTAGGAGGATAGCTGAATTAGGGTTTGGTTTCCATGGAGCAAGCCCTAGAGAAGGTCTTGTGCAACCCCAAACTGATATTAGTGGAATTCCTAATGCACAAGCCAAGTGCATTACACCTGTGTCTCCTCCTATAGCAAGTTTTGAGTGCTTTAGAATGTGTGCAGTTTCTTTTAATGTTGTGGTTCCACAGAAGGAGGTGATCAGTGGTGAAGTGGATTCTATCCTTGAGGCTATTTCAGAAGTGTCTGGACCACCCAAGAGTGCGATGACAATTCCTATATCAGTGAGTTTTGCGCATACTTCTAAGAGTATGAATTCAGGGATCGCCTTCCCTTTGTATGTTGCGCCAGGAGTGATGGCTATGTAAGATTCAGGGACAGGCACATTGCTTGTGTTTATTGTACCCCAAACAGAATTCTCAGGTTCACGAATATTAAAAGTATCTAACAGTTTTAAAGATCTATCTACAAAGTGAAGTACGGGCTTTTTTCTGAGGCCAAGAGTAAGCGCAAATCGAGGTGCAGACTGTTTATCGACCTTAAAAGTTAATATTCCTAAGGCTTTAGACAAGGACCTTGATCTGACGTTGCAGTGTAAGTCAATGAAGTAATGGAAGTTTAATTTTTTAAGATTAGACGATATTTCAATGGTTGCTCTTTCTACTAAATGAATTTCATCTAAACCATGGAGTAATTCTGCGGCCCCTTTAAATTTGGAGTTGCAGACAAAGTCTATTCGAGCTTCGCTACCGTAATGCGCTCTAATAGCATGTATTACAGGAGATGTTAGTATAATATCTCCAATGGAGCTCAATCTTGCTATAAGAAATCTAGGTGCTTGCACAGTTCAAAGGTAGTCGCAGGTATCTTTGTATTTATGACGAGCACTGAAATAAAACTCATAGATACACATACTCACCTTTATCTCGATCAATTTGATGATGATAGGGAAGAGGTTATGATACGATGTTTTGAGTCAGGAATAGAGACAATTTTATTACCTAATATTAATTTAGAGAGTGTGCCAAGGGTTTTAGATATGATGAAAAAGTGGCCAAAGGCGTGCTACGGAATGATGGGGCTTCATCCATGTTATGTAAATGAAGATTGGGGGAAAGAATTAGAATCAATCATGGCAACATTAGATTCTCCACCTGATGATATGGATTTTGTTGCTGTTGGTGAAATAGGTTTAGACTTGTATTGGGAGAAGAAATTTAAGGCTGAGCAAAGTGAAGCGTTTTTAACTCAGGCAAGAATGGCTAAAGAGCGCGGGTTGCCGATTGTGATACACGTTCGCGATGCCTGGGAAGAACTATTCACTTTGATGGATAAGGTGAACGACGAGAGTCTCAGGGGGGTTTTTCATTGTTTTACTGGTGGTCTCAAAGAAGCTGAAAGAGCTTTAGATTACGGCGGGTTTCTACTTGGAATAGGAGGCGTTAGTACATATAAAAATGGTGGGTTAGATAAAGTATTGCCCAGTATTCCGCTTGAGTCATTGGTATTAGAAACAGACAGCCCATACCTATCACCTGTTCCACATAGAGGTAAGAGGAATGAATCGTCTTACCTTGTTCACATCGCAAAAAAATTGGCGGAAATAAAGGGTGTGAGTTTCGAAGAAGTTGCGAGCGTGACAAAGGAAGGAGCCGTGAAGATGTTTGGTCTTAAAAAATGAAATGATAGAAATGAGTGCAGAAAGGAAAATACTACTTATTTATACTGGTGGTACAATAGGTAGTGTTCATGATCCCATGACGGGGTCTCTTGTTCCGATTGATTTCAGCCAAATTACGCGCCATGTTCCTGAGCTGAACCGCGCTGGAATTTCTATTGATTCGGTAAGTTTTCAGCCTCCTATCGACAGCTCTAATGTAACCCCGATGCATTGGAGGAAAATTGCTGGTGTGGTGATGAAGAAACATGAACTGTACGATGGTTTTGTTGTTCTTCACGGTACTGATACGATGTCGTATACGGCATCTGCGTTAAGTTTTATGCTTGAGGGCCTGAGAAAGCCAGTAATAATAACGGGAAGCCAATTGCCAATAGGTATGCCCAGGACTGATGGGCGTGAGAATTTACTGAGTGCTGTTATGCTAGCCGCCCATCCCAATCCTGAGAATCCTGATTCTAATAGATCGCAGTGGGGAGAGTCTACCATTCAAGAGGTTGCAGTTTATTTCGGAAATCAACTCTTTCGAGGCAACAGAACTCACAAAGAAAGTGCTGAGAGTTTAAATGCAATTATCAGCCCTAATTTTCCAGCTTTAGTTGATGCTGGTGTAGGATTTAAGTTTCGAAAACACAATCTTTATAGGGCACCTAAAGGCGCACTGACTTTACACGATCATTTTGAATCTAAAGTGGCTTGGTTTCCTATTTTTCCCGGCATGTCTTTTGATGTTTTTGAGCGAATTCTTGATTGGGATGAATTGAGAGGCGTGGTTTTAGGAACTTTCGGTAGTGGAAATATTCCAGACAACAAGCAGTTTAAAAACCTTCTGGATTTAGCCCAAAAAAGGGGAGTTTCAATTGTAAATGTTACTCAGTGTGGCCATGGTGGAGTTGTTCATGAACGGTATGCAACTAGTTTATTGCTATCTGATTGTGGAGTAATCTCAGGTGGTGATATGACTACTGAGGCAGCAATCATTAAGCTGATGATGCTCTTAGGCGAGTCGGATGATTTAAGCCTCATAAGAGATCACATACTGAAGGACTTGAGAGGTGAGAGAACTATCTTGGAATAAAACTATGTTAATGATTGTTCTATCACTCGATTGTTTAGTAATTTGCGCCGCCTCATGATAGCATTTTGTTATTTGAGAACAATCCTAACGAGGATTGGAGGGATGGCCGAGTGGTTTATGGCGCACGCTTGGAAAGCGTGTTTACGGAAACGTATCCAGGGTTCGAATCCCTGTCTCTCCGCAAGGTTGTTCTAATTTATTATGAAATACATTCAACAAGAATATTGACTATGAAGAATTTGTTTTCACTTCTCGCAATTGCGGGAATTATGTTTGCAGCTAACCCCGCTGCAGTTTTTGCTCAACTCGAAGAAGTTGCAACTGAAGAAGTTATGTCTATTGAGGCTGATAGCGTTTCAGCAGATACAGTTGTTGCTGATTCAGCATCTAAAACTGTTGTAGAAGAACCTACTGTAGAAGTTGCTGAAACAGCTGCTGATGTAGAAGAAATCCGTGAGGTATTAAGTTTTCACCAGACGGTTAAGCGTTACTTCATCGAAGGTGGTGCGGCTTTTATGGCGTCAGTACTCATTTGTTTAATCCTCGGACTTGCTTTGAGCATTGAGCGGATCATATACTTAAATATGGCGACAACAAACACGAAAAAATTAGTAAATGAGATTGACGAAAGTCTTGAGAAAGGAGGTGTTGATGCAGCAAAAGAAGTTTGCCGTATCACTCCAGGTCCAGTAGCGACAATTTTTCATCAAGGTCTCGATAGATCTGAAGGAAGCTATGAAGAGGTTGCCAAAGCGATTGAGGATTACGGTTCCGTAGAAATGTCTAAGCTTGAGAGAGGTTTAAGTTGGATTTCACTTTTTATTGCTCTAGCTCCTATGTTGGGATTCATGGGTACTGTAATCGGAATGATTTCTGCATTTGACGATATCGCTGAAGCAAATACAATTAACGCTTCTATTGTTGCTGGTGGTATTAAGATCGCCTTGATTACAACAGTATCTGGACTTATTGTAGCTATTATACTTCAGGTATTCTACAACTACATTCTGTCTAAGATTGATGGAATCGTTCTTGATATGGAGGAGGCTAGTATGGATTTAGTGGATCTTCTTTATAAGCGTAAGCTTCAAGGTAAATAAGAATAATCATGGAAGAAAATAAAATCAATTCCGCTCTTACAGGACTTCGTTTAGTGATTATTGCACTTGGCGTACTTCTTGTTGCGATAATAATTGGTAAGAGCAATGGTGATGAGTCTTTCGTAGAGGGAGAAGCAAGCTACGGTGTTTACCTAGATTGGATGTTCTACATTATTTATACTGTTGGTATTGCTTGTTCAGTTGCTGCTGTTGGATTCGGAATTTATGCTTTCGTAATGAAACTTGTAAACGATTTCAAATCGCAATTGGGCACACTTGCTGGAGGTTCAGTTTTTGCAATGATAGGTCTAGCAAGCTATTTCATTTTAGCTGATGGAACGGTGTTAAATGCTTATGAAGCAAGTGGTATTACGGTGACAGAATCAGAGAGCATTTTTGCTGGTGGTAGTATGATTTACGTTTACCTTTTATTCGTTGTAGCTGCGGCTTCTATTATTTGGGCTGAGGTAAGCAGCACCTTTAAGTAAAGTATATATGGCACGTCGAGAATTACAAGAAATTAATGCCGGCTCTATGGCCGATATAGCGTTCTTGCTTCTTATATTTTGGTTAGTAACAACTACGATTGAATCTGATATGGGGATTAAGCGTCAGTTGCCACCTCCTGTGCCTGACGATATTGATATTCCTCAAGCAAAAGAGCAGGATGTATTTAATGTAAAGGTTAACTTTCTTGACTTGCTTTTAGTAGAAGGCCTCCCTTTAGATATGGATCAGCTTAAGAATAAAGCCAAAGATTTTCTTATTGCTACTGGAGATGGTGTTATGACCCATCAAATCGACAATCAAGAAATAGGGAAAAACAGAGATGTAATTTCTATTACCGGTGCAAATGGTAAAACAAATGCAGCATTCCCGGAACGTGAATGGGTAAGGAAAGCAGATGTTAAATTGAAAATTGCTGAATATGAGCAAATTGTTAAGATAGCCGAAGCTAAGAATAAAGATGCATTTAGAAAGGTGCTTTCAAAATGGCAAGAAAAGTTAACGACAATTACTCTTTTAGGAGGAGATTATAAAGAACTTCCCCCTTCTGCTTTGATATCTATGCAGAATGACAACAACACAACTTATAACACCTATTTACAGGTTCAAAATGAGTTACAGTCTGCTGTAAATGAGCTAAGAGATGAACTGGCTTTAGCTAAGTTTGGACAAAGTTATTCAAAGCTCGAAGAGGTCTATGGAAAAAACAAACAAGATAAAAAGACTCTAGATAAGATTACTGCAGTAAGGGCTCTATATCCACAACGTATCTCTGAGGCTGAACCTCGTGATGCTGGATCAATATATTACTAAGTATGAGTAAGTTTAAAAAAGGAAGTAACCGCCCTACGGGATCTATTTCGACAGCATCTTTGCCGGATATCGTTTTCATGCTTTTATTTTTCTTCATGGTTGCAACAGTTTTGCGAACTGAAGATGAAAAGGTACAAGTCACAAAGCCTGAAGCCTCAGAGCTTTATAAAGTTGAAAAAAAGCATCTTATTCGTTACATAAACATAGGTATGCCTATGGATAAGAGATATGGAACGGAACCTGTTATTCAACTTAACGATGCGTTTTCACAAGCTTCAGATGTACGTGATTGGATAGATAAAGAGCGGGAAACGCTTGCGGAGTCTGAGCAAAGTAAAATGTGGGTTTCTCTTAAGGTAGATCAAGAAACTAAAATGGGGATTGTTACTTCTGTCAAGCAGGAGTTAAGGCAGGCTTCAGCTCTGAAGTTACTTTATTCTGCGACAAGTAGAGCTCGTACTGGAGTTGAAGAATAAGTGTAATCAGCTTTCAGCAGAGAAATCCTTTAATATTTTATTTGCTAAATAAGAGCTCAATTTTATATAACTTTCAGTTGTCCATCCTGCAACGTGTGGGCTCAGATATGCATTCGGGGACTCAAGAAGACGTGTGAGGGTTGATCTAGAATCAGCGTCTTCTAATTTATCGAGACGCTCAAGAGAGCTACCTTCAAATTCTAATACGTCTAAGCCTATAGAGCTTACTTGTCCGATGTCTAGGGCGTCTAATAGATCGGACGTGCTGACAATGGCACCTCTTGAACTGTTGATTAAAACAATTGTTTTTTGAAATTTAGATAGCCAACTCGTGTTTACGAGATGTTTAGTTTCACTGGTCCAAGGGACGTGAATACTGACTATTTCACTTCTTTTAAAAAACTCATCCTCACTCACTTCTTCTACAAATTCTGAGCTAAAACCCTTTTTGTATTTGTCGTAAGCGATTACTTTACATCCTAGCCCTTTCAGTTTAGAGGCAAAAGCAGACCCCATTTCTCCATACCCTAGGATACCCACGGTTTTACTTGATAGTTCTGATCCCCGGTGCTTTTCTCTTGCCCAAACTCTTTCATGTACCGTTACATCGCAACTTCTTAACTTATGCAATATCATCAGGATCATTCCAAGAACGTGTTCACCTACGGCATCTCGGTTTCCCTCAGGTGAATTGTAGACATGTATATCTCTGGCTTTTGCTTCGATTAAGTCAATGTTTTCCAAACCAGAACCACTGCGAGCGATCCATTTTAAATTGGGCAGTGATTGTAAAATCTTTACATCTATTTGTAACCTAGATCTAAGGACTATTCCTTCAATATCCGTTAGAGAACCTTGTATAATATCTTCTCGTGATAGAGTTAAATAGTCTTTGCAGTGAAAACCATTTTCTTTTAATCTGTTTTTAAGTATAGGATGTACCGTATCTAAAAAAGCAACAGTCATTTCAATTGATTAAAGAAGTGTGCTAATAAATGAGCCTATACTAAAGTAGATGATTAGTCCTATAATATCATTTGCAGTGGTAATAAATGGCCCAGTGGCAAGTGCAGGATCAATCTTACGTTTTTCTAACATGAGTGGTATAAATGCGCCGAACAGCGCAGCAAAAACAATCACACATAACAACGATATCCCTACGGTAGTGCTAAGTGCTTTGTCAAAGCCTAAGAGTATTGTTACAATAAAAATAATACCAGCACAAATCACCCCATTTAAAAGCCCTACACTAAGCTCTTTTATCAGTCTTGTAGCTATGTTAGAAGTGTTAATGCTCGAAGTAGCGAGTCCTTGAACTACGATGGCTGACGATTGAACTCCTACGTTGCCACCCATAGCAGCTATAAGAGGTATAAATAGTGCCATTTCCGGATTTGATACAATATCGAATGCTCCGATGACATAGGCGCCACCGACACCTCCCCCTAACCCAATTAGAAGCCACGGTAACCTAGCTCTTGTCAAAGTCCAAACAGAATCATACGACTCAACATCTTCCGAAATTCCCGAAGCAAGTTGGTAATCTCGTTCAGCTTCTTCAATGATTACATCTACAGCATCATCAATCGTTATGCGTCCAAGTAAAATACCATTATCGTCTGTTACTGGAAGGGCAACAAGGTCATATCGCTCCATTAAGCTTACCACCAACTCCTCTTTTTCTTTTGCTTTTATAGAAATAATATCTTCATCATCTTTAAGCTCTCCAACAGGAGTTCTGGTGCTTGCGGCAGTAAGCAAAAGGTTCTGTAAACTCAATCTCCCCGTCAATTCACCAAAGGAGTTAACCACATAAATTGTATAGAGATTTTCAATATCTTTAGATTGTATACGTATCTCTTTAATCGCTGTAGCCACAGACCAAGTCTCTTCAACTTTAACCAATTCTTTTGCCATTAAAGCTCCAGCTGAACCTTCTGGGTATGATAACAATGATAAGACGTCAGAAACAGATTCCTTGTCCTTAGCCTTAGACATCACCTCCATCATTTTATCTGATGGGAGAGATCCAATGACATCAGCTGCATCGTCAGATTCTAATCCATCGATTACATCTTCAGCAATTTCTTTTGATGACAAAGAGCCAAGTATTTCCTCTCTTACTTCATCATCTACATCGACTAATACAGCAGGTCTAATATCATCTTTTAAAAGTCTATACGCATAATTAACATCCTCTCTTCTAAGTTGATTTAGAATGAGTGCAATGTCTGTTTCATGAAAATCTTCTAGATGCGCTACTAAAGACCTCTCCTCTCCCTGCTCAATCAGGGTTTGGATTTCATCTAGATATTCTTTCGTAATTTCTTGCATAGCCTGTGTATTACAAAGTCAAAGATAAATTAGATCTATAACTTTTTGCGCTTAGATTTAAAGAAGTCTTTAACTAGTTTAGAGCATTCTTGTTCTAAAATACCTGAGGTAACAATGGTTTTAGGATGTAACAATCCGTTTTCAGAATTTGCACCTCCGTGTCCTTTTTTTTCTTTGCCTACTTCCCATCTTGTATAGCCTCGTTTTGGGTCACTTGCTCCATAGACGATTCTTCCTATTCTAGTCCAAAACCCAGCGCCAGCACACATAGGGCATGGCTCCAGAGTGACATAAAGTGTACACTCGTCAAGAAATTTCCCCCCTACAAATCCAGTAGCGCTGGTAAAAACCTGCATTTCAGCATGGGCAGTGAAATCTCTAAGCCTCTCACATAGATTGTGTCCTCGTGCGATTACAACCCCATTAGAAACGACAATTGCTCCTACGGGTACTTCATCGATCTCACCCGCTTCTTCAGCCTGTTGAAGCGCTAGTTTCATAAACCTTACGTCAGTAGCTAACTGCTCTACTTCGGTTTGAAGTGTTAGTTTTTCAGCCATGCTGCAAGTTCGTTTATTGCGGCGTGGTTGCCATTGCTTGTAGGTGCAATTCCTGAAATTTCAGGTACGCGCATGTTTTCTAATTCTCTTTGAGTGCATTTTGCGAATCCAAATTTATCAGCCCAAACTTCGCATAACATTTCTTGCTCCTTTTGTCCAGGTGTAGGAATGAGAATAGCTCTTTTCCCTAAAGAAGTTAAGTCTAAAAGTGTTGTATAGCCACTCCTGCAAATGATGATTTCAGAACCACAAAGAGCCTCAGAAATTTCTTCGTCACTGGGGTCATAAAGTGTTGTAATGTTGTTCATCACGCTTTTTCCACCCCCAGGTTTTCCCGCAATAATTAATCCTCTCTCTCCCCTAAGTTCCATCCACTTTCGAAGCGCATTTTCCATGGTGGTCCTATGTGGTTCTGGCCCACTAACCATCCCAACCAGTGGGGTAGTGGAGTTAGATTGAGAAGGTTTCAATCGGCTTAATATCCCAATGAATTTAGTGTTGTGATGTATGGTTTTTGAGGAAAGTATCCCTGATATAGAATGATCTCCTCTGGGATTGTCCGGTACCCATATCTCATCAAATCGACCAACTAATTTTTGAATTACAATTTGAGCAAAAGGGCTAAAAAACGATGAGACAGGGAACCTCAATAAATGCGTCATTAAAACGGAGGGTACATCTGGGTGATGAACGCCGTAACAATTGTCGCTTAAGATTTTGCTTATGGATCTTTTTTCAACGTGCTCAAGAGTCCACTTTCTTTCATCGAAAATCGATTTAATCAGCTTTGGTGTTTGGGCTGCAATAGTCAGCATTGTAAAATATCTGCTATATGTGATGGTCGCTCCTGGTTTCTCGAAGAATTTTACTTTAGGGTTTCCTTTCAACCTGCTTTTAAGCCAAACCATAGCGTCTCCCGTACTTGCAATATCGACCTCCCAACCGAGATCTATCGCACCCTCAATTAAAGGAAGCGAACGACTCGCGTGTCCCATCCCCCAATTTAGTACAGCAATTAATATTCGAGACATAGGAACAATATCATAATTTTGCATAGCAAATCTTATCTGCAAATTAACAAAATGGGAAAGGATAAATTTGGAAAATGGGCGGAAAATGAATCATTTAATCATGTGTTCGAGCCGTGTTTGCAAGAAGTCGTTCAAGGAGTAGATCCTGGGATGAAGGGTAAATGGGCGAAAGACGTTTTTAAAAACGACCATCCCATTACACTGGAGTTGGGTTGTGGGAAGGGTGAATACACTGTGGGACTTGCAAGGAAATATCCTGAAAGGAATTTTGTGGGAGTCGATATTAAGGGACATAGATTCTGGCGGGGAGCAAAAACGGCAAAGGAGGAATCATTGCCCAATGTGGCTTTTCTAAGAACGCGGATAGAATTTATAAAAATGTATTTTGCTACAGATGAGGTGAGCGAGGTTTGGCTCACATTTTCAGATCCTCAACCCAAGGATGAAAAAGGAACAAAAAGGATTACTTCACCTGTATATATTGAAATTTATAAAAATTTTCTTAAACCTGGAAGTTTGATTAATGTAAAAACAGATTCTGTTTTGATCTACGATTTGTCTAGAAAAGGGTATCTCGAGGCGGGTTACAAGTTCGTGTATGATAGTCAAGATGTATACGGAGAATTGGTTCATAGAGTGCCTCAAGATCTAAGGGATGCTCTCGAGATTGTTACTTATTATGAGATGAGATGGCTGTCTGAGGGTAAGAAAATTCACTTTATTCAACTTGAGATCTAGAGATAAGATGAGTTTCAACGAAGATGTGTTTGAGATTGTCAGATTAATTCCAAAAGGAAGGGTAACCTCGTATGGCGCAATCGCTAAATACTTAAGTGATGCAAGGGTGAGTAGGAGGATTGGTTGGGCTTTGAATAAGAGTTTTACGGTTACACCTGATGTCCCTGCGCATAGAGTGGTAAATAGATTAGGGTTGCTTTCTGGAGCTCTTCACTTTCCAACAGAGAGATCTATGGCTGATGAACTTCGCGAAGAAAGTGTTCAGGTAATAGAAGGTCAAGTAGTTGAGTTCGATAAGTGTTTTTGGGATCCTATGACCGAACTTTGAAGTTCTTAAATTGAGCCTATAGAATGTCATCTGAAATAACAAGAGATACGGTAGTTGCCGCTTTAAGTGGGGTGATGGAGCCTGACTTAGGAAAGGATATAGTGTCCTTGGACCTAATCGCGGGAATTGACATCTCTGAGGATCTTATAAAATTAGAGGTAAAGTCTAGCAATCCAGCTCTTCACGCTCGTAAGAGAATGCAAGGAGCAGTTGAGTTTGCACTTGAAAGAGCCTTCGGTTCAGATATTAAAACCGAGGTTAATGTAGGTGCTCTTCCTGCAGAAGAACGCACTGTTGAGACAAGAAAAATTCTTCCTAGGGTTAAGAAAATCATCGCCGTAGCTTCTGGAAAAGGTGGGGTAGGTAAGAGTACCGTAAGCTCTAATTTGGCAATTTCTTTAGCCCAATCAGGCTACAAGGTGGGGCTTTGCGACGCAGATATATATGGTCCAAGTATCCCGACCATGTTTGGCGTACAAGACCACAAACCCAAGCCGATCGATGTAGACGGAAAATCTATGATGGAGCCAGTGGAGATGCATGGTGTGAAAATGTTATCTATAGGGTTTTTCGCAGATCCTGACCAAGCTATAGTTTGGCGTGGACCGATGGCGACAAAAGCTTTGAAGCAATTATTTACAGATGTAGTTTGGGGAGAGTTAGACTACATGATTGTCGATTTACCACCTGGCACAGGAGACATTCACTTAACTTTAGTTAGTGAGCTAGATCTTACTGGAGCCATCATAGTTTCTACTCCTCAAGACGTGGCTCTTGCCGATGCCCGTAAAGGTGTGGGGATGTTTAAAATTGAATCTATAAACGTTCCTGTTTTGGGGATGATAGAAAATATGTCTTACTTCATTCCCCCCGATGCTCCAGAATTTAAATATCATATTTTCGGTAGAGATGGTGTAAAGAGATTGGCTGATACACTGGATGTTCCTTTCCTTGGAGAGCTTCCTTTAATACAAACCATACGAGAAGCTGGAGATGTGGGACGCCCCGCAGTATTGCAAGGTAATTCTAAAGCTGCAGCTGCATTTCGTGATGTTGTAGCTAACTTGCTAGAAGTCCTAGAAAAATAAGTAACATAATGTCAGACCAAATCATGTCAGTAGACCACAGTGAATTAGCTGAAAGAATTGAGGGTGCGCTTGCGCAGATTCGCCCATATCTTGAGGCTGATCTAGGCGATATTACGCTTAAAAAAATTACGGATGACTTAATTGTAAGAGTAGAACTTCACGGATCATGCGCGGGATGTTCTCTTATCGATATGACAATGAAAGGTGGGGTAGAAGCGGTTATTAGGAGCGTTGCCCCAGAAGTGAAAGCTATAGAAGCAATCAATCTATGATTCAAACAGATATTATTATTATTGGAGCTGGACCTGTGGGTCTCTTCACGGTTTTTGAAGCAGGGCTTCTCAAGTTAAAATGTCATTTAATTGACTCTTTACCCCAGCCTGGCGGCCAGTGCTCAGAGATATATCCAAAAAAACCTATTTACGATATTCCTGCTCATCCATTTATTTTAGCAGGTGATTTGACTGAACAGTTAATGGAGCAAATCAAGCCATTTAGTCCTGGATTTACTTTGGGAGAAAGGGCTGAATTCATCGAGAAAGATGATGAAGATCAGTTTACTGTAACCACTAACCGAGGCACGAAGCATCGCGCTCCCATCATTGCAATAGCAGCAGGTTTAGGTTGTTTCGAACCACGTAAACCCCCGGTTGAGGGTTTGTTAGATTTTGAGGACAAGGGAGTAGAATATATCATTAAAGACCCTGAGTTTTATAGAGGAAAGAAAGTGGTTATCTCTGGAGGTGGAGATTCTGCTCTTGACTGGACAGTGTTCTTAGCCGATGTTGCTTCTGAAGTGACATTAGTGCATAGGCGGTCAAGCTTCCGTGGACACCCTGACAGTGTACAAAAAGTGATGGACCTAGCCGAAGCGGGGAAGATTACTTTATTGACCAACGCTGAAGTTGTAGGAGTAGGTGGAGACAATGTACTATGCTCGGTTGAAGTAAAGCACAAGTCAGATGGATTGTCTCATATTGAGTTAGATCACTGGGTGCCGTTATTTGGTCTTAGCCCTAAGCTAGGTCCTTTGGGAGAGTGGAACTTGAATATTTCAAAGAATGCCATTGAAGTTGATACCTTTGATTATTCAACAAATATCCCTGGTGTATATGCCGTAGGAGATATCAATACTTACCCTGGTAAACTCAAGTTAATTCTGTGTGGATTTCATGAAGCTACTTTGATGGTTCAAAGTGCTTATAAGAGAATTTATCCAACTAAAAATCTTGTTCTTAAATACACCACTGTTACTGGCCCTCCAGGAATACAATCTTGAGTTTTGAAACAAACGATAAAAAGTCATAAAGCGCCAAAAAAAGCGATAAAAAGCGATAAAAAGCGATAAAAACCGATAAAAAGTGCAATAAAATGCTTAAAAGTGTTTAAAATTTAATAAAATCGCTTATAAATCTTCATCAATTGATTAATACTGAGAATATGATTAAAGTTGTCGTAATAGATAGAGACGACAAGCGCCATGAGTTAGATGCTCCTACGGACATGAACATGAATATGATGGAGCTTTGTAAGAGCTATGAACTCCCTGTAGAGGGTACTTGTGGAGGCATGGCGATGTGTGCGAGTTGCCACATGTATGTGCTCAGTTCTCATGAGATAGGGGAGAGGTCTGACGACGAAGAGGATATGTTAGATGAGGCATTCTTTGTGGAAGACAACAGCCGTCTTGGATGCCAAATTAAGTTAGAAAATTCTCTCGACGGGTTAGAGATTAAGCTTGCCCCAGTTGGATAAGCTCGTTCTGGGAATTTTATTAATTCTTATTAGTTAAGTCCGATGCCTGGATTGAGAAGCGTTCCTGATTCGATCAGATCAGCTAAAACTGGAGAGCTTTCAAGTTCTTTTACCGCTGCGATATGATGAGGTGCATGCGTATCTGAGCATATCATTCTTACCCAACCATTTTCAATTGCATAAAGAGCAGTTTCCTTCGCTAAATCTCCATAGCTCCCACAAAGAGTAGCAGCATTTATGGTTAAAACCACTCCTTTATCGTGAAGTTTTTTCAAATCAGATCTGTCTTTGTGGAAATAAGGATACCTCGCGCAATGAGCTAAAACAGGCGTGAGTCCTGAGGTTTGCATCTTAAAAACAATTTCGGCTAAGATGTCATAATTGGGAGGGAGATGAAATGCAAACTCAAACAAAATCATTTCAAGTTTACTGCCATTCAAGGGGTCAGTGCAAGGAAATGTTAGAAGTTCATCGGGCTTAGAAAGTAAATCTAAAAGATCTAAATCTAGGAAGTATTCCGCTCCAAGGAAAAGTTCTATGGGGGGTAATCTTTTTGCCACTTCGACCTTGAGTTCTTCAAATCTAGGTTTCAGTATCTCAGGAGTGTTGGGATACAAGTCTACCATAACATGTGGCGTGGTTACAAGCTTTTTGAAACCGAGATTTTGGAGTCTGCGTATAAGAGCAATAGAGGTATCCATATCAGGAGCACCATCATCAACTCCAGGAACAAGGTGAGAGTGAACATCGCAAATTAGCAGACTTAAATCGTTGCTAACCTGAATGTTCTTATTCTTAGCCTTTTTGCTGAATCTGAACAGATTTTTTATTGCGGTAAACATAATCTTCTACTTTGTTGTTTTTTTGTTGAGTTGTTTATGGTACAATATACAATAAGTAATAATATATAAGGTTCTTTTTAGCATTCTTCATTTATTGAAACATCTACGGAGAGTTTTCGCGAAGCAATGTTATCTAACCATTTGGTATTCTGAAGATACCATTCTACGGTTTTTTCTAACCCTTCTTCAAATTTCACACTGGGAGTCCATCCGAGTTTATTCTCTATTTTTGATGCGTCAATGGCATACCTCTTGTCATGGCCAGCTCTATCAGTTACAAATTGAATCAGTGAATTAGACGTTCCTTGAGGTCTATTTAGTTTCTTGTCAGTGAGTTTTATGAGATGTTTAACCAAATCGATATTCGTCCATTCATTAAGACCTCCAATATTGTAGGTGTCACCGACTTCTCCTTTGTGTAGAATCAAATCAATAGCCTTTGCGTGATCCTCTACAAATAACCAATCTCGAATATTTAACCCTTCCCCATAAATTGGTAGTGGAATATTGTCCTTAATATTTTTAATCATCAGAGGGATGAGCTTCTCTGGAAATTGATTTGCTCCGTAGTTGTTTGAGCAGTTGCTAATCACAACAGGTAATCTGTAAGTATGGCAATATGCCCTCACTAGATGATCACTTGAGGCCTTTGAAGCACTGTATGGACTGCGGGGGTCGTATGAGGTCTCTTCACTAAATAATCCTTCGTTACCGAGTGAGCCATACACCTCGTCAGTAGAGATGTGGTAAAACATCTTGTCTTTTGTTTGGTTAGAATCGTTGTCTAGCCAAGAATGTTTTGCAGCATCTAATAAAGCTGCAGTACCTAAAATATTCGTTTCTAAAAAGGCTTGTGGATTTTCTATGCTTCGATCTACGTGACTTTCAGCGGCCAAGTGAATGACAGCATCGAACTGATATGTTGAGAATAATTCTTTCAGTAACCTCTTATTGCAAATATCTCCCTTCATAAAGGTATAACGACCAGAACTTTGGAAGTTAAGTTCGATATCTGCCAAATTTTCTAAATTACCGGCATAGGTGAGTAGGTCTAGGTTTACAACCTTCACAATCGGGTGATGATTTAGTATTTGCCGAATCACGTGAGAGCCGATAAAGCCAGCTCCTCCAGTTACCAATATATTCGAGAACGATCTCATTTTTCAGAATAAGGTGACACTCCGTTTAACTTGTCTAATTGAAATTTCCTTCCGGATTCAGAACAAACAGCGATGTTTTCTTCGTCGAACTCAAGTCGCATTCCACTTGGTGACATCCATCCGATTTGTTTTGCAGGATTTCCTACTACAAGGGCGTATGGTTTAACAGATGATGTTACGACGGCTCCCGCGCCGACGAAGGCAAAATTTCCGAGTGTGTTTCCACATATAATGGTGGCATTTGCTCCTATCGTCACTCCGTCACAGATTTGTGTCGTCGCGTAGGAGTCACGCCTATCTAATGCACTTCTAGGATTGATAACGTTCGTGAATACGCAGCTCGGTCCGAGGAATACATCGTCGCCCAAAGTGACTCCTTGGTACAGACTCACGTTGTTTTGGATTTTACAATTGTCCCCGATCGTGACGCCTGATGCTACAAAGGAATTTTGTCCCAGAGAGGTGCCTGTACCGAGCCGTGCACCTTTCATCACATGACAAAAATGCCACACCTTGACGCCTCTACCAAGCTCCGCCCCATTATCTACAATGGCAGAACCGTGAATGAATGCTTCAGGTAAAGAATCTATATTTTCTATTTTGTTGGGCAAAATGCTTTGATAAATCTACTTGGTTAACCTCGAGATTAAACGTTCAACTACTCTTGTTTGTTGCAAGTTAGTAAGTTCTGTGTGCATAGGGAGAGAAAGTACGGTAGAGGCTAAGTAGTTCGTGTTGGGAAAATCGTCAGCAAGATAACCTAAATTATTGTAGGCAGGTTGATGATGTATCCCCTTCGGGTAATATATACCGGTAGGTATGCCGTCTTCCTTAAGAGCCTCCGACAAATAATCCCTATGATTGCCAGAAACCTGAATTGTATACTGATGAAAAACGTGTGTGGAGTTAGCATCTCTTTTAGGAATTTTAATTCCGTCAACATCTTTTAAAAGTTCGTCATACATATTTGCTGCTTTCTGCCTTGCGAGGTTGCATTCTTCAAGGTATGGAAGTTTCACCCTAAGAATGGCCGCTTGAATGGCGTCGAGTCTGGAGTTTAACCCCACAAGCTCGTGCTTGTATCTTATTTGGCCTCCGTGGTTAGCAATGGCTTTCGCTTTTTTGGCTAGTTCTTTATCATGCGTAAAAAGAGCACCACCATCTCCGAAACAGCCTAAATTTTTACTTGGGAAAAAACTGGTTGTTCCGAACTTCCCCATCAATCCTGCCCTTCCACTTAACCCGTTTCCGTTACAATAAATGCTCATCAGAGATTGTGCCGTGTCTTCGACAATTGGCACGCCAGTCTTTTTAGAAATCTCCACTAACTTCCCCATATCTGCACATTGACCAAACAAGTGCACTGGGATAATCGCTTTGGTTTTCTTCGTTATCGCTTTTTCGATGGCCTCGCAATCGATATTGAAAGTATCTGGGTAAACGTCTACTAAAACGGGCTTAGCTCCTAAAAGAGCGACCACTTCGACTGAAGAAATAAAAGTAAATGCTGGAGTAATCACTTCGTCTCCAGCTCCAATTCCTAAAGACATCAGAGCAATTTGTAGGGCATCTGTCCCGTTAGCACATGGGATGACATACGGAGTTTTGCCGCCTTCGATTTTAAGTTTACCGCCAAGTTCCTTAGCAAACAGATTCACCTCCTCACCTCCGATAAATTTTTCAGAAGCGATGACTCGCATGATAGCATCATCAATTTCAGGCTTTAACCGAGCATTCATGCCCGATAAATCAACCATTTTAATGTTTTCCAACTCGTCCTGCATCTCAAGCGAAGATACACACCCTACCTTCGCTATTATGAATTCCACGAAGTCGATTTTTTCCCTCACGATTTTTTTATTTGCTGCTACGATCACTTTAGCCCAAACCACCCGGGACGTCGCTTCCACCCCACTTCGTACGCCACACATCTCGATTACTACTGGGGGCTTTCTCCCCATTGCAGATCTCAACTCTAGATATGGTGCTTTCGCCACTGTCGGAGCTTCGTTTGGTATAAAAACTGAGTCTAATAAATATCTCGGTTTCCGTCTCACGCTTATCACGGGCGCCGAAGCTCAGGAGCCGGATTTGCTTTCTAACCTCCTTACTCCCGATGGGGAGATTATTGACAATGAAGGACGCGTATCAAAAATATCGGTCTCCGGACGTGGCGCTCTCTTTGGACTGCACGCAGGTAAAATTATCCCACTTTCAAGTTCCAATGTCAATTCAGGACTTTTCCTCCGTGGAGGCTTGGGATCTCTCCATCACAAGATCGGTTTTGACTTCACAGAAAACCACATCTCCCAACTTGAAGACCCCTACCTCGCCGGATATGATCGACTGTCTTGGGGTGTATACACCTCTGGCTTCGTAGGGTACTGGTACATGGATACTTCCCGCAGAGTAAATGCCTACGGTGGAATTTTTGGTTTTGCGTCCCGAACGAACCCCCTACGCGCTACCAATTTCGACACTGGAATACCCGATACCGAACCCCGTTTCGATGCTGGCTTTGGCCTAGAATTTGGATGGGTTCTCCATATCTACAAAAGAGCTCCGAAAGAGTATTGGTACTAACGTGCATGTCTTTTATAACATATTTGGTTCAGTAGCAGTTGCTCTTTTACGCCTCGTAGCTTTATTCGGTCACTCTCGTGCAAGGTCCTTCCTGGCGATGCGGTCCTCTACCCAGAACACTCCTTCAACATCTCCCCGAGCTTGGTTTCATTGTGCTTCCCTTGGGGAATATGAGCAGTCTGTCACAGTAATAGAATCCTATATCTCACGCTCACCAGAAACCCCCATCCTCCTCACTTTCTTCTCTCCTTCAGGATATTTCCCTCTTGTTAAGAATCATCCCAAATGGATGCGCGAAGGCGACCTTATCACTGCCCTCCCCCTCGACACCCCTCGTAGAGTTCGTGACTTCCTAAGCTCGACGGCTGTTCATGTGAAATTCTTTGCGACGTGTAAATATGAGGTTTGGCCTGAACTTATGAAGCAACTAGACGCTGCAGAAATCCCCTCCTTTGTATTCGCGACCTACTTCACGGCTGATGCTTTTCCTCTACGCAACAACCCTATAAGCAAATTTCTTCTTTCTGCATGGCGACGGTTCGATAGGATCTTTACACAAGACGAATCTTCATCACGACTGTTAAAATTACATGGAATAGACTCAGTGATCGCTGGAGACCCGAGAGCAGATCGTGTATTACAAATCGCTAAGGAATCTACTCCTCCAAGTGATCTGAAAAACTGGAAAGGAAATTCAAAAGTAGTCCTCGCCGGCAGTTCATGGGCTGAGGAGGAGGGAGCTCTCTCAACTTTGACTTGGGATGCGCAGATCAAGCTTCTCATCGCTCCCCATGAAGTCAACGAAGCAAATATTCAAAGAATTCTTACCCTCTTTCCCAGTTCCGCAAGGTATTCTTCAGGTGATTTACATGCTTCAGTTGTAGTCATCGATTCTGTGGGCCTACTTTCCTCCCTTTACGCTCTCGCTGACCTTGCTGTAATAGGTGGAGGATTTGGCTCCGGCTTACACAATGTCCTCGAATCTTCAGCGTTCGGAATTTCTTCACTTTCGGGGCCAAACATAAATCGTTTTCGTGAAGCTCTTTTTCTTCAAGATATTTCTGCTTTGTATATTTCAAGCACACCCTTTGATCTTTCAAAACAGGTGAAAAGACTCCTTTCTAGTGAAAACTCGCAAGAACTTAAGAGCTCGGGAATGGCCGCCAAGTCTTGGGTCTTATCTCAAAAAGGAGCTGCAGAAAAAATCACCTCCTATTTGCCCTAATCTCTTAAATAACTACGTAACTTTGCGTCCGCTAATGCCCGGATGGTGGAATTGGTAGACACGTCAGACTTAAAATCTGATGGCCGTAAGGCCGTGCGGGTTCAATTCCCGCTCCGGGTACATAACGGGAGATAACCGAAAGGTTGTCTCTCGTTTTTGTTTTTAACGACTTCTAAAGCATTGATGCTGCTAGTAATAAGCTCAAGTCCTCTGTTCAAGATTGGGGTTCGATACTTCTCTCCATCAAATACAAGTTTTTTGTTGAATATCGAACTCAGGAGTTTTTGCTTCGTGTTTACGGTTGCCTTCGCGAAGAACTCTCCAAGGTTTTTAAGTATGTGAATACCAAAGCTGATAAATTCTAAAGAATCTTTCTCATAGTCGTTCAATTGATTTTTGTCTATGATGAGTTGACTTATCTTATTCTCTAAGTCTGCGTTCTTTGAATTAAACATATCATTTGTGATAGCCCCCTCTAATAATTTATCTAACAGCACTTCTTTTTTGTCTTCGAGTTTTTTGATGTTTATATCGATTGATTTCATCATGGATTTAGTGAACTTATCTGATGTGTCAAATTTATATTTAAGATAATTAATTCGACAGAACCATTTTACCCCCCCTCCTATGGTTTTTATGAATAAAAAAAAATCACTATGTTTAGTAAAAGTTAAAAAAAAACATGAAATTATCAAATAGATTATTCCCTGCTATATTTATAGCTCTAACCTCTATTATTAGTTAAAACTTATATTCTCAAGAGTGTGATTTACAGAACCCAATTAATAACTTAAATCAATCTCTGGATAATTTTGTTAGTGCTTCTGATGGTGGTGGACAGGTTTTTAAAGCTGGAGTTACAGGGTCTCTTATTTCTTTACGATTTGCTGATACGATGTGTGGGTCTTCAGTATCATTTAATATTAGAGACTATGTAGGATTGGGTAATCCATACGGAGGAGCCGTCCTTGCTAGTGGCACAGCGTCTGAAAATACCTGGGGACAATTTATTTCTACTTTATCAGTTACACCAATATTAAATGCTGATTCTTATTATGTCATTCAAATAACATCTGGGTGCCCTGGATTTACTACTACTAACTCATACGATGGAGAAATTATTTTTACATGCACTCCAGGAGGATCCTGTCCTGGATGGGGAGAAGGAAATGGAACGACAGGAGATTTGATGATTAAAACATCTATTTGCCCTTCTGATGAAGATTATCAATTTGGATGTATGTATGAATCTTCATGCAACTACGATCCAACTGCCCAAATTAATGCTGGGTGTGAATATTCTGACTGTTATGGATGTACTGACGAAACAGCTTGTAATTTCGATGCTACGTCAGTGCACGATGATAATTCATGTTTAGAGCTAGATTGTGCAGGAGCATGCGGAGGAGCTTCTGTAGTTGATTGTAACGGAGATTGTGGAGGGTCAGCATATATCCAGTGTGGATCATGTGTAGCAGGGAATACAGGAATAAGTCCTATAGCTGAAGACTTGTCATTTGTTGGTGGTAGCACATATAATTTTGTAGATCAAAGTTACTGTGAGCAGACCTTTATCCCTTCAGCTTCGGGAATCCTAGAATACATCAAAACACATAGCGCTAGTAGTCCAAACTCTACGACACTTAGAGTTGAAACAACTTCTGGTCAAGTTCTTGCAACATATTCAAGTATTGCAACAAGTAGTGCTTTCAAAACCAATACCAGTAGTAACCCAACGTATTTAGAAGCAGGAGAAACGTATATCATTAGAGTAACCGGGGGATCTGTAAGATATACTAACTCCGATATCTATCCCGGAGAATTAACTCTGAATGGATACACTGGATGGGGAGAAGATTACACACAAGGAGGAGATTTAAATATATCTACTTTTTATTGCCCAGCGATAGGTGGATGTATGGATGAAACAGCTTGTAACTATGATGAAATAGCCAACGCTGATGATGGAAGTTGTGTCTATATTAATGTTGGAGAATGTGACTGTGATGGCAATATCCTTGATGCCTTAAACATATGTAACGGAACATGTTTATCTGACGCTGATTCTGACGGAGTCTGTGACGATGTTGATGAATGTATAGGGGCATACGACGAATGTGGAGTTTGCAACGGAGACAATTCTTCTTGCTCGGGCTGTATAGATGAAAGCGCTTGTGATTATGACCCTGAGGCAATTTTTCAAGCATTTACGGAAGGAAGTGGTGAAGGAACATTAATTTTTACATGGACGCAAACTGGTTCCTATGCTAATGAAGTTTCTGTCACGATAGCCGGAATCACCTTCAATACAACTAACCCGCCAACATTAAATCTAAACCCTGGTATTTATACCGTTTATGGAAATGACTCCTATGGTGATGGTTGGAATGGATATGTACTCGGAGTTACTGACGTAAGTTCAGGAACATTTACCTCGTTGACTTTCACTACTGGATATAGTGGTTCCGTTGAAGTAGAAGTTACAAGTTTGCAAGAAACATTATGCACCTATGGGGCATACGATGAATGTGGCACTTGTGATAACGATTCTTCAAACGACTGTGTACAAGATTGTGCTGGAAATTGGGGTGGAGATGCAGTATTAGACGAGTGTGGAACATGTAATGGCGAAGGCATTGCTGAAGGCGCTTGCGACTGTGATGGCAACGTTTTAGACAACTGTGGAGTTTGCGGTGGTTCTGATTCTTGTTGTGATAATTTACTGAGTATAACTTCTATGGATGCTTCTTGTAACTCTTTAGACGGTTCAGTAACGGCATCTATTCTTGATTGTGAGATGACAAGTTCACTGTCTCCAGAGGCACAGAATTTCCTTCAAGTTATTTCCGAAGCAATTATGGATAATCCAATGGGTTGGTCGCAGTGTTTCTCTGATGGAATGTGTTATGGAATTGACGATTCTATTGAGTATGCTCTTTATATGACTGGTGGTGGACCTGGTGGTTTTGGTATGGATCCTTACATGTTTGAAATGTTGTCAATGGAACTTATGGATTTATCAATGAATAACTCTCAAAGCTCTTGTAGTGTTACATGGACTAATGAAGCTGGAGATTTTGTAGGAGACGGGATGACTTTAAGTGGTCTTGCCTCCGGTTCATATACGGCAAATATGACACATAGCAATGGCTGTACTGATGCTCAGACAATAGAAGTGGGTTACTCTTGCGCTGGTTGTATGGATCCTTTAGCTTGTAACTACTCTGATATCGCAAATGAAGATGATGGTCTTTGTCAATATCTTGACAGTTGTGGCGTTTGTGATGGAGCTGGAATTGCTGAAGGCGCTTGTGACTGTGACGGAAACGTCCTCGATGCAACAGGCGTTTGTGGTGGGGATTGTGAAGATGATTATAACGGAAATGGAGTATGTGATAATGCAGAAATTCATGGATGCACTTACTCGGATGCTTCTAACTATAATCCTGAAGCAACAGATGATAATGGAAGTTGTACTTATGATAATTGTGATCCAAATGCCGGTTATGACTCAGGTTATGCTGCTGGTGAATCGTCAGTTGATATCACATCAGACAATGAGTCAGTTTATAATCAAGGATATGAAGCAGGATCTGAATCAGTTATTTGTCCTGAGACATCAAGCTGTCCTTCTGACTTAGACGGCAATGGATCGATTACTACTTCAGACCTTCTGGTCTTCTTGTCAACTTTCGGTCAAATTTGTGATTAGAACCATCAACTTAAACGACGCATTCGCCGTGTGTTGATATATTGTTAAAAAAACCGTTCTGTGCGAAAGCGCAGGACGGGTTTTTTCGTTTTTTCGACCTCCCTCAATATGCCTGCTACTTATTGTCTTTTAAAAAAAATAGCCCCGCTAACTCAACAGTTAACAGGGCTTTTTTTTTTATCTGGAGGTCCGAAGCGGATTCGAACCGCTGTAGCAGCTTTTGCAGAGCTGAGCCTAGCCGCTCGGCCATCGGACCCTTACACCACAAAGATACACAACTGAGAGCGTAAGGATGCACTCATTACCATCTTCGTTGCATGAATTTCAAGAGATTAATACCCAATACCCTGACAAAGGGTAATTTATTAGGGGGGCATATGTGTGCTGGGAAGCGGCTTCAGCGGCTGACATAACAGATGGAAGAATAGCGGCGGTTTGGTTGGCTGCGATGTTTTTTGATGTTTTAGACGGATGGGCTGCGAGGAAACTAGGTGTTGAAGGCCCGATGGGTTTACATAAAGGGATATAATCGAAAGGTTGTCTCTCGTTTTTGTTTTTAACGGAATCTAAGCGTAATAAGACCGATTCCTCTAGTCTGTAATCGTTTTTCTATCCAAGTAAACGATCACCAAGCTCGAGATTAGCATCAAGCCAGCAGGAAGAAACTTGATAGCTTCATCGTTTACTCTGAAATGCATGACTATTGCGCCACACATGAGTACTGCTATTAACGATGCGCTAGGGACAATGGATTTTTTGTAGAAAAATCCAACCAACAGGCCTGTCGCAGACAATACTTTTAAAGCGCCAATAATATAGAACATGGTTTCACTTAGTCCATATACTGCGAATTCTTGAATCATATTTAATGCGTCTCCACCTCTGTATATCGTTGCATTATTTAGTCTAAGGAGCCAGACATTAAGTACCAAAAGTGACACCACCAACATCAGGAGTTCTTTTATATATTTCATTTTAATGTTTTTAAAGATTGCATGCTTTTAATAAAGATAAAGGAATTAAGAATAAAGTACCCTATTGCTGGCAATGACTGAATCGAATCATCTTCGATCTTAATTCTTACAATTAAGGCACCAGTCATAAGCAGGGCCAAAAATAATGAGCTAACAATTGTGATCTTCACATTTAATCTTGACAACAATAGCCCCAAACCAAAAACAACTTGGCTAAGTCCAATTAAGATTCTAAAGTCCGAAAACCCATACCTAATAAATTCATCGATATAAAATGGAACAAACAAGGTTGTTATTCCATAGAATAGATGTGAAAAACCAGAGAAAATTCTAGAAATTAAAAGCGTCATGCTGCAAAAGTAGATGTTTATTTTAATAAATCATCGATTCGTCTTGTTGGTTCTCGGTATACATCCGTCCGGGAATTTCAGTAAGACTGAGTTTATTTAAATTTATTTAAAATCACAGGGTAAATAGAGAAGGTCAAAAACAATTGCAAATACGGCCGTTACGCTTGTTATGATAGACAACTGGGAAACGGATTTGAATTGAGATAATAACAATGGAAGCAAGCATAAAATCACTACAATTGTTGTCTTAATCACAGCCTGTCCAGTTGTATATCTAACATAATTTAAAACTTCTTCGTTGTTTAAGTTGGTTTTTTTATGATGAATAAAAGAACTGACAATATGGATCGAGTCATCTATGATTAGACCAAATGCAATCGTGAAGATAAACTCATTGGAAAGACTGATATAAAAGTCAAAAAGGTACAAGACTCCTACTGTAATCATTTAAAAGAGGGACTAATTTAGGATATAACTCGTATCTTGTTAACAAATATGTATATTCGTTAAACAATGTCAGAAATAATTTCCATATTCTGATCAGGGTTTACACCTCTATTCACAGTTTCCCTTAAGAATTTCTCTCATAAATAGTCTTATCTTTTAAAACATATTCCAAGACAAATAGGGATTTATATACTCCTTGTTCATTTTAAGAATTGTAATTCAAATCACATGAGGTTAGTATTTTTCATCTTTTTCTTGTCCTTCAATTCGGTCTTTGCACAGACAATCTTGTTGGACGAAGATTTTTCAACCACGACTCAAGATGGTTTGCCGGACTTGTGGAGCCAGTATACACTTTCAGATGATGGAGGTTGGCTGAACGGAATGAGTAATGACTTACAGAGTGAATGGTGGGGAATTGATCCTCACGGCACCTTTGTCGCAACAAATGATGATGCGTGTGATTGCAATAAAAGTGAAGACTATCTGATTACTCCTCCGTTAAACTTTGGCGACGTGGACAATGCTATTTTATCTTTTGCAAGCTTTTTTTCCGGAGAAACATTTCAAGGCAATACAGATCGGGCGACTATTGAGTATTCTTTAGATGGAGGTGACTCGTGGATTGTGTTGACGGAAATAGTTGGGAATGGAAATTCAGATAATACCGTATGGGAAAATCACAGTGTTAATCTCTCGGAAATACTTGAATACAATGATGTTTTACTTGGCTTTCATTATGATGACGATGGGGGATGGATGTTTGGTTGGGCGATTGATGATGTCGTTATTTACGAACCTTTTGGATTAAATGCTGAGATGACCTTGTTGACTTTTCCTACAAACATCTCATTGGGTGCAGCTGTCAATATTGAAGGTGTCATCACCAACATAGGCGCAGAAACGATAGAAAGTTTTGATATTGTCTGGTCACAAGGTGGCGCCATGTCCTATTCACAATCTTATGAAAATCTTTCTATATCGTCAGGAAACGCATATGATTTTACACATCAAGATCAGTTTTATGCTGAGAGCGCTGGATTGTATCCCATCGATGTGACGGTGACAAATGTGAATGGTCAGCAAGACGAAGACCTCACAAATAACAGTCTCACCAATTCTATCATGGTCATTGAGTATGGTGAGATCAACAGTGGTAAGTTTCAAAGAGAGTATATTTATTTTAAACCCAGTAGTGCGCCAGAAAACTGTCCTTTGGTATTCGTCTGTCATGGGTATACTGGGACCGCACAGGGAATCATGAATTATTCTGACTTTAACAATTTGGCAACTGAGTATGGATTTGCGGTGTGTTATCCTCAAGGTATAGAAGATTCTTATGGGAGTACGTTCTTTAATGTTGGCTATGATTTCCAAAACAATGAAACGGTGGACGACGTGGCTTTTTTAGAGGATTTAATAAGCTTGTTTTCCGCAGACAATTCGATTGACTCAGACAAGGTGTTTTGTACGGGGATGTCAAATGGTGGAGATTTTTGTTATTTACTTGCTTGTGAAGCCTCTGAATCTTTCTTAGGCGTCGCTCCTATAGCAGGGATGATTATGCAAGACATCATGGACGATTGTACCCCGTCTCAAAATGTGGGGATTTTAGAAATCCATGGAACACAGGACAATGTCACTTACTACAATGGAGATGTGAATAACCAAGATGGTTGGGGGGCATATCCTAGTATCTCAGCTACTATAGACTTTTTTGTGGATTTATATGACTTGGAATTAAATTCAACAGGTAATTTCCCCAATATTTCTAACAATGATGGAAGTACCGTTTCGTACGAGAAATATGGTGTAGATGAGGAGTGCGCCAAGGTTTGGTTATATACAGTCAACGGCGGAGGTCATGATTGGCCTGGAGCATATGGAAATATGGACATAGATTCAAGCAGAGAAGCCTGGTTGTTTTTTGAAAGTCTGTGTGAATCGCCTGTGGCGATTGAAAAACCAAATGCTGTAGGAGATAAAACATTAGAAAAAATTACCGATTTATTAGGTCGAGAAATCTCTGAGATAGCGCCTCAAATTTTGTTATATATCTACGATGACGGTTCAATAGAGAAGAAGTTTGTAGTTGAGTAATCAATGAAAGAACTTGTGAGGAAGATTGATTCGTGTTCTTATTAATCACCTCGCTTTGTAACAAAAATAGCTTCAGCCTATTTTGTTGCAAATATTAAGAGCACCAGATAATTTATATTCGCTTTTAATTTATGTTTGCATCTTCACATACACAATAAATTTAAATTATGAATAAAATAATTTTATCAATTGCATTAATTTCTGTAGTTTTTATATCTCAAGCCCAAGTTGTTAAGCTTGCGGGGCCAAGAGTTGGTGCAACAATTGTAACTGCAGGTTCAGCAGCGGATTTTATTCAAAATGATCTAATGATGCCCGGGGATGATGGATGGGGAAATTCATCAACAGCATTAATTACACAGTATGGTTGGCAGCTTGAATCTAGATTTATTGAAAGTGAAGATATATCTGGCTTAGTGGAGTGGGTGTTTTTAGTTGGCGGAATGGAAAGAGGTTTGTTTTTACCTTCTGTTTCTTCACTTTTTGGCTTAAGGTCAAAGAGTGGATTTGAAGGTGCATTAGGACCTAATCTCTCTTTGACTGGTGTAGGTATGGTTCTCGCCTTAGGATATACTTTCACAACAGGCAACCTTAATGTTCCTATAAATTTATCCTTTGTTCCAGGAAAGTCTGAGACATATGAAGAAGGTGGAGGATGGGATTGGGACGCTGCAACAGGAACTGAGATTTATGTTCCGGCATCCTCCACAGATTACACTACAGGTAGCCGAATTTCTTTAACCTTAGGTTTTAATTTGGCACAGTGATCCTTGTGAAAAACCTCCGTGTTCTCAAGCACAATTATTTATAGGGCATGGCCTAGGCTATTCAGAAAAGGTATGATACCACCTGAAAGAAAATAGACTAGAAAGAACTGGAGAATATGAGTGTCAGTATTTCGAATGACAACTTGAAAGATAATCACCCATCACTAATAGATGGAGGCCTATCAAATGTATTAGAATCGCAAGGGTGCGATTTAAAACATAAATTATGGACAGCTAATTTATTGGAGAAGAATCCAGAGGCTATAATTAGAGCACATCTCGATTATATTAACGCGGGAGCTCAATGCATAACTACATCTAGCTATCAAGCATCTATCCCTGGGTTAATAGCAATTGGTTACAAGAGGAGTTCAGCTGAAAAACTCATTTTAAAATCTATCCAATTGGCTGAGATTGCAATTAAAACCGCTTTGGATTCAGGTGTTATTGATAATAAGCCTCTTATTGCAGCTAGTGTAGGACCGTATGGTGCGTATTTAGCTGATGGATCCGAATATCGAGGTAACTATGCTATTTCGGATAAAATATTGAGGGATTTTCACCTTGAAAGAATGAGAATATTAGATCGTTCAAATGCAGATATTCTAGCTTGTGAAACGATCCCAAGTTTTCAAGAAGCAGGAATACTTTCAGAAATATTATTGCATGTAGATACACCTGCCTGGATATCCTTTTCTTGTAAAGACGGTAAACATCTAAACGATGGATCAAAAATCAGCGAATGTGTTGCGATCTTTAAAAATCATCCAAAAGTTTTTGCCGTTGGGGTAAATTGCACGAATCCGAAATACATCTCGGATTTAATACCGTATATAAAAGCAAGCTGTGGGGACAATAAAGTCATTGTATATCCCAATTCTGGAGAGGTATACAACGCTCAAAGTAAAACTTGGATGGGCCTATCAGAACCAAAATATTTTGTGGAGATGTCCAAAGAATGGATAAACTTAGGAGCTGATATTATTGGAGGATGCTGTAGAATAGGTCCTGATCACATTAGAAGAATAAGCGACATATTCCAACAATAAGAACAACTTTTTCAGAGCAACATCATTACTCGACAACAAACACTTTCTCTGCGGAACCGTCGTCATAGATATAGAAAACAATTTGGCCTATCACCTCATTAACTTCTCTCCCTAGTTGATCAACAATTTTAACTAACGATTTATTTATTTCAGGATCTCCAACTTCTACATTACTTGAGGGATCAATAACCACGTTAAACTCCACTCTTTCAGAGATGCAAGGATCGGCAGAATGCATACGCCAGTTGTAGAAGAAATAGTAGTAATTGTATTGATTGTTACTTGTAACGGTTGTGCTTACTATGCTAGCTAAGGACCCTATCTCATAAGGGTAGTTAATGTCTGCGCCTGGAGCGTCACGCCAGAGATATGGCTCGTTATTACCTGCACTCAAACCATATCCTTCACCTGCAGGAAGTTCGACATCCAATATAAACTCATTCCAGCCTTCATCTAATTCTTGAAAGACTTCACTCAATAGACTTCCATCTGTATCCAAAATAAGTATGCTATGCAAAGCTGATTGCACAGAATATACTTCTACGGATTCAAAAACGACAGATTCGAAGACATCAAATTCTAGCCAGTATGCATTGTTGTCGTGGTATTGGCCATTGTTGAAGTCAGGCTCCTCCTTTCCGCCTACAACATCCCACTCTCCGTCGCTATTCGCCGCCCATATATTTTGGGGGAACAGTTCAAACGACATTTCAAATGATTCACCTATGGATATGGGGTCTGATGCGGTTTCGCTTTCATACCAAAAAGTACCGGGTTCATTTTGGAACTCAACACCAACATCTTCCTGCATAATTGTTTGTGGTAAGGGAGGTGCTATTATGAAGCAAGTACTATCATCAATAGTAGCATCTAATGAGTAATTACAAGCATCAATATCAGTGCAACCAACACAGAATAATTCTTCATTTTCACATCCTCCACAGATGTTAAATCCAATACATGAACCATCATCTTCAATAGCATTTTGATCGTAGTTACATGCTTCAGAATCGGTGCAACCTAGGTCGCTTAACTCTCCCGATAAGCCTAATAAAAACAATCCTTCTTGAATGTGAGAAACAGCAATTACTCCAGAGGGGAAATATGGATAGTTGGACCAAGTCCCGTCAAATTGAGCAGAATTGTTAGAGGGGTAGAGATCAAAATATGCAACTTCTTCGAGGTTTGCATCAGCAATATTCTCGGTATCTAGTATCCTCAATCCAGCTGTATAATTAGATTGATAAACATACCCATTATGCGTGTAAAGATTGTGATCAATAGCTGATGTGCTAGAAACGAAGGTCCCAATAATTTCAGGCGAACTAAGGTCTAGCATATCCCAAATAAACGTGGTTGTATTTATTCCGATATTCTGTTCATCGAGTTCGTCATTGCTTAGGAAATACCTGTGATCTTCTGTCAGCCATCCCTGATGAGTATACGATGAACCAGGATATCCAGTGCTGCTGATTAAACTAGCATTACTAGCATCGGTTACGTCTACAACTGTCACGGTGTTCTCGTTACAAGCAAATGCAATTTCTTTCCCCTGGAAATTCGAATCTGGCCCAGAGTAATTTACAACCTGCGCGTCATGTGTATAGCCGTCTTCAGAGAAGTCTCCTATCAAAGTGGGATTCAAAGGGTCGCTGATATCAAGAATGTGAAGTCCACCCTCGAACGTGTTTGTTCCCACTCCATAAGCTCTGCCCGTACTTTCATTAATCACAATGTTATGTGCATTTTCCCATCCATTGTAAAGCGCATCCTCCTCAAACAAGAGTGGTGGTGCTTCGATATCTCTCAGATGTGTCAGATCGAAAATTTGCATCCCATGTCCCCCAGCCTCAGAAACGATAAAAGCGTAGTTGTTGTAAACCTTAATATCACGCCATGTAGAGTTCTGAGTTGCGGTAGGAAGATTGCCTAAATAAATAGGGTTAACAGGGTCAGTGATGTCGAGGAATGCAGTTCCATTTGTTCTGCCAAGTATGACATACTCGGCACTATCTAATGGGTCTACCCACCCCCAGATATCATTCATCGATCCTCCCCCTATATCTCCATTCTCTACAAACGAAAGTAGATTTATATTCTCACATGGATATGCGCCTGCCATACCGTTAACGCAAGGGGTTTGGGCTAGAACTCCCAAAGAGCTAAATAAGAAAAAAGTGGAGAACAAAAGTCGAGTGTACATCTTTCAATCATTGAGGTATGTAAAAGTACATTAGGGAAATTGATAGAGTGATTTTCTATTGAATTAAATAATCTTTAATTTTGTTAATCCTCGAAATTGTTCAACTCGCTGTTTATTAGCAAACTATTGAAATGCTTTAGAATACTCCTCTACGGTATATAAATAAAGAAACGAACATTTCATTTAGTTGGTTGAATTGTACTTTAACTTTCACATATGAATTTATCTAAAATTGTTACTATTTTGCTCATTTTAGGGTTCTTCGGCTACTTTATGTTTTTTGCCCCTAAAGTTGAAAAGCCGACTCAATCCACTTCGGCCACCATATCTGGAGTTGTGACAAATCACATAGGTGATACGATTAAATTCTACGCTCCGGATTCTACCTATATCACAGTACTTGATACTGCGACAGGTTTTTTCGCAATTGAGTTCGAATGGGACACAGCTTCCGACGTGAACTTCTTCCATGGGGAGGAAAGCACGAAGATGTACCTTCAACCTGGTGACGATATTAAATTAACGATCGATACTGAACAATTCGATGAGTCTATTTCATATCAAGGGAGTGATGAGAGTTCTTACTACGCATGGCAATACATAGCTAACGAGAATAGTGATTTTCCTAAAATTACTGAGGTGGAAGACGATGTACTGGATTCATTGTTAAATGAATACTACAAACCATTTTTAGTTAAGGCTGAGTCTTTTAAAGAATCAAACTCGATATTCTACAATTCAATCCTTGAAGGAATGAATTTTACCAAAGAATACATTATCAATCGCAGGTCAGTTCTTGCAGCGCTTCCACAATCTGGAGAAGCAGCTATTGACTTCACATATCCAGATAAAGACGGCAATAATGTTTCCCTTTCTGATTTTGTAGGATCAGTTGTATACGTTGATGTTTGGGCTACATGGTGTGGCCCTTGTCGCGCTGAAATGCCTTTCCTGCATGAACTTGAAGCTGAGTACAGCGACAAGAATGTTACATTCATAGGCGTAAGTGTTGACGAAGATAAAAACAGACAGGCTTGGCTGGACATGATGGTGGATAAGGACATAAAAGGCGTCCAGCTTTTTGCCGATGGATGGAGCCAAATCACAAAAGATTACGCCATAAATAGCATTCCGCGCTTTATGCTATTCGACTCAGAAGGAAATGTGTCAAACCTAGACGCTGACCGTCCTTCTTCCGAAGAGATTCGACCTACACTTGATGCCCTTTTAGTAGAATAAAGACCTGATTTATTCATTGAAACCTAAAATTTATACTGTGAAAAATATTTTTATTTTTATTTTATTTTCCCTGGCTTATAACATTCATTTTGCTCAAGACTGGATACAGCTTGAAGACTATCCAGGACTAGGAAGAAATCATCCCATTACTTTTTCAATCGGAACTGACGGATATGTGTTGGCTGGAGAAAATGAAAATGGATACTACGTTAAAGATTTTTACAAATACGACACCACTTCAGACACGTGGACACAGCTTCCTAATTTTCCGGGCTATCCCAGAGGATATGCTTATGGAATTGAGCACAACGGAAAGGCGTATGTAGGTTTTGGGACTTTTGATTTAGGACCATTAGATGACCTGTGGGAGTATGACCCTATAACAGAAGCATGGACTGAGCTAGCTTCATGCCCTTGTGGAGGAAGGCTACATCCCGCAATGCTTGAAGCGGGAGGTAAAATATATGTAGGACTTGGAGGGAGTAATTTCGAAAACCTTGACGATTGGTGGGCATATGACATCGCTACAGATATTTGGGAGCAAAAGGCTGACTTCATCGCTGAAAAAAGACACCATCCATACTTCTTTTCCATTGATGATATTGCATACGTGGGATTTGGACACGGAGACGATATTTACAACGATTTTTATAAATACGAGTAGGACACTGACACTTGGACACAAGTTGCGAGCATTCCAGATCAAGGGCGCGTTGCAGGAACACAGTTCTCATACAATGGAAAGGGTTACGCTCTCAGTGGGGATGGTGATACTCACTCTTATCTTGAAACAGGTGAGTTTTGGCAATACACACCTGAAACGGATTCATGGTTCAGCCTTCCACCGCATCCAGGACACAGCAAGTGGGCTCCAGGTTGTTTCATCGTAGGCGACGTTCTCTACTTTACTTCAGGCCTACAATATGATGATGGTAATTCCGAAACCCTCAACGATCTGTGGAGATTTAACCTTGATGAGATAGACGGTATCGAAGTTGTAGAGCTAGAAACACTTGTATATCCTAACCCTACCACGGATAAAATCATTCTATCATCAACGGTTGATTACCAACTCTTCTCATTAAAAGGTGAGCTCATCTTAGAAGGGAACGCTTCGTCTATTGAAGTGAGTCAACTTTTAAAAGGAGTATACATCCTTAATACTAAGGTCAAGACGTTCAAAATAATCAAGGAATAAGTCGACTACTGTTAATTCGTTTGCAAGTCACTGTTTTGCTGATTCGAGTTTTATATAAACGAATTTTAAGGTGATCCATGCCAAAACAAAACCTGTTGCGATATCGAACAGGTGATGTTGATGCGTTAGGATTACAGATAGTGAGATCATAATTACCCAAAGGATCAATAGGGCGTGGAAGAGCTTTTGTTTGGTTTGTTTAATGAGAGCAAAAGCTGATATGGAAGAGAAAGTTATGTGTAGCGAAGGGTAAAGATTGTGAGGCTTGTCTATAGTATGTAGAGCTTCGAAAAGTGATTCAAAACCTTGAATATTTTCAGTTCTAGAGAAGCCCATTTCTCCTGGGAACAGTAAGAAAATTGTACAAGCAATAGCGGAACTCACCATCATCGTAATACTTAATGAACGTATACTCTGAGGAGATTTAACGAGTACAATACTCAGAAAAATCAACAGGTAATAAGATTCATAAAACAGGATCATCCATGGTACTTGAGGGATGTCTTTTTCACACTCCATGTAAAGTCGATGATAGAAATGGAAAGTGTCAACTATGCTATTTGTACTCAGATAAAGTACCACACAGAATAGAACACATAAGCTTCCCCAAATCGCAATCGCTTTTAGGTGTTCCTTCATTTTTTCATACTCCATCCTTGTTACTAAATAATTTTTCAGGGATTTTATGTAGTTGAAATAATTTGTAATACAAATTGACTTAACATGAAAAAGGCAAAAATGTAATTGGCGATTTTATTTTTTATGAATGCGAAAACAATGAATATAATGGGTAGAAATATCTTACTGAAGTCCATATCTGCTCCATAATTCTGTTCTGAGTTTGCAACAATAGGACCCATAACAAACATGAGAATAAACAAAAGACCAACTAAGATGAACACATGTCTTTTATTGTTATTGAATCCCTCTTCTAAATTGTTATTTATTTCTTCTTGTGTATTAAAAAATAAATAAAAACACAAATAAAATAGACACGCTTGTATGGTCACAAACGAAAATTTTAATAGACTCCAATCAACGCAATCATGCCATAAAGAATATACGCTTACCCAGAATCCAAGTGCAAGCAAAAAAAACCAAGCAGCCCAAACCCACCACAACCAATAATTTTTAATCTCACTTATATTTTGAATTAACCGTGCAACACATGATAATGCATGCGTAAGCGCAAGTCCATAGATTAATGAAATAAATGTAATAATATACCCAAACGAAATCTCCATGATTCAAACATACGACTCTAGGGCTTTAATTAGCGCAAGTGATTTCCGCAAGGAGGATTTACAATGATGTTTTCACTCCCTCTTTTTAAATTCTATTGATACGCTATTAACGCAGTAACGCTTGCCAGTAGAAGTTGGGCCATCATCAAAGACATGCCCCATATGTCCGTCACACTTTGCGCAAGTAATTTCAGTACGTATTCTTCCTCCCGAAGTGTCAAGAGTTTCTTCTATCGCATCATCTTCTACAGGTTTAGAAAAACTAGGCCAACCACAGCCGCTGTCAAACTTACTCTCTCCATCAAAAAGCTTTTCTCCACATCCTTTACACACGTAATCTCCCTTGTCATACAATTGATCATATTTACCTGAAAAAGCTGGCTCAGTGCCTTTTTCTCTTAATATTTTAAACTCTTCTGCAGTAAGCTGAGAAGCCCAATCTTTTTCTGATTTTTTCATTTGATGTCGGGTTTGGATGTCTTAACGGGTGATTCATTTAATTCTCAAATAAAATTACACCATATTTACTTTATGAAAACAATACTCAGAAATATTTTTGCCTTGATAGCAGGTGTAATACTTGGATCAGTTTTAAATATGTCATTCATTGTTGCAGGTTCAAAAGTTTTCCCTTTATCTGAATCATTTGAACCTATGAACGCAATGAATTGGGATTTGAAGTTTTTCATATTCCCTTTCTTAGCTCACGCATTAGGGACATTAGCAGGAGCTTTTATCGCTGCTAAGATTGCATCTACATACAAGAAAACATTTGCTTTGATTGTCGGGGCGTTTTTTCTAATAGGAGGTACAATGATGGTGTTCATGCTACCCGCTCCTCTTTGGTTTATCGTCTTAGATTTAACAGTTGCCTATATTCCTATGGGTTGGTTAGGTTGGCGTATCTCTCGTTGATAAGACTTCACGAATCAGTCAATCACCTCAACACTGAAGGTATCACCTTGACTTATGTCGTTAATGGCATCAATCCCCTCCACAACTTTTCCAAAGCATGTGTGATTGCGATCTAAGTGAGCCGTATTTGTTCTTGAGTGCACGATAAAAAACTGTGATCCACCAGTATTGCGACCTGCATGCGCCATAGATAAAACACCTGTATCGTGGTGCTGGTTATCTCCGTCTATCTCGCAATCTATTTGGTATCCAGGGCCTCCAACACCAGACCCTTGTGGGCAACCTCCTTGTACTACAAAATCTGGAATAACTCTGTGAAAGGTAAGTCCTTCATAAAACCCGTCTTTGGCGAGTTTCACGAAGTTAGCTACAGTATTGGGAGCATCCTTTTCGAAAAATTCCACTTTTAAATCTCCTTTTTCTGTGTGTATGATTGCGTGCATAATGGTGTGTTTTATTCTGCTAAACTATGTTACAAATCCTGTTTATGATTGTCAGTAGTAAAAATAGATGGTGATATTTTCTGATATTGTATGGCTAGAGCTGCTGGATCTCAAAAGTGGGGTGTCCTTTCTCGCCTAAATCATCGTAAAAGTCGATAAAATGTATCTTGAAGTATTGATCGAGGCCATTCTTTATGATATAATTTTTTTCTGCATAAATTAAATAAAATCCAGAATCAAAATCAAAATCTTTCCAATCATATCCAATCACATCTTGATTTGAAGAGAATGAGTAGGATTCAATATCTTCATATGTTATTTCGTTAAATTCTTTTTCAGAGTCAATAGCCACAGTAATATATTGTGAATTAATCAATACTCCCGTTACTAAATAGGCGGAAAATGGATCGTAGAACAAATTTGTATATTGCGTGAAGAGCAAGTCCCAATCGGATGAAAGAGGTTCAATGTCTACTGCGAAATTTTCAGAGAAGGAGAAGCAAACTCGATGTAAATCAGCGTCTTTTTCAATAAAAACTAATGATTCTTGCTCATGTGTAAGGTCAGCTGTCCTGATAAAATAACCAGATTCATTCACGGAGTCAATTTTCAACTTCATATATCCAAGCTGCTCTTCGGTAGAGGAATATCCTAAATCAACAACATAAAACTTATCGGAGTTGCGATAATCATCAATAGCTGTACTGTCAAGATTGCCATTAGGGCTATCAAATTCCCAGACGGCATCCTCGATTTCAGGTGTGTCTTCAAAATCTAAGTTTTCAACGCTCCATATACCTCCCGCTTTGGATGAATTTATAACAATATGCCAATCATCAACTCCTGTTAGAAAACCTAAATCCCAATCTGTTTTTTCATTCTGAGATACAACAGAGTTGCTCTCTAAATTATAAAATATCTGATTATTGTACTCAGATCCTATTTCTATCATTGTAGTTTCGAGTTCACCACTGGCATGAGGAGAAATGGGAATCTCACCTGGATTACACCCTGTTATAAAAGCTACAATGATGATAGATAGTATACATCTCATTTCAAACTCCATTTTAGTGATGTGAAAACCGTCCTCCCATATCCCACAGACATCCCACTTGCGTCCGATTGGTGGGCGCCTGGTGAGCCAGAGATGCTATTTACGTTTTTAATATTAAACGCATTCTTACAGCCCACAACTACTTTAAGATTATTTTTAGGATTAGACCACGAATACGTCAGATCCATCATCTGATATCCATCTATAGCCGATTCTAGAACCTCTCCGTCAGCATTCATCCAGAAAGAAGGTAAAGCCCCTGTATTTTTATAATAAACAGCAACATTAGAATTCCACTTTGTTATTTCATATGTACAATTAGAGTTCCATTCTAATGCATAGCTATATGGGGCGACTTCTTCGATGTTGTTCTGTCTACCAATATATGAAACTCCACCATTAAACTTTATAAACTCAAATGTGACATTGATATTTGCCTTCGTTCCAAGTGTTTTATATTTTCCTATATTAATATAAGAATACGCATCATCTGATGTATTCGCTAGTGTTATGAGATCGTGAATATCATTATAGAAAAACGACATTTCTCCTCTTATGATATAGTTGTTGCGAATGTTCTTCCAATCGACTGACAGCTGATAGTTGTTTGAGTTTTCAGCTTTTAAATTGGGATTTCCAACGATGTTGTGGTTGATGTCCACAAATTCGAAATAAAGATCCTTCAAGGAAGGAGCTCTAAATCCTTTAGCAAAGGAAGATCTTAATATAAATTTCTTATAATTATATTTTATATGAATTGATGGAGCTAATGGCGCTGTGTAATCTGTATTGTATGACAAACGGACACCTGGTCGAATGATTAACTTGTCTGAGGGACGCCACTCTGTATTCGAATACAAAGCGAAATCACCTTGATTTTGAGTGTTCCCCTCGATTCTTCTCCCTCTTGCCTCTTCAATGACAATATCATAACCTATTTCAGTTGAAATGTTCTCCGAAAATGTCCCACCGAAACTCCCTCGGCTCATCACGCTGTTAAACACAGAAGTGTCTTGATCTGCTTCATTCTCAGAAATCACTTCTTCTAATGTAGTGAGTTCATTGAAGTACGTGTTTTTAATTCTCTTGTAATTGTTATAAGAGGCGATAACACTCAAATTCTTGTCATTTAATTTCGTGTTAAAATCTACCCCAATATTCTTCCTCCATGTATTGTATATGTCATCAAAAGCAGTCTCAAAATATGGCATTCTAGGAAATCCTCTATTTAGAATCTCTTCAAAGAAAAAATCAGCATACGTCCTTATGCTCCATTCATTTTTACCAAAGACATCCTGTGCTCTAGCAAAATACTGCTCTTTAGGTTTCCATTGCTTGTATCGATTAGTATCGGCAATAGTAGCTGTAGGTATTAATCTAAAATCATCACTCGGAGACCACCCATCAAAATAGTTCCTTCCGCCAGATAACGAAAGTTGATGGTTATTCGCCGAATAGTTCATCAAACAGTCTAGATTATATTTACCTACAGTTTCATAATAGCTATTAATAAATAGATTTGACTCCCCGCTTTTCTTGCTGATTAGGTTGATTGTCCCTGCAAGTGCATCAGTTCCATAATTGACAGATAGTGGTCCTTCAACAATCTCAATTCTCTCAATATTATTCAAATTAATTTGGCTTACATCGATATTCCCATTTAGTCTTCCAATGATGGGGACACCATCCATTAGGATTTTCACATTTTGTCCAGAAACTCCTTGTATGCTTATTGAACTGCCTAAGATATTGTCCTGAGAAAGTCGAACATTCGTTTCTTGCTCAAGTAGATCTCTTAAGCTAACAGCTCCTTGAGCTGCTATTCTTTTCTGATCAATAATTTTGATTTTTTGAACTGCATTCTCTGAGATATTTTCTGTCATTTGAGCAGTTACGACAACTTGATCGAGTAGTATTTCAGACGGCTCAAGGTGGATGGTAATATCATCAATAAAGAGGAGTGTGTCCAAATAAGTTACATGCGAAATGTGTGAAATCAATGTCAGGATTCCTGCCTGCTTATTTAGATCATTAGGAAGTTTAACAACTCCCATATCATTAGAAATAATGATTGATTCTTTATTATCGATATCAGTAAACCTTACATGTACAAATGAAACAGGTGTGTCATTTTTGTCTAAAACAGTAAGTGATTGACCTTTTACACTTGTCGATGTCAAGATCAAAACAAGAATCAAGAATCCTCTCATCCTTTAGAAATCTGTAAAATTCAACGCGATCATATTCGAAAATTTACTGTATGATTAGTTTTTGAGAGGAATGAGTCCCATTAAACGTAACATCAACGAAATAAAGTCCTTTTTCAAAATCAGCAGTGGATATCGATGTCTCTTGAAACCCTCCAGGCATTTGAGCCTCGAACATTTTCTTGCCTCGAACATCATATATGGTTAACTGTACCTGCTTGGCTTGAGCGTCTATTAGAACTGTGGTATTGTTGTAAGCAGGGTTTGGATAAACACTAAAAAAATTAGTGTTGTTTTCATCATCTAAAACGGAGCTTCCACTCATTAATTCTTTATTAATGGTAATGTCACCAGAACTGCTTCCAGCGAAATCTGTAAAAACGATTCTATAAATACTTCCCTCAAGGTTCTTCACGAAATAACATCTTTCTTCTTCTAACTCGTATGAGAACGCAGACATGTTATATGATTTCCAATCATATCCGATGATATTCATATCTGATAAGAAGCCGTGAGATTCATAATCGCTGTATGTAAAAGGATTCGACAAATCATTCACTTCTGCAATTTCGATATTGTTGTTAGCTAATGCGCCAGACACACTGTAGTAAACCCCAGGTGAAAGTGTTGTAATGTACTTTGTGAATGTCAAATCCCAGTCTGAAATCAGAGGCTCTCGGTCCGTTACCATGTGAGAAGACAGAGAGTAGTACACGAAATTCTTATTTTCATATTCCGCCCTGTCGATTGAAGTGGAAATCTCGTCTGAACTATCTAGGTTTGCGTACATAAAGCTAAAGACACCATCGTCAAGGTCTTCAATCATTAATTTTTTCCATTCTCCATCAATTGATTTGACGATAAAAACAGCATCACCAACTACAACATGGGTGATGATATCGTAATTCCCCCATCCATAGTTCATGTCTTCTGAGTTCGTATTGAAGGCCCCATCACTCCAAGATAATTCAGAGTTTATAAGTTGCGGCCAAGTGCTTAAACCAAGTGTGTCGACATCTGCCCAACCACTAACGTCCACATTTGGAACTTTGTAAAGAGCAGTGCCCATGCCGCCATTGATTCTAACGGTTGCTGACATAGCATTTAGTGAAAATGCGATGTCCCAGTTGGTGTTGTTCGCGGTCGCAACTTCACCATTAGAAAGGCTGTAAAAACTTTGATCAATATAGCCAGCACCCATCGTTACAATGTCAGTTGTTTGACCTATGAGCGTTACTGAATATAAGAGTGCAATCGTTAAGAAGGAGTATTGAATGTTCATTTTGTATTCGTTCTAATTTTTTCACAAAATTATCACTAATAACCGCATCCTATTGTCATGTTAAAGTCATATTAAAGTCTTATATTTAAGTTATCGTTATTGCATTAAAAAGGCCCTCCTGTTATAGGAGGGCCTTTTACCTATATGTTGAAAAAATGACTATTCGCTTAGAACGTCCACTGTGACTGATCCAGTATAATTGTCACTTCTTATGTTTAAGATATACATTCCTGCGCTCACATTAAGATTGATTTTTTGACCTTGAGTCACGTTAAGGAATACGCCAACTTTTTTCCCAAGCTGGTCGAATGCCACAACGTCAGCAACGTCATCTCCTCCTTCCCAGGTAAGTGTAATATCACCGTAACAAGGGTTAGGGAAGAAATTAACGTCGAGCGCTTGTATGTTGTTGATGCCATTAATATTTCCAGCAAATGCGTTAATGCAAAACGCGCCTTGCGCACTCCATTCCATACCATTACTTGTCCAATGGAAGCCATCTAATCTGACATAGTAAGTGACCCCCTCTTGAGTGTCTAATCCAATCTCAGGCCAATACATCGTATTGTCTGTATCGACATCTTCACTACATCCCACAGGGACTAATTCACCGCAGTCACCAGTATATATAGCCATTTGAGCATCAAATCCCCAGAAGTAAGCAAAAACATCATCACCACAGAATGTTGGGGTAATTGTATATGAATTTCCATTTCCTGTGAACTTAAACCACACTGAACCGTCTTCCGTTGGTCCGTCCTCCCAGCACTCTATGCCAATGTTGTCTGCATTAGTGTCAGGCATGATGTTGCTCCCAAGCAAGGTGTTATCAAAAGGTCCAGCTTGACTTGGATTGTCTTCAGTAGCAGAGAGGAAATCATCCAATATGAGCGCATCGGTACATGTATTGTGATCTGTCAGAGGATTCAATTTTATAGACGAAAGACAGAATGCGCCATCTGGTGTGTTACCATCGTTGTAATTAAATCCATCTATCATAAGCCAATAGTCAGCACCCACTTCAGTTTTGAAATTAAGAAATGAATAAAACCAGCCCCAATCTCCACTCCAGAATCCCATAAGTTCATCATTTGCACCAACAAAAGTAAGGTCATCACAAGCGCCATGATAAAGCGCCATTTGTGTGTCATTGGCAGAAAAAGAAGTGTTACAACTTAACGTCTTAAGTTGATACGTGCCACCATCACCAGTGAAGTGAAACCATACAGTTTGATCCACACTCTGTTGAGTCCCATTGGGATCAGAATCAAACCAATTTCCAATTAAATCGTCCGACAATCCATCTTCAGCAGTAGCATCAACATTTGTAAATGGACCAACTTCATTCAGAACGCCCATGTCATTTCCAATTAATTCAGAGATATCCAATGCCCCAGAACAAAGATCATTGTCGGGTTGAGCATATGCCTGAATGCTAGTAAATAATAGGTAAAGAGATAGAATAGTTAAGTATTTGAATTTAAACATTTATATTTAATGAGCTGTAATATTAACAACAACAAGAGGTGTTGTTTTGTATAGTATTTTGATTTATAAAGTATTCATTGTTTATTTATTATATTTATCCATTAAATACAATAATATTCATATGAAAACATTTTATACTTTACTTATCTCTGTCCTTTTTATTCTGTCTTCTTGTATGACAACTTCTACGACTGTTGGTGATTACAAGGAAGACTCAGGCAAACAATACACATATGCAAAAGGCAAACAATTTTGGATCGGTTTTGGCTTATTTCCTATTGGCAGAACAGATGTGCAAACACCTACGGACGGTTCATGTGAAGTGATATCGAAGTTTACTTTTGGAGATTTCCTTATTTCCGGAATCACTGGGGGTATAGTTTCTTCAAGAACAATTATTGTCAAGGATAAGGAAAATTAAAAATCATGTATATAAAAAAAATCTACATCCTGTTTTTCTTTGCTACGTTGTCACTTTCAGCGGCAGCCCAAACACCTCTTACTCAAGCTGTAGATTTTACAGTTACATTTACTAATGGAGAAGAGTTTAACCTTTTCGATGAGTTGGCATCTGGCTCATACGTGTGTGTTGATTTCTTCTTTACTACATGTGGTCCATGTCAATCTAACCAAGGTTATTATTCTGAAGCATATATGAATTTTGGATGTAATCAAGCGGACATCTTTTTCCTTTCTCTAGAATCAACAGTAGGCGATGCTGAAACTATAGTGTATGAAGAAACATTTGGAGGGCCAAATCACCCCCCTGCTGCATCTGGAACTGAGGGTGGCGGAATTGCTGCTACTAGTGCTTACAGTGTAGGTGCCTTTCCTACTTTTATTCTTATTGCACCCGATGGCACAATACTCGAGCAAGATATGTGGCCTCTAAATGGAACCACTGATACTTTCACCTCTTATTTCGGGAGTCACGGTCTTAATCTCACTCCTTGCAATACTGATGTAGATGATGTAGAAGTAGCTTTGGATTCTGAAATTACACTTTACCCTAACCCTACGAATGATCAGCTAAATGTAAATCTAGTTGGCTTTGAAGGTCAAGTAAATATATTTGTGTATAACCTATTGGGAGAGGCAGTAACTCATCTTTCAACGGCTGGCAATTCAGCCAGAATAAACGTAGATGAGTTTACTACTGGAACATATATTATTCACGTTTTGGATTCTAATAAATCTACACAGAGAAAATTTTCTGTACTACACTAGTTTAGAAATCAAAATAAAGGCGATTTAGGAATCGTTTTATTTAATTCTGTAGGGATAGTTACAAATATCTCTAGGCTGATAAAACAACTACTTATTATAAACCCTTGTATGTCTTTCATGGATTAAATTTGCACCCTCAAATTTTAATTTATGGATTCATTATCTCAATTGGTTCTTGGAGCTGCAGTAGGAGAAGCCTTATTAGGAAAAAAGCTTGGAAATAGAGCCATACTTTGGGGTGCCATTGGTGGGACGATTCCAGATTTGGATGTTCTCTCAGGCCTTTTTTTATCGGAGCTAGGTGAGCTTACCTTCCACAGAGGGATTTCTCATTCACTGTTATTCTCAGTTCTGTTTGCGCTTTTATTGGGATGGCTGATTCATAGATTTAACAAAACAACTTCACTAGTGACTCGAAAGGAGTGGCAGATCATGTTGTTCTTTGCATTTTTTACCCATGTTATTTTAGACTGTTTCACAGTCTATGGCACTCAGGTTTTTGCGCCATTTTCAAGCTATAGAGTGAGTTGGGGATCAATTGCTGTAGTAGACCCATTATATACCATTCCATTACTTCTGAGCCTTGTAATAACTGGGTTTATAATAAGAACAAAGAGAACGAGGAGAATTGTGAATTATCTTGGTTTGGCACTAAGTACTCTGTATTTGTTGTTTACGGTATACAACAAAGCGAGAGTTCATAACATTTTTGAGCATGAATTGAAAGCTCAAAACATTGAGGTGACAAGAATGATGACCTCACCTACAATTTTCAACAATATACTTTGGTCGTTTACTGCAGAAGCAAATGATGCATATTATGTGGGACTTTATTCTTTCTACGACACAGTTCCGGTGAAGTTTTCGAAAATAGAGAAGCAGCATACATTGATTCAGAACATTGACTCGGACCCAACAATTACCTCGTTACGATGGTTTAGCAATAATTATTTTTGTATAGATATTGTGGATGGTAATTTGTTATTCAATGACCTTAGATTTGGTGCATACTTTGATAAAGAAGGGAATAACACAGATTATATCTTTAGTTTCCTTCTTGAGGAAAAAGATGGAAAGTATGAATTGATAGAGACTATCATCGGACCACCTAAAGATCAAGAAGAAGAATACATCGATAATTTTCTCGCTCGTATTTGGGGCATAAATTGACAATCGTTAAGGGAAAAATATCAAATATGGCTATTTGAGATTTACAACGCTATGCGTGCTCCATATTGAGCTACTTTAAAACCGGCATCCTCAATTTTCGCTTTAACGCGAGAATCTTTCTTTAGAACTGGATTTGTATGATTGAAGTGAATAAAATGTACCTTTTCTTTTTCACGATCAGAGATCTCTGACAAGAGCTCTAGAGTTTCAATAATAAACGGATGCGGTATTTGGCTTATATCTCGGTGATTAATTTCAACCCCGTCGTAAAAAGTGCCATCTATAAAAGCATAGTCAACTGTAGAAATCACATTTTCTAAATCCAGATTCCACTTCGACCATTTGTCAATATCGGGGATGAAAAGGGCGGATTTATTTGGCCCCTGAATCTGATAGCCCACAGTTTCAGAAAACTCGTCCCTGTGAGGAACTTCAATAGGGGTTACGATTAAATGATGACTTAATTCAACAGCTTGGTTGTGATTTAAATTAATCACAGAGATGTTGCTGTTCTCAACGAGTAAGCTCCACGGCCCATTTTTGTATAAAAACTCTTTCATCCTGGGCATAGCAAATACTGAAATCTCAGAAGCATTCATCGCTTCTTTTCCGAAATACATCAGCCCTGAATAATGACCTATGTGTGCATGAGTAAGAAATACTCCCTGGGGGATTTCTTCAGCCTCCCACGAAGTACAGGACTTTAAATACTTGAGTTGTGAAGGCATATCAGGGGTGGCCTCAAATAAATAGGATTTCTGATATTTATGATCAAGTACTCCCAGAGAGACAACTTTTCTATCAGTAACAGGTCTCAAAAAAATATTTCGACAACAGTCTTTCATACAGGCTATATGGGGTGATCCAGCGTCTTGTATCGTTCCTAAAATAATCAACTCAACTTCCACATCTTTTGACTCCATCCTTTCGCAGGATTGAAGATAAAATCCAAGGGCAATCACAACAACTAAAATACAAAAAATGGGTGGGAGTTTTCTATTTTTCATGTTATTATGGACAGGTTCGAAAATTACTGAATCTTCAGTCGATATTTGTGCTCAATGGATTCTTTTGTAAATAGAAAATTTACTGTTTCAGCCCCAGGCAGAGTTTGCCTCTATGGCGAGCATCAGGATTACTTAGGGATGCCTTCAGTTGTTATGGCTGTTAACCTAAGGTGTAAGATACATATTGAAGAGAGAGGGGATAGAATAGTTGTTTGGTCGAGTCCAAAACTAGGTGAAGATTTTTCCGGAAAATTTGATTTAGATAACCTTGAAACGAGTGAAATATCGGGCGTTCAAAATCATTTTCTATCATCTTTGATTCTTGCAAAAAGAGAGGGTAGGCTTCCTAAATATGGGTGGAATGCGACAATTGAGAGTGATGTCCCAGTCCAAGCTGGGTGTAGCAGTTCTTCTGCTCTTTTAGTTGCTTGGATTGCTGCTATGCAAAGGCTTTCAGGAAACATAACGACAGAAATAAAATTGGCAGACCAAGCTTTCCAGGCAGAGGTGGGTTATTACGATGCTCCTGGAGGGAATATGGATCACATAGCCTGTTCGGTTGGTGGTGCATTGAGGGTAGATCCAAACGAAAAGGATGGATATATAAAGCTTGGTAACTCATCCTTCGATTTGGTGCTAGGAGATTCTAATGCTCCTAAGGATACAATTGGAATTCTTTCAAGGTGCAAATTCGATCGATTGGATATTCTCAATAAAAATGGTGGTGTTTGGGATGAAATTGATTTACAAAAATTAAATAAAGTTGATTTACCTCTTGTTGAAGGGACTATTAGGAATAGAGACATAGAGAGGATGGCGACAGCTAAATTGTTGACGGAACATCAATCAGTTGAGGAGTTGGGAGCACTTATGAATGAACATCATGGAATTCTTCGAGATGTATTGAAAATAAGCACAATTAAGATTGAAAGAATGTGTGATGCTGCAGTAAATGCTGGCGCGGTAGGTGCAAAGATATTTGGTTCAGGAGGAGGAGGATGTATGATTGCGATGGTTCCGAAAAGCAATGGCAAATCAGACTTATCACTACTTGCACAAATTCAATCTTCAATAGAGCGCATAAATGGATCAATTGCTTACCACGTGAAATCTGAACCTGGTGTTGATTGGGGTTTAAATACCGATGTAAAGAACCCTGTTGTAATTCTAGCTGCAGGAGCTTCTAGTAGGATGAAAAGTGTAGAGGGTGTTAGTGAAGTTATCGCAAAAGAAGTCACATCAAGGCCTAAAGCTATGCTCAGGGTTGGCGATGGAGAGATCCCTTTTTTAGAACTTCTTTTAAAGAGAATTAAGAAGGAGGAAAGCAATTGTGTAATTGTTGTTATTGGGGAAAAAGATCACATCACTGAGAAGTATTTTTCATCGAACCACATAGAAGGTTTGGAAATAAGATATGTAGTCCAAACAATTCCTCAGGACAGAAATAAGCCCTTAGGAACTGCAGATGCAGTAGAGAGGGCTCTATTGTCAAATACAGATTTATCGAATCATTCCATTGTCGTTTGTAACGGTGACAATATGCCACCTGAAGAATCATTTAGTGAGATTTTTAAATTTAATTGTGCGATGCTTGCCTATGACTCTTCAAAACTGGGTTTACCTGAGGACAGGGTGTCGGTGTTTGCAGTCGCAGATATTGATTCAGAAGGATATTTGAAGCAAATTATTGAGAAACCCCCTAAAGAAACCCTCCCGAATTTTATTCAGTCAGATGGAACTCTAAGAGTAAGTATGAATATGTTTAAAATGTCTTTCTCTGATTTTATCATTTCAGTGAAGGACTGCCCATTGGACGATGTGAGAAATGAAAAGGAACTTCCGACAGCAGTTGATAGATGGCTTAGGGAGAACCCCAAAGAAATGAGGGCAATACCTTTCGGAGGAGAATTCTTAGACCTTACTCACCCCACTGATTTTGAGTTTGTTATAAAAAAACTACAATAATTTTGACTGGAGTTTATTGTAAAAGTTACTACTCATCATGTGATTATATAATTAATTTCGTAAATTGTAAATAATGTTAAAATTTAAATAAATTAATCTGTAACCATTTGTCAGTTGGTGTCGTGAAAGGGGTTATGAATTTCAATTTATTTATATCATAAATTGTAATTATGAGAATTATCTACAATAATTTAAAGAGTTTACTAACTCTTATATTATTTACATAAAGCTTGATAATTGCGGGTCAGCAGCCTGCATACATTATCATGGATGGTTGTACGGATCCCGCTGCTTGTAACTATGACCCAACATCGACAGACGACGACGACGACGACGACGACGATGATGACGATGACGACGATGACGACGATTCTTGTGAATATGAAACTTGCATGGGATGTACCGATATATCTGCTTGTAATTTTGATGAAAATGCCACAATAGATAGTGATTGTATATTTTCTGATCCACTATGTGGTTGTTATGAACTTAATTTTGCTGTTACAGACACTCTCTCTGGAAATGAAAACTCAGAAATTTTTGAAAACACTGGGACAGGTACAATATCTATGGTTACCATAGATTTATACTTTGACAATTATCTCAATAATGGCAGTTGGGCTTCTGATATGGTGGTCCAAATAGGATCTCCTGATGGCACTTGTTACGAATTTGGAGGTATTGGAATCCCCTCTAATGTCTGTGTAAATTCTGGTTTGGGAGCTGGTGTATACCCTTTTATCTGGATAGGATCCACTACTGGTTTTTACTCAGCTAGTGTCGACTTATCATCATATAATATATCTGGTGATGGAGTTTGGACTTTAACAATTGTAAATGGATGGCCTGCATCTTCCGGAGCTGGATTTGACACTTCGATAAGTTTATCGGGGATATGTCCATATGAATATACTGAGCTGTTAGGATGCACGGATTTCACGGCCTGTAATTATGATCCTTCAGCAAATATTGAAGATGGATCTTGTTTTTACAGTTTTGATGCAATTGGAGTTTGTGGTGGAGACTGTACATCGGATTCTGACAACGATGGGATTTGTGATTTAGAAATGTGCATAGAGGACCTAAATTCTGATGGTATTATTTCTGTTCAAGACATACTCATCTTACTAAGTGATTTCGGATGTGATTCAATGTGCGAATATGATATTGATCAAGACGGATCTGTTTCGATAGCAGATTTATTACTGATGCTTTAGTCCTTTGGTGGCCTTTGTGAAATTCAATAAATCAAAAAGTTAATATCTTGTCAGTATTATAACTAAGATAATGAGATATTTAGTTACGGCTTTGATTTTTTCATTTTCCTTGATGAGTGTACTCGGGCAGTCATCAGTTAGTTGTGACTCTTTGGCACAAATAGCATTACTCAACCCAGGACCTTATAGCGTTAGTAGTCTCGATGAATCAGACAACATACGCAACGGACCAGACTATGCAGGTGCGCACATTTATTATCCATCCAATGCTAGCGGTCCACTAAGTAGTATAGTTTTAGTTCCCGGCTTTATGAATTTTGAATCAACACTTCAAAATTGGGGACCTTTTTTAGCAGCTCACGGTATCGTAACTATGACTATTGGAACTAATTATTTAACCGATTCGCCTACACAACGAAAAGCAGCTTTATTAGATGCCATTGTTACTTTAAAGGCAGAACAAATCAGAATTGGTTCGCCTCTATACTACTCTCTTGACATCAATAATTTTGCAGTAGGAGGTTTCTCGATGGGCGGAGGTGGAGCACAATTAGCAGCAGTAAGTGATTCTACTATTAAGGCTGTCATTGCGCTAAACCCTTTTCTATCCAACGCTAGCGAAGCAGATCTAAACCACAACAGTCCCGTACTAATAACCTCTGGAGAACTCGATTTTATAGCCAGTCCAAATCTGCATGCCAACGTACATTATACCGTAACTCCAGACAGCACTCCAAAGCAACTATATGAAATTCAAAATGCCGGTCACGATCCTCTGATCGGACCGAATGGTGGCTATGGAGAAGTCGGAATGAAAGTGCTTAGCTGGCTACAAGCATTCTTGATTGACAACCATTGCTACTGTCCACCCATACTCACTGTACCTACTACAGCATCAGAGTTCACCCACAATATAGTTTGTGAAGACCTATTTGTTCAGGGATGTACAGACTCAACAGCCTGCAACTACAACCCAAACGCAACAATAGACGACGGAAGTTGTGAATCACAATCCTGTGCATGCCCAGGCGACCTCAACGGAGACTACGCTATTACAGTTGCTGATGTATTGTTAACTCTTTCTGAATTCGGGTGTATGTCGAATTGCACCGCCGATATAAATGGAGATGGCTTTGTTAACGTAACCGACATCTTAGAATTGTTATCGATGTACGGCACTGTTTGTTAGATTACTCCTTGCCACTAAACTCAGGGTAATCGTGTGTTAAAAAGCTTAAGTAAGCATTTACTCTATAGCTCCACCTCAAAGTGCCTATGTTAAACTTATGCCAATCAGCTGGATATTTCTTTGTGAAGAGTACCACCCAGAAGGCAAGTATCATAAGTACCTGTGATGCTATCGATCTGAAGAATAAACATATCCCATGAGGAATCATAACATAAATCCCTCCGAAAAGAGCTCTAACTAAAACGGAAGATCTACTAACTTGTTCTTGGTATGTCACTTGTAAATCCACTCCAGGTTGTTCAGCATTCAGACCAAACTCAGGGTATTCATCCCTGAAATTCCAAAGTGTAGAACTTAATCTAGCATTCCATCTCATAGCATTAACCTGAAAATCGAACCAATCTTTGGGGAATTTACCAGTAAACATGATAGTCCAGAATGTTATTATTTGTAATACAGCAGCTCCAATCATGATAAACCAAAGCAGAAATAAATGTGGTATCATGATGTATATCCATCCAAAAAAAGTTCTTAAAAGCAACTGACTACGGCTATAGTTCTCCTGAATTTCAACATTAAATTGTAACATGGTGTTGGTATTAATTTTCTTAAAGGTAGTTCATAAGGAACTTCATATTTGAATACATCAATACAACATATCTTCTGACATGATTAACCCAAGTCAGGTGTGATTTCTGTTAAGATGATATATGCTTGAGCGTACAATAACCAATTAGTCCCGCTGTGGTACGATCAGTCTGAACACTCAATTTCATGTCAAACACCTCTTTCACCTGTTCCATTTGACAATGATATTGAACGATAAATTCAGTATTTAAGACATTTATTTATTGTGAGAATAGACGGGGTTCATGATTTCAATGTTTATTTTTTGTATAAAATCATATGATTTGAATGATGATTACATGTACCTTAGATAGATATTGTTATTTGTACAATAATTTCAAGTATGAAACTAAGATTGATTATATATTTTTTTTTACTACCACTCTTGTTTCAAGCCCAATCGTCAAATACTGTTGGAAATGCAACATCGATTGGAGATGATTGTTATTTAGTAACACCATCTCAAGATTGGCAAAATGGTGCGGTATGGTTTTCAGATCCGTTAAACTTGACAGAAGAATTTACGATTGATTTGAATATCAATTTTGGAATTTATGATAGCAATGGAGCAGATGGGATGGTGTTTGTTATGCAAACTGTGGGAACTAATCTATTAGGTGTTTCTGGAGGAGGTCTTGGATATGAAGGAATAAACCCATCATTAGGTGTGGAACTGGACACTTGGCAAAACACAGATATGGGTGACCCTCTTCAAGATCACATTTCCATCATCTCTGATGGGAATGTAAATCATTCAGCATCTACGAATTTATCCGGACCAGTTCCAGCGAGTTCTTCAAATAGCAATATAGAAGATGGACAATTTCATCAGTTTCGGCTTAACTGGATCCCTGATATCAATACTCTTGAGGTTTACTTTGATTGTGATTTAAGAATTTCTGTTGAAGTGGATATTATGAACGATATTTTTGACGGAGTTACCCAGGTATATTGGGGTTTTACAGGCAGTACAGGAGGCTCTAATAACAATCAGAGTGTTTGTTTGAATGAGTTCACTTTGGGACTCCCTGAAACGGAAACGATTTGTAATGGTGAGTCTATACAGATGGGTGTGAATGGAGGCGAAGCGTCGAGTTATTTGTGGATCCCTAATGAAGGTATCAATGATCCAACCGAACAATACCCAATATTCAATCCTTCAGTAAGCACATATTATACAGTAGAATATACTGATTACTGTGGAGAAACTCAATTTCAAAATGTGAATATAGACGTCACAGATTTTTCGATTGATATCGCCCCTGAAATTGACCTTTGCAACAATGAAGCGTTTTTATTTGAACCTGATGTTCCTGAGGGTTCTGTTTTGCTTTGGAACAATGAAATCGAGTCACCTACGTTTACCGCTGACGAAGAAGGCTTTGTAGAAGTTTATGGTGAGTATTTGGGTTGTTCCGCTGTTTCTACATCTATGGTTAATGTAATAGATTTTTCGATTGATATCGCCCCTGAAATTGACCTTTGTAACAATGAAGCGTTTTTATTTGAACCTGATGTTCCTGAGGGTTCTGTTTTGCTTTGGAACAATGAAATCGAGTCATCTACGTTTACCGTTGACGAAGAAGGCTTTGTAGTAGTGTATGGTGAGTATTTGGGTTGTTCCGATGTTTCTTCATCTATAGTTACTGTGATAGATTTTTCGGTTGATATCGCCTCTGAAATTGACCTTTGCAACAATGAAGCGTTTTTATTTGAACCTGATGTTCCTGAGGGTTCTGTTTTGCTTTGGAACAATGAAATCGAGTCACCTACGTTTACCGTTGACGAAGAAGGCTCAGTAGCAGTTTATGGTGAGTATTTGGGTTGTTCCGATGTTTCTGCATCTATGGTTAATATGACATTTTTTTCTATTGATATCGCCCCTGAAATTGACCTTTGCAACAATGAAGCGTTTTTATTTGAACCTAATGTTCCTGAGGGTTCTGTTTTGCTTTGGAACAATGAAATCGAGTCACCTACGTTTACCGTTGATGAAGAAGGCTTTGTAGAAGTTTATGGTGAGTATTTGGGTTGTTCTGATGTTTCTTCTTCGATGGTTAATATGACATATTTTTCTATTGATATCGCCTCTGAAATTGACCTTTGCAACAATGAAGCGTTTTTATTTGAACCTGATGTTCCTGAGGGTTCTGTTTTGCTTTGGAACAATGAAATCGAGTCACCTACGTTTACCGTTGACGAAGAAGGCTCAGTAGCAGTTTATGGTGAGTATTTGGGTTGTTCCGATGTTTCGTCATCGATGGTTGCGGTTAATCCATTGCCAGCACCTTTTTACCCTACAGAAAATATTGTTGAAACGTGTGAAAATGAGGTGGTTGAGCTCAATGCTTATTGTGATGGGTGCGTTTATGATTGGGGAGGATATGATGAGCCGATATATTATTCAGTTAATGAAGCTGGCGTTCATACTGTTGAAATAACAAATGAATATGGATGTACCTCCTTGTTTAGTTATACCATTCATGTCACTTCTTCTCCTCAAATCACCTTAGATAGTTTATATCAGTTTTGTAAAGGAACTGCTGGAGTATTATCAACAGGATTGAATTCTACAAACATGAATGTTATTTGGAATACGAATGACACAACTTCAATGATTAATGTAACAGAAACCGGCGAGTATTCAGTCTATGCGTCAAACCTATGTGGTTCAGATGAAACATCAACATTCGTTTCTTTTGATGAGTGTTCATGCGACATTTGGGCTCCAACTGCATTTACTCCTGATAATGATGGCGTAAATGATGTATTTGTTCCAATAATTAGATGTGATGCAGTGTCATATCAGTTAAATATTTATAACCGATGGGGTGAAGTGGTTTTTTATTCTACAAATCAAGGAGAGATATGGACTGGATGTGTTCACAATGGTGATTATTTTTCGAGGGATGGAGTCTATGCTTGGGAAGTATCCTATTCTTCACAAAGTGACCAATTAATATTGCATCAAGCAAGAGGTCATGTAATATTGATTAGATAAAACTTCGCTACTTTCACACTCTATTTTTTAATATTGTCTCTAACAGTTCTAGTTGATTAGATCACGCGAGTCGAGCTGTTACCTAGTGCCTAGAACTACTTAGTCTTAAAATAGAACATATGCTGAGGTTTTATTATATATTGTAGTTTTTTAAAATCTATACTTTATGAAACGAATATTTTTTTCTTTTGCTATTTATTTTTTCTCCTTAACTCTATTTGCACAAACTCAAATAGAAACTGATCTTCCAAGAATTGATATGATGGAAATGATGCAAGCCGATAGGCTTACATTCGGTCAAGGAGAGAATAATGAGATTTTATGGATATTTGACAATGAACCATTTACTGGCTTTGTTTATGGTGAACAAAGAGGAAGTAGAATTGAAGGTGAATTTAGAAATGGGTTAGAGCATGGTAGCCATAAGGAGTGGTATGATAATAACCAAATAAAAAACCATCGTATATATGAGGATGGTGTTAAAGTCTCAACGAGAGAGTGGGATAAAGAGGGTAATCTTATTAAAGAGTTAAATCATATAGATGAATAATATGACACCTCTTTACTTTGCTTATTGAATATTACTTAGCACTTCTTAGTCTTAAACTTTCAGATATGCCGAGGCTATAAATCTGAATAGCTGTATCTTGTAAGTCTAAATTATAGACTATGAGATATTTAATTGTATTTATATTGTGTTTGACAATTGGGGTTGGCTTGTACGCTCAATCTTCATGTAACGACCAGACCTCGGTAGCATACCAAGGATATGAATATGACATTGTAGAGATTGGTGATCACTGTTGGTTTGCTGAGAATTGCAGATACCTTCCAAGTGTTGCGCCAGCAGAAAAAAGAAGTGCAACAGATCCATATTACTACGTTTACGACTACCAAGGTACAGATGTAGATGCAGCTATGACAACAAATAACTTCAAGACTTACGGAGTCTTGTACAACTGGTCTGCCGTGATGACTGAGGGTATTTGCCCAAGTGGATGGCATATACCATCCGACGGTGATTGGTCAAGTTTAGAAATTCACCTTGGAATGTCAGAAGAAGAAGCTAAAAGTGACTTCAGATTTGACACAAATCAAGGGAAATATTTAAAATCAGAAATTCAATGGAATGGAACAAATTCAACAGGGTTTAATGCCATAGCAGGTGGTATTTATTCCCACGTATTTATAATGGTCGAGGATTATTGTGGTTTTTGGACATCCAGTGAAACGATTGAAAATACATCTTGGGCTTGGAAAAGAGGTCTATTTAAATACGATAGCATTGAAAAAAATATGGAAGGTAAAGATCTAGGCTTCTCCGCACGCTGCATTAAAGACTAATCTTTCTCTGTAAGTATCATCTCAATATACTCGTCTAAGCCTTTCGAGTCTAGCTGTTACTTAGTGCGAATGACTTCTGAGTCTTAAACTTTCAGATATGCCGAGGCTATAAATCTGAAGAGCTGTACCTTGTAAGTCCTAAAACTCCTACTATGAGATATTTACTTACTTCTTTGTTATGTGTCTTTACGCTGTCTCTAACAGCTCAAGTTGACTGTTCAGATATTTTTATTTCTGAATACTTTGAAGGGACAGGTAATAACAAAGGAGTAGAATTCTATAATCCTACATCGGAATCGATTGATTTAAGCGAGTATGAATTGCAACGTTGGGGCAATGGAGAATCTGGAATGACTGATGGGATTCAACTGTTCGGAACTCTTGCACCCTTCACAACTTGGGTTCTGGTAAATGGTCAGACGGAAAACATTGATCTTGCTGGTGGAGCAATTTCTCCTATGTGTGACCCTGCTCTACAGTCATTGGCAAATCAACTGGACAATCCTTATCCTGCTCCAACGTACTTTAATGGTAATGATGCTCTTGTGCTCGTAAAGAATGGAACAATTGTAGTTGATATTTTTGGTAAGCCAGGAGAAAATCCTGGAACTGCTTGGACCGATGACGCTGCTAATGGTTTTGTAGATATAGGTGATGGTGCTGCTTGGCTTACTTATAATCATACCCTACAACGAAAATACAATGTAGGTTCTGGCGTGACCGTCCCTCCTGTAGTTTTTGACACCTTTCTTGAATGGGATACCCTGCCAGTAAATACATGGGATGGATTAGGATATCATAGTTGTATTTGCGCGGATTCACAATCATATATTGAGGGCTGCACGACTCCTTTCGCTTGTAATTATGACCCCCAAGCAACTATAGATGATGGTTCATGTTTAGAATTTGACATTTGTGAAATATGTGGAGGAGACGATTCCTCATGCATTCAAACATGTGTAGATGATGATGATGCTGTGTTAGCTGTTGGAGGATGTTTTAATGCCGTTGAATTATTAGGTTGTGCATTCTATTGGAATGATATACTTATTTCTGAATTGTGTCCAGAGTCTTGTGATAACTGCCCTTGCGATAACGACTTTAATGACAATGGAATTTGTGATGATGTTGAAGTTTTTGGTTGCACATACCCTGATGCGTTAAATTATGATTCATTAGCTACAGCTGATGATGGTAGTTGCCTGTATGATGATGTGTCTAGCGATTGTCCATCTGACATAGATGGAGATGGAACAGTTACCACCCAAGATCTTTTAAGTTTCTTATCATTCTTCGGAGAAGTTTGTGAATAGACTATTGCATAAAAGACTAATCTATCTCAGCTTTCTCTGTAAGTATCATCTCAATATACTCGTCTAAGCCTTTCTAGTCTAGCTGTTACATAGTGCGAAGCACTACTTAGTCTTAAGCTTTCTGATATGCCGAGGCTATAAATCTGAATAGCTGTATCTTGTAAGTCTAAATCATAATACTATGAGATATTTACTTACTGTTATATTGTGTTTGATTCTTTCTTCGACTGTTTTAAGTGCACAGTCTGATATCCTTGACGTTCGTACAAATTATAGTATAGGCGAGACCGTAACCGTAACTGGTATTATCACAAGTGGAGCGAGCCTCGGTTCAGTTCGTTACGTTCAAGACGCTTCTGCTGGAATAGCATTATATCCAGGCAATGATTGGACTGCATGGGATTTAGAACCCAATCCTGGTGATGAGGTAAACGTGACAGGAATAATTACCGAGTACAATGGTCTACTTGAAATTGGACCTAATCTCACGAATGTTGATGTATTGAGCTCAGGCAATCCTATTCCTGATGCTTTAGTAGTAACACCTAATCAGCTCAATGAATCTTTGGAGGGGCAATTGGTTGTAATAGAGGGTGCCACTTTCGATGCGGGAGGGCAAACAATAGAAGCTAACGCCACCTACACCTTCACTTCCTCTGGAGAAGAAGGTTTCATCTACGTAAGATCTTCTAATTCTCTTGTGGGAACGACACTTAACGAATGTGAAATGAACCTCATGGGGATTGTAAGCCAGTATTCTTTCGTTGGATATGGAGGTTACCAACTTTTACCTCGTGGAGCAGCTGATATGATTTCTACCTCTGGGGTTTGTGATGCTGACGAGTTACTAGGTTGTACTAACCCTACTGCTTCTAACTATGACCCAGATGCAACAGAAGATGATGGAAGTTGTTGTTATGCAGAATTGGGCGATGAGTGGGTGCAACTGGGACAGGATATAGATGAAGAGATTGTTAATAGTCAAACATTTTCGCTTCTTGGTAGTTTTGAGTCTAAGCAATACTATATTTCAGATAATCCAATTAATATCTCAGATAATTTCTACGAAGAGTTTAATGCTCTTGCAATTTCATTCGGTGGTAATCTCTTATCCATAAACTCTTTTGAGGAAAATGAATTTATATATGACAGTTTTGTGAATCAATTTTCGAGTTCGTCATATTATTACATAGGTTTATTTAATACTGCTCCAAGCAATCTTTGCTGTGGCCAAGGTAACCCTCCTGGTGTTTGGGAATGGATTAGTGGTGAGGATGTGGTTTACACAAATTGGGACATTAATAATAATCAACCTTCTGGAGATGAGCTTCATGCTTCTGGGAGTGTTAGCTTGGGTGGATTGTGGATTGATGTTTCTGGAGGTGGTCATTCTGGTCATATAATACTTGAAATAGACCTATGTGTTTTATTTATTTCAGGATGTATGGACACCAATGCTTGTAATTATAATCCTGAAGCCACAGAAGATGACGGAAGCTGTGATTACTCGTGCTGTCCAGGTCCTGGGTGTTGCCACGAAGGAACGTATTGGGATGAGGAAGCACAACAATGTCTTTTAGATATAACATTTTGTTCTTGGCAACCAGACAGCAATGCCGATGGAAATATCGGAATAGGAGACCTTTTAGACCTTCTTTCTGTATTTGGAGATACCGATTATGATGAAGACGGAGTATTCGACAGCGTAGATGATTGTGTAGATCCAGAAGCGTGTAACTACCAAGCTAATCCAACTGAGCCTTGCTACTATATAGATGTCCTTGGAGTTTGTGGAGGCGGTTGTGTAGCTGACGAAGATGAGGATGCTATATGCGATGATATAGACGATTGTATTGGGGTGGTAGATGAATGTGGGGTGTGTAATGGCCCTGGCCCTATAGAGATTTTTATAGAGTCTATTACTATTCTGTATGATAGTGTTTACCTACCTCCATTAGAAGAGTGGTATGTGTATGAGTTTGGTGCTGACACCACGTTCTCTTTCACTTGTGAACCTGTTTTTAACTCTTGTGGAGACGATATTGAACACGACGGCTACGACTACAGTACAGTCTTAATAGGTGACCAGTGTTGGTTCAGCGAGAATTGTAGATACTTACCAAGTGTAAGCCTTCAAAATGAAGGAAGTGAAATAACCCCATATTATTATGTATATGGCTACTCAGGAAATGATTTAGAAATTGCAAAAAATACCACGAGTTATCAGACGTATGGTACACTGTATAATAGATCGGCAATCACACAAGATATCTGTCCAAATGGCTGGCATGTTCCATCCCATAGTGAATTTCTTGCATTAAGTAGCTATTTAGGAGAAGAAGCAGGTGATGCAATGAAATCAGAATCTCCATTCTGGAACGGAAATAATTCAAGTGGATTCAGTGGATTGCCAGGTGGTAAAAGAGGATGGGAAAATGTATTTGACGAACAAGGTAGCGTATGCTATTTCTGGACATCTTCAGGTTCAACCTTTCACGAATTAGATGGTAGTTTTTCATTTTTAGGAACTAGTATCTTTCCAATTTATTATGGTCTTTCCGCACGCTGCATAAAAGATTAACATGAAAAACTTCTTTACACTCACACTATGTGTCTTTACGCTGTCTCTAACAGCTCAAGAGGCTGGATGTACGTATCCACAAGCAGATAATTTCAGTCCTACGGCTATTGTTGATGATGGTACGTGTGTCTTTGGAAGTGGTTTGTGTGGTGAGGGTACAATGTGGAATAGTGAATTAGAGTTATGTGAGATAACTAATCCAACAGACTCCAACTTTGATGGATGCACAGGTCTTAGTGATCTTTTAAATTTATTAAGCATCTATGGGGATTGTTCTGAGTCTAATAGTTGTGGTAATCCCTTTAATTATCAAGGCTATGGTTATTCTACAGTTCAGATTGGAGCACAATGCTGGTTCGCTGAGAACCTAAGATCTGCTTATTTTGTAAATGGAGAATCTATTCCTAACGAAGACCCTAATGATTGGTCTAATTACGAAACTCCAGCTTACACTTATTATACTCTCGATAATGATACAATTGGCTATTTCTATAATTGGTGGGCTGCTCATTGGTCAAATGAGGTGTGTCCTAATTTATGGCATACACCGACTAAACTAGATTATGAAATATTATTTGATGCAGTTGGTGGGCAAGATGTAGCTGGTGGTTATTTAAAAGAAGTAGGGTATGAAAGCTGGGTAGAACCAAATTTAGGAGCATCTGATTTTTATTCTTTCAGTGCATTGCCTAATGGAATATTAAATAACGGAAGTCAATCATATGATGATCTAGGATATAAATGCTGGCTATGGACATCTGATGAATATACTAGCAATAGTATATTAGGTTTTGGTGTGACATTTAAGCATGACCAAATAGATGGAGGCTTCCCTGCTATTGATAAACGTGATGGCATGGCTATTAGATGCATAAAAGACTAACATGAGATTTTTTGCATTAGATGTAGAAACTGCGAATCCAAATCAATCTTCAATTTGCCAAATAGGGTTAGCCTTATCTGAAAATGGAGAAATAGTACAAAGCTGGAACTGGTTGATTAACCCTGAAGATTACTTTGACCACTTCAATGTAGCTGTGCATGGTATAACAGAATCAGATGTAGTTAACGCAAAGCTTTACAATGAAATACACGATGAGCTACTAAACATTATCTCAACAGATATTGTGATTCATCATACTGCTTTTGACAAAGTAGCTATTAATTCTGTATGTAATAAGTATAAACTAACTCCACCTGAAATAACGTGGGTAGATTCAGCTCGGGTTGTGAGAAGAGTGTATCCAGAATTCAGAATAAGAGGATATGGACTTGGTAACTTAAGCAAACATTTTGGTATAGAATTCAAACATCATGATGCGGAAGAAGATGCTATTGCAACTGCAAAAATTCTAAATCATTGCTTAAATGATTCTAACACTGAATTAAGCCTTTGGATAGAAGAACAATACAGAAACACACAGTCTTCTAAAACAGTTGGTGGTACTAGTTCGTTTAAACCTTCGGAAGGTGATCCAAATGGAAGTTTATTCGGAGAATTTTGTGTTTTTACAGGCACACTTTCATTAACTCGTAAAGAGGCTGCATTGATTGCTAACTCATGTGGAATAACAGTAGAGAAAAATGTAACCAAAAAGACGTCAATACTTGTTGTTGGAATGCAAGATGAATACAGGCTTGCAGGACATGATAAAAGTAAGAAGCAGAGAGTTGCTGAAGATAAAATAAGCGAAGGTCAGGAATTAAAAATATTAAGTGAAAACGATTTTATCAGTTTAACCAATTCTAATAAATAAATCGAATTAACCTGAGACACTGGAAATGAATGTACTACCGTATTGGTGTAATTCATTAGAATTAATCTTTGTGGTCAAGTATTTTTGAGAATCTAAGGTATATACAACCCCCATATTTGTTTTAGAACAAACCAAAGGATATTCTTTCTCTAAATCAATATCTAAATCATCTCCTCTTAATCCGAGCCACATTGCATAATAGTGTAGTGATCCGAATCTGAAGATTTCTTTTTGCTTTTTATCGAAACCACCTTTAAATAGTCGAACATAACTTGGTTTACCATTTATCGTATCTCCAGTCTCTCTTTTCAATTCTAATAAAACTCCTTTTTTGGCTGAAATAGACATGTCAGGATATGATACTGACCATTCTCTACCTAGCTCCCATGTTTTGATTATCCCTTTGTCTTCTTGACGCCAAAGTTCATTAGGGTTCGTGTTTTTCCTAATAGGGGTTTCAATTGCTACTTGTAATATCATTATTGAAAGTTAATACTATTCAACCGCTTAAGCAATGATCTTAGTTGCTTTTAAAAACGATTAATAAAACCATTTAAAGAAGTTCCTTCTCCGCTAAAGACTGTCCTTTTTTTGGCTTACGCATGGAGTGAATCTAAGGAATTTTACTCAAGAAATCCAATTCCAATTGAAATCCCTTTTAGTATTTACACCAAGAGAATATTCTTCTCCATTGTTTGGGTTATCTCCTGTAGACTTTTCACCATTTTATTCGCTCTAGAGCACTAGATTTTATTAGGGTTTAACGGAGTTATTCACACAAGTGTTAATCAAAAGTAAGTAACTATATTTTTTTAGGCTTGCCTATGTCACTTATTAGTAGTTGATTAGGGGTGTTGATTTCAACGAAGAAATCACGTTAAATTTTTTAATATGAAAAAATCATATTCAACATTATACGAGAAGCTGTTCGCCTCAGGACTTCAGCCTCTTGCAATTATTCCTGATAAAAAACAACCTTTCCATAAGGAGTGGCCTAATCGACGAATACCTATAGAAGAGGTTATGAAGTATAATACATACCGATTTGGTCTTAGAACGGGTGATCAGAACCTACAATGTCTCGACATCGACTCAAAGAACCATGACGACCCAGAAGGAATGCTAAAGCAGTTCTTTTCTATGCTTAAAAAGCAGGGTTTTGACTTTAGTAATGTTATCGTGCAGGAAACGATTAACAAAGGTGCCCACATTATTTACAGGGCGGACACTCTAAAGAAGAGTGTTAAAATCAGCCGCAAAAGGAGCGGAGAGACATTGATTGAAACAAGAGGACAAGGAGCATATATAGTTATGTGGGAGCCTGAGAGGTTTAATAATATAGATAGGTTAACTACTATATCTCCCGAGATGGAGAAGATGCTACTAAATACTGCTAAAGCCTTTGATGAATCTATAAGTAAAACTGACAATGTATTTACGCAATTCAACGAATCAACTAGCTGTGTTGATTTGCTTGTTAGTTATGGATGGAGTATCGTTGGTGATAGTGATAATCGGTGGATCGAGATGCTTAGATCTGGAGAAACTACAAGTACTTCTTCAGGGAAGGTATTTAAAGACTCTAATAGAGCTTATATATTCTCTACGAGTACCAACCTACTTTCAGAAACATTGCTTTCACCAGCTGATATAGAGATAGAATTGGGGTATAGTGGTGACAAAAAAGCCTTTGCGGTTGCTCAGGGTGGTTCTTTGAAAACAGATCACACATACGCGAGTTCTGATGTAGAGTATTTCACTACATATACAACAGACGAACTGATAGATTATGCAAAGTCTAATCCAAGGAAGATGATGTTGGGTAGTTTATGGTTAAAAGATGAAAATCTGATATTCTTTGCTCAAACTAATGTTGGTAAAAGCGTTTTTGCTCAACAAATTGGAATTCATCTAGCACTAGGGACATCTATGCATGATACTTACCTTCCTAACGAAATGGGTGAGCAGAATGTTTTGTACTTTGACTTTGAGCTAGGTAAAAGAACAATCGGTACAAGGCTCGGGGAAAAAAATAGAAATATACCAACCTATAGGGTTGCAAAGCCAAATCCTAACCTAACCATAGGAAGTTTTCATGTTCTCTCTGCTATTGAATCTGAATTAAAGAAGGGGTGGGCAGATGTAATAATTATAGATAATATTTCAGGTATTCAAGTAGACAACGAAAAGGCAGCTGCTGGGGGGGAGTTATTACAAAAGATAAATGCTCTAAGAACAAAGTATAAAATCATGATGTGTATAGTAACGCATACCACAAAAAGACCTAAATACTTTGAAATAGGTCCCTACGATTTAGCAGGGTCAAGTCAGATTTCAAATCAGATAGATAACCTCATAGCACTAGGGTTTTCATCACGAGATATTAACGAACGCTATCTAAAACAATTGAAGGTTAGAGACTCGGAATTCACATATCAAGCAGATAATGTAATGGTAATGGAAATTGTAGCAGAAGACAAAGCCTTGGGTTTTAAGATTACAGGTACTACGGATGAAAAGCAGTTGATTGGTGAGAGGGTAGATAGAACGGAAAGAGATTCTGAGATACAAGCCCTTGCAGACAAAGGGGTTAGCAGCAGGAAGATTGCTGAGAGCCTAGGCATGGGTAAATCTAGAGTCGCTGAAATCATTAAGAACCAGAGAGGCGGGATGTAGCTGTCCGTCCGTCCGTTAATTTAAGGGGTGGCAATACGGCTACCCCTTCCCATTTAAAATAGCTCAGTAATATTCAGAGACGGGATTATACATATATACAGGCGGTACCTTCTTCAAAAGGAAATCGAATATACAAGAGGGGGTACACACTGGTAGGGGAATGATCTGGATATAAGTTTCAGCTTTTCAGTATGGTAATAATTGTGAAAGTGTGGCAGTAAGTGTGGCAGTAAGTGTTAGAAACTGGCAGTTGGTAGAGTATATTTGGGAAAGCAATTATTTTATTAACCCGTCAGGCTTTCCTGTTTCAGATCTTCTGAAACCCTTGCCATAAAAGCAAAAAAGCCTCCGATGAAGGAAGCTTTTAAGACTTTTACTCTGGAGCGAAAAACGAGATTCGAACTCGCGACCCCAACCTTGGCAAGGTTATGCTCTACCACTGAGCTACTTTCGCTTATACCCGTATCGCATTCGAAGCGGTGTACAAAAATAGTGTAAGGAATACGTTATCCAAAGTCATAACGGAAAAAAAATATAGACGTATCTTTGACGCGATGACAAAAATCAACTTGAAAGAGGCAGATCGTATTGATACCCTGACCTATAATAGTAACAGATCTGATTTGATTATTCCTGAGTATGGACGTGGTATCCATGCGATGATTGATCATATGATGAGTTTAGCTGATAAAGAAGAGCGTTTAAAATGTGCCACAGCTATAGTAAGTGTGATGGGAAGTGTAGCCCCGCCAGAAGGTTCGGAAGAGGAAGGAAAGAATAAGCTTTGGAATCAATTAAACTCAATGACAGGACATTCTTTAGATGTCGACATTCCTATTAATCTACTAGACGCTAAAGATAGAGATGAAGCCCCTTTAAGATTAAACTATCCTAAAGAAACCTCAAGAGCAGGACACTTCGGCCGAACACTTGAAGCGATGATTAAGATGGCTAAGAAAATGGAAGATGGCGAGGAGAAATCTATTCTTATTGTCAAGCTTGCGAATGCCATGAAGATTCATTTCCTTACTTGGAATAGAAAGACGGTTGAAAGATCGTTTATTTCAGAGCAATTAAAGGAGATGTCTGGTGGTGCGCTTATACTTCCTGAGGATGCTGTTCTTGAAAGTTCTGCAGAGATTTTACGAAGCATTAGAAAAACGTCTGATGCACTTGAGAGAAATAGATCTGGTAAGAAAGGTGGGAATCAGAAAAAATCATCAGGAAATAGAAATAACGGAGGTAATCGAGGTCATTCAAAGAATTACAATCGTCGGTAATCACGAGGATACTTACTGAATCAGTCCACAATTTTATTCTAATAAGTTCAAGCTCAGCTTAGCTTAAAACCGTTTTTCCTTCTCATTTTTACAAGATGAGTAGTTTTGTAATAGAAGGAGGTCATAAATTAAGTGGTGAGGTCACTCCTCAGGGTGCAAAAAATGAAGCATTACAGATATTAAGTTCCGTACTTCTTACGGCTGGTGAGGTCGAGATAGAAAACATTCCTGACATCGTTGATGTAAATAAACTCATTGATCTATTGGGCTCGATGGGTGTAAAGACAAAAAAACTCTCAGAAGGTAAATTTTGGTTTAAAGCAGATGAAATAAATTTAGATTTCCTTAAATCAGAAGAATTCTCACACAAGGGTAGTTCTCTTAGGGGGTCTGTAATGATACTAGGGCCTCTTCTAACTAGGTTTGGAGTAGGAGCACTACCTAGACCAGGAGGAGATAAGATTGGTAGGAGAAGAATGGACACAACATTCTTAGGTTTTAAAGAACTTGGAGCGGAATTTAGTTATGAAAATTCGACAGGTTTTTTTACGGCTAATGTGCCTGGGGGGAAGTTGAAAGGAAAGTCAATTCTTCTGGATGAGGCTTCTGTTACAGGAACAGCTAATTTAGTAATGGCAGCTGTGATGGCTGAAGGGATTACTACAATTTATAACGCCGCTTGTGAGCCTTATCTGCAACAACTATGTAAGATTATCAATAAAATGGGCGGGAAGATTTCTGGAGTGGGGTCTAACCTTTTAACGATTGAAGGGGTTACTGAGTTAAGGGGCGCAAAACATAGGTGCTTACCAGATATGATAGAAGTTGGAAGTTTTATCGGTATGGCGGCTATGACAAAAAGCGAGATAACTATAAAGAATGTATGTTATGATGAGTTGGGAGTTATTCCTCGAATATTTAAGCGGATGGGTGTTAAACTTGAGCGCAGAGGAGATGATATTTTCATTCCAGCCCAGGACTCTTATGAAATAGATAAATTTATTGACGGATCGATATTAACTATATCTGACGCACCGTGGCCAGGATTCACACCGGATTTATTGAGTATTATTTTGGTGATGTCTACTCAAGCAAAAGGGTCTGTTTTAATACATCAAAAGATGTTTGAAAGCCGTCTCTTCTTCGTGGATAAACTGATAGATATGGGAGCCCAAATAATCCTATGTGATCCTCACAGAGCTACGGTTAACGGACTTGATCATAAATCGTCATTACGAGGAGTGACAATGACTTCTCCTGATATTAGAGCAGGGGTTTCATTGTTAATCGCTGCATTATCTGCCGAGGGAACATCAACCATACACAACATCGGACAAATAGATAGAGGATACCAAAATATTGACGCTCGTTTAAGAAAATTGGGAGCTAAGATTCAACGCATAGACTAGCATAACACTATATTTAAAAGCACGACATGACGCAACAAAAAAAAAGAAGTATGATTTTAAAGTCTGTAATAGCGGTGATGGCATTAGGTACTCTGTCTTTGATAGGATTAGTAGGAGCGTCACCTGCGTCTGAATCTCAAGGTATAGCGAATATAACAGGTTCATTTGATGTAGTACCTTCAGGTAGAATTGGAACGAACATTGGGGATGAGGCTCCAAATATTGTAATGAATAATCCCAAGGGTAAAGAAATGTCTCTAAGCGATTTAAGAGGGAGTATCGTTTTTATTGATTTTTGGGCTTCATGGTGCGGCCCTTGCAGACGTGAGAACGTGAATGTGGTAAAGGCATACGATAAATATAAAAAGGCAAAATTTAAAAATGCCGACGGATTTGAGATATTCTCAGTTTCTTTAGACAGCAAAGTCTCTTCATGGGAATCAGCGATTAAAAAAGACAAATTGAATTGGGATTATCATGTGAGCGATTTAAAGAAATGGCAGAACGAAGCAGCAGCTATGTATGGTGTTAGCTCTATCCCTATGAGTTTTCTTATCGACGAGAATGGAATTGTGGTAGCGAAGGACCTAAGGGGGTTTGAGCTGCATCGCAATATCGATCAATATGTTAAAAGTTTAAAGTAGTACAGTCCTTATAACACCAATTGACACGACAGCTTGTCGGTTTGCTCGATGCGGACTGACAGGCTGTCTTATTTAGTGAAAAATGAAGTTATTGGCACTTCCTTTGCCTTGCCTTAAGTCCAAACAAATAACATCTATGAACGATCAAGAAGAAACAGTCGAAAAGAAGGATAATCTTGAGACAAAGGTTGAAGAAACGACTGATCAAGCCACAGACGATAACAACGACTCTGCTGAAGAAAACTCTGAAAAAGAGGAAGTAGAACAGGTCGACTATCAGGATAAGTATCTCAGGCTTTATGCAGAGTTTGATAATTTCAGAAAGAGAACTATGCGTGAACGGGTAGATCTTATTATGACCGCTTCCCAAGATCTTATTGAGAAATTCCTTCCCTTACTTGATGATTTCGAAAGAGCATCTAAGAACTCATCAGATGACGCAAACGCAATGAAGGAGGGAATGAAACTGATTCATTCAAAGTTTGAATCTACACTCACTTCTAAAGGATTAAAGGTGATGGATGTGAAAGCTGGAGATGATTTCAACGTGGACTATCACGAAGCAATTACAAATATCCCCGCTCCAACTCCTAAGTTGAAAGGTAAAATTGTAGACGTGGTCGAGAGTGGGTATAAGCTAGGAGATAAGGTTTTGAGATACGCAAAGGTGGTCATAGGCCAATAACTAAAATTAGTTTTAGAAATAATGGCAAAACGAGATTACTATGATGTTCTAGGCCTGAGTAAATCAGCTTCAAGTTCAGAGGTTAAAAAAGCATACAGGAAACTTGCTCTTAAATATCATCCAGATAAAAATCCTGATGATGCGAGTGCAGAAGATAAATTCAAAGAAGCGGCTGAAGCTTATGAGGTTCTAAGTGACGAAACGAAGAAGCAGCAGTATGATAGGTTTGGCCATTCAGGAATGAAAGGTGCCGCAGGCGGCGGTCACCATATGAATATGGAGGATATATTTAGCCAATTTGGAGATATATTCGGAGGTGGCGGAGGAGGATTTGGCGGGTTTGGTGGTGGAGGTGGTGGTGGATCCCGCAGAAGAAGAATGAAGGGCTCAGATTTAAGGATTAAGGTTAAATTAACCCTTGAGGAAATAGCTAAAGGAGCTAAGAAGAAGATAAAAGTTACGAAACTTATTCAAGCAAGCGGTGTTGAGCATTCAGATTGTGGTCAATGTCAAGGAACAGGTCAAGTTACTCGTGTTACAAATACAATTTTAGGGGCGATGCAAACAGCATCTACTTGCCCTTCATGTGGGGGGACTGGATATTCGATTACTTCAAAACCGACCGGCACCGATTCAAATGGTATGAAGCGAGAGGATGAAGTCGTAACGATTGATATCCCTGCAGGCGTTGAAGATGGAATTCAGTTAGTCATGAGAGGCCAAGGAAACGGTGCTCCTATAGATGGTGTAGCTGGAGATTTACTTATTATTGTTGAAGAATTAGACCACGACGAGTTTCAGAGAAATGGAAAAAACCTCCACCACGATTTGTACATCAGTTTTATTGATGCTGCACTAGGAGCATCAGCTGAGATACCACTACTTTCAAGCAAAGCGAAAATAAAGATTGAACCAGGAACACAAAGTGGAAAACTCATTAGACTCAGAGGTAAGGGGCTTCCTTCGGTAGATTCTTATGGAAATGGAGACTTGCTTGTGAACATAAATGTTTGGATTCCCAAGACACTTTCAAAAGAAGAACACAAAGCTTTGGAGAATTTGAGGGAATCAACGAACTTTAAACCAGAATTAGACCACAATGAGAGGGGTTTCTTCGAAAAAGTCCGTGATTTATTCTCATGAATACAGTGAAAGACACAACACCTTCAGCACTAGAACTCGTAGAAGTTCGGAAACAGTATGGAGATCATACTGCCTTAGATGGTGTGAGTATTCATGTTCCAAAGTCTAGTATATTCGGTTTATTAGGACCTAACGGTGCAGGTAAAACGACCCTCATAAGAATGGTCGCGGGTATCACTGGGCCAGATAGTGGTTCTATTTCTTTTTTCGGGAAACCTTTGACGTCAGAGCATATTAATGAAGTTGGGTATCTGCCTGAAGAAAGGGGGTTGTATAAAAACATGAGGGTTGGTGAACAGGCTATGTATTTTGCACGGCTCCGAGGAATGAGTAAAACGGATGCAAGGAAGGAACTTTTAGATTGGTTTGAAAGGCTAGAAGTTGATGGTTGGTGGAACAGGGAAGTTTCTGATTTAAGCAAGGGTATGGCCCAAAAAATCCAATTTATTGTTGCCGTAATCCACAAACCTAAGTTTCTCATTTTAGATGAACCGCTGAGTGGGTTTGATCCAATTAATGCAGCTCGTATTCGCAAAGAAATTATAAGGCTAAGGGATGAGCATGGAACAACAATTTTACTATCTACACACGATATGTCTAGTGTTGATGAACTTTGTGATCACGTTGCTTTAATAAACCATGGCAGAAAGATATTAGATGGTCCTGTGATTTTTTTACGTGAACAAGCAAGAGCAGGTAAGATTGATTTAACTTTTAGAGGTAACTTAATAAGTTTTACCGCCGCGCTAGGTTCTGGTGCGATTTTGCATAGTGCGCATAGTAAGGATGATAATGTTCATGAGGTTGTATTAGGTCTTCCTGCTACTATCCCTATTGAGAAGTTCTTAAAGTGGGTAACAACGGAAGTTGATGTTCTCTCTTGCAGTCCTCAAAGCGTGAGTATGGATGATGTATTTTTAAGAGCTGTGAAAAACTCCGCAGCAAATAAGATTGAACAGTCATGAATCGATGGTTAGTTGTTGTTGGTAGAGAGTTTAAGACTCGTGTAAGAAAGCGAGCTTTTATTATAGCGACTTTGCTTGGCCCTATTTTAATGGTAGGAGCGATTGTTGTTATTGCGTTTCTCGCTGAAAAGGCGATTCATTCTGACGCGAAAGTGCTATTTGTAGATCACAATAACCTCATTACATATTCTCTTTCCGGCAGTGAAGGTGTGAGGATACCTAGCTGTACAGAATGCTTTCCTGAACGGTCATTTTTAGAGTATAGATTCACAAACCAAGCGCTGACTACTGAAGAGTTTATCGATAGTGACTTTACAGCAATGCTGGAATTAGATGATGGGATTATGCAAAGTGCTAAAGCAGTACTTCAATATGAAGTGGCTCCATCAATTAGGATAACATCTGCAATTAAGCGAGATTTAGGGGAAGCGGTTGAGCGGTTGAGGGTCAAAAATGAATCCTCTTTAGACTACGAAACCTATAAACGACTTAAGGTTAGGATAGGTTTAGTAACCCAAGACATTGTAACTCAAGATAAAAACGTACAACACAAGACAGGTGTTGGATTTGCATTTGCAATGTTTATGTTCATGTTTATTATGATTTATGGGATGCATGTGATGCGAGGAGTTATTGAGGAGAAGAGCAATAGGATAGTTGAGGTAGTGATAAGTGTGATCAAGCCGGAGCATTTGATGAGTGCTAAAATTACAGGCATAGGTCTTGTGGGATTAACCCAAATACTTGTTTGGTCTTTGCTATCATGGGTATTGTTTCTTGCATTCGGATTCTATGCTGAGTCATCGGGACTCCTTGTCAATTTAATGAGTGAACAAGGGACTCAAGTCGCCACCACGGACTTCAATTCTTTCTTGGAAGCGAGTGATGATTTAAATGTATTGATGCAAATAGATTGGTTTATGATGGTGGGTTGGGGAGCTTTCTTTTACGTAGCTGGTTTTGCTCTTTATTCGTCGTTGTTTGCGGCTATAGGAGCTGCAGTAGAGTCTGAGGCTGATGCACAATATCTTCTCTTACCTGCAATGCTACCATTAATGTTTAGTTACATGGTGAACTTGATGATTTTAGAATCACCAGAAAGCATGCTAGCTATTGTTTGTTCTTTCATTCCCTTTACATCTCCAATTACTATGATGATAAGGTTAAGCGTAGGAGTTCCTTGGTGGCATGTACTAATTAGTGCATTGATACTAATTGTGACTGTTTATTTTATGGTTAAAATGGCTGGAAAGGTATACAGAACAGGTATATTAATGTATGGAAAGAAGCCAACATTAAGAGAGATGTTTCGATGGTTGATGTATAAGAATTAATGAAAGTGGAGAGTCACATCTTTGATGGAACTTTAAGAAGAGTAGCAGTCATAGATTGTGGTACAAACACATTTAATCTACGAATAGTTGAGTTTTTAAGGGATGTAGACCCTGGATTCCGTCCTTGGAAAAAGTTGTTTAGCCTTCGATTGCCAGTTAGGATTGGGAAAGGTGGAATAGGTAAAGGTATTATTAAACCTGATAGAATAGCAAAAGGTCTTGATGCTATTGGGATTATGAAAGAGGCGATTCACAATTATGTAACAGAAGAAGTTTATGTAATTGCGACCAGTGCACTTAGAGATGCTTCTAACAGTTCTGACTTTACCAATGAGGTATTCAATCGATATGGATATAAAGTGATGATCATATCTGGATCAACTGAGGCGGAGTTGATTCACGAAGGCTCAGCGCTAACATATACGCCTGACGATGGTACAAATGTATTGACCTTGGATATAGGTGGTGGAAGCACGGAGTGTGTTTTATGGAATAACAAAGATATTATTTGGACGAGGAGTTTTGATATTGGAGTAGCTAGGTTGAAAGAGCTTTTTAAAATGTCAGGTCATTTTGGAGAAGACGCCTATGAGAAGATGGCTCCATATTTAGATGACATGTTCGATCCTTTATTAACGGTTTTAAAGAATGTGAAACCATCTGTACTTCTGGGATCTAGTGGTTCGTTTGATACTTTTTATTATTTAACGAAAGCGGAGAGTAACACTCCCACAAAAAAGATAAAATCTAAAAAAAGAAGTTTTGATAAAGCTGATGCAATTGATATTGATAGATTTCATGACGTATCTAAACTGATCGTTAATAATTCTCTTAGCGATAGATTAAACATGGTAGGTATGCCTCCTGACAGAGCGGATTTAATACCATATGCAGCAGCTATTGTTTTGTGGGTAGATCGAAATACTGAATTAAAATATTTTTATAGATCTAAATATGCAATTAGAGAAGGGGTTTTATATCGAATTTTTAAAGGTACCCCAGCTGTGCCAAGTTATATGTAACTTTGAGTAATGGCTAATATTTTAATTATTGATGATGAACAGCCAATCCGTACAAGTCTTCGCGAGATCTTAGAATACGAGGGTCATTCAGTTGATGAGGCACAGGATGGTGTAAATGGTGTAATAGCTGCAAGAAAAAAACAATACAGCGTTATTTTTTGCGATATTAAAATGCCGAAAATGGATGGTCTTGATGTTTTAGATATGTTAAAATCAAAGGAGGTAGATACTCCAGTTATAATGATATCTGGTCATGGAACGGTTGAGACTGCGGTTCAAGCTCTAAAAAAAGGAGCTTTTGACTTTATTCAAAAACCGTTAGACCTGAACAGGATATTAATAACTTTAAAACACGCTACCGAGAAAGAAGAGCTTATTCAAGAAACAAAGCGACTTCATAGAAAGGTTCACAATTCTAAATCACACACAATAATAGGGGAGTCAAAAGCAATAAAGGAAATTATTCAAATGATTCATACTATTTCACCAACAGATGCTAGGGTTTTAATCAGTGGAGGAAACGGAACTGGGAAGGAGTTGGTAGCTCGGCAGTTGCATGATTTCAGCCATCGTAAGTCAAAGCCCTTTATTGAGGTTAACTGCGCTGCCATACCTTCTGAATTGATAGAAAGCGAACTGTTTGGTCATGAAAAAGGTGCTTTTACAAGTGCAGTTAAACAGAGGAAAGGGAAATTTGAACAAGCAAATGGTGGGACACTTTTTTTAGATGAAGTAGGCGATATGGGAGCAGATGCTCAGGCTAAAGTTCTGAGGGCTCTTCAAGAAAATAAAATAACTAGAGTGGGGGGGGATAAGGAAATTAAAGTTGATGTCCGAATTATTGCTGCTACGAATAAGAACTTAAGGGATGAGATTGTAGAAGGTAATTTCAGGGAAGACTTATTCCACAGGCTCGCGGTGATACCAATTCACGTTCCTTCATTGAATAATCGTAGAGATGATATTCCTGTTTTAGTTAATCATTTTATCGAAATCTTAGCTGAAGATCATAGGATTGATGTGCCTATTATCGAGAAGACAGCTTTGAAAATGATTTGTGAAGCTAACTGGACAGGAAATGTTCGTGAATTGAGAAATGTGATCGAACGATTGTTGATTCTAACTCCATCAGGAGAAAATATTTCTTCTAAAATTGTCAGTAAATACTCTCATTTCACAAAAATATAACTATAAGGTATTAGAATCTAACTCGTAAGAGGCAACCCGGCAAGTTTTTATACGTCTTAGCTAAAGACACCACAAAAACTACTCCTTCATGGAAACCTTCACGTTACTTGGATTTGAAATTAGCGGGGGCGCTCAACTCGCATCATTGTTTATTGGATTAATTGCTATTGTTGGAAATGCAAAGCTTTTTATAAAAGCAGGCCTCCCTTGGTGGGCCGTTTTCGTTCCAGTATATAATATTATGACTGCAATGAAATTAATCGGCCGCCCGACTTGGCACGCATTTTTATTTTTCACTCCTGCAGTAGTTTATCTTCTTCCAAGAACTATTTTAGAAGTAGCACAGAGCTTCGGAAAACACAAAACAATTGATTTTATTCTTGTGTTAATTTTTAATATATTTTACATATTAAATCTAGGACTCTCTTACGAGGAGGAGTATGAAGGACCGGTATATGGAAATACTTTAGTTCAGTCAAGTAATAAAATAAATTCATCGGGAGGAATAAATATTGCTCATTAAAGTAAGAATCTTTTATTCAAGTAAGCCTTCAGCAAAACTGAGGGCTTTTTTTATGCCTTCAGGGTAAGATCCTCCAGCAGAAGCGAACTCAGGTTGTCCACCACCACCACCTCTTATAAACTTTGCTAAGTCTCTTATTACGTTATTTGCTTTAAGACCTCGATCCACAATCACATCATCACTTACTGCAACTGAGATCCCAACTTTGCCATCTTTTTTAGAAGCAAAAACACCTAAAAATGGAGAGTTTTCACTTTTCATTTGGAAGGCAAGGTCTTTGATTGATTTAGAAGCAAGATCCAATTCACAAGCAATAAAGTTCACACCATCTTTAAGCACTATTTGTTTAGCTAATTCTGCTTTAATATTGGCTGCTTCCTTACGCATTAGCTGGTCAAGTTCCTTAGTCATGTTAGTTACTTCAACCAAAAGATCATTTACAGATTTAGGAAGATCTTTAGCTCCTTTAAAGCTGTCCCGAATTTGAAGCAAAGCCTCTCTATCTGCAATTGATGCCTTCAGAGCAGCATCTCCCGTAATAGCTTCTATTCTTCTAATACCAGAAGCAACGGATGTTTCTGTTGTTATTCTAAAGGAACCTATAGATCCAGTGGCTGGAACATGTATTCCTCCACAAAGTTCTTTTGAAGTTCCAAAACCTATCATTCTAACTTTATCAGCATATTTTTCCCCGAAAAGCATCAATGCTCCTTCTGATTTAGCTTCTGCGATAGGTAGATCTCGCTTTTCGTCAAGATTTAGGTTTTTGATGATTTTTGAATTTACTCTATCTTCAATAGATTGTAATATTTCAGGATTTATTTTCTCAAAATGAGAGAAGTCAAACCGTAAATTTTCTGGCCTAACAAGTGACCCTTTTTGTTCTACATGCTTTCCTAAGATATCTCTAAGGGCTTCGTGGAGAAGGTGAGTAACAGAGTGGTTACGAGCTGAGGAAAGTTGCAAATCAGAATTTACTTTTGCTAAAAAAGGTGTTGATGGATCTTTTGGAAGCTCTGTTAAAGTGTGAATAATAAGTTGATTTTCTTTCTTGGTATCTATTACTTTGATTTTATCAGTTTTAGAAATTAAAACCCCCGAATCTCCTACTTGACCACCCCCTTCAGGGTAGAAAGGGGTTCTGTCTAGTACTACCTGGAAATATATTTTATTTTTTGATTCTACTTCTCTGTATCTCAAAATTTTACAATCACAAGAAGTATGGTCGTAGCCAATAAATTCTGTATTTGACGTGGACTTGTTGACTTCAATCCAATCTTTAGTTGAAACTTTCCCATCTTTTCTTGATCTTATTTTTTGATCATTTAGCTCTGATTTAAAACCAGCTTCGTCAACGAGCATTCCACTTTCAGAAGCCATGAGAGAAGTTAAATCAAATGGGAATCCAAATGTGTCATAAAGTTCAAATACAGTCTTTCCGGATAAAGTATCACCTTTAGACATGCTCTTTAGTTGTACTTGTAAAAGTTCAATTCCATTGTCAAGAGTTTTCAGAAAACTTTCTTCTTCTTGTTTGATTACTTGAATGATTAATCCTTTTTGTTGTTCAAGCTCTGGGAAAGCTTCCCCAAGTGATTGGATTAAATCTGGAACAAGTTCGAAAATAAAAGGTTTGTCAAATCCAAGGAAGGAATACCCATATCTAATAGCTCTTCGTAGAATTCTACGAATCACATATCCAGCACCAGTATTTGAGGGTAGTTGGCCATCGCAAATGCTAAATGAGACGGCTCTTACATGGTCAGAAATGACTCTAAAAGCGATCGACTCGAGGTCGTCACCTGCAGTATATTTCTTACCACTCAGAAGTGATAATTTATCTAATAAAGGGCTAAATATATCTGTATCGTAATTGCTCTTTTTCCCTTGAATAGCCATAGCTAATCTTTCAAATCCCATGCCTGTATCGACATGTTTATCAGGTAAAGGGGTTAATGATCCATTTGCCAATCGGTTGTACTCCATAAACACAAGATTCCAAATCTCAACTAATTGTGGGTGATCTCGATTTACTAATTCTGCTCCAGGAACTTTTATTTTCTCCTCTTCTGACCTAAGGTCGATATGTATTTCTGAGCAGGGGCCACAAGGTCCGACTTCCCCCATTTCCCAGAAATTATCTTTTTTAGAAGCGAGTATAATTCTATCTTCATCTATATGGTTTTTCCAAAGGTTAAAAGCTTCGGAGTCAACTTCGAGCCCATCAGTTTTATCGCCTTCAAAAACGGTGACATATAGGTCGTTTTTATTTAAGTTATACTTTTCAGTTAGTAATTCCCAAGCCCATGAAATGGAATCTTCTTTGAAATAGTCTCCGAAAGACCAGTTTCCAAGCATCTCAAACATAGTGTGATGGTAGGTATCAACACCTACCTCTTCTAAATCGTTATGCTTCCCACTAACCCTGAGACACTTTTGTGTGTCTGCCACTCGTTTGTGTACTATGGGACTATTCCCAAGAAATAAATCTTTGAATGGATTCATTCCTGCATTCGTAAACATAAGCGTTGGGTCATCCTTAAGAACCATGGGAGATGAGGGGACAATTTCGTGGTTTTTTTCAGCGAAAAAGTCTAAAAATATTTTGCGTATTTGGCGAGATTCCATGTGTCTTATTTGATTTTGTGAATTTAAGGAATACTCATCTGTCAAAAATGTACGAAATTTGTATTTAATGAGCCGATTCAAAAAATCGAAATTTAACCCGGAAACCCTTCAAATAGAAGTGATCTCGTATTCTGTTAAGGATTATGTATGGTGGTCTTTACGGAACATTGGTTGGATAGTTCTAGTCGGAACGAGCTCTATTTTACTGTTTGACTTCGCTTTTGACTCACCGAAAGACAGAGTTCAATCACGGGAGATTGCTTTTTTAGAAAGCCAAATTTCTAGGTTGGAAAATGATATAGACGAAATGGTGAGCGTATTAGATAATATAGAAGTGAGAGATGATGCGATTTATCGTACCATTTTTGGGACGGACCCATATCCTGAGTACAGAAGAAATCCAGGTATCGGTGGTGCAGATCGAAATAGAGCCTTAAGAGGATATGATCATACAGATGATATCAGTGATCTAACAGTTAGAGTTGCTGAGGTACAAAGACGTTTGGTTGCTCAAAGTCGTTCCTTTGATGAAGTCATTGAATTAGCAAACACTCATGAGGAGAGATTAAATTCAATTCCTGCAATTCAGCCGGTAAGGAATTATGACTTAAAAAGGGTTGCTAGTGGATGGGGTAATAGGTTTCATCCAATATATAAGGTGATGAAATTTCACTATGGCATGGATTTTTCTGCACCAACAGGCACAGAAATATTTGCAACCGGAGATGGTGTTGTTGTCAAAGTACGCAGGTCTTACACAGGCTATGGCAGACATATTGTGATACAACATGGTTTTGGATACGAAACACTTTATGCGCATATGAGTAAGACCTTAGTGGTAAAAGGACAAAAGGTGATAAGAGGTGAGACGATAGGACTTGTGGGGAATACGGGAACTTCAGTTGCGCCTCATTTACATTATGAAGTGAGTAAGGACGGGAAAAAGGTGAATCCTGCGCACTATTATTTTAATGATCTAACTCCTGCGCAGTATGAAATATTATTGCAAAATGCGGAAGTTGCACATCAATCTTTTGATTAAATCTTCTGATTAATTGTAAGGTATTTTAATTTGTTGTTGCAGAAATTAGTTTATGTTACTATCTTGCTGCTCCTCATGTCATTAAACAAACCCATTCAAAAGCAATACTTCAGCATTTCAGAAGTGGCCACTATGGTAGGTGTTAATGCATCACTTTTGAGGTTTTGGGAAAAGGAGTTTAAGCAGATAAAACCCAAGACAAATGCCCGAGGAAAGAGATCGTATAACAGTAAGGATATAGAAATTGTAAGATCTGTTTACGTTTTAGTAAAGGAACAAGGGTTCACACTTGATGGTGCTAGAAAAGCTCTCAAGTCAAGAAAAGGTATGGGGGCAGAAGTAGCTTCAGAAGCCAGGGCGAAAGCTCACGCTACACAAAAATCAATGAATGAAAACTTAGATTTAAAGCCTAAGTTTTCTGATGATGCAAGGTTAGAAGCTATTAAGCGCCTTAAAAAAGTCAGAGCTGACTTGCTGACATTTAGAGCAGAGATTAAAGGGTAGTATTTAAGCTTTCTACTATATATTTCTCAATGCCATTCTCTAAGGAGGTGAATTCTTTATTGTAACCAGAGGCTCTTAATTTGGTTAAATCAGCTTCAGTGAAATATTGGTAATTATCTCTGATATCTTCAGGTATGTCAATAAATTCAATATTTAGATCCTTCTTCATTGACTTAAAAGAAGCGGTCACTAAATCTAAAAATGTTCTTGCATTGCCTGAGCCTACGTTGTATAAACCGCTCTCGATGTTTAACCGCCCATGCATCAGATGCATACAGACATCGCAAACGTCCTCGACGAAAATAAAATCCCGGGTTTGTTGTCCATCTAAATAATCATCCCTGTGAGATTTGAATAATTTCATTTTACCAGTCTTATTTACCTGCCTGAAAGTGTGTAAAACAACAGAAGCCATTCTGTTTTTGTGATTTTCATTAGGCCCGTAAACATTGAAGAATTTAAGGCCTGAAAAGAAGTAAGGCGCGCGTTCTTGCTGGATAGCCCACTTGTCAAAATCGTTTTTCGAATCACCGTAAGGATTAAGCGGCATAAGTTTTTCTACCAATTCGTGGGAGTCGCTATATCCCAACGTTCCGTCTCCATAAGTAGCTGCCGAGCTTGCGTAAATCAATGCAATACCGTATTCGACGCACAAGTTCCACACCTCTTTTGAGTAGTTGAGATTTAACTCGTTAAATATCTCAACGCTTTTTTCTGTTGTATCTGTTCTTGCTCCCAAATGGAAGATAAACTGCACCTGGTTTTCATTTTTTTTAAGCCAAATAGGAAAATCTTTTCTATCTACCAATTCCGAGTAGATTAATTCAGTGTAGTTAGACAGTTTATCTTTTTTTGTGAAGTCATCCACAAGGACTAAGTCATTGTATTGGTCTTGGTTAAGTCTATTTACTAACCGACTGCCAATAAATCCAGCTGCACCTGTTACGATTATCATGTTTGTAAAGGTATAACCTCTATCTTTGTATGCAGCTATTCATGATACATCTATGAGTGAAAAAACAGTTTATATAACCCGAAGATCTCGATTTAATGCTGCTCACAAGCTATACAATCCTGATTGGAGCGATGAGAAAAATCAAGAGGTCTTTGGTAAGTGTGCAAATGCAAATTGGCATGGTCATAATTACGAACTCCATGTAACGGTAAAGGGTGTGCCAAATTATGATACAGGGTATTGTATGGATATGAAAATGCTGTCGGACCTAATTAAAGAATTTGTAGAAGAACCCTTAGATCATAAAAATTTGAACCTTGATGTTCCTTGGATGAAAGGTAAACGGGCTTCCACAGAAAATTTGATTATAGAAATTTGGAATCAGTTAGAAAAGCCTATTCAAGAATACAATTGCTCTTTACATAAGATTAGATTATACGAAACTGAAAACAATTATGCTGACTATTTTGGAGGCAATTAAAACAATATTTTAGAATGGCACTTTATAATCGTATTGACAAGTATGATGAGAAAGCAATCTCAAGTCTTTCAGAGAAATATAAATCTATACTAGAAGAAATAGGTGAGGATACTGAAAGAGAGGGGCTTTTAAAAACACCTGAACGAGTAGCTAAAGCTCTCGCTTTTTTGACATCAGGCATGGACTCTGTACCATCTGATATTCTTAAGTCAGCTCTTTTTACAGAGGACAACGACGAAATGGTACTCGTTAGAAATATTGAGGTATTTAGCTTATGCGAACATCACATGCTCCCTTTTTTTGGGAAAGCTCATGTTGCCTATATCCCAAATGGTAAAATTGTAGGTCTGAGTAAAATACCACGTATTGTAGATGCATTTTCAAGAAGACTTCAAGTCCAAGAACGTCTCACGGAACAAATTAGAGATTGTATTCATGAGACACTTGCACCCCGAGGCGTTGCCGTTGTAATTGAAGCCCAACATCTATGTATGCAAATTCGTGGTGTTGAAAAACAAGGGTGCGTTACCACAACAAGTGCTTTTACTGGTGCGTTCCTTGATGACCCTAAGACAAGAAAAGAATTTATTAGTTTAATAGACAGAAGTTAAGAATCATGAACACCAATAAACCGCCTTTACATTTCGATAGCGTATCAGACTCAGCCACTGCTGATATCGCGAAAAACTTTGTGGCGAATGTCTTTTCTTGGATGACGATTGGTCTCCTGCTCACAGCATTCGTTGCTGGGTATTCTGCTTCTTCTGGATTGTATCTTCAACTTGTGGGGGCTGGTGGAATTATGAGTTGGGTTATTCTTCTTGCCCCTTTTGCATTTATCATAGCAATGAATGCAGGCCTACAGAAATACAGTGCTACAACTCTAACTATTTTATTTCTCGCTTTTTCTGCTACAATGGGGATATCATTAGGCTCAGTTTTTCTATTGTACTCTATTGGGTCTATATCACAAGTATTCGTTATTACGGCAGGAACTTTTGCAGTCATGGCTTTCGTTGGTTACACTACGACCATGGACCTCAGTAAATTTGGATCTCTGTTATTTATGGCTTTAATCGGTATTATTATAGCCTCGATAGTAAATTGGTTTATGCAAAGCGGGATGTTGGATTTCATCATTAGCATAGTGGGAGTTCTTGTTTTCACAGGACTTGTTGCTTATGACACACAAAGAATCAAGAGAATAGGAGCAGGTGTTGAATACGGGTCTGCTGGAGCAACTAAGCTCGCCATTCTTGCGGCAGTATCTCTCTACCTTAATTTCGTCAATTTATTTTTATTTCTTCTACGTTTATTAGGGGATAGACGCTAAGGAACCATTAATTTTTTGCCCGCAACGTTGACGTTGTTTATTTCGATATTTAAGAGGTAGGCGCCAGACGGGAGAGAGGCGGCGTTGAAGAATAACTTGGTTTCTCCAGTGGGGAGTAGCCCATCGTGAATCACTTCTATTGTACGACCTAATGCGTCACGCAGAACTACAATTACTGCAAGAGATTCAGACATGATCACTGGTACACATGTTATTGCTGAAGCAGGATTGGGATAGACCTCGTCGAATTTTCCAGCCACAATAGGATCCAGTTCGGAAATACCATTGGTTGTAATCTCACCTACGTGGAATTTCCACCAACCAAGTGGAGCGGGCATGGGGCGTGAACCAGTTTTTCCTGAGTAAGCTTCACCACTGACGTAATAGAATACGTCTGTACCTTCTGGCATAGCAGGAATTTCAGCAGTAAAGTCTTCGCCATTCATGTCGGTGGATTCAACCATTGTGACTTCTGTCCAAGGTGAATCAAGTGATGTGGAATAGTAAAGTTTGGCATCAGATATACCCGACCGGTGGCTTAAGTATGCATCAATAACATATGCGTCCGTAGTGTTTTCAGTATCTGATAGCGGAAGGTGGCTGATTAAAAGCGGGTCTTCAACTCCGACTGAGTGTGTGATGCAATGTATCGCTCCACTTTGAGAAATTATATTATCTTTTCCACTATCACAATCTATTCCAACAATTTCATAACCTGGTAATGCTTCTTCCCATATTCTGATTGCAGTAGTATCGTATTGTTCATAGTATGTCGGTAGAAGCACTTTTTTATTTACAAATACTGCGTTTGAGTAAGTTCTATAATAGCCATCCACTTCATTGTTAAGTTCAGGTTGTTCCCCAGGGTATGCACCGCTTGTACTCGGAGGGCTTGGAATACGAATCACATTGAATGGAGTGCCCCATTTAGTATTAACGTTTGCAATTACATAATCTATGTTTGCGTTGATTTGAGGGCCATCAGATAACCCTTCAGGATACTCGGAAACTAAAAGCGTACTTTCATCCAGTAATTTCATATGCATGTCTATGTGATGAATTCCGTCGAATGGAAGATTTTCCATAGTTACGAGCTCGTCAATTCCCATAAAATCTTGAAGTATATTCTCTATTTCATTAATATCGTGGTCAGGAAAAGTTGTCCACCATGTATTTCCTCCGTTATTTTCTTCAATGATCAGTTCAGACTCAAAAGCGGTTCCAAATCCATCACTCATGAAATTCCCTCCTGTGTTCATTAAATCATGGGGCTCAGCTGTAGTACTGTAAACATCAATACCTAAATGTTCGCCAAGTGCATCAGACACTACGTCATCATCTGGTCGAGGCCTGTTATATATCCAATCAACTAAGATTCTATCGTCATTCCATGAACCATAAACGGTGTTAGCCCCATAATCTCTAATCCAAATGGTGTTCAAATCTTGTTCGATAATATCCACGTTATCGAGGCTTAAAGTTCCACCACAAGAACTACCAGTTAAGTAGTTGATTGTAGAACTAGGGTTTTCTGTGAAAATGATCACTCGACATTCACTGATAGATGCTGAAACTATTTGCTTTAAGATGCATGGAAATCCTTCCCAGGCAATTGTGAGTGCTTCAATTTCTTCCCATTCAGCTGCAGCCCTGAGGTTACTAAATGGGGGAGGCGTTTCTATTCCTCGAGATAAAACTGGAGCAAATCCTTTGCTTTCTATGACAGCTCTTTCTTCAGCCCCCACAGCATTAGACCAAACCTTCCCCAATTCTTGCGCACCAACCTCAACGATTGTCATACACATAAAAAATATCAAAATTCCCTTATTAATGTAGTTGTTAATCATAAATTCTAATTGTTTTCTTGTAAGATTTCCTCGATTACAGCAGAGGATAGCTTGTGAGTCCCATTGGGTTTGTGGCTCATCGCGTTAAATCCCAATTCCCTTAAATCTTTCACCTCTTTTTCATGAATATCAAGAGAGTAATATTCATCATCCTTAGGTCGTACAATGTGTATTTCACTGATCTGCTTGTCTAAACGTGGCTTCTGCTGCTTCCACTCTACTGGCAATGTGCCGGAAGAGAAAATCACTTTATTCACTGTCATGCCATCATCTAACCACCTAGCTGCAGTAGCCACTCCTTGCGAGAAGCCGATTAATGTAACAGAAACCGATTCGTCAATATCGAGACTACTCCACCATTGATTTAAGTAAGTAAGGTGATCATGAATTTCGCTCGCTCTATCGTCTCGAGTCATCCAAGACGCACCAATCTTTCCATCAAATCCCTTCACATAAAATCGACTGAGTCCCTCTGGCGCGCATATCGATCTCCCTTCTCTCTCTAATTCCCTTAGTCCATTAAGCATATACGCTGGGTGCTGCCCATACCCGTGCAGAAATATGATGATTTCTTTCGCATTTTGTGGAATCTCCCCAATATGAAACCACCTCGCCTTCTTAGCTATCTCAATCGAGTGCTCTATAATATTTTCAGGTAGTGGATATTTCAATCTTGTATACAGTTTTACGTCTAATAATTAAGTTCTAACACAGTCGTCTCGAATGCTTCACAAAAAACAGAATCAACAACCTCAACATCGTCTTCATAAGACTGATTAATAAATAAATATGGCATCCAGTTATCGCCAGGCAGAGAGCAGTTTATTTCATCATTCACGTTGGGTCCTTCAAAGACGAACCAATCATTTCCACAATCAGTTAGCTGCCCGAAATCTCCTAACATTCTAATTCTAACCTTATCGTTTTTATATGAGGGGAATGAGTTTAAAATTTTAATTTTTAATTGTGCTTTAGGTGTCGCCTCCAGATCTAGATGAATTGGAATGTCTGGAGTGAAATCTTCAGGATCGATGTTTTCAACAATCGCAAACCAACCATCTGATGTTACTTCTAATTTGTATTCTAAAGCATTTTTTCTCGGGAAACTAATTGAAAAAAAACCAGATTCATCTGTTGTAGTTTCTCCAGCAGTCTCAAAAAATCCATTTAAAACTCCATTTTCTAGAATTTGTTCTTGGAGTTCGATTTCAAACCCTATACATGGCAAATTGGTTGATTGTTCACTCACTAAACCTTCAATGATGAATGTGTTTGCGCAATCTTCTCTACAACAGCTAGAGATTATAAATAGAACTATTAGAAAAGAGGTGAATCGAGCACTCATAAAACTTTGAGTTTAGCAAATTTAAGCAGCAACTGCTTTGTGCCCACTGTAGGGAAGAAAATAGTGGCTTTTACATTGGGTGCATCACCTTCTATTTTTACAACTTTTCCCTTACCAAATTTAGCGTGCTGAACTGTATTTCCTTCTGAGAGTTGAAGAGGTTCTGCGCTGGCATCATTGCTGGCTTTATCAGACTCAATTTTTATTGAGGGCTCGCCAGAATCAGAAACCTTTGTGAGATTTCTCCCTCCTATAGTTGGTTTATACGCATTCTTATCCTTGTTTTTTCCGCTTAATGTTGGGCTGTGGGTCGTAATTGTTCTGTAAATATTCCCCCCATTGGATAAATTACCATCCCCTTTTGAGCTCCATCCACGTGTTTTATAGTTTCCTATACTACCCGAAGGTCGGATAACATATTGCTCATCAATTTCATCGAGGAAACGGCTTGGATCTCCATGGTGCATTTGCCCCCACTTAAAACGAGATGTTGCATAAGATAAAACACAACTTTGTTCAGCTCTAGTCAATGCAACATAGAATAGCCTACGCTCCTCCTCCATATCGGCTCTCGACTCCATTGACCTTTGGCTAGGAAATAGATTTTCTTCAAGCCCAACAATATGTATGTGTTTAAACTCAAGTCCCTTCGATGCATGAATGGTCATAAGGGAAACCTTATTTGTATCGTCATCATCGTGGTCTGCATCAGTCAGTAGTGCAACATCAAGTAGAAATTCAGAGAGAGTTCTTATAGCCCCTGGGTTCTCAGCGTCTTCTTGCTCGCTAAATGACTGCAATCCATTTAGTAGCTCTTGAATATTGTCATAACGAGCGACCCCCTCAGGAGATTTGTCAGTGTATAGTTGGTGAACCAAACCTGTTCGTTTTGCAATTTGTAAACCAAGAGCATGGGCAGTTAAGACAGATAACTCCGTTGTAAACCCAGTCATCATTTCAGTGAAATTCTGAATCTTTGTCCAAGCCGCTTTCTTGATGGTGTCAGGTTGTTCACCTAATGTCATCAGGTCATAAACCCCCATATCCCTTTTTGCAGCTTCTGCGAATAATCTATCTAATGTAGTATTTCCTATTCCTCGTGCAGGGTAATTAATAATGCGTCTAAGAGCTTCGTCATCTCTAGGATTTGCAGTCAGTCTGAAGTATGCAATTAAATCCTTTATTTCTTTTCTCTGATAAAAGCTCTGACCGCCGTAGATACGGTATGGTATATTAATCTTTCTCAAGTTCTCCTCGAATGATCTTGATTGGGCATTCGTCCTGTATAAAATGGTAAAATCCCCGTAATCTGAACCGGTTCTTCCACGCATTTCGTAAATGCTATCTGACACGAATCGTCCTTCATAGTTGTCGCTGGCCGCCTTGTGAATTTTTATTTTCTCTCCTTCGGCGTTAGAAGTCCAAACATTTTTTTTTATTTGGTCTTTGTTAGCTGCTATCACAGAGTTAGCAGCATTTACGATGACCTTAGTCGATCTGTAATTTTGCTCTAATTTATAGGTCTTAGTATCGGGATAATCTTTCTTGAAATTCAGTATATTTTGAATACTAGCTCCTCTAAAGCCATAAATAGACTGCGCATCATCACCCACTACGCAGATATTTTCATGCGCAGCAGCAAGCTGCTTTATGATCAGGTACTGCGCATAATTCGTGTCTTGATACTCATCTACTAAGATGTACTTAAATCTATGTTGGTACTTATTTAGTAAATCGGGGAAATCTCGAAGCAACACATTCATTTTATAAAGAAGATCATCAAAATCCATCGCACCTGCTCTCATGCAACGATTTTCATAAATCTTAAATATTTTTGATATAAATGGCTTGCCTGATTGTCTATCTTCAGCCTGTATCTCGGCATGATTAGAATAATCCTTGGAGTTAAGTAAATTGTTTTTCGCTCCAGAAATACGTTTAGCAACGGATGCGGTTTTATACTCCTTATCATCCAATTTAAGCCCTTTAATAATGTCTTTTATTAATGCTCTAGAATCCTGGCTATCGTAAATTGTGAAGTTATGTGGATAATTAATACGATCACTCTCAACCCGCAAAATTCTAGCAAAAACGCTGTGAAAGGTACCCATCATTAGGTTTCTAGCTTCTTTATGTCCTACAACTCTACCCACCCTTTCCTTCATTTCTTTAGCCGCTTTGTTTGTAAAAGTCAGTGCCAAAATATAAAATGGATCAACCCCTTTACTCATCAGTTGAGCAATTCGGTAAGTAAGCACACGTGTCTTGCCACTCCCCGCACCTGCTATGACCATCATAGGGCCATTAATATGTTCCGCAGCTTCCCTTTGGGGCTTGTTCAATTCGTCTAAAAAATCCACTAAGCAAAGTTAAGACGTTGTGGATTTAGTTCAATACAAACTCAGGTTTATCATTTTGATGGAAAAAACATCTGATAGTTGTTGAGAATTATAAGTAATGTCATACTTTTGCACCCCCATTAAAATTTGGGGATATTATTTTTATGCCCATTACAAAACGTTATCAGCTAATATGCCTACAATACAGCAGCTAATACGCAAGGGCCGGTATACAAAGCCGGTGACAAGCAAGTCCGCAGCACTTGACTCATGCCCACAAAGACGTGGAGTATGTGTTCGTGTATATACAACTACGCCTAAGAAGCCTAACTCGGCTATGCGGAAGGTTGCGCGTGTCCGTTTAACTAACGGTAATGAGGTTAATGCTTATATAGGCGGAGAAGGCCATAATCTTCAAGAGCACAGCATTGTGCTTGTTCGTGGAGGTCGAGTAAAAGATCTTCCTGGTGTTCGTTACCACATTGTACGTGGTGCCCTTGACGCAGCAGGAGTAGATGGACGTACACAAGGACGCTCTAAATACGGTTCTAAACGAGCTAAAAAGAAGAAATAAACTGAACTATGAGAAGGAAAGTAGCCAAAAAGCACCGCGTCCTACCGGATCCAATATTCGGAGATGTTCAAGTAACGATTTTCGTCAACAGTCTTATGAAGGACGGAAAGAAAAGTACTGCATTTAAGATATTCTACAGCGCAATTGAAAAGGTAGCTGATAAGTCAGGTGAAGATGGATTAGAGCTGTTCAAGCAAGCATTAGTGAATGTCACTCCAGGAGTTGAGGTTCGTAGTCGACGTGTCGGTGGAGCAACATTCCAAATACCAACACCTATTCGTGATAGTCGTAAAAACAGTCTAGCTATGAATTGGCTCATTGGTTTTGCTCGCAAACGCAATGAGAAATCAATGTCTCATCGTTTAGCTGCTGAAATTATCGCAGCTTCTAAAGAAGAAGGAGCTACGTTTAAAAAGAAAGAAGATACTCACCGAATGGCTGAAGCCAACAAAGCATTCGCTCACTTCCGTTTCTAAAACTATCATGGCAAAGAGAGATCTCAACCTAACAAGGAACATTGGCATTATGGCCCACGTTGATGCCGGTAAAACGACATGTACGGAGCGTATATTGTACTATACAGGTATTTCCCACAAAATTGGTGAAGTACACGATGGTGCGGCTACTATGGATTGGATGGAGCAAGAGCAAGAGCGTGGTATCACCATCACTTCTGCTGCTACAACATGCATGTGGACGTTTAATGATATTGAACACCGTATTAACATTATTGACACACCTGGTCACGTTGATTTTACCGTTGAAGTTGAGCGCTCTTTGAGAGTGCTTGATGGAGCTGTTGGTCTTTTCTGTGCTGTTTCAGGTGTAGAGCCTCAGTCTGAGACGAATTGGTCTCTTGCTGACAAGTATAACGTTCCTCGTATTGGTTTCGTGAATAAGATGGACCGCTCTGGTGCTGACTTCTTCAATGTAGTCAATATGATTCGCGAAATGTTAGGTGCTAATCCAGTTCCACTCCAAGTTCCAATTGGAGCAGAAGAAACTTTCCGCGGAGTTGTAGATTTAGTTCAGAACAAAGCTTTTGTTTGGAATGAAGAGGATATGGGTATGACTTGGGAAGAGATTCCTATTCCTGAGGATCTACTCGAGATAGTTTCAGAATGGCGTGAAAAACTTATTGAATCTGTTGCAGAACAAGATGACTCTCTTTTAGAGAAGTATTTCGAGGATCCAGACAGCTTAACTGAGGAAGAAATTTATGCTGCGATTCGTAAAGCTACAATCGCGATGGACATTACTCCACTTATGTGTGGATCAGCGTTCAAAAATAAAGGCGTTCAGACTTTATTAGATGGCGTAATGCGTTATCTACCTTCTCCATATGATGTAGGAGCGATTGTTGGAACTGACCCTGATGATGAAGAGGTTGAGGTCAAGCGTATGCCTGATCCTGATGAGCCTTTCGCCGGACTAGCATTTAAAATTGCAACGGATCCTTTCGTAGGTCGTCTCTGCTTTGTTCGTGCTTACTCTGGAGCTTTGCCTGCGGGTACTTACGTAAAGAATACTCGTTCTAATAAGAAAGAAAGAATTTCTCGTATCTTCCAGATGCACTCCAACAAACAAAACCCGATCGAGCTGTTAGAGGCTGGTGATATCGGCGCTGTAGTTGGTTTTAAAGATATACGTACAGGAGACACTTTATGTGCAATGGATTCACCTATAGTGCTTGAGTCAATGTCGTTCCCTGATCCAGTAATTGGTATCGCTATTGAGCCTAAGTCTCAAGCTGATTTAGATAAATTGTCTAACGGTCTAGCTAAGCTTTCTGAGGAGGATCCTACTTTCACAGTTAAGACAGATGAAGATAGTGGCCAAACCATTATCTCTGGAATGGGTGAGCTTCACTTAGAAGTTCTCATTGATCGATTGAAACGTGAATTTCAGGTTGAATGTAATGAAGGTCAACCTCGTGTTGCCTACAAGGAGGCAATATTCTCTGAAACTCAACATCGTGAGACTTATAAGAAGCAGTCTGGTGGACGAGGTAAATTTGCTGATATTGTTGTTACAGTTGGTCCAGCAACTGATCAAGAAAAGGAAGGTCTTGAATTTAAAAGCTCAGTTAAAGGTGGTAACGTTCCTAAGGAATTTATACCTGCTGTAGAGAAAGGATTCAAAACTGCAATGATTAATGGTGTACTAGCTGGATTCCCAATGGATAGCCTTCGTGTTGAACTTCTGGATGGAAGTTTCCATCCAGTTGACTCTGATGCTTTGTCGTTCGAACAAGCAGCTAAATTTGCGTATCGTAATTCTCTTAAGCAGTGTTCTCCTAAAATTCTAGAACCGTTGATGCAACTTGAGGTGGTAACACCTGAAGTTAATATGGGTGATTGTATTGGTGACCTAAACAAGCGTCGTGCTGTTATCGAAGGTACTGATGAACGTTCTGGAAAGACAGTTATTAATGCTAAGGTGCCTCTCTCTGAGATGTTCGGATACGTTACGGACCTTAGAACTTTAACGTCTGGACGTGCAACATCTTCGATGTCTTTTAGTCATTACGCTGAGGCACCTAAAAATATTCAAGAAAAAGTTATTGAGGAAGCTCAAGGATAATCTAGCAACACTATGACAACACAAAAAATACGTATCAAACTCAAGTCATATGACCACAATTTAGTGGATAAATCGGCTAAGAAAATAGTTAAAACTGTGAAGACTACTGGTGCTGTAATTAGTGGACCTATTCCGTTACCTACTCACAACCGTATTTTCACAGTTCTTCGCTCACCTCATGTGAACAAGAAGTCTCGTGAACAATTTGAGCTTAATAACTATAAGCGTTTGATAGACATCTATAGCTCTTCTTCGAAGACTGTTGATGCTTTGATGCGTTTAGAGTTGCCTAGTGGAGTTGAAGTAGAAATTAAAGTATAACAGCAGACATTCTGTCTAATTGAATAAAAAACAAACTATTATGCATGGATTAATAGGGAAAAAAGTAGGAATGACCAGCATCTACGGTGCCTCTGGGAAGAATATCCCATGCACAGTGATAGAAGTAGGTCCTTGCGTTGTAACGCAAGTACGTACCCTAGAGAAAGATGGCTATGCAGCTATTCAACTCGGCTTTGGTGAGCGCACTGAAAAGAGCACATCAAAAGCGATGAAAGGTCACTTTAAACGCGCTGGAGTTTCTCCAAAGCGTAGGCTCGTTGAATTTAAGAACTCCGATAATGACTTCCAATTGGGAGATACATTAAAAGTGGAAGACGTTTTTAACGAAGGAGAATTTGTAAGTGTAATCGGAACTTCAAAAGGTAAAGGTTTCCAAGGTGTTGTTAAACGTCATGGTTTTGCTGGAGTTGGTCAGGCTACACATGGTCAGCATAACCGTCTACGTGCGCCTGGTTCAATTGGAGCAGCTTCTTATCCAGCTCGTGTATTCAAAGGAATGCGAATGGCTGGTCAAATGGGTAATGCTCGTGTAACTATCGAAAATCTTGAAGTTCTTAAAGTTTTACCAAAACAAGGAGTTCTTGTTGTTAAGGGAGCAGTTCCTGGGCACAAAGGAGCAACTGTTGTAATCCATAAGCCACAAGCATCATGAAACTCGACGTATTCACAAGTAAAGGCTCTAAGTCGAAAAAAAGTGCTGAGCTACAAGATTCGGTTTTCGCTATCGAACCTAATGATCACGCGATTTACTTAGATGTTAAGCGTTATCAAGCAGCGCAAAGACAAGGAACCCACGACACACTTCACCGAGGTTTAGTTTCTGGATCTACACGTAAGATTAAAAAGCAGAAAGGAACAGGTACAGCACGTGCTGGTTCAATTAAGAATCCATTATTTCGTGGTGGAGGTAATACTTTCGGCCCTGAGCCAAGAGATTACACCATTCATCTTAATTCTAAGCTTCGTAAGCTTGCTCGAAGAAGCGCTCTTAGTTATAAAGCTAAGGCTGACGGAATTATGGTGGTCGATAATATCAAGATGGACGCTCCTAAGACGAAAGACTTCTTGACTGTAATGACGAATCTTAAACTTGATGATAAGAAGACTTTAATGATTCTTCCATCTCAAGATGATAATGTTTACCGTAGTTGTCGCAATCTACCTAAACATCGTGTGATGTTAGCTTCAGATTTAAGCACTTACGATATTATGAACTGTACGAATCTTCTTTTCGTAAATAATGCCCACGAGGTTCTCGAGGGATTACTAAAGTAACATTTGCTATGAAAGAGATTCTAATCAAGCCCCTAATCACTGAGAAAATGTCCGCGGATACTGAGCGAACTAATAGCTACGGATTTGTTGTTGCTCTTGGTGCTAACAAGATCGAAATTAAAAATGCGATCGAAAAAGAATACAAAGTGACAGTTAGAAATATTCGCACACTACGTGTAGATGGAAAAGCTCGTCAACGTTTCACAAAAACCGGAGTCGTCAAAGGCCGTACTAATTCTTATAAAAAAGCATTAGTAACTCTAGCTGAAGGCGAAGCAATCGATTTATACGATAATATCTAAACAATGGCATTACGTAAATTCAATCCGATAACGCCAGGTATGCGTCATAGAGTGCTCACGAATTTCTCTGAGCTCACTACTGACAAGCCACATAAGCCGTTACTTCAGTCAATAAAAAAATCAGGAGGTCGCAACGATACTGGTAAAATGACAATGCGCTACCGAGGAGGTGGGCATAAACGTCGTTACCGTCTCATTGACTTTAAGCGCAATAAGCACGAAGAAGCAACCGTGTTAACATTAGAATACGATCCAAATCGTACTGGCCGTATTTGCCTAGTTGAGTATAAGGATGGTGAAAAGAGATACATTGTTGCTCCAGCGGGGTTAACTCCTGGGATGAAGATTAACTCTGGGAAGAAAGCTATTCCTGAAGTTGGACATGCTATGTACCTGTCTGATATTCCACTCGGAACAATCATTCACAATATTGAATTACATCCAGGAAAAGGAGCTTGTATTGCACGTAGTGCAGGTGCGTATGCACAATTAGCTGCCCGTGATGGTAAGTTCGCAATTATTAAACTACCTAGTGGTGAAACTCGTATGATTTTAATTACTTGCTTAGCTGTTATTGGCTCTGTGGGTAACTCTGAGCATAACCTACAGGTTAGTGGTAAAGCCGGTCGTTCACGCTGGTTGGGTCGTCGTCCACGCGTTCGTGGAGTTGTGATGAACCCAGTAGATCACCCAATGGGTGGTGGTGAAGGAAAGTCATCAGGTGGACATCCACGTTCACGTAATGGAATTCCTGCGAAAGGTTACAAAACTCGTAACCCACGCAACAAGTCGTCTAAGTATATCATTGAACGCAGGAATAAATAAACTATGGCACGTTCGCTGAAAAAACCCCCATTTGTCCACTACAAGCTAGTTCAACGAGTTGAAACTATGCAAGGTTCTGGAAAGAAATCAGTTATTAAGACTTGGTCTAGAGCAAGTACTATTACACCTGATTTTGTCGGATTGACAATTGCTGTTCATAATGGCCGCCAGTTTATACCGGTGTTCGTTACTGAGAACATGGTAGGTCATAAACTAGGAGAATTTTCTCCAACTCGATCGTTCCGTGGTCACGCGGATAAAAAGGATAAGAAGCGCTAAGCGCTCGCTAACTAAGGAACTATGGGAGCACGAAAAAGATTAAAAGCTGAGGCACGTAAAGAAGCAATGAAAAATATTGCTATTGCGAAACTCAATAATTGCCCTACTTCGCCTCGAAAGATGCGTTTAGTAGCGGATACCGTTCGAGGTAAGGATGTATTTGAAGCATTAAATATTTTGCGCTTTTCAGCACAGGAAGCTTCAGGTAGAATTGAAAAACTTCTTCGTTCAGCAATTGCGAACTGGGAAGCAAAAAATTCTGGAGCAAGTCCAGAGGACTCTAAACTAACTGTAAGTGAAATATTCGTTGATAGTGCAAGAATGTTAAAGCGTATTCAGCCAGCACCTCAGGGTCGTGCTCACCGCATTAGAAAGCGTTCGAATCACGTTACCATCATCGTAGATAGCTCAAAGAACTAATATGGGACAGAAAACACATCCAATAGGAAATCGCCTCGGAATTATTCGTGGTTGGGATTCAAACTGGTACGGAGGAAACGACTATGGGTCTAAACTTGTAGAAGATTATAAGATACGTGAATACCTTACAGCACGTTTGCGCAAAGCAAGTGTTGCTAATGTTATCATTGAGCGTACTCTTAAACTAGTTACTGTTACTATCAAGTCAGCTCGACCTGGTGTTATTATTGGAAAGGGAGGTTCTGAAGTGGATAAGCTTAGAGAAGAACTCAAGAAATTAACAGGTAAAGATGTTCAAATTAATATATTTGAAATTAAACGACCTGAATTAGATGCTCGTTTAGTCGCTGAGAGTGTTGCTCGTCAATTAGAAGCTAGAATTAATCACCGTCGTGCGATTAAAATGTCTATCCAAAGCACGATGCGCTTAGGTGCTGAAGGAATTAAGATAAATATTGCTGGTAGAATTAATGGAGCTGAGATTGCGAGATCTGAAGCATACAAAGAAGGTCGTATTCCACTTCATACTTTCAGAGCTGATATTGATTACGCTCATGTAGAGGCACACACTACTTATGGTGTACTAGGTATTAAATGTTGGATCTGCCGTGGAGAGATTTATGGTAAGCCTGATTTATCACCACTTCCTCCTCAGAAGAAGGAACGTGGAGGAGATCGTAAAGGTGGAGAACGTCGAGGTGGCGGAGGAGGTCGTCGTAATAACTCACGTAGATAATAGCTGACTGATATGTTACAACCAAAAAGAACTAAGTTTCGTAAAATGCAAAAAGGCCGTGTTAAGGGCCTTGCATACCGTGGAAGCACAGTAGCATACGGATCATTTGCCATTAAAACCATGGATATAGGTTTTATATCTTCACGTCAAATTGAGGCAGCTCGTATTGCGATTACACGTTTTATGAAACGTGAAGGTCAAGTATGGATTAGAATATTTCCAGATAAACCCATGACATCTAAGCCTGCTGAAGTACGTATGGGTAAAGGTAAAGGAGCGCCTTCACATTGGGTAGCCCCGGTTCGTCCTGGACGTATCATGTTTGAAGTTGATGGAGTGACACTAGAGACAGCACAAGAGGCTTTACGTCTTGGAGCTCAAAAGCTTCCAGTACGTTGCAAAATTGTTACACGACCAGATTATGCAGGGAAATGATTGAAATGAAAGAAATTAACCAAATGTCTGATAAGGACTTGGTAGAAAGAATAGACGTTGAACGTGAGGCACTTTCAAAGCTTCGCTTTAACCATACAATTGCTGGACTTGAAACTCCAACAATTTTGAAAATTCAAAAGCGTGATGTCGCGCGCCTTTTAACTGAGCAAACTGCACGTAATAAAGCATCATGAGCACTGAAACAATAACACGTAAACTTAGAAAGGAGCGAGTTGGTATAGTTACATCTAATAAGATGGATAAATCAATTGTAGTTTCTGTAGAGCGTAAAGAGAAGCATCCTTTCTACGGAAAGTTTGTAACTAAAACAACAAAGCTTGTTGCTCATGATGAGGAACAAACATGTAACATTGGTGATACAGTCCGTATCATGGAAACACGTCCAATTAGTAAGCGTAAATGCTGGAGGCTGATTGAAGTTGTAGAACGTGTTAAATAATTAAGATTATTAGGAAACCATGATACAACAAGAATCTCGTATGAAAGTGGCTGATAACAGCGGTGCTCGTGAAGCACTCTGTATTCGTGTCCTAGGTGGAACTAAAAGACGTTATGCGTCTATTGGAGATAAGGTGGTTGTAACTGTAAAAAGTGCGACACCTAACGGAAATATTAAGAAAGGTACGGTTGCTAAGGCTGTCGTTGTACGAACTCGTAAAGAGATTCGCAGAGCTGATGGATCTTATATCCGTTTTGATGATAATGCTTGCGTTTTGTTAAACGAAACTGGAGATATTCGTGCTACACGTATCTTTGGCCCTGTTGCTCGCGAGTTACGTGATAAGGACTTTATGAAAATTGTCTCACTAGCACCGGAGGTGCTGTAAGGAAGACTATGGAAAGATGGAAAAGCGACTAAAAATAAAATCTGGTGATTCAGTAAAAGTTCTTTCAGGCGGAAGCCGTGGAAAAACTGGATCTGTACTCTCTGTTGATCGCAAAAAAGATCGTGTGGTTATTGAAGGTGTAAACATCATCACTAAGCACGTTAAGCCAAGCGCCTCTAACCCTCAGGGGGGAGTCGTTAAAGTAGAAGCAGGTATTCACATTTCTAATGTGATGGTTGTTGATTCTGCTGGCAATGCAACTCGAGTAGGACGTCGTCGTAATGACGCTGGTAAACTTACTCGTTACTCTAAGAAATCAAACGAAGATCTGAAGTAATGACATACGTATCTAGACTTCAAGCGCAATACAAAGACGAGATTGTTCCTGCTTTAATAAAAAAGTTTGAATATACAAGTCTTATGCAAGCGCCTTGTATCACGAAAATTTGCTTGAACCAAGGAGTTGGTCAAGCAGTAGGTGATCGTAAAATGGTGAATACTGCCGTTGATGAGATGTCAATTATCTCTGGACAAAAAGCAGTTAAGACGATGTCCACTAAAGATGTTTCTAACTTTAAACTCCGTAAGGATATGCCTATCGGTTGTAAAGTTACATTACGTCGAGATAAAATGTATGACTTTTTAGACCGTCTTATTTCTATCACACTACCACGTACTCGTGATTTCCAAGGTATTAAAGCTAAAGGCTTTGATGGTAGAGGGAATTTCACTTTTGGTATCAAAGAACAGCTCGTCTTCCCTGAGATTAACATCGATGATGTTAAGCATATCAATGGGATGGACATTACTATTGTTACATCTGCAAACACTGATGAAGAAGCAAAAGCTTTATTATCAGAGTTTGGATTTCCCTTCAAAAACAACTAAGCATGGCTAAAGAAAGCATGAAAGCGCGAGAGCGCAAGCGCGCTAGAATGGTAGCAAAATATGCTGCTAAGCGCAAAGCCTTGAAGGAGGCTGGTGACTGGGAAGGCTTTCAAAAGCTCCCACCAAATTCGGCAGCTGTGCGTATGCACAACCGTTGCCAGATCACAGGACGTCCTCGCGGATATATGCGTCAGTTTGGCGTTTCCCGTGTTCTATTTCGCAAATTGGCCCTATCGGGTCGCATCCCAGGAGTAAGGAAAGCTAGCTGGTAAGCGCTTTCTCAATCCATTAATAGAATACTGATATGCACAGTGATCCTTTAGCAGACCTAATAACGCGCATTCGCAATGCGCAAATGGCACAACACAAAGTGGTAAACGTACCTGCTTCTAATTTGAAGAAGGAGGTTACTAAAATCCTCTTTGATCAAGGTTTTATCCTCAACTATAAATTTGTTGATGAGAAACCTCAAGGAACCATTAAAATTGCGTTACGTTATGACGATAAGACTCGTAGACCTGCTATTACAGAAGTTAAGCGCTTCTCTAGACCGGGTTTACGTAAATACGGAGCGGCTTCGGAGTTGCCACGTGTACTTAACGGATTAGGTATAAGTATTATTTCAACCAACAAAGGTTTGATGACTGACAAGGAAGCTCGTCGTCTGAATATTGGTGGAGAAATCATTTGTACAGTTTACTGATATTAAGCAATAGAGAAATGTCTCGTATAGGAAAAGCCCCCATAACAATCCCCGAAGGAGTTACTGTTTCAATTGAAAACTCAATTGTAACGGTGAAAGGCTCTAAAGGTGAGCTAAGTCAAGAAATTGATTCAGCAATCTCAATGATCGTTGAAGACAATGTAATTACATTTACTCGTTCTTCGAATGATAAGGAATTTAGATCTAAGCATGGATTATACCGAGCTCTTATCTTTAATATGATTGTAGGTGTCACACAAGGTTACACTAAAGAGCTTGAGCTATATGGTGTTGGTTTTAGAGCATCTTCTCAAGGTCAACAATTAACATTAAGTCTTGGTTTTAGCCATACTATTGTTATGCAATTGCCTGCTGAAGTTTCACTTCAAGCAGAAACAAAAAAAGGTCAGCCACCTATAGTTACGTTAGCGTCACATGATAAACAACTCATCGGTACTGTAGCTGCAAAAATCCGTTCACTACGTAAACCAGAACCATATAAGGGTAAAGGTATTCGTTACAAGGGAGAAGTAATTCGTAGAAAAGCTGGTAAGACGGCTGCAAAATAATTGAAGAAGTAATGTCAACTAGTAAAAAAACATTAGCTCGTTTAAAAGTCAGACGCCGCGTCCGCGGTAAATTGTCTGGAACATCAGACCGTCCTAGATTGTCTGTATTCCGTAGTAATAAGCAGATTTATGCTCAAATTATAGACGACTTGAGTGGTCGTACTTTAGCTTCAGCATCGTCTTTAAGTAAAGATGACACAAAGAATCAACCTAAACTAGAGCAAGCTTCTTCCGTAGGTACTATGATTGCTGAGCAAGCAAAAAATGCAGGAATTACTAACGTGGTATTTGATCGCAGTGGTTACTTATTTCACGGTCGTGTTAAACAATTAGCGCAAGCTGCCCGCGATGGGGGTCTCAAATTCTAAATATGATGAATCAAGGACAAGGACAAAGTCAAGGACAAGGACAAGGACAAGGTAAGCGCAACCAGCGACCAGGTGGAAAACGCGAACAACAAAGTAGGACTGGCGATCCAGATTTGAAAGAGCGTTTAGTAGGTATAAATCGTGTTGCAAAAACTACCAAAGGTGGTCGTACTTTTAGTTTTAGCGCTATTGTAGTCGTTGGAAATGAAAAGGGTCAGGTTGGTCATGGCTTAGGTAAAAGCCGTGAAGTAGCTACTGCTATTCAGAAAGGTATCGATATTGGTAAAAAGGATATGATTACTGTACCAGTAATTAACGGTACGATTCCTCATAGACAAGAAATGAAATATGCGGGTGCTCACATCCTTATTAGACCTGCATCTCCAGGAACTGGTGTAATTGCTGGTGGAGCAATGCGTGCGGTGCTAGAGAGTGCTGGAATTAAGAATGTACTTGCTAAGTCTTTGGGATCTTCAAACCCACATAATGTTGTTAAAGCTACATTTAATGCTTTAAAAGAACTGCGTGACGCTAAAACAATTGCAAATATTCGTGGTATTTCTATGTCAAAAGTATTTCAAGGCTGAACTTAAGAATGATGAGTAAAGTTATTATAACACAAGTCCGTAGTGCAATTAATCGCACAAAACGTCAGAAGGCTACAATTCAGGCGTTAGGAATTAAGAAGCTTAACAACCCTGTTGAGCATGAAGCAACACCTCAAATAATGGGAATGATTCGTAAAGTGAGTCATCTTGTAAAATTTGAAGAAAAATAATCAAATCCAGAAATAATCATGAATCTAAGCAATCTTACACCTGCAAAAGGATCTATTAAGAATCGCAAGCGAATTGGTCGTGGAGAGGGTTCTGGACATGGTGGTACATCTACACGTGGGCACAAAGGAGCGAAGTCACGTTCAGGGTATTCGTCTAAAATCGGATTTGAAGGTGGTCAAATGCCACTTCAACGTCGTGTGCCTAAATTTGGTTTTGTAAGTCCTAATCGTGTTGAATACAAAGGTATTAACCTTGATGTATTACAAAAACTTTCAGAAAAAATTGGATCTACAACAATTACACCAAAAGAAATTGTGGAAAACAGTCTTGCAGGCAAGCATGATTTAATAAAGATTTTAGGTAGGGGTGAGGTTACATCTAAGTTAGATGTAACAGCACATCAATATTCTAAAACAGCTTCAGAAGCTTTAACAGCTGCTGGCGGTTCGGTTACAACTATTGATAGTATAGGCAAATGAGACTGTTTTCTAAACTTGCCGATATTTGGCGTCACGAAGAACTTAGAAATAAGATATGGGTAACACTAGGTCTTATTCTAGTATACAGAATCGGCTCATTTATCGTTATTCCTGGTGTAAATGGTGATGTTCTAGCGGAGCAAATGAATGCGCTTGGAAGTGGCGGTGGTTTAGGAGATATTTTATCTCTATTCACTGGAGGAGCTTTCACAAGAGCTTCTATTTTTGCTTTAGGTATTATGCCTTATATATCCGCTTCAATTATTGTTCAACTTATGAGCATTGCTGTACCTGCAGTACAGAAGCTACAAGCTGAAGGTGAAAGTGGACGTAAGAAAATAACTCAAGGTACAAGGTTTCTTACAATTGCAATCTCATTAGTACAAGCTCCAGGATATCTTGCATCGACTGTGGTTTCAGTACCAGGTGCTGTTGTTAACCCAAGTACTTTTTGGTGGTTTTCTGCTGTGATGATTATAGTTAGTAGTACACTTGTTATTATGTGGTTAGGTGAGCGTATTACTGATAAAGGTGTAGGTAATGGTATTTCTTTACTTATTATGATTGGAATTATTGCGACATTTCCACAAGCATTAATACAAGAATTTGTTCATCCCGATTCAACTATTTATTTCTTCTTAGTTGAAATTGCGTTCTTTTTGATTGTAATTGGAGCTAGTGTTGCTCTAGTGCAAGGTATTCGTAAAGTACCAGTACAGATGGCAAAGCTGCAACAAGCGGATAACATGATTCCTTCAGGATCTGGAGCCAGAAGTTTTATACCATTAAAAGTTAACTCTTCAGGAGTGATGCCTATCATTTTTGCACAGGCTATTATGTTTGTGCCGTTATATATGACACAATCTGAGTCATTACAGGGGAATGCCTTTTTACAAAGTTTAAGTGATTTTAATGGTGTAGGTTACAATGTGTTATTCTTTTTCATGATTGTAGCTTTCACTTATTTTTATACTGCGATTACTGTAAACCCTAATCAGATGGCTGATGATTTAAAACGCCAAAACAGTTTTGTGCCAGGTATAAAACCAGGAAGAGCCACTGCAGAATTTTTAGATGATGTTTTATCTAAGATCACTTTGCCAGGAGCTATTTTTCTTGGATTCATTGCGATATTACCAGCAATTGTGTTTAACCTTGGTTTAACACATTCACAATCATTTTCCATTTTCTTTGGCGGAACATCGCTATTGATTATGGTGGGAGTTATTCTTGACACTCTTCAACAGATTGAAAGCTATTTGCTTTCTCGTCATTATGACGGATTGATGAAGTCTGGAAAGATGCGTAGTCGTTCACAGTCACCTGTGGGAGGTTTAGGAGGTTAATTACGATATGAGTTTAGGACGACGAATCCGTATAAAATCGGAAGAAGAAGTCGAGCTTATTCGTAAAAGTTCATTGCTTGTTGGGAGGACTTTAGCAGAAGTAGCAGCACTGGTTACACCAGGAGTTACTACTATACAGTTAGACACCATTGCCGAGGAATTTATCCGAGACAATAGAGCGGAGCCGGGTTTTAAAGGATATGGGGGATTCCCCAATACACTTTGTACTTCGGTGAATGCTGCTGTAGTCCATGGAATACCAAATGATAAACCATTAAATAATGGAGATATTGTTTCGATAGACTGTGGTACGCTAATGAATGGATTTTATGGAGATAGCGCTTATACTTTTGAAGTAGGAGAGGTTGATCCTGAGATTCAAAAATTATTAAAAGTCACAAAAGAATGCCTTACTCTTTCGATAGAACAAGCAATCGTTGGTAAGCGTATTGGCGATATAGGAGCAGCTTGTCAAAAGCATGCAGAATCATTCGGTTATGGTGTGGTTCGCGAATTAGTTGGTCATGGATTGGGGCGAGAGCTTCATGAAGCACCAGAAGTTCCTAATTATGGTCGCCGTGGAAACGGCCCACGTTTAGTAGATGGCATGGTGCTAGCTATTGAACCAATGATCAACCTTGGAAAATGCGATGTTCGTACTGATAAGGATGGTTGGACAATTGTGACTAATGATAATTTGGTTTCTGCTCATTTCGAACACGATATAGTTGTTAGGAAAGGGAAAGCCGAAATCCTCTCAAGTTTTGTAGAAATAGAAAGAGTTATTAATAAAACGAAATAGATCGAAAATAAATAAGCGAATGGCGAAACAAGAATCTATCACACAAGATGGAACAATCTTAGAGGCATTGTCTAATGCAATGTTTAGAGTTGAATTAGAAAATGGGCATGTAATTACTGCTCATATCTCTGGAAAAATGAGGATGTATTACATCAAGATTTTGCCTAGTGACCGTGTGAAAGTTGAGATGTCTCCATATGACTTGTCTAAAGGCCGAATCACTTTTCGATATAAAAAATAAAAATCAGCCCAATGAAAACACGCGCATCCATAAAGAAGCGAACGGCAGATTGTAAAATCGTTCGCCGTAAAGGACGACTATTCGTAATTAACAAGAAGAATCCTAAAATGAAGCAACGTCAGGGTTAATCCTGATTTTGCAAAATTCAATATACTCATGGCACGTATAGCTGGTGTAGATATTCCTCGCAACAAGCGCGGAGCAATTTCCTTAACGTACATCTACGGCGTAGGCCGAAGTCGTGCGCTTAAAATTCTTATTGAGGCTGGTGTAGACTCGAATAAAAATGTAGATGAGTGGAGTGACGATGAAGTCGGTTCAATTCGTAACATTATTGGTTCAAGTTTCAAAGTTGAAGGAGAATTAAGATCTGAAACACAATCAGATATTAAACGTTTGATGGATATCGGTTGTTACCGTGGTATTCGTCATCGTAACGGTTTACCTTTGCGCGGTCAAAGAACAAAAAATAATTCTAGAACTCGTAAAGGACGAAGGAAGACTGTAGCAAATAAGAAAGAATAACAAAGAGTTAGCTCTATTAATTTTGTCCGCAAGGACTGATCACCTCCAATATAAATAATTATGGCAAAAAACGCCAAGAATAAGAAAAATGTAAAAGTTGACTCCGTAGGAGAAGCTCATATACATTCTTCGTTTAATAACATCATCATCTCCTTGACTAATATTACAGGCCAGGTGATTTCCTGGTCAAGTGCCGGGAAAATGGGTTTTCGTGGATCTAAAAAGAACACACCATATGCTGCACAATGTGCTGCCGAAGATTGCGGAAAAGAAGCAATGGAATTTGGGCTTAAAAAAGTTCGAGTTTTTGTGAAAGGTCCTGGATCTGGTCGCGAGAGCGCTATTCGTACCCTTCATAACATGGGAATTCAAGTTACAGAGATTGTAGATGTAACCCCACTACCTCATAATGGTTGTCGCCCTCCAAAGCGTCGCCGAGTTTAATAATTACAAACTAAGAATTTTTAATCATGGCACGTTATCGCGGACCCAAATCAAAAATTGCCCGTCGCTTCAAAGAAGCAATCTTTGGCCCAGACAAAGCTTTAGAACGTAAAGCTTATGGACCAGGACAGCACGGGAATACTCGTCGAAGAAAGAAGGAGTCTGAGTACTCTGTTCAATTAATTGAAAAGCAGAAAGCAAAATATACTTATGGAATTTTGGAGAAACAATTCTCAAATCTGTTTAAATCAGCTAGTTCTAAGAAGGGTGTTACTGGTGATTTACTACTTCAAATGTGCGAAAGTCGTTTGGATAATGTTGTTTACCGTCTCGGAATAAGCACCACAAGAAGAGGTGCAAGGCAATTAGTATCACATAGACACATTACTATTAATGGTAGTGTTGTTAATATCCCATCTTGCAATGTTCGCCCTGGTGACGTTGTAGGAGTTAGGGAAAAGAGTAAGTCTCTAGAGATTATTTCAATGTCTTTAGGGTCAAGTACTCAAAATCATGAGTGGCTTAATTGGGATATTCAGGCTATGTCTGGAACTTTAGTTAGCGCCCCAACTCGTGATCAGATCCCTGAAAACATCAAGGAATCTTTAATTGTAGAATTGTACTCTAAGTAATATAGAACAAGAATATTCATGGCTATTATCGATTTTCAACAACCGGACAAAGTAATTATGTTAGACTCTTCTGAGTATAATGGACGCTTTGAATTCCGCCCACTAGAACCTGGTTTTGGTATAACTGTAGGAAATGCGCTTCGTCGCATTCTACTTTCATCATTAGAAGGTTTTGCGATAACTTCTGTTCGTATCGACGGTGTCGATCATGAATACTCTACTATAAAGGGAGTAATGGAAGATATGACTGAGCTTATACTTAACCTCAAGCAGGTTAGATTTAAGCGTCAGATTGAAGATACTGATTCTGAAACAGTAACCGTTTCAGTCAAAGGTAAAAAATCACTAACTGCTGGTGATCTTGGTAAGTTTACATCTGCCTTTCAGGTGATTAATTCTGACCTAGTTCTCTGTCGCATGGAGAATGATGTAGAGCTAAAGATGGAATTGACCATTGGTAAAGGACGTGGATACGTTCAAGCCAATGACAATGTTCGTACTGACGCTCCTATAGGAACTATTTCTCTAGATAGTATCTTCACTCCCATCCGAAACGTTAAGTACAGCATTGAAAACTTTCGTGTTGAACAACGCATTGATTATGAAAAATTAATCATCGAACTTGATTGCGATGGAAGTATAACACCTAAAGATGCGTTACAAGAAGCTGCGAAGATTTTAATACATCACTTCATGCTTTTCTCAGATGAACGTATTTCTTTAGGGACAGATGAGCAACAAGAGACTGAAGAATTTGATGAGTCAAGTCTTCATATGAGGCAACTGCTTAAAACCAAGTTATCTGACATGGACCTAAGTGTTCGTGCTCTTAACTGTCTGAAAGCGGCTGATATTGAGACATTAGGAGACTTAGTTGCATTTAATAAAAATGACCTTTTGAAATTCCGTAACTTTGGTAAGAAGTCTTTAACGGAACTTGAAGAATTGGTTGAGATTAAGAACCTTGCGTTTGGTATGGACGTAAGTAAGTACAAACTTGATAAGGAGTAAGCTATGCGACACGGAAAGAAATTCAATCATTTAGGTCGTAAGACTGCGCATCGTAAAGCGATGCTCACTAACATGTCATGTTCTTTAATTGAGCATAAGCGTATTACGACAACTGTAGCAAAGGCTAAAGCTCTTAAGAAATATTTTGAGCCACTTGTTAATCGTTCTAAAGACGATTCAACTCACAATCGACGTGTTTGTTTTCGCTATTTAGCGAGTAAGTACGCTGTAACGGAATTATTCCGAGAGGTAGGACCTAAAGTAGCAAACAGAGATGGAGGGTACACTCGCATTATTCGCACTGGCAATCGTTTAGGTGATAATGCTGAGATGTGTATGATAGAGCTAGTTGATTTCAACGAAATCTATAACAAGAATGAGAAGAAGAAGACTCGACGATCACGTAGAGGTGGTGCATCTAATGTTTCTAAAACAGAAAGTGCTCCTGCTGCTGTAGCCGCTGAAGTTGCCGCTGATGCTCCTACTGAAGTTGCCGCTGATGCTACTGCTGAAGATGTAGCTGATGCTCCTGCTGATGCTCCTGCTGAAGATGTAGCTGTTGCTCCTGCTGACGTTGCCGCTGATGCTCCTGCTGAAGATGTAGCTGCTGGTGCTCCTGCTGACGTTGCCGCTGATGCTCCTGCTGAAGATGTAGCTGCTGATGCTCCTGCTGAAGATGTAGCTGCTGATGCTCCTGCTGAAGATGTAGCTGCTGATGCTCCTGCTGATGACTCAGCTTCTGAGGATGTTACAGAATCATCAGATGATGACACTGAAACAGACGTATCTGAAGAAAAGAAAGAAGACTAAATATTCTTTATTATATATTTCAAAGGGTATCTGAAAAGGTACCCTTTGTTCGTGTATAAATTATTATATTTTACTTTGAATAATTGATTAAGATTTCATTAGTAGAATTATCTTTGCACCATGCAAGGATTACGTCATTCAGATTTACCAGCTATTCTGCTATTAGAAGACGGTACAATTTTTAAGGGTAAAGCTTTGGGTGCTCAAGGAACTACCTATGGTGAAATAGCTTTTAATACTGGGATGTATGGATATCAAGAGATCTTTACAGATCCGAGTTATCACAAACAAATGCTTGTAATGGCTACGGCTCATATTGGGAACTACGGTGTACACGATGATGAAGTTGAATCTTCTAATGTTAAGGTTGCTGGGATTGTTGTTAGAAACTTCTCCTCAATAGCTAGTAGAGTAGATAGTTCAGGAACTTTACAGACAGATTTAGAAAAAAACGGCACTGTTGGAATTAGTGATGTTGACACGCGTGCGCTTGTTAGACATATTAGGAATAATGGGGCGATGAATGCGGTACTATCTACCCAAGAGTTTGATATTAAAAAATTAAGAACAATTCTTGATTCAGTTCCTTCAATGGATGGGCTAGAATTGAGTAGTGAAGTTTCTGTCACTGAATCTTTTGATTTTAATCTGACAGGCGAACATAAAGTTGCTTTAGTTGATTTTGGTTTCAAAAAAAGTATAGCTACTTGTTTAAGTGATAGGGGGTGTTCAGTTAGAGTGTTTCCATGGAATGTGTCCGCTGAAGAAGTGCTAGAGTGGAGTCCTGATGGTATAATGCTATCAAATGGTCCTGGAGATCCGTCTGCGATGAAATCTGTAATTGCTGAAGTTGGAAAACTAGTTGAGTCAGAGTTGCCAATTTTTGGCATCTGTTTAGGACATCAGCTGTTATCACTCAGTCAAGGTTTAGAAACTACTAAAATGTTTAATGGGCATAGAGGTGTGAACCATCCTGTGAAGAATTTAATTACAGGTAAATGTGAAATTACTTCTCAAAATCATGGTTTTGTTGTAAGTCATGATTCGGTAAAAAATAACACCAATGTAGAAGTCACACACATTCATTTAAATGATGACACAATTGCCGGTATACGTTTGGTAAATAAGCCTGTGTTTTGTGTACAATATCATCCTGAAGCTTCTGCTGGCCCCCATGATAGCAGGTATTTGTTTGATGATTTTGTTGAGTTGATTACTGAGTTTAAATATGCTAGTGTAAAGTAAAAATATAATGAGTAACATTGAAATCATTCACGCAAGACAGATTTTAGATTCTAGAGGGAATCCTACTATAGAAGTGGATGTAGTTACTGAAGAAGGTGCTTTTGGAAGAGCAGCAGTACCCTCTGGTGCTTCGACAGGAATGCATGAAGCAGTTGAATTAAGGGACGGTGGAAACACCTGGATGGGTAAAGGAGTCACATTAGCTATTGAACATGTGAATGAAGTTCTGAATGAAGAGCTTCACGGATTAGATATTACTGAGCAGAGGTTAATTGATCAGATTATGATTGATATTGACGGAACAGAGAATAAGTCTAATCTAGGTGCGAATGCAATCTTAGGTGTTTCATTAGCTGTTGCGAAAGCAGCTGCTGAGACGGTTAGACAGCCTCTGTATAGGTACATTGGTGGTACTAACGTGGCGATTCTTCCAGTTCCGATGATGAATATCTTAAACGGTGGGTCACATGCTGATAACAAGATAGATATACAAGAATTTATGGTAATGCCTGTTGGTGCTTCATCATTTTCTGAAGGTCTAAGAATGGGTACAGAAATATTTCATTCTTTAAAGGAAGTATTGCAGGCAAAAGGACATTCTACAAATGTTGGAGATGAAGGTGGATTTGCTCCAAACTTAAAATCCAACGATGAAGGCGTTGAGTTTGTGTTAAGGGCTATTGAAAAAGCTGGGTATAAACCAGGTGACGATGTTTTACTTGCTTTCGATGCGGCATCATCTGAGTTTTACGATAAAAAATCCGGCATTTACAAATTTGATTCCACTGGTGAGGAACTGACCGGTGAAGAGATGGTTAAATTTTGGTGTGATTGGAGCAAGAAGTATCCTATAGTTAGTATTGAAGATGGTTTAGATGAAGACGACTGGGATTCATGGAAGCTTTTAACGGACCGTATAGGAAAGGATGTTCAATTGGTAGGGGATGATTTATTTGTCACGAACGTGAATAGGCTTTCAAAAGGTATTGAACAAGGTGTTGCAAATTCGATCCTAGTGAAAGTAAACCAAATAGGCACTCTCAGTGAAACTTTAGATGCTGTTGAAATGGCACATAGAGCAAATTACACTTCAGTTATAAGTCATAGAAGTGGTGAGACTGAGGATACTACAATTGCGGATTTAGCAGTAGCTCTTAATACAGGCCAAATTAAAACTGGTTCAGCGAGTAGATCGGATAGAGTAGCCAAGTACAACCAGCTCATTAGAATAGAAGAAGAGCTTGGTGGAATGGCTATATATAAAGGACGTGATTTTAGATCTTAGCCACATTTAGCGCATAAAGAGCAATTCCGGCAGACACAGACACATTTAAACTAGCAGTATTTCCTACCATAGGGATTCTGATTCTATTGTCACATAGTTTAATAACCTCTGCGGAAATACCGTAACCTTCGTCACCTAAAACAAGACAATAGGGAGCTTGAATAGTGTTTTCAGGCAATCCGACAGCGCTTTTTTCAGATAATGCGACGCAAGCCACTCCACTGTTTTTTAGAAATTCAAGAGCGGATGAAATAGTAGAGACTCTACAAACAGGAAGTCTTAACAAAGCGCCGCTTGAGCTTTTGATTGCACCATCAGTTATTGATGCAGATCCTTTTTCCGGAACAATTAAAGCGTGAGCGCCAAAACATTCTGCAGATCTAGCTATTGCTCCTAAATTACGAACGTCAGTAATTCCATCAGCTGCGATTAAAACAGGAGCTTCGCCACGTTCAAACGCGCCTAATACAATTTCGTCAAGTGGCTGATAAGTGATGGGAGAAAGAAAAGCCACCATACCTTGATGGTTTTTTAGAGTAATAGCATCAAGCTTTTCTCTAGGAACCATTTTTATAGGTATTCCCATAGAGCGTATTCGGCCAAGTAATTTATTTAGCCTGTCATTTGGTGAGCTACGGAGTACTAAAACGCGATCTAATTCTTTTCCTGCGTCGAGTGCTTCGGCTATTGGGTGAAAACCAAAGACAAATGTCTTTTCGGAAGGTCTACGAGGGCCACTGTATGTTGGTTTTGATTCCATAGGTGCAAGGTACTACGTTCAATCGTTTTGTACCCTTCCATTTCTCCAACTTGTGACCATTCTGTCCCAAGAACTTCTATAGGTAATGCTTCTTTCTAATTTATATCTATTGTTGTCAAGGTCGTGGATTTTTCTTTTGAATCTAAATGTCAGAGTGTTAGTTGTACCTTCTTCTCCATAAATCCAGGTTTCTGTCCAATAATCTCGTCGAACTCGATAAGGAACACCATAAATAATATGTATCATACCTCTATCTGTTCTCCAACCTTCCTGTAATCCGGAAAATGATAGGTTAGCTTCCTCCACTCTCGCATAGTAAGTTTGTATTAATTTTCTAGTCTTTTCTGGTGATTTACCACATGAAAGCCAAAATTCATCTAATGCAACTTTCGGATTGGAAGCTTTAAGCAAAGCAGAAAACTCGCTTCGTGTTGCAATATATCTAACAGATTCGATAAGGTGTCTAACATTTTTAAGTGCAGGGAATTCAGCAGACATTCCATTGATTACCAAGCTCAATTCTTTATCATGAGAAGTAAATACTTGAGAACCATCTAAGACTACCCAGTTATCATTAATTGTGCTATGTGGCCTAGCTTTTATTGTGTCTAATGGATTGCGATAACTTGAATATGGAGGAGCTGGAAGATTGTTTTCTGGAATAACATGGTCTACATCCCATGTAGTATTAACATCTGTAATTATAGAAATTTGAGATCCAATAGGTATGAACGCATTATGTATCGGCCAATTCTCCTCCATATTCCAAGCAACAATATTTTCAACTTCTTTTATTGCTGATTGAGAAGAACTACGGTTTAGGTCCTTAATAGTGTACTGAAGCCATGAATTATCTAGTTCACTTTCAGATTTTTTCAAGTCAAATCTTTGTCGAATCCATCTGGAGGAATTGTTTGACAAAGTATCAGTTAAGAGCCATTTTTGAGAATTTAATGTTAATTCCAAATTAGCTGTAAAGGGTGCTTTATCAAACTCTCGTGTATATAAAAGTTCTTCCCTATTGAATTTAAGAAATACTGATAATGTGTCAAAATAAAAAAAGGGAATTACTTCGACATGAAGAGAAGTTGATTCGTAATCATATGGTCGTCGCGTTGTTGTGGAGTCATACATTAATGAAGTAGAACAAGCTGACGCTATCAAGACAATACCGCAAAGTTTAAACATGAAATAAATACAGTATCTCATGAATCTTGGTCTGACTCAGAGTCTGAGATAAACTTTTCAGGTATTTTCTTATTTACGTCAAGCCCCAATTTCCTCAATTTCTCGGCTTGACCAACCAGGTGTCCTGGCCCCTGGCTTAGTTTACTAACGGCTTCTTGATATGCATTGTCAGCTTTCTTAAGATGATCTCCAATTGAGTCCATTGAATTCGTGAAACCCACAAACTTTTCGTACAGAAGTTTACCTCGCGATGAGATTTCAATCACGTTAGTCCTTTGAAGCTCTTGACGCCAGATATAGCTTACCGTCCTCAATGTTGCTAGCATAGTTGTTGTGGAGACCAATAGAACTCTTGCTGCTAATCCTTCCCTTTGAATAGCTTGAAGTTCTGGTCCAACAGCAAAATAGGCTGGCTCAATAGGAACAAACATTAAAGTGTAATCCACGGATTTGTCATAAAGGCTTGCATAATCTTTTTTTGCTAGAGATCGAATGTGATTCCTCATGCTCTGAATATGCTCTTTTAATAAAACTTCTCGCTCAAGATCATCTTGTGTGTTTACGCATTTCTCATAGGCTGTAAGGCTGACCTTAGAGTCAATGACAAGTACTTTTTCATCAGGAAGTGACACGAGAAAGTCAGGTCTCAGGTTTTTACCATCGTCAGATTTAACGGACGTCTGAGTTGTGAAATGTATTCCTTTTTTTAAGCCCACGTCCTCTAATAATCTTTCAAGTTGATACTCTCCCCAGTCTCCTTGAATTTTAGACTCTCCCTTTAATGCTTTTACTAAATTATCAGCTTGTTCACTTAGCCCCATATTCATTTTAGCTAAATCATCCAACTCTTTATTTAACTCGCCTAACCATTTTTTCTCCTCCCCATAGTACTTCTCAACTTGATTCTTAAATCCGAGCATCTGTTCTTTAACCGGGCTAAGTAGTTGTTTAAGACTTTCAGTATGCGCACCCTCTAATTGGGTTTGAGATCTTTTTGTAGCTGTGTCTAGCACATCTCTGGCTACATCTTCGAGATTCTTGCGTTGAGTTTTAACTTCTTCATTCCACTTTATTTCAGCATTTTCCTGGTATTCGATAGAATCTTCAACTTTTTGTTCCAGTTTCCCCACTTTTACTTTCAGGTTTACAATTTCATTTTCCTTTACTTCAAGTGCCTGTTGTAAGTCCTCAAGCTTAACGGACCCTGTGCCATAATTGTTAAACCCAGTTTTGACAGCACCTCGTCTTGTGGCAATAATCCAAGTAATTGCAGCTACAACAGTTATACTTAGCAATAAAATAATAGTCTCGTTCAAAGTTTGTGGTTTTTAAGTAAAGATAAGGGTGAGCTATGTATTATATGAACTCTCTTAGGGAATTTTAATGTACTTGAGGTAAATTTGTGCAAATGAATTTATTTGGATAAATGAAGTTATTATTCGCACTATTTTCACTTTTTGTTTGGGTATTACCAAACTCGGTTGCAGCACAAGTGCGAGATGGTATTTCAACGGGTAAAGATTTAGTTTATGGTGAAGATGGAGTAGATATTTTATATACTCACACTTCCGGTGTTCATCTTATTGCACATTCTCAGGGTGCTGGAATTGGAGCTCATTATGGTTTGTTTTTAAATGCAAAATCATCGAGGTCAATTAATACAGATTTACTCTTCTTTAAACACGAAAAAGAAGAGCAAACCTCAAATCCTGTTTATAATGATGGTTTGCCGTATGTTTTTGGTAAGGTAAATAGTTTTTTAATTTTTAGAATTAATATTGAGAATCGCAAAGAGATTACTCCGAAGCTTAGAAATGGAGCTGTTAAGGTAGAGAGAGTTTTTCGTTACGGAGTAGGTTTGGGTTTTGAAAAGCCAGTCTATTTAGAGATAGGCTATCCCGAAATCTTTTATGATTATCTGTTAACTGAACGATACAATCCAGATGAGCATTTTTATAATGATATTTATGGCCGCTCGCCTTGGGTAAATGGACTTGATGAAATGACAGTTATTCCAGGTGGTAATTTAAACTATGGATTGAATTTTGAGTATGGAGATGTGCGTGGAAGTACGAGATATATTGAGATGGGAACATCACTCGATGTTTTTGTTAGACCTGTTGAAATAATGGCCGTTCAATTCGTGGAAAGTCAGTTGTTATTTTTAAGCCTTTACCTCAAAATTGGATTGGGGGTAAATTGGACACAAAAGTGATAACTGGAAGTTAAATTATTAAGTTATTATAACGACATTTGCATAATGTCAGATACAACGATTTCCAAACGAATACCTAAACCTAGTTGGCTTAGAGTTAAGCTACCTACTGGCGAGACTTATAAAAAAGTTAGGGAAATAGTATCTGAGCACAAGCTTCACACTATTTGTGAGAGTGGTCATTGTCCCAATATGGGAGAGTGTTGGGGGGAAGGGACTGCAACTTTTATGATTTTAGGAAATATTTGTACAAGATCTTGTGGTTTTTGTAGTGTAGCAACAGGAAAGCCAGAGCCAGTGGATCCTTTTGAGCCTGTTAAAGTTGCTCAATCGGTAAAGCTTATGAATGTTAAGCATGCAGTTATAACTTCTGTAGATCGTGATGAATTGAAGGATGGAGGAGCTACAATTTGGGCAGACACAGTAAGAGCAATAAGACATCAGTCCCCAGGAACAACACTAGAAACGCTTATTCCTGATTTTGCAGGCAAATGGGATAATTTGCAACAAATAATTGATGTTGCGCCAGAAGTTGTAAGCCACAATATTGAAACTGTAAGACGTCTCACAAAGGGAGTTAGAAAGCAGGCTAAATATGAAAGATCACTAGAAGTATTGAAGCGTTTAAACGATGCCGGAATACGGACAAAAAGTGGTATGATGCTTGGGTTAGGCGAGTCAAAAGAGGAAGTTGTTGAGTCTATGGATGATTTGATTAATGTAGGGGTTAAAGTGCTAACATTGGGTCAATATCTTCAGCCTACTCCGAGTCATTTACCAGTCTTTGAGTTCATTCATCCTGATTTATTTGAAGAGTTTAGAGTATTGGCTTTAGATAAAGGATTTATGTATGTGGAAAGCAGCCCACTTGTTAGGTCTTCTTATCACGCAGAAAAGCATGTGAAATAATCAGTAATGTTGTAACTTCCCCCTGCATTTATTAGAATAGTAAAAATTCAATTATAATGGTTTCAAAGTACTTACCCTTCGTCGCAATTGCAGCAATTGCTTTAATTTGGAATGTTTCTTCAGATAAGAATGAATTAACAGATGTAACATACTCTCCGAGAAATGTAGAGAATGCACTTCAAAGAGAGGCAGATGGTGCTGCTGAAATCACCCGAATGCTTTTAGCTGATTTAGAAACAGGTGAGATCAACACTCAAGGTCTTAGTGAATTAAGAGAGAATGTCTTAAAAAATGCGGCTTTCCAAGCTCGGTTTAATACAAAAGATGCTGATATTGCTTGGCAAGAAATGGGGCCTGATAATGTTGGAGGTCGTACAAGAGCTATCGTAGCTGTTAATGAAGAGCTCATATATGCAGGGGCTGTTTCAGGTGGACTGTGGAGATCGAATGATGGTGCTAACACTTGGAATCAGATCACTGGTATGCCGTTAATCATGATCGCATCGATTGCTGTGACAGATAACGGTGATATTTATGTAGGAACCGGATCTAATTTTGATTATTCAGGTGGTGAAGGTAATTCTGGATTCAGAGGCCGCGGTATATGGTGGAGTAATGACGGAGGAGAGACATTCAATGTTGTTGATGGCACTGATCCCGGTGAGTTTAATAATGGAAACTGGTCTTCTAACGATGCTTTAGTTAAGCATCCAAACTATGACAATAGAGTTTGGTATGGTTCTAATTCATCATTTGGAACAATTGAGAATGGTGTTATAGATATTAACCCAGCAAGTGGTGGCCCTGGTGGTGGGGTTACAGATATTACAATTGCACCTGATGGATCATACATGCTTGTGGCTGCTACAAATGGATTGGTATATCGTTCAACCAACGAACAATTTTCAAACTTCGAATCTATTACTGCAGGTGGTTCTAATAGTGGGAGTTTACCTCAGGGTGGTATAGGACGTGCGAGAATTGCTATTTCACAAGATGATGCGAATCATGCTTTTGCACTATACTCAACGTCTGGTGGTCTTTTTTATGGTTTATATCATTCTGAAAATGCTGGTCAAGAGGGGTCGTGGACAGTCTGCTGGCCTGGAGGAGTAGATACTTCAACACCTCTTCCACGAGCGCAGGGTGTGTATGATTTGGCATTAGGTATTAAAAAAGGACAACCTGATCTTGCTTATGTTGGTGGTATTTCTCTTTGGCGATCTGGTCCCAATCAACAAGCAGAGCCGGCTGCAGCTTCATTTGATTTGCCAGGATTTCCATATGGAGTTCACGCGGATTTACATGAAATTATTTTCACTGAGGAAGGGACGATGTTCGTTGCTACTGACGGAGGGATATACAGAAGTGATGATGGAGGTATAAGTTACACGGAGTGTAATAACAACTATAATGTCACCCAATTCTATGGCATGGCTCACAGTGCTGGAACTGCTGTTTTAGGTGGGACTCAAGATAATGGATCGTTATTTATTCCGGGAGATGGTTACTTTTTAACGGATGAGCATGCCATCGAAGTACATGGAGGAGATGGATTTGATTGTGCGATTAGCCAAGTGACGGAATCTCCAGAACAAACTTATGCCTGGTTTGCAGCATCTCAAAATGGAGGCTTAGCTCGTGGAACTGTTTCACCTGGTGCGAGCTCTAACCTAGGTGATTTTTGGGACAATGATATATCTGAATTGATTGATGATAACGGAGATTTAGGTCAGTTTTACACCTGCCTTCGTCTGTATGAAGATACTGAAGATGAAGATTCTCAGCAAAACATCATCCTTGTAAATCCTTATGGTGAAACAGTTACTGACAGCACATTTGTACTATATACTAACAGTCAGAATCTCCCTCTTGAATATACTTTGGCTGATGGAGAGGAGCTGTTATTCTATGATACGCTGGTTCGCCCTGAACGTCTAATAAATGAGATTTTAACAGAAGATCCTGATTACTTCTGGCTAGCTCCACAAATTGCTCAAGAACAATTTATTTGTTCAGATGATACTCTAGGGGTAGATACGATTCAAGTCATTGAGTCTATAACTATTCTATACGACTCTGTATACGCAGAACCAATCGGTGAATGGATAGTATATGAGCTTGATGCGGATACTATTTTCGGTAGTGATATCCAATTTGACGTTGTGGAGGTATGTGACTCGATGTATTTCTACGCAACTGATACTATCTTTGGTGAGCCAGGTAGAATACTTGTTAAAGATCCTTATAATACGATGTTGAGCATAGGTTTTGTTGGTTCACAAGGAGTTTGGATGACAAGAGAAGGATTAAACTTTAATACAACTCCTGACTGGATCCGTTTAGGTTCAGCTCCTGTTGGAGGAGGAACAAAATCAATTGAATACGTTGTAAATGATGAAGATCATGGAGGTGATGTGATGTTTGTTAGTGGTTGGAATGCTACCCTTGTTAGATTTTCAGGTCTAAAAAATGTATACTCTCAAGATGATGTTGAAGATCATGTTGTTATGGAGACACTTATCTCTCAAGCTGGAGGCGCAATAACTGGAGTCAGTGTAGATCCTAACGATGCCAATCACGTTGTGTTTACTGTTGGTGGATATGGTAACGTAGTTTCTGGTAAAGTGAGAGAGTCTTGGAATGCTTTATCTGAGTCTCCGACATTTACGAATATATGGTCAGTACCAGGTTTAAGTAAGATGCCTATTTATGATGTTGTGATTGACTCCCAAGACGAGTCGGGTGAGACAATAATAATCGGTACAGAGTATGGTACGTATATAACAGATAACGCAGGAATTGATTGGACGATTGCTAATTTAGGAATGGCACTTACATCTGAAGAATTAACAGCGCCAGTTTTTGACTTAAAACAGCAGTGGAGATCAGAGACCAATTGGAGTAATCCCTCAAACACGGGAGCGATATATGCTGGGTCACATGGAAGAGGTATTTTCCGATCTGATTCTTTCCTAGGAGCAGAAGAAGTTGTTTCAACAGTAACTACTTCTTCTGAGACCCTTCTTATTTATCCTAACCCTGTAATAGGCTCATCAGTACAAATTAACACTTCAAATTTTGCAGGTAATACTTCAATTGAAGTTTACGACCTTCAAGGAAGAAAGCTTTCTTCTAAGATACTGGAAAACATAAACTCAAGTGAGAGCGTTTTAGTTGACGTTAGCAATCTAAGTAACGGAACTTATGTAGTTCGTGTTGCGAGTGATGCGAAGTCACTAGCAACAAAGCTGATCGTTAGAAGGTAATCAAATAATGATTGACCAATTGTTTTACAAAAGAGGTTAAATAAAAAAGGGAAGCAATTGCTTCCCTTTTTTATTTACTTAACGTTAGTTTTCCTTCAATGAGTTTAGCAGAACTATAATGAGTTATCCAATCTCCAATATTTATATATCTCGAGGGTGTTGTTCGCTGGCTATTGTTGGGTAATTCCAGGTCAAGTGGGATGTGTCTGTGTCCAAAAATGAAGCAGTCAATGCTGTAATCAGTTTTTAAGAAATCCACACAATACAAGAATAAATTTTCTTCTTGATTAGATGTAAAAGCCCCTCCACTTTTACCTCCTGCCGCTCTTGAGTTTTTAGAAAGGAAGTAAGCAAGTTTTATACCTATATCAGGATGTAGCCAGCGGAATATAAACTGAGCCAAACTATTTTTATAAATCTTCTTCGTGATTTTATATCCGTCATCACCGGGCCCTATCCCATCTCCATGGCCTACTAAACATTTCAACCCATCCCATTCACATATTACGGGAGTATGGTGCACTGTAACACCGATTTCTGACTCAAGATAGCCGAAGTCCCATAAATCATGATTACCTAAATGATAATGAACAGGTATTCCGCTGTCAGTTATTTTTGCGATTGTACCCAGTAGCCTAATTCCACCTTTAGGCACCACATTCTTGTATTCAAACCAAAATTCGAACAAGTCACCAAGTAAATGAATTTCAGTAGCACCTTCAGCTACTGCATTGTTCAGCCATTCTACAAATTTTAATTCACGTTTGAGGCTGGAATTGTTGTTTGGAACTCCTAAGTGTAAATCAGATGCGAAAAAAACTCTGTGACTCAAAACTTAAGGCTTAATCAAAGAGTTTCTCCAGCTCTGTTTCTAAAGCAGCTCCTCTTATGTGTGTGCGTATAATAACTCCATCTTTTCCAATAAGTATAGCATGAGGGATGCTTGAAATACCGTATGCACGTGAAGCCTCATTTCTCCAACCCTGAAGGTCACATACGTGATTTTCCCAGGCCAATCCATCTTTTTCTATGGCTTTAATCCATTTGTCCTTATTGCTATCGAGTGATACTGAGAAGACCTCAAATCCTTTAGAATGGTACTTTTCGTAAGCACGTACTAGATTTGGATTTTCCCTTCTACATGGCCCACACCAAGAAGCCCAAAAATCAATCAGAACAATTTTCCCTTTTAGATCACTAAGTCGTATCGTTTCTCCAGCTGTATTGTTCATGATGATATCCGGTGCTACATCACCAGCGGAGTAAGTGCTGTTTTTACCAGATTTTTTTTTCTTAGGGGGCGGTTGGTTAGGAATTGTACGTTGCGAAATTGACTGATCGTATTTCGTTTTCAACATCGTATAATAGTGAGAATGAGCGTATGTTTTTGAAAGAGATTTAAGCACTGACTTATAAGCAACAGCGTGTTTTTCGGGAGATAGATTTTCTAGAGCTGCTAACGTCGCGGGGCTTTCAGCATTCGATTTAATAAATTCTAAACTAAGATTTTCTAGTTCTATAATTAATCTGTTCAAAATTTCAGTAGCAGCTGTTTTATCTTCACCACTCAGTGTACGAATAGAATTCTGAAGAAGCAGCAGAGAATCCTGTTTGGGCATAAGTGCGCCGTAGTATGTAGCTAACAATTCACTTGAAGCAGAACCTGTGATTGTAGAATTTATAATGTAACCTTTACCATCCGGAACAGAAGCTGAAACTATTGGAGCCTCTGTTGAGTCAGTAATAAGTACAATTGGCCAACGCTTATCTATTATTATTTGGTGGTAGCCTTGACGAAGCGGTTTTTCCGGAGTGATAGAAAACGATCCATCTACACCAGACATGCATTGAGCAACCTTAATTAACGAACCATTTTTAAAACTTCTAAGCATGATAGGGGTTTCTTCATCAATACCTATAAAAGTTCCAGAAATCATTCCTGCGTTTTCAACTTCTGTTGGCGCACACCCTGTCAAAAATGTCAGGAATGATATTGCGCTTATAAAAATCTTTACTTTAGTAGAATTCATTTTGCAAATATCGTAGATTCAACCCACTCATCAACCAAAGCATTCAAAGCAATTTCATTATGCCATTTTACTTCAATAGGGATGATGATCACTTTAGTCCCTTTTAATGTTTCAGAGAATTGCTTTAGACGAACTGCGTCTTTCGCGGTGGTCACGATGCCATCTAAATCATCAGACTTCACATAGTCCGCCCAAGTTTCAATATCTTCTTGTTTAAATTCATAGTGATCGGAATAAGAATGTCTCCTTACAACATCCCATTTTAAATCCAAACTCTCCATAAATCGTTCATTATCAGTAATTCCGCTAATTGCTAACACTCTCGATTTTCCAGAATTTATTTGGGACTGGGTATCTAACCCTGTTGTAATCATCTCTGATGAGAAGATTGATGTACCGGATTTTATATTGTCACTTGATCTACTATAAACTACTGCATCGAATTTTTTAATTCTATATTTCAAATCTCGTAAACTCCCCCCAGGAATCAATGCTTCTGTCTTTATAGGGCGATTTGAATCAAGAAGTACAATTGATTTATGAGGTATTAACGCTCGGTGTTGTAATCCGTCATCAAGAATAACGAGTTTTACGTTGGGCATTTCTTTTTTAATTCGTTCCACTCCTTTCAGCCTATTTTCTGAAACAGCTATTGGATGTTCTGGATGTAGTTGTTTAAGTAGAAAGGGTTCATCTCCGAACTCCTGCCAATCGTCATTTTCACTTACCCATCTGAATCCTTGTGATTTACGACCATAACCTCTGCTTAACAATGCAACATTTTCAGCTCCACCAAGTCTTTTAGCAAAGATGGATAAAAGGGATGATGCGTGCGGAGTTTTACCTGTTCCTCCCGCGTGAATATTTCCAATAACCAATGTAGGAATATCTGCATACTGAGATTTCAATAGGCCGATATCAAATAAAGCATGGCGAATAATCAACACCAATCCATGAAGTGCTGTAATAGGAGATAAAATCACTCTCCTAATAAGGGTCTTAGTAAGTATCTTAGTCGTCATGGAATCTCAGAATGCCTTGAAGGTACGCGACATTACGCGAGTGTTAGAAGTTTGGGCTCCGCCTGTATTGCAAGAGTCATATGATAACTCAGGATTACTGGTAGGTGACCCGAACGCCAAAGTTACGAAAGTACTTGTATCTCTTGATTGTACAGAGGAAGTTATCGCTGAAGCAGAGCAGGAGGGGGCGGAAATGATCGTTAGTCATCACCCAGTTATTTTTTCTGGATTAAAGAGGTTGACTGGAAGAAATCATGTTGAACGAACTGTTTTAAGAGCGATTAAGTCTGGAATTGCACTTTACGCGATTCATACAAACTTAGATAATATTGTTACAGGCGTTAATCAAGAACTTGCCACAGCTTTAGGATGTACGCCCGAATCCTTGAAGATTCTCAGACCTAAAGCTGAGCTTCTCCATCTTGTCACTGTTTATTGTCCTCACAATGAGGCTCAGGTTGTCAGGGATGCAATGTTTAAAGCCGGGGCAGGAAGCATCGGTGATTACAATAAGGTCAGTTTTAATATTCAAGGGGAGGGAACATTTACGCCTAATGATGGAGCAAATCCAATTGTAGGTAAACTTGGTGAGGATCAAATTGAATCTGAAACAAAAATAGAGGTATTGGTTGAGAGTTGGCTATCTAAAGCAGTAGTCTCTGCAGCTATAGCGGTTCACCCATATGAAGAGGTAGCTTATTTTATTGCTCCATTGACAAATAAAGATAAATCTATAGGTGCTGGAATGATAGGAGAATTGGCGCATCCTGTTAAGTGGGAGGATTTTTTGGATGGAGCAAAAACAGCACTAAGTGCTTCTCATATTAAACATACTAAAGCCCCTAAAGAAATGGTGTCAAGAATAGCTGTTTGTGGTGGCTCAGGCTCATTTTTACTAAGAGATGCAATGTCTAAAAACGCAGATGTTTTTGTCACCTCTGATTTTAAATATCACGAGTATTTCGATGCAGATGGTAAGATTTTAATTGCCGATGTGGGGCATTATGAAAGTGAATGGCGAACTAGTGCCTTAATTGCAAACGTTATCAAGCATAAATTCACTAAATTCGCGGTTCGTTTGGCTTCGGTTAATACGAATCCTGTTCAAATCCGTTGATTTACAACATAGTGTACTATGGCAAAAACTAAAAAGCCCCTCACAGCCGAAGATAGACTTCGCGCTTTATACGATCTTCAGCTCATTGATAGCCGCATCGACCGTATCCGTGTGGTACGTGGTGAACTTCCTCTTGAAGTTGAAGATCTTGAAAACGAAATTGGTGGCCTCAAAACTCGTCTTGAGAAGATGGAGGAGGAAAACGACAATGTATCTCAGCGCGTCAGTGCTTATGAGATACAAATCAGGGAAAGCCAAACTCTTATTGAAAAGTATGAGGATCAAAAGAACAACGTACGTAACAACCGTGAGTTTGAGTCTTTAAATAAAGAAGTGGAATACCAAACCTTAGAGATTGAACTTTGCGAAAAGCGTATACGTGAGTGCAAAGCTCAGCAAGTTCAAAAAGCTGAAGGGCTTGAGAATTTAAGATCTAAAAACACCCAACGTACTGCGGATCTTACAGCTAAACAGTCTGAGTTGGATGAGATCATCGCTGAAACTCAAGCTGAAGAAGAAGTCCTTCTTAAGCAGAGCAAAAAGATGGCAAAAACGATAGACGAACGTTTACTTCGTACATACTCTCGAATTCGCAGCGCTGCGAAGAATGGTCTTGCTGTTGTGCCAATTGAACGTCAGGCAAGTGCAGGTACTTTTATTAAAATCCCACCACAACGTCAGATTGATATTGCTCAAAGAAAGCAAATTATCGTTGATGAGCACAGTGGACGTATCCTCGTTGATAAAGAACTTGCAGAGGAAGAGAAGGCACGCATGGACACGATCATGGATAAAGAGCTTAAGAAGCTTAAGCATTGATATAGCGGTACGGAAGATTTGCGCTAAGTAATAAATCAAATTAAAAAGGGCTCGCTTCATGCGAGCCCTTTTAGCGTTTATTATTTTATGAAAACGAAGCAATACTACAACCTATAACCAGCTCCGACTGAAATCATCCCCAGGGTTCTCTCAATGTCTATAGGAGACAATTGTACAGCGGGGTCCATCAGATAAAGGTCTTCACTGTACCAGGTTCTAGTCCAGGAAAAACCGGCATACCATTGCTCACTCCTAAATTCACCTCCGAGACTCGCTTTATATTTTGAGGGATCTGAAATCACGCCTGATTGGACAGAATAAGGAGAAGTGGAAAAACTGCTCCCCATTCTAACCCGCCAATTTTTTGCAACTCGGACTTCTAACCCTAGGCGGGCTTCATGACCTCTGTCGTATGAGTCTATGACAGCTTGGTTCTCAGCCTCAAACTCATAGTCGGATGATAACCAACCATCAGTGGATTTAAGTTTTCCGCCTTTGTAGTTTACCGTTTCATAATCTGCTGAAAGGAGGGCTAGTTTACCCATCAAAATTGATGCACTAAATATCGCCCTTCCTGGAGTGATGATTAAATACTCATACCCACCCTCGGGAGATGTTTCACTATAGCTTTCACCATTTTTCCAGGTACTGCTTATAGAGGTGTTGTAGCTGTCAATTAAATGTAATCTAGTAGGTGAATGAAGTGACAGGCCCAGTCTCATCCAATCTGATACCTTTGCTATGGCTCCTACCCTTAGATTAAACCCTGTCCCTTCAATATTTAAGTTTTCGGTAAAGGTCCAAGAGACCAATTCTATTTCTTCTTCTAATGGAATTTCCTCGTGACGAGACTCTTCAATAAATTGGAGTTTCGTTACACCTAGTGTTGCTCCTAGACTTAACCACTCCTTATATGTACTACCCATTGAATACTGTGTCTCTCCCATATTTCCAGACCTTTCAATCCAACGATTCACAGTAATTGATTCACTTGTGTTAAATGGAGTTATATAGTCTGTGTTGCTAGATCCGTTAGGATCAAGTAGCCAAGCATACCAAGCAAGTGATGCGGTGTAAGGAAATGCACTGCCGTTATCTAAATCTGCATTATGGGTTCCGTCAGCAAGTGTTTGAAAGACTCCTAGTAAACTTGAGTTTAGTTGAGCGTTTTCTAGCACGAGGACTTGGTCAAATATTGCTTGTTTTTGATGCGCAATTCCCAGTGTAATAAATGGCCAATCAGGGTGAACACTTGGTATTGTTAAAGCAATTCCGAATGACCCGATTGTTGCTGAAATATCGGAACTTAGATTTGAAGTTTCACCAAGTGTTGCTTTTGTTTTACTAGAAAAGAGCCCAGTTGAAATACTTACGTCTCCTCTTCTATATAGTCCTATTCCAGCTGGATTTATTCCCATTGAAGCTATGTCAGCTCCCAAGGCTCCAAATGCACCACCCATTCCCATTGTGCGAATCGAACCTGTTGGTTGTTTTATTGAGTATCTGAGTACATCAACTTCATTTTGGGCCAAAGAAGTGTCTTGAAAAAATAAAATCGACAGTCCAAAGAATACAGTTTTACATGCACGCTCTATTTTGCGCGATGACTGAATAAAAATCATAAGCGGGGAATTATTGTCTACGACCACCGGACTTTCCCGTCGAGTTGCTGGATCTACCCGTTTTCCCTGATTGGCTTCTGTTGCCGTTAGTTCTAGCGCTGGGTCTTGAATTAGGTCTTGAACTAGATCTTGAATTAGAAATGTTCGTATCGTCTGTTCGAGTAGCGTTGTTATTTATTGTTGAAGGACTTACAGGATCCCAGTTCCAAATAGATCGCGTTTTATTTACGTTAGAATTTTCACTACTTACATTCGTTGAGTTTGTTACTCCATTTCCAGTTTCTTGAGTTTTGTTTGTGCCCAATCGATCTCCTCTATAGTTGCTGTTAGTAAGTGTACCTGTTAGAAGCGGAGTGCGCGGACCGACTAATACTGAGCTAGTAAAAGATGTTTCGCCTCCTGTGTAGCTACCGAAATAACTCCCGCCATTATATCCTCCGTATCCATAATTGTTGTAGGGATTGTATCCGTATCCTCCATAGCCTAAATTGTTGCAGGGATTGTATCCGTACCCTCCGTAGCCGTAATTGTTGTAGGGATTGTATCCGTATCCTCCATAACCGTAATTGTTGTAGTTGTTGAAACCGCAGTTGTTGTAACCTGCTCCGTACGGAGAGAAATAACTGCTTAGGCCTAATGAATTATAGGGTAGGTTTGAATTGAAATTGTTGTTTGAATATCCTCGGTTATTGATGTATCCACTGTTTTCGTTGTAGTAGTCCTCTTCCGAATCGAGTGATTCCAAGTCTTTTAAAGCAAATGCTAGATACTCCGCGTCAGTAATAAATTCTTCTCCTGAGGCCAGGTAGAGTTCATCGGATTCAAGGGAGGAAGTCAGGTTTGGGCTAATCCCACAACTGATAAATCCAAACATAGAAACTATGATGAGTGGAAGTTTGAAAAATTGTATAGGTAAATCCATGCGCATTATATATTTGCAAGGTAATCAAATTCGTACTTTCGCAGTGCGAGATGTTCCTCATATTCATAATTACACGAATCGTACCAAAGTTTAGATGGCTAAAAAATTAACACCGAGAAGCGAAGATTACAGCAAGTGGTATAACGAAATTGTTGTTGATGCCGACCTAGCTCAGCACTCTGATGTAAAGGGCTGTATGGTTATTAAGCCATATGGTTATGCTATATGGGAGAGGATGAAGGATGTTCTTGATGGCATGTTTAAGGAGACTGGACATATGAATGCCTACTTCCCACTTTTCATCCCTAAGAGCTATCTCTCTAAGGAGGCTGCTCACGTGGAGGGGTTTGCGAAGGAGTGTGCTGTTGTGACTCACTATCGTCTGATGAACGACCCGAATGGGAAAGGACTGATTGTTGATCCAAAAGCAAAGTTGGAGGAAGAACTTATCGTTCGTCCGACTTCTGAGACGATTATTTGGAATACATACAGGAAATGGATACAGAGCTACCGCGATCTTCCACTTCTAATTAACCAATGGGCGAATGTTGTTCGTTGGGAGATGCGTACCCGTCTTTTCCTCAGAACTACTGAGTTTTTATGGCAGGAGGGGCATACAGCTCACGCGAATGAGCAGGAGGCTCAGGATGAGACCCGTCGCATGCTTGATATTTATGCCAAATTCACGGAAGGCTGGATGGCCATGCCAGTGATTAAGGGTGATAAAACTGAAAGCGAGCGTTTCGCAGGTGCTGAAAGTACGCTTTGTATCGAGGCAAGAATGCAGGATGGTAAGGCACTTCAAGCTGGCACATCTCACTTCTTAGGCCAAAACTTTGCCAAGGCTTTCGATGTTAAATTTGCGACTAAAGATGGTAAGCAGGAACTTGTTTGGGCTACTTCGTGGGGTGTTTCAACACGCTTGATGGGAGCTCTTGTCATGACTCACTCAGACGACTCAGGGCTTGTTCTCCCTCCGAAGCTTGCACCTATCGAAGTCGTCATCGTTCCGATCTACAAAGGGGAGGAGCAGATGGACGAAATAGTCGGAAAATGTCGCGAACTTGAAACAGAACTACGTGCAGCAGGAATCCGAGTAAAATTAGATGCTGACGACTCAAAACGTTCTGGATGGAAATTTGCAGAATACGAACTCAAGGGAGTTCCTCTTAGGCTTGCCATTGGCCCTCGCGATCTCGCTAACAACTCTTGCGAACTCGCACGCCGCGATACCCGCACGAAGTCTTTTGAATCTCTTGACGGGATTGCACCTCTTGTGCGAACTCTACTGGACACTATTCAATCAGATTTATTCTCTACAGCTCAAGATCGCATGGTTAAAAATACGGTCAATGTAGATACATGGGAAGAGTTCCAAGCTGCTATTCATGATGAGATGTTCGTTATGGCTCACTGGGATGGCACATCAGAAACAGAAGATCTTATTTCTGACGAGACAAAAGCTTCCATTCGTTGCCTCCCATTCGATGGAGATCTTACACCTGGAGTTTGTATAAAGACTGGAAATCCAAGTGCACGACGAGTTCTATTCGCTAAGTCTTATTAAAATACCATTTTTTTATCTAAGGTGCTTGTGAGAATAAAATCTCTAACTATCTTTGCGCACCTATTTGGCCCGTTCGTCTAGGGGTTAGGACGCCAGGTTTTCATCCTGGTAGCAGGGGTTCGAATCCCCTACGGGCTACCAAACTCACTCCCTGCATCCTAACAGATGTAGGGTTTTTTCATTCAAGATTTCCTGTAACCCACTAAACGTGGGCATAAAGTGTGAAAAACGTAGTTAGGTTTTTACATGTTTAGAAAAATGAGGGGACTACTTTCGGCACAACAATGGGAACAACAAAACCCATTTTTGATTGCTGATGAACATTTCATTTCAACTTTCACGACCTCAAAACCCACAATCCTCTGTTGTTGCCCAGTTCATTTATGATGGCAAGAAGAGAAGGCTTGGAATGGGCTTGAGTGTCCCAAGTGATCGTTGGAATAAAGGCAAGCAAAGAATCAAAATCCTTAAATCTATCCACCGCAATGAAAGGATGGATTATGAGGTCCTAAACAAGCGTTTAGACACTCAAGAAGACTTGATTCATTCTATCATCCATGAACTCACATTAGACCTTGGAAAGGCTCCTACATGGCTTGAGTTCAAAGAAGGATGGAACCGCAAGATGAAAGGCAAACAGAGAGCTTCATCAAAGCATCTCACATTCAACCAGTGGGTGAAAGAGTTCATTGATGATGCACACAACAGATTGAATGGAAAGGGCAAGAAAATCAGCCACAGAACAATCCAGAAATACAAGACTGTTCATGACCAACTTTGTCAATATGCCATCAAGCATGTTGGACATCAAATAAGTTTTGAGAATTGGAATAGAGAGCTTCTGGATGGATACAAAAGATTCAGAGCCAAGCAAGGAATAAGCATCAACACTATTGCCAAAGATGTGAAGGTGATTAAGATGTGGTTGAAAGAGTCCTACACAACCAATTTGCATGACAATAGAGCCCATATGGAGGCCTATTTCAGTCCCAAGCAAGTCAAGACACTCAAGGTGCATTTAACCCTTGAGGATTTAACCCTTTTAGAGGCTGTTAAACTGCCTTCTAAAGGCAAGTTTGGTCAAACCATCACTGCTCTTGAAACAGTCCGAGACTTGTTTCTTTTGGCCTGTTGGACAGGAGTGCGGATTTCTGATTTGAAGAAGTTCCCAGAGCTGATTAAAGATGCTTGGGATGACAATGGAGGAAGCTGTCCTGAATACATCACATTCATCCAAACCAAGACCAATTCACCAGTCAAGGTTCCAGTTCTTGATGCTGCTCAGAGAATCATCAATAAGCACAATGGAAGGCTTCCTGAAGCCATCAATGAGCAGAAGATGAATGCCACTATTAAGAAGGTCCTTGAGCTTGCAGGAATCACAAGAATGGTTGAGACTCCATCAACCAGCATGACCGCTTCTAAAGCCCTCAGAAAGCCCATATATGAGCTTGTGACACTTCATACTGCAAGAAGGACATTTGCCACGAATATGCACTCCCTTGAGGTTCTTTCAGTCAATGAATTGATGTCATTAACTGGACATGAGTCTGAGAGTACTTTGAAGACCTATTTGAATATTGACAGGTTTGAGACTTCATCTAAAGCCTCAGAGAAGATCAGAAAGGCTTTGAATCAGGTTGCAGCTTAACATTCAACCGTTCGTTATAACCCTCCTTTTATTCATTTGAATTTTGATGCAAAATTTAACTCAATGAACATAAGCAGTGCCACCGTGAAAATACTCCTTTTTTCCGTTCCTCCCTTTTGAAACACGGAAATCACCTCCTCGTTCACTTCCTCCAATTTCAAAACAATGTTTTCCATGACCTCCGATTGAGACTGTTTCGATCACTTCCTTTTTGTACCAAATAACAATAGAAAAACGCTTGGTGGATCTGTTGTGAACACAAAGTTCTTTCCCATATTGTTTTTCCCCAGTTGTTGTGATGGTGTTTTCTTGACTTGTTACATTGGTGTCACCAATTGATAATTCCTGAGCTGAAAGAGAAACAGAAAGCAAACAAGCTAAAGCAGTAAATAGAAGTCTCATGGTTGTGATTTTAGACTCACAATTTACATCAAATTAGTGTCATGTGAAATAAGTGCTTAACCAACTTGACGCTGTCAATGTGTTGATACTTGATTGAGTCCGAACTTTGCTACGCTCAGCATGAGTTCTTCCCCTGACACTGAGAGGGTGAGTCTAAAACGAACCCTCATCACACAGGGAATAGGAACCTCCTTAATGACACGCTCGGCCGTCTTAAACGGTCCGAGCTTACACAGGCAAAGGAAAGATGTAACAGGACCCAGACACAAAGTTCAAGTCCAGTGAGCGGCCATCTTTTTGCTCTAATTTTTGATAGGGGGAAGGGGTGTTAAAAATCAAGCTTAATGAGACGTGAGAACGTCGTGTCATTCTTGATTCACACCGTCAGTAATTGAGTAGGGGAGTTGCTGAATTTATCAACAGCATCAATCCCTTTGATAAGAGACAGAAAAAAGTGGCTGAATTCGGCACAACAATAGGAACAAAAAATAAAAGTAATAGTCAGTAATTTCTGTATTTACTGAGGTGTGTGTAGACCCCAATGGAATACCAAACTCACTCTCTGCATCCTAACAGATGTAGGGATTTTGCATTGGTGATTTAAATAAGATTAAAGCTGCACTGTTAGCCCTTGGTTCTCAACCATGAATTCAAAGCCCAATGACCACAAAGGATCACCGTTGACGTTAATTCCCCAAATTCCATGACCTCCATCTTCAATTGTGTAAAGAGTACAGATGTTGCCGTTAGCATTGTACGTGCTGTTCAACGAGGTAGCTTCAGAGTATTCGACTGTCGGGTCTGCAGTACCATGAACGATCATGAGTGAGGCGTCGTTTGAATCGAAACGGACAGCACCGTCCAGAAGCGTCAAAATGTCCACCGAAGCGCGACCACCCCAAAAGTCCAACACTGTCTGAATTTGAAATTCTTGCGACAAATTTGTAGACTGTAATGTTGGGTCTTCACTGACGGATAATTCATCAACATAATCATCAGTGTTTGAAGCACCCATGGCGATTGATATAAATGCACCTGCTGATCCTCCAAGAACTGATATATGATTCTCATTAATTTCATATTCGTCAGCTTGGCTCACTACCCAACGCAAAGCTGCCTTGGCATCTCTATTTGCAGGGTACATGGCCAAAACTTGATCTATATTTTGCCCATCTGGCAAGAGGCCGATCGCATTCAACCAAGACGTGGGAACAGTACCGTGCTGAGACGCCAATCGGTAGTTGATTGAGAATACTACCCAACCCCTTGATGCGTATTGGTTGGAAAGTTCAACTAGAGATTCCTGCTCGTTGCTTCCACCAAAGAAACCACCCCCATGAATGATGACAAGTGCTGGTCGGCTCTCCTCTTGGTTGTCTGGCAAATACACATCTAACTCCAGAGAAATGGTATCCATGATTGGACCTCCCCATCCATTGTGACTCAAACCCGATCCGTATACCACATTGTCCTCGAACAAAACTTCAAAGGTGGAATTGGTCCATACACTTGGATTTGTTTGCTCACAGTTTTGACCGAAGTATCCAAGAACCATCAAAACATCGTTTGTACCCACCGCGCTATCTCCATCCAAATCGTACTCACCGCAATCTTGATAGCAACCAAAATATGCAAGAAGATTTAAGACATCACTCACCTCAACAAGCCCACTTTCATCAAAATCTCCAGGGCACGAAGCCCATGTATAATCGATAGTCAGTAAGATGCTGACTGCTCCGATTAGAATTGATTTCTTATCCATGATTGATTTGAAAATGTTTTTCATGATGTTTAAGATTTAGTGTTTTCTCAAATATACAATCTTATCATCTGTTTCTTGATATGGTGAAGGGGTGTTAAAAATCAAGATGAATGAGACGTGAGAACGTCGTGTCATTCTTGATTCACACCGTCAGTAATTGAGTAGGGGAGTTGCTGAATTTATCAACAGCATCAATCCCTTTGATAAGAGACAGAAAAAAGTGGCTGAATTTGGCACAACAATGGGAACAACAAATGTTAGTAACAGTCTGTAATGCCTGTATTTACTGAGGGGTGTGTAGCCCCCTACGGGCTACCAAAAAAGATCTAAACGGGTCTTTTTTTTATGCCCTGAAAGTACTGATTTTACTGGTGTTTAGAGGATTTTGAGAGGTGAAAAGTGCGTAGCCCGATAGGGGCTACTTTTATTTTGTTAAAGTATTGTTTTATAGATATTTATTGAAATTCCGATGAATATCAAACTTTCAAAAACGACCGTCAAAACCACCGTCATTTAGATGTAGCCCGCGACAGATTCGAACCCCTGCTTTGTGGTTAGTTTTTGATGTAAATTGTGAGCCAAAAATCACAGACATGAAACTTCTTTTTACAGTTTTATTTTGCCTACTAATTGACAGTTTTTATTGCCAAAATTGGGAACAACTCAGTAGTTATAACGGGGTAGGTCGTCATCATCCTATAACTGTTGCATCTAATAATTTTGGATATATGATTGCTGGTCAATCTGCTACTTTTAGCAATAACCTAGATGATGTGTATAGATATGACCCAAACATTAATGAATGGATTCAAATTGATCCATTTCCTGGAAGTGCACGAGGATACGGTTATGGGGTGTATGATGATAATATTGCATTCTGCGGATTTGGATCGGATAATTTTGGCTATCCAAATGATTGGTGGCGTTTTGATATGAATAATGAAGAATGGACACAACTTGCATCATTTCCTGGAGAAGGAAGGAACCACCCTGCTATGGTTTTAGAAAGCAATAAAATTTTTGTGGGATTAGGAAGTAATTTAAACGGAAATTTAGATGATTGGTGGGAGTATGATATTAATTTAAATTCTTGGACTCCACTTCAGTCATTCATGGGTCTTCCAAGACATCACCCGTATTATTTTGGCATTGATAACAAAATCTATGTTGGCTTTGGTCATGGGAATGACGTCCTATCTCAGTTAAATATATTTAATGACTTATACGTTTGGGATATAGAGCAAAACACGTGGTCTCAGCTAAATAATTTTCCAGGAGAAGGGAGAGTCGCAGGAACTCAATTTTCAGCGAATGGAAAAGGATATATTTTAAGCGGTGATGGAGAAGACCATATTAATCTAGATTATGGAGAGTTTTGGGAATACAATCCATTAAATGATACATGGTCTGAATTACCACCTCATCCTGGTGGAGCACGTTGGGCACCAGGGACATTTATTATTGATTGTCACGTGTATCTTACAAGTGGTTTAATAGGTGCAACAGGTTCGTTTCCTTCTGATCTTTATAGGTATTCAATTAATTCTGCATGCGGATGCACAGATGATGCAGCATTTAATTTTTCAGAATTCGCAATTAATAATGATGGATCTTGTTGTTATGTCGAAGGTTGTACTGACGAAAATGCTCTAAATTATTTGCCAGAAGCGTGTTTCGAGAATAACTCTTGCATATCAATTGATTTAGGTTGTACAGATCCTAGCTATTCTGATTTTGATATGAATGCAAATTTAGAGGTGTTCACAGGAGGCCCAACAGATTTGTCTGAATATGGAACGGGAGGATATCACTATAATGATGTATGGGACATGGTGTTTAGCGTTTCTGAAGACACATTTCTAAGCTCCATTGATGTAAATGCTGAAAATTCAGGAACCATTACTGTAGATCTAACTTCATCAAACGGAACTATAATAAATCAACTAGACTTTGACATTAATGGAGGGTGGAATACATTGGAAATGGAAACTTTAATTCCAGAAGGAAATAATTATTTTATAGGCATAACTGGAAACAATGAAAATATTGGATTATATCGTAATGACGCTGTTCCGACAGGTGTGTTCCCTATCCAAATTGCAGATCGAATTACAATAACAGGTAATACTACTGACAATCCCACATCTTATTACTATTATTTTTATAGTTGGAGTATTGACGAAAGCTGCGTGGGAACTATGTCAAGTAGTGAAATGAAATCGTCAAGCATTTTAGTTTATCCCAACCCAACATCAAACAACCTAACAGTTGATTTGGGTGATTTGAATGGGGTTAATATAACAATTAAGCTATATGATTCATTAAGCAAGCTGGTCTTTGAGAAGACATCAACATCAACTCTAATGATTGATGTTTCTGGCTTTCCTAAAGGTATGTATTCACTTGAGCTTTCAAAGGATGAACACGTATTGAGGAGTCAAGTAATTATTGACTAATTACTAAGCTTCAATTTGCTTCAAAGCCTCTCTAACCTTCCTATTTATGAAACTATTGTTCATCATTTTAAGTGTCATCTTTCTCCTCTTCATTGGGAGCCAATTGTTGTTCTTCAAAAGCAGTCACAACATCGAAGAGTATAAGTATGTCGTTATAAAAGAATATCCAGGTTTTGAAATTAGAAAATATGAAGCAAGTTTATTTACTTCTGTAGAACTAGATACAGATGATTATAAACAAGCATCTAGCAAGGGTTTTTCAATTTTAGGAGGATATATTTTTGGTAAGAATGAAAGTAAAGAACAAATTTCAATGACTTCTCCAGTAGCGATGACTTTAGAAGCAGATGAAACAACAATGATGTTTTTAGTTCCTAAAAAAAAATCAAAAGAAGGCATGCCAAAACCAGTAAACTCTAACATTAAGTTCATAGAAATTCCTGAAAAGCAAATGGCTGCGATTACTTTTCGTGGATGGGCAAGCAATCAAAAAATAGAGAAGTACAAGTTAGAATTGGTCAGGCTTTTGGATCAAAAGGGAATTCAACATATGAATAAGTTCTTGGTTTTGGGATACAATCCTCCTTATGAAGTTTTATTTCGTAAAAATGAAATTGTTGTAGAGTTGGAATAGCGCTATTCAAAATTTGGACAGCTTTACACACGATAACTTACCCTTTTGCTTTTATTTTACTTAATAGGCGTTTTTATTCTTCAGCTATTTCACAATCAGATCCTGGAGGTGAACACTCCATAATAGCATCATCAAGATTATTTGAACTAATAACGTATATGTAAGGCTCTCCTCCTTCAATTCCACAAACACAATTATATTCTTTTCTACAGGAACAAAGTGTTAAGGATAATAAAGCTATAATTAGGAATCGTGATTTCATACCCGCAATATAACACAGCGAGACTGCGTCATATTTTATTTTTCCGTGGAGTGTACACAACACTCTTCTCCTTGTAATCTGCAGTTTCGAATGTTATAAATATGTAAAAAAACAATTGCTAAGGCAGGAAGATATTTTACGTGATGTGATATAGAGACTAATATCAAACTTTCATTTAATATCGACAAGGTTAACAAAGCCCAACAAAACCAGAATAGGTATTTCAGACTTGTAGCTTTTTGTTTTTTGTTTGTCTGAAGAATTGCAAAGAATGTGACAACTAAGAAGATGTAATCTATTGATCTCCACCATAAAGGTGCATGGCTACAACAGCTTTGAGAACAAATGTGTGCTATAAAGAGTAATGGTGTTATTGCACAATGAACCATACAAGTTATACTTGCTACTACACCTATTTTATCTGATAAATTTTTTGTTACTTGCATAATTATTTAGTTATACATTCGCATTATCGCAACTTAGTTGCAATAATGCGGTAAATATTTTTAGAATCTCACGCATATTTTATGGGAATAATCAGAAAGACTAAACATTTTCAAAAAGTTCTTGATCAATTTTCAAAACAGGAAAATGCTATAAGCGCTAATTATCTAGTTTCACATTTTAATGATGAAATGAATAAGTCCACTATATATAGGATACTAGATAAACTTGAAGATGATAATATAATTCATTCATTTGTTGGGGTGCATGGATTAAAATGGTATGCTAAATGTTTAGATTGCACAGTCAAAGAGCATAATGATAATCACCCACATTTTCAATGTGAAAAATGTAATGAAGTGCAGTGTATAAGTCAGACGAACAATGAATCGAAGATAATTGACGCCCAATTTCTCGTCAAAAGTGTTTTTTTGACTGGAATATGTAATAGATGCTTTTCTACCTGTTAAATCTAATTACTCAGAGATACTGATGATGTTTCGCCTCACTTACTTTTTATTTAACTCAAAGCTTTGAGTAAATTTCAATGATGGATAAAAAACTACTGACAGAAAGAGAAATTGATCGAATTGTAGAAATGGCTTGGGAAGATAGAACTCCCTTTGAGGCCATTTTGTTTCAATTTGGATATCCAGAAAATGAAGTCATTAAGTTAATGCGAAGTACGCTTAAGGAGTCTAGCTTTAAGCGTTGGCGTATGCGCGTGAACAGTGGTGTCAGTCAGAAACATTTAAACAAGAGAAGCACTGAAATCAAACGGTTTAAATGTTCGCGTCAAAGGACCATTTCAGGAAATAAAATCAGCAAACGCTGACTTCGATAAAAAAACAAAACATCTATTTTCCTCTCATTGGTTTATACGTTTAATTCGAGGTTATGAAACGAGTGAATATTTTATTTCCGAATCAATTGTTTCAAGAATCTCCACTTTTTGATAACAAGGATCCTTGGTATGTTGTGGAAGAATTTCTGTTCTTCAAACAATATCCTTTTCACAAGCAAAAAATTGCATTTCACAGAGCCACAATGAAACGTTATGCAGATTTTCTTCAAAAAGAGAAAAATTTGGAGGTTTACTATGTTGAATCTACCGATAAAATTTCAGACATTAGATTGCTGATCCCTCACTTGAAACTTCAAGGTGTTGAAAGCTTGCACTATATCGATCCCATCGACAATTGGCTTCAGAAAAGACTCAATCAAGGTTTACTCGATTTAGGAATTCAAGGTAAGCAGTATGCTTCACCTATGTTTTTAAATTCTAAAGAAGACCTCGCTGTCTTTTTCAGGAGTGACAAAAAAAAATACCACCAAACGACTTTTTACATTGAACAGCGTAAAAAGCGGAACATCTTAATGGATTCGGACGGAAAGCCCATGGGAGGGAAGTGGACCTTCGATACTGAGAATAGAAAGAAATATCCTGCAAAGAAGATTCCCCCCTCAATTCAGTTTCCCGAGACCGATTCTTACTTTGAAGAAGCAAAATCTTATGTTGACACCAATTTCTCAAATCACTTAGGTGAACTCACAGGTTATTCATTGTATCCCACCAGTTTTTCAGAGTCGAGAGATTGGCTCAACCAATTTTTAGAGCAGCGATTTTCTGAGTTTGGGATGTATGAAGATGCCATTGTAGCAGAAAACTCTATTTTAAATCACAGCGTTTTAACTCCCATGCTTAACGTGGGATTAATCACCCCCAAAGAGGTCTTACATGCTTGCTTGCAGTATGCAGGAATAAACTCTGTGCCTTTAAACTCTACGGAAGGATTTGTAAGACAAATTGTAGGATGGAGAGAATTTATTAGAGGTGTTTATGAGAGTAGAGGGAGTGAAGAAAGAACCACCAATTTTTGGAAATTTAAGAAGAAAATTCCAGCTTCTTTTTACGATGGGTCAACAGGTATTCTGCCCATTGACCAAACGATTAAAAAAGTTTTGAAAACAGGATATTGTAACCACATAGAACGTTTAATGGTGTTGGGGAATTTTATGATGTTGTGTGAATTTGATCCAGATGAAGTTTACAGGTGGTTTATGGAACTTTTTGTTGATTCCTATGATTGGGTAATGGTGACCAACATCTATGGTATGAGTCAATTTTCTGATGGAGGGTTAATGGCTACGAAGCCATACATCAGCGGGAGTAACTATATTATGAAAATGAGCAATTATAAAAAGGGTGAATGGCAAGCTATTTGGGATGGTCTTTTTTGGCGATTTATGGATACCCATCGTGGTTTCTTTTTGTCTAACCCCAGGTTAGGTATGCTTGTGCGTATGTTTGATAAAATGCCTTATGAGAAGCAAAAACAGCATCTTGAGAATGGCCAACGTTATTTGCAGACACTTTAAGTCTCTTGATTTAGTAAACAAATAATGATGAACAAGTCAGACGGTAAAATACATATTGTGGGTGCGGGTGTAAGTGGACTTGTCGCTGCCAAAGTGTTAGAATCTCATGGGTGTCGTTCTGTTGTGATTGAACGTACAGATCGAGTTGGTGGGAGAGTGAAAACCGATTTCCTAGATGGATTTCAGTTAGACCATGGGTTTCAAGTGCTTCTTACGTCCTATCCAAAAGCTCAGAAGTATCTTGATTACAAGGCTTTAGAATTACAGAAGATTTTACCTGGTGCATCGGTTTTTTTGAACAAGAAGCAAAAAATCATTGGAGACCCTTTGAAGGCCATTTCTTTTTTGTTTCCCACCCTGTTTTCTGGAATTGGGTGTTTTTCAGATAAACTAAGAATCTTACAGCTTAATCATATTTTAAAAAGAAAAAAATTGTCAGAAATTTTCTCTGGAACAGAAATATCTACATCTTTATATTTACAACAATTTGGATTTTCAAATGACATTATCAGAGATTTTTTCACGCCGTTTTTTGGTGGAATTTTCCTAGAATCAAAACTGGAAACTTCCAGCAGAATGTTTGAGTTTGTCTATAAAATGTTTGGTGATGGAGATGCTGCTTTGCCTAAAGCGGGGATGGAAGCTATTCCCAAACAATTGTATGACAAGCTGAAGACTACTGATTTCAAGTTCAACACGAACGTAGTATCCATCAAGGAAGGTGAAATCACCCTAGAAGATCAAACACAATTAGAGAGTCATGTTACGATTGTGGCCACGGATGCGAGTGGTTTGGTTATGAGTGAAAAACACAAGTCCATGACTTGGAAATCTTGCCAGACATTGTATTTCGAAACGAATCACAGGGTAATTCGATCTGAATTAATTGGACTCATTCCTAAACAGTGTGCACTCATTAACAATATTTTTTACCACACCAGCTTGAAGACAATGTCAAATCCCAACAAAGAATTGTTGTCAGTAACTGTCATAGAACATCAAAATCTATCTGATGAAATTTTGGTTTCAAGAGTGAAAGACGAATTGCAGGAATACTGTGGTATAGTATCTCCCAAATTCATCAAGTTGTATTCGATTCCAAAGGCACTGCCGAAACTACAGGATCTAAAATGCGACTTGAATCCATCTGACACATATCTAGAACCCGGTGTTTTTTTAGCTGGAGACACGCTGTTAAATGGCTCCTTAAATGCAGCCATGATTTCTGGTGAAAGAGCTGCGCTCGCTGCGCTTGAATATTTAAACAATAAAAACAATTAGGTGTGTACTATCTGACCAAATAACAACAATAGGAGTTGCTGAATTTATCAAAAGCATCAAGCCCCCTGATAGGAGACAGAAAAAGTGTCTGAATTCGGCACAACAATGGGAACAAAAAATGTTAGTAACCGTCTGTAATGCCTGTATTTACTGAGGTGTGTGTAGCCCCCTACGGGCTACTGACAGATTTTGTAAAACCTTGTTATCATTGAGATAGCGAGGTTTTGTTTTTTTACTGTGCCTATCCTTGTGCTTACATTTTGTTTTATATGTGGGTTAATCAAAATATATTCGATAACCTATTGTTATGATAGCTATTGAATAAAAGCTCAGCTCATTGTATGCAGTTCGCCAACGCAATTCACCATCCAGTAGTTCTTGTTGTACCGGCACAGGGATTCCAGCTTCAAGAGAGAAATTCCATTCTCCACACAGTAGGTTAGTTCTTGTTTTACCGCGTCTTTTTAATCTATTGAGCGCCATTCTACTTACCTTTTTAGAGCACCTGTCAGTTGCTTTGCTATGTTGTATATAAATATGGGTTGGCCATATTCTAAGCCCGATAACACTAGCCTTTCCTTTGTTATAATTGTATTTTCCAACGCCTATTTTAGCTGTACATATAGTTGGAAATGCTTATCCGATTTGCTTATCAACAAATATATTTTCAGAGGTGAATTTCCTATTTCCTAGTAGAAAGGAAAGTCCTGGGAAGGGGACCTCAAAATCATCAAGGTAGGGAACTCCAAAATTTGACTCAAAATATTGTTTGTTATATGAAGTAAAGTCAATTTGACCAAAAACACCAAACGAAGTGAATAAAGCTATTATTAGTAATCGTGATTTCATACCCGCAATTTACTTATTTGACAATTGGTAGGTTTGAGATTTCTATTTAAATCTTTAGAGAAGATGAGAGCGGTTTTATGTCACTGTACCTATCCTTTTCTTACATTTTGTTTTTAGGGGGACTATTTTTGACAATTCTCATTGTAGTCATCACACTCTCCAGTTATTTCACATAATAATTTAAGATCACTACAATACTCTTTCCCTAATTGTTTTTTAATAAATATGCTTTGTTTTACTGCAAGACCATTCGCGAAATTTGGGTTAGATTCTATGATGAAATTTAGATCTTTAAGTGAGAGTTCTAATAATTCTGATCTTTTAATGAAGCTTCCGCTAAGGTTTACAGAATCTGTTTTTTCTGATATGATTGCATAGCACTGAACCCTACACATAAGATCTGGTATGGAATTAGATATGCTAATTTTATGGTTTAAACACTCAATTAAACCTGTCCAATCTTCATTCACAGAAAAATCTGAACAGTCTTTGCACGCATTTTGACCCAAGGCAATCACGCTAATCCAACAAGTTAAAGCAGTAAATAGTAGTTTCATGTTTGTGATGTTAGGTTGTTGTTTCTATTCTACGATAAACTTCTTCTCTACTGACCAATCGTCGTAGATATAGAAGAGGATTTGGTTGGTTGTGCGGTTAACTTCTCTGCCTAAAGCATCAACTGTTTTAATTACTTTTTTAGTTGATTCTGTTGAAGGATTCGACTCAACATTAGATATATTACAATCCAATTTTCCATTCATTCCATATTCAGATAAATGTTCCCAAATGATTTCGTGAGAAACGATGTCCATATTTCCAAATGTTCCTGGCCAATCATGACCACCTCCGAGAACTTTATAATGGTTTAGTTCAATACATTCATCCTCCGAGGACCAAGAATATAACTCTACAGTACTTCCATCATTTGTATTAATATCTGGTATGAGTGATAGATTTGATGTTGGCACTAGGTTGTTGTTTTCTATCCAAACATCATTAGTTGAGATATTACTATGATAGTAAAGTGTACCTTCATATATAATTCCTTCATATTCAGAAATATAATCTTCAGTTCCCAAAATTGTGACTACAGGAGTAGGATGATTTACGATGCAGTTATTATATGTTTCTGCATACATCGTTCTTGCGACGACGCCAATACCTGTAATCTTATTGTTTAGTCTGCATCCTAAATCAAATGTAAAACCACCACCATTAGAATATCCTAATGCATACACTCTATTTAAATCAACATTTACTTGTAAATGTAAATGGTCAATCAGTTCATCAATAAATAATATATCACTATGTGGATTTGGCACTGTAAATGGTAAGTCTCCAGAAGTTACAACTTGCCAGTTCGTTTCTTGATTGCTGTCAGGATGAGCATTTGGATAAACAAGAATAAAATTTTCAGAGTCAGCTAAATCTCTCATATCTGCAACAGCCAATTGATCATTGGCTGTTCCTGCACCACCATGAAAATTTAATACAAGGGGTAGTGGTTCATTAATATTGAAACCTGAAGGTAAATAAAGCAAATATGTCCTATTTAATCCTTCAACCTCTATTGATTCATTGCTTAATTGAGCAAGCACACTTGAACTGTTTATAAAAAGTAGAAAATAACATATAAATCTCATATCTGTAATCTGTTGAAAACGCAAGTTAAGATGACTTGTGCTAAAACAAATCCTAGGTTAAGGTAATGTTAATTTTTAAAATCAGATTTCATATTACTCTCGAATCCAACGCAATGTTCTTTTGTTTTCTCCATCAACAATTCGAATGATGTAAACCCCTTGATCAAACGCATGCGGTGTATGATACTTTGAAGAACCATTTTTAGCTGAATAAATGGACTGTCCATTGGGATTAAAAATATCGATAGTGGCATCTTGCGAAATTCCCTTGAGGTGGAAGTAATCCGAGCCAGGATTTGGATAGAGTGTGGTTTTAAATGTACTTCGATCGATACGGTTGATGTCGGTAACATTGCATCCATCAACCCATGAGATTCCTTCTAGATTCCAATTGGGTTCAATGTTAAGGCACATGTGGTCCATGGCTGTTACTGCAACATCAATGATACGCGGTGTATTGCTATAGTCAAAAGTAATTAAACTTTCCGGCTGATACCATGTAGCTTCTTGTATCGTTCCATCGAGGCCAACACCTGCACTATTAAGAACATCCGTGCCAGATCCTTCTGTTAATGACCAATGCCCTACTAGGGATTCCCAATCTGGATGTGATTCATTTAAAGGGCTACAGTGCCATGTATTAATAGTTACATCGCTCAAAACATTGTGCCAAAATCGAACCTCAGCAATAGCGCCTGTATAGCTGTAATCTCCTAAAATATCGGAACCAAAAGACCAGCCGCTTCCAACGTCTATATTGCCTATAGAGGATATGTCTTCTTCGGCCACAAAAACACCATCGGTAAAGAGTCGCATCATCCCATCCCGGTCAAAAGAGCACGACAGGGTGTGCCATTGGTTATCAGCTACCCCACTTGATCCATTTGCATCAGCACGTTCATTGCCATCGCCGAGATTAACTTTCCAAGCTGGACCGTTGGGATATTCAAAGGAAAAAACAAAACCAGGATTGAGCCCAGAATCCCAATCTTTATTGCCAATAATTGCAACATCTGAAGTGGTTTCTGTGCGAATACGTACTTCCATGGTAAAGTCTTGTTCAGAACCTAGTTGAAGGCTAGAATTTTCATCAATGGATACAGAATTACCAGCTCCTTCAAAGCGCAATTCAGATGAACCAGGTGAGATACAGTTATCTGGTGGAGGTAATACTTCAAGAGTATCTTTTACAATCAACTCTGTTTCAACATCTGGGCCACTTGCAATGAAGAAAATTGTTTCTTCTTCAATAGATGTTCCGCCATGGTTTAGACCTATGCCTCCGTGATCAGTAGAAACCAATATTAACCAGTTTTCGTTAATGAAGTTGGGCCTATTGGTTAGAGCATTCATAACTTCAGCAACGAATCCATCGGTATCTTCAATTTTGCTAATGTACTCAGGAACATTTGGATTGAAACCGTAACCATGTCCCGCACCATCTACTTCGTCAAAATGTAAAAATATTGCATGTGGATTGTCGTTTTGTAAAATGTCTACTGCGGCATCACTTACTTCAGCATCGCTGGTAGTATTCAATGCTTCATCTACATCCGAAGCCAAGATATAATCGTTAATAGGAGACCAGTGACAAAACGAATAGGTGTTAAGGTTTGGATATTCTGATTCTAGTCGTTTCATATATGATGGGAAGTCATCAAAGTTGCTCCCGATGAAATTGTTTCCGGTAACTCCATGTGCATCCGACCATACACCGCTCAGCATACCAGACCATCCAGGGCCGCTGTATGTGATATCGTTATTGAGTGCATCAGGGCTATATAGACCATCTGAAATTAATGCATCAATGGCAGGAGTTTCCGCTGATTCTAGACAATCTGGGCGCAAACCATCGATTCCAATTATTAGTACACGTGCATCATCTGTTTGGCAAACTAAACTCACACTAATCAAACAAGTTAAAGCAGTAAATAGAAGTGTCATGGTTGTGATTTTAGACTCACAATATACATCACAGTTAGTAGCATATGAAATCAATTATAAACCAGCTTGACGCCGTTAATGTCTTGACACTTTGAGTCTTAACTTTGCACTGCTTGGCATGAGTTATTTCCCCTGACACTGAGAGGGTGAGCTTAAAACGAATCCTCCTCTCACAGTGAAGAAGTCCCTCTTGAATGACACGCGCGGCATCCCAACAACTGTTCCAACCTCTGTTTACAAACTGTTAATTATCAATGGATTAAAGGTGTTCAGATATGGGGTTCAAATGCCCTACGGTTTACGGTGATTACATTCGTTTTAGAAACTTGAATACCAGCGAAGATTGGGAGTTTCGAACCTGAATAACGTACAAGCTAGGCTGAAGATCCGAAACATCGATGGAGGTGAGATGAAGGGTTTGTCCGGACTGGCACAACCGGCCGTGAATGTCAAAGACCTCCCAAGTTGATTCGCCGCTAGGCAGCCCAGAAAACCAAAGCCGTTCTAGAACAGGATTTGGGTATACAGTGGGGTTTTCGACCGCCAGATCCGGAGTGCCCAGACTTGAATCCCATGTTAAAGAAGCGAGAACGGCTTGAGAAGCGGTCACCTTTCCATGTCCCCAAACGTCGTCTCCCGCAGCAGGCAGTATTCCTGTGTCGTCATCTTCGCGGGCTGTCGTTTCCAAGATGGAACGAATGTCTGCTGGAGTCAGCTCGGGGTTCGCTTCCAACATCAACGCTACCACGCCAGTTACAGCGGGACTGCTCATGCTCGTCCCTGAGAGCTTTGCAAATTCGTATTCTGTCCCATCGAACTCAACATTGTTGGTGATGCTGTACCCGCCGTCTCGGAAGGAACTCAAAGAAGACTCGACGCTCACGCCCGGGGCGGAGACATTGGGTTTGAGCCGTTCGTCCAGAGTAGGTCCATAGGTGGAGAAGTAGGCCAATGTGCCGCCCACCTCTGTCCCAACGGGGTTTAGGTATTCCGAAGCATACGCCCCTACGGCGATAACACTGTGGCCGCAGGCGGGTTGTTGAATACCGTAGTACGGATCACCACCAATCCAACCCGATTGGAAGGCTTGGAAGTCCTGCCCCCAGTTACCAACATCATTGGTCAAGTGCGTGTGGTTCCAGGCATGCACACGACCGCTTTCACCGGTCACTTTCATCGCAACGGCGACGTTGGCGCTCCCTTTGTGGATGCGCATCTGCATGAACGGTCGGCCGTTAGCCGGGTGCGAAGGCTCCAAGACAACGTCGTAAATAATGGTGTCGTTGTTGACCACCTCAATGGTGTCGAGCATCAAAGGCCCGTCGGAAGTTCTGTACATCGGGCTTTCGCCAACAACCGTGGATAAGCCGATGGTCAGCAGGAATCCCATTTCAAATGACTCACCGGCCTCGCCCCACAATGTAAGGTTCTGACCCCAAGCGTTGAGGTTGGCAGTCAGTGGGTAAAACTTAACCCGGGAGCGGATGGTATCCCCCGGCGCTTCAAAGGTATGGTCAAGGTGAAAGTCCACGTTGCCGTTATTGCCATTGGAACTCACAAACACGACCCCTTCGTCGGACATAGCATCTATGAATTGGTTACTCAGTGCACTTCCGTCCGGCGTTCCCCATTGTGGCAAGCCCCAGCTGTTGTTGATGACCAACCGCTTTCCGTCGGCTTCCGCTACGCTTTGCATCCAATCATAAGCATCCAACGCGGAGGCCTCATCCACCATCAGTGTGGCAAACAAGAATTCGACTGCAGGTGCCATGCCCTTCAGTCCAATCCCAGCTCCACTGCCCCCAGCAATACCGGCCACATGGGTTCCGTGTGTTGAATATCCATAGACGTTGGAAGTGTCGCTGCCCAATAAATGGATGTCCAATGGGGAATCAGCCACAGTGCCGTATCCATAATCACCGGGCGTTGGTCCAGCTTGCCGGAATTGATCCCACACTGCACGGATCCGCGAGCTCGAGAGGGTGGTGTCGCGAAACATCGGATGCGTGTAATCGAAGCCCCAATCTAGCACGCCGATGAGCACCCCTTCGCCATGATAAGGTTGCGGAAGATTGAATCCCGCATGCACACTGTCCACCCGTGTTCCATAGCGGACTTTGTTGACATCTGGCACCGCTCTAGAGGCCAATTCCACAAGGTCCATTGGGGTTTGCCACAAGGCATGGAGAGCGTATGCATCCACCCGAAAGGAGGCGATTCCTTGTCGACATGCTCCCGCGGTCACCGCTTCTTCATCCGCCGCCCAAGCGCGCCATTCGTCTTCCGTAACGCCGCCGGTCAATCGTCCCAAGAATCCCACAGTAGCTTGCCCGTGTACTTCGGCTACAGGGTACGCTCCGGCGGCTTGCACTAGGCTTTTGGGGTCGTCGTTTTGGGCGACAAGAGCGTCCAATTCTGAAAGGGCTTGGAGGTCCACTTGGGCCATGTTTTGCGCAGAACTATATCCAGCGATGAACACCAAGAAAACAAGGAGAGATAGTCGAAATTTCATGATGCTAATTTAACGAAGCAGCCATTAATTCTTGATTCATGAATCGAATGAGTTTCTAAGACTAAAAACCGCCTGCCCATAGGGTGTCAAAGGAGATGGCGTACTATCTGTTCCTGATATACTTGTCTTTCTTGCAGATTTCAGTTGCTTGTCAGAATGTTCAGCAGATATCAATGGAGACGATGCGACAAATGTTCAAGATTTATTGCTGTTACTTGCGGTTTTCGGTACTTCCTGCTAATCATTCCTTATATTTATAGGTGGATTCAGACTTTACTCAATTTATCAGAGAAGATTTTTGTTGCCAAACGTGGCATCGCACGTTGCCCCAATTCTTCCCAAGTCAAAACTTCGCCTCCGATTTCAGAAGCGTAAACATCAATTGCAGCTTTATTAGGAGCTTCCCACCCCTGAATTGTGGCCTCGATTCTTCGGTGGGTAAGAAGGTGGGTGACCGGCTTCATGAGTTCTCCAAGCGGATTAAATTCATTAGAAGGTTGCGTTTCCGGAAAGGCCCAAAGTTTTGCCCACACACCTGTTTCAGGGCGTTGGATGGTTACAGTAAAATTTTTATATCGTACGATATGCCAAGTTAAATCCCAGCGTATGGCTTTCTTTTTAGGTTTCTTGGCAGGGAGGATTCCCCACATGTCTGGTTGGTTTGCAGACGCACAGTTGGTGGAAAGAGGACATCGCTTACACATGGGATTTCGGGGTGAGCAAATCAGCGCACCTAGTTCCATCACGGCTTGGTTGTGGTTACCAGGGTCGGCGTGATCAAGCCATGCATCTGCCGCAGCTTGCACAGCTTTCGCTCCGATTTTTCCATCCACAGGATCTGTAATACCTTCCCAACGCGAAATCACCCTTTGTACGTTGCCATCCACAACGGCGACTCCTTCTCCTAGACCGATGGAAGCGATAGCTGCCGCTGTATAAGGACCGATACCAGGCAATTTGAGCCAATCTACATAGGACTTAGGAAATTCTCCAGCAACGTCAATTGCTTTGGCTGCTTTGTGAAGATGTGTGGCCCGTCGGTAGTAGCCAAGACCCTCCCAAGCTTTGAGTACTTGGTCTTCAGTGGCACTCGCCAAATGTCCTACAGTTGGAAAGAAATCCATAAAAAGATGCCACTTGGGAATACCTGTTTCCACTCGGGTTTGTTGCAACAAGATTTCGCTCAACCACGTTCCGTACAGTGAGGGATCGAGTCGCCATGGAAGGTCTCGTGCATGGTTAGCATACCATGATTTTAAGTTTGTTCTGGCTAGTAATATGTTGTTGGGGTTGGTCACTTGGCAGATCCACCATAACTCTCGGATTTAGTACTCCAGTATTCTTCCTTTATTAGAGGTTTGATAAAAAACAATTGGTCGGGTTCTATTTCAACGCCAAAACTGTTCCTACATTGAGTTAAAGACACAATGCTGCCGTTGTTATATAACTCATTCATTGCTGGGTTACCATTTTCATGGAAGCTAAGAAAAACCCCATCTGGACGACCTTCTTTCAGCATCCCAAATCTTCTTAACTCGCCTGGGTTTTCAGAGCATGGGTAGTATTCGTAATACCATCCGTTGAAGGTGGTTCCTAGCCATTGCATTTGGCCTGATTTATTATTAAAAGGTTCACCGTCATCACCACCACCAGCTACTCGAACGTAAGAAATAAAATCATCAATACGTACAGGATAAATAGATACCATCAAGGTGTCATAGCTCTGTAGTATTACGAACTGGGCTGAAGAATTAAAACTAAAAGAGAGCAAACAAAATACAATTATTAGTGCTGATTTCATATTTGAAAGATAAACATTATGATCATCAATGTAAGCCATGCTATATGTTTTATACATCAGTGAAGCTTAAGGTTTGTTAATCTCTCTTCACCCAAACACAGTTTTTTAAGAGTCCATCACAATTCTCCTTTATCTTATTCCCTACTACTTTGTAATCTGTTTGTTGAGTAGTGCCTAGTATGCCATAATACTCAAATGAAGTACTGTCAGGGTAGAGCATTAATTTTAAAATAGTGTCAACTTGAAAAAAATCATAGGTTCCCGAGTGACCCTCTCCGTTTTCGTAGTTAAAACGATAGTGACCGGGACTTCCATCATCGATATTCCAATCCTCAAAGATCATTAATTCGGGACCATTTTCTACACAATTAGAACATCCTCTGTCTGGATCAATATCGTACGTACCAAGAATTCTCTCTTCCATGGGTTTACATCCAAAAAAAGAAATAGAAAATATTAAAATGTAGATCACTGTTTTCATCTTTGGCAAGATACTGTGTGAGTTTACTTATATTTCCTTTTTCACAAAGAAGATTTAAGATTAGAAAGGGTTCCCTTTACTTTCTCTTTTGTTGAAATATAGATGAAGCAAGATTAAGATATTATCATATTTTTGACTTTGAGATAACAACAAATGATACACGGAACACATAATGCTGAGCCAGACAAAAGGAACAACGATGTATTGATCTACATCAATGGTGAATTGTTTAAAAGGGCGGAGGCAAAGATTAGCGTATTTGACAGTGGCTATCTAGTAGGAGATGGTGTTTGGGAAGCGATGCGACTTTATAACGGCGTGCTAGCTTTTTCAAATCAACATCTTGACCGATTGTGGGCAGGTGCTGCTGCTATTGGTATGGAAATGAATTTCAGTAGAGAAGAGTTACTTGAAAAAGTTCATCAGACCTTGGATGCAAACGACATGCATACTGATGTTCACGTTAGAATCATGCTGACACGCGGAACTAAGACGACCCCTTCGCAGGATCCTCGTCTATTATTGAGTGGGCCCAATCTGGTGATAATCGCTGAGCATAAGAAAGCAAGCAAAGAGTCTGCAATAAAGGGAATCAGACTTTTCACGAGTACTGTAAGAAGAGGCTCGCCAGACTATTTAGATCCTCGAATGAATTGTCACAGCAAAATACATGAGGTTCAAGCACTCGTTCAAGCACTAGAAGCAGGTTGTGATGAAGCCCTCATGCTTGATGTCAGAGGTTTTGTTTCTACATGTAATGCAACGAATTTCTTTTTGGTAAAACAAGATGAGGTATGGACTTCTACAGGAGCATATTGTATGAATGGAATTACGAGAAACAATGTGATTCATATTTGTGAGCAAGAGGGGATGGTGTGTCGTCAAAAAGATTTCTCATTGTTTGACACTTACTCTGCGGACGAAGCTTTTGTGACTGGCAGTTTTGGCGGATTGACCCCTGTGACAAAGATAGATGGGCGTGTTATTTCAAGTGGGGCTGGCCCCATAACACAGCAATTACAAAGACATTATAAAGAACTCATCACAAATGAAGCCAGTTAGAATTTGTCTTTGGTCTGGTCCAAGGAATATCTCTACTTCTCTGATGTACTCCTTTGCACAACTGAGCAATTGCAAAGTCGTAGATGAACCTTTATATGCACATTACTTGTCACAGCTTTCTGAAGATGAGCGCGCACGACACCCTGCAGCTAATGAAATTATGGCATCTATGGAGCAAGATGGAGCAAAAGTAGCTGAGATGATGACTGGTGATTTCGGGGAGTCTACACAGGTATTGTTTTTCAAAAACATGACCCATCATCTGCCAGGAATAGATAGGAGTTTTATGAAGAATGTGGTAAATGTAATTTTGACAAGAGACCCCGAAGACATGTTGCCTTCGTATGACAAAGTTATTCAGAATCCATCTTTAAGCGATACAGGATATGATGCTCATATTGAACTCTTGGATTACTTTAACCAGGAAGGAATCACTCCTATCGTTGTTGATTCAAAATCGATACAAAAAGACCCAGAAAGAGTACTTCTGGAGTTGTGTAAACGAGCTGAAGTTGTATTTGATTCAGCTATGTTGAAATGGGAGGCTGGTCCTATAAAAGAGGACGGAGTTTGGGCGAAATATTGGTATTCAAGCACACATAATTCCACAGGTTTTTTCAAGTTTACTCCCAAGAAATCTCCATTTCCTCAGCACCTAATTCCTCTTTTACTTCAGTGTAAACCACTTTACAAAAGGCTTCAAAAACTTTCAATTTAAGATTGATGTCATTTTGGTTCATCTGCAATTTATAAATTGATTTTTTTTACCCAGTTCGTGATGTTTAGAAATTGCTTCATGACAGGCTGTTTTAGGAAAGTATAAAAGTTGGTATCTAGGCGTGAAAACACAAATGATTTGTGTAACTTTCCTGTCCGCTTTTAAAGACGATGATTGTGCTACTTAGGTTGCCTTTATCCATGGTCTGCGCGCTTTAATCCACAGGTATGAATAGGAAAATGAAATTAAAATGGTGCCCCGCAAGTGATGTTGCATTTGATGCGGTGCCGTTTTTTGACGAGGGGGTGCAAGCGGGTTTTCCATCTCCGGCAGAAGATCATCTGGATCTGGACCTAGATTTAAATTCGTATCTCGTTCAACATCCTTCGGCAACATTTTGCTGCCGGGTTGAAGGTGATTCTATGGTGGGGGCAGGTATTCAGACGGGGGACGTGATTATGATAGATCGATCGCTTACGCCGCAGAAGGGCAGCATCGTCCTCGCGGTGTTAGATGGAGAGTTTACTGTAAAGCGCGTGGATATTCAGGGAGATACGCTGCTTTTAATTCCTGAAAACCCCAAGCTCAAGCCGATAGAGGTGGGGGAAGAATCAAATTTTCAGGTTTGGGGTGTGGTGACATTCGTAATTCACAAGGTGTGATTGCCCTCGTTGATTGTAATAATTTCTTTGCATCGTGTGAACGGGTTTTTAGGCCCAACCTCATTTCCAAACCCGTCGTAGTTCTCTCGAACAACGATGGATGTGTTATCGCTCGCAGTAACGAGGCAAAAGCGTTGGGTGTAAAAATGGGAGCTCCGGCTTTTAAGAGCGAGCGGTTTTTTGCGCGCAATGGAGTACATGTGTTCTCATCCAATTTCGCTTTGTACGGAGATATGTCTAAGCGCGTCATGGATACCATTCGACCTGAGGTCGATGAGATGGAGGTTTATTCTATTGACGAGGCGTTTCTGGTGTTTGAAGGCCCAGCCGCTGAGGAGCGAGCTAGAGCCCTTCGTGAGAAGGTAGAGCGGTGGACTGGAATACCCGTTTCTATAGGTCTTGCTCCGACGAAAACTCTGGCAAAAGTAGCCACCCGTATCGCGAAAAAAATGCCCGAAATGAATGGCGTATTCACCCTGAATTCTTCCTGCGATGTAGAGCGCGCACTTCATCGCTGCAAAATAGAGGACGTTTGGGGTATAGGTAACCGATCCTCCTCCAAGCTGAAATCCTACGGAATAACGACGGCGCTGAAGTTCACCTTGGCCGACCCCGATTGGGTTCGCCGCAACCTCAGCATAACAGGTACGAGGATGCAGAAAGAACTTCAAAGTACGATTTGCTCACCAGTCAACGACGCCTCCCCTCGCAAGCAAAGCATACGCACAGCAAGATCGTTTGGCTCGGAAGTACAAAGTTTACACGCCCTCAATGAATCCGTGGGAACTTTCGCCGCCAATTGCGCGTCCAAGCTCCGGAAGGAAGGAAGTTGCTGTATCTCTATTACTACTTTCGTGATGACGAATCCCTTTAACCCCCAAGCGCCACAATACAACGCTTCGCGCACCATCAAGCTCGAAGTTCCCACGAACGACACCCTCGAAATTGTCGCTTCTGCGATTCAGGCGTTAAAGTTTATTTACCGAGATGGGTTTTCGTACAAAAAAGCGGGCGTCCTGGTGAGTTCGATCACCCCATCTGCAGAAGTTCAACTCGGACTTTTCGATGTCGTCGATAGATCGAAGCGCACTTCTTTAATGACTTCGATAGATATCATCAATACGAAGCTAGGGCACGACAAAGTCCGACTCGCCGTCCAGGGCTTCGATCGAAAATGGCGTCTCCGTCAGGAACGACTTTCCCCGTGTTACACAACGCGCTTTACAGATTTTTTAACCGTGAAGGTTTAGTAGGATTTAAGCACGACCTTTGTGTAATGGAAACGAGGATAAATAAATTTCTAAGCGAAGTTGGTTTTTGTTCGAGAAGGGCTGCAGACAAACTACTTGAGCAGGGTAAGATTACGATTAATGGGAAGGTTCCAAAGCTCGGTACGAAGGTGAAATCGGGTGATGAGGTGATGGTTGACGGCAAGCTAGTGGGGGAGGGAGAGCGCGATAAATTGGTCTATTTGGCATTTCATAAGCCTGTTGGAATTGTCTGTACCACAGACCAAAGTAGAGAGGAAAACAACATCATCGATTTCATCGGCTACCCCACCAGAATTTTCCCTATAGGCAGGTTGGATAAGCCCAGTGAGGGATTGATTTTTTTAACGAACGACGGAGATATCGTGAATAAAATTCTCAGAGCGAAGAATCACCATGAGAAGGAGTATATCGTTACTGTTGATAGGATTATTATCGGAAGTTTCATTCGTGATATGGGGAATGGAGTTCCAATTTTAGACACTGTGACGAATCCTTGCTTTGTAGAACAAACAGGAGACCGCGAATTTAGAATTATTCTCACGCAAGGGCTCAACAGGCAGATCCGTAGGATGTGCGAATATTTCGGATATAGAGTTGGGCGACTCAAGCGAGTTCGTATCATGAATATGCACCTAGATATGCCAGTAGGAACATGGCGCGATTTCAAAAAACCTGAACTTGAAGAAATGTATCGAATGATAGGCGATTCATCGAAGACTTTTTAATGAAACGGGAATTGATACAGGATATCAACCACGAGGTTAATGCGGAAACAATTCTGGAATTCGTTTCGCAACTCTCAGGGGTGACTCAGGGTTTTCCGTTCGATAATAAAACGTTGGTGTTTAAGGTTGGAAATAAAGCGAAGGAAAAAATATTTGCTCTGTTTAATATTGAAGATTTTAAAAGCGTAAATCTTAAATGTAATCCTGAACGTTCGGTGAAGTTACGGAGTGAATTTGAGGGTGTAATTCCAGGATGGCATATGAATAAAAAGCATTGGAATACGGTGTCACCAGTTCCGATTTCAGATGTTCCACCAAAGTTGTTTTGGGAACTCCTGCACCATAGTTATTCCACAGTTCGCAACTCTTTGCCTGTAAAAGTAAGAAACGACCTTACTTAAGTCAGATGTGAAATCACACGAAATTTAACAGGGTTGACCGAATACTGCAAGCAATGCCAATACGTCTGAAATTGATACAGCCCCATCGCCATTAATATCAGTTGAGCAATCAGAAAGGCATCCGTACTGGCTAAGCATGAGTAAAACATCGCTCGTGTCAATGATGTTATTTGGCACCACATCTTCTAAACAATAAAAAACAGGATCAGGAGGTGTCCCCACTAAAATTGAATCCATAGGAAAACTTTGTATGCTCCTAGAAAAAGTTCCAGCCACCAATCTTCTCTCCACGGTATCTACGACTAAATCGTAAACAGGTATCCAGGGCATGTTGCCCAATCTCTCCCAGTTGACTCCTGCATTTACAGTTGCATATACTCCTGCGTCTGTAGCTGTAGCCCAAACCAATTCGCTCAACGCTACGATAGAATTCATGGGATGTTGAGGCAGATCCCCAGAAATACTTTCCCAAGCACCTCCCAGCTCTGCTTTTAAAATATGAGGTGTATATGCGTAATCACGATAACCACTCACTGTGCAGAAAATAGAGTCAGGATTAAACGGGTCGAAATAAAGATCTGTAACGTAACGTTCTGGCAAACCCTCTGTCATTAAATTCCACGAGAGTCCTCCATCGGTCGTGTAATGAACTCTTCCGTCGGAAGTTCCTGCGGCTAAGACGTTTTCGTCAAAGGGAGATCCTGAAATAGCTGAAATGACTCTGTATCCAAGTCCTGGACTTATATTTTGAGTGAGGTCTTCGCTCATGAGACTCCAAGTGCCCAATGGAGTTCCTGTCATTTTCCACATTCTTTGAGTTCCTGTCCAAATGTGATCAGGATTTGCAGGGTGTAAAATAATCGGTGTATCCCAGCCTTTTCTATCATCGTATTCTAGGGCTTCCATGTCTATCCAGCTGGGGCTAGGTGTCGTTGATGGATCCTCGGAAAAAGCAAAATTTCCGTACTGAACTGTAGCTATCCTGTAGTTGGGATTCGTAGGATGGAAAACAGGGGTAAAGCCATCTCCGCCTCGATCTCGTGACCAACTATCCACTCCTAAATATGAGCCACTTGTTGTCCCGTTATCCTGAGCTCCTCCTGTATATACGCCTTGATTATGCGGGTTCCATTCAACCCTGTAGAATTGAGAGTTGTTGATGTTCTCTATGTCGGTCCAAGTCTCTCCGTGATCATCGGTCCTGTATGCTCCCCCATCGGTAGCTAAAATAGCTGAATTTGGCCCTAACCATTGTAAATCATGTTTATCAGCATGAACAGAATACTCCCACCATACAGGAGTTAGTAGATCCCAAGTCACACCCCCATCAAGAGAATTCCACGCGTCCACTCCTAACAAAGTAATGTCCTCAGAGTTCCATGGGTTTACTCTAATTTTAGAGAAATACCAACCAAAACCTCCCAATGCATTCGCCAGAGGTGAAGTATCGCTAATAATAGGAGACCAATTCATTCCTCCATCTGTGCTCTTGTAAATATTGTCGATTTGCATGTTTAACCCCACAACCAAGGCAAAGAAAACGCCATTGTGCTCAGAAAGTCCTATTCGGCATCTGTTCTCATTGCCCCATGGATTGTTTACAGATGCCCATGTGATTCCTGAGTCATCAGACCTGTATAATTTTGATTCGGGTCCTACAACTAGTGATCGTGTAGAGTTTCTCAGTCTATTCCACCCTGCAGCGATCATAATTCCAGTTGAAGAGTCATACGCGAGGTCATTCACGCCAGCTGAATCAGAGGGCAGTAGAACATGATCCCACGTGGTTCCAGAGTTTGAGCTGCGGTATAAACCTCTGTCTGGGCCTTTTACGGCAGGGTTACCCATAGTTGCGGCCATAATTACTTCTGGCGTGTCTTCAAGAATGAGTATTTTACTGACTATTCTAGCGCTGTCGAGGCCTAAATGAGTCCAGGTGGCCCCTCCGTCAACTGACCGGTGCACCCCATCTCCCAATCTTGGATGGGATGAAATTTGTGGGTCACCTGTACCAATGTAGACGGTTCCTTCTTGAGTTGGGTGAAATGCGATGGTCCCCATTGCCATCCAGGCGAAATCATCTGTAAGCGACGACCAGTTCACCCCGCCATCATTTGTTCCGAATAGACCGCCTGCAGCACTTCCCGCAAGGATGTGGTTCGAGTCGAAAGGATCTTGGGCAATTGCGTTTAATCTCCCACCGATGTTTCCAGGACCTTCCATCCTCCATGAGCCACTTATTTCTCTCGAGAAATCATCCACCTCTTGCGCTTCAAAATATTGTCTTACACTGTTTAAAGCTGCATCAGCTTCAGTTGCATTCCAATCTTTATCGGGGTATGACCACTTAAAAGCGGCAGCTCTTTGCGGTTCAAATTTGCTGAAAGCATCTTTTTCTATTTCGTTAGATTGATGAGATACGATTAATAATGATATTCCCGCAATGAAGCAGAAACAAGAAGTTATTAATAATAGCCGAGAAAAGTAGCTTGTTTTGTTCATTGAATGCAAGATACGCAGTAAGTTTGGCTAACTAAATTAAAAACTAATTTTATGCGCATTTATACACTATTTTTTCTCGTAGCAGGATTGTCTTTTTCTGCAAGTACTTCAGCTCAGCTCATTTGTGATGACCTTATTATCTCGGAATACTTCGAAGGTACAGGTAATAATAAAGGTCTTGAATTTTTTAATACAACTTCAGAACCGATTGATTTAAGCATGTATGAATTACAACGTTGGAGCAATGGAGAAGGAACAGTTACGGATGCGACACAGCTTTTCGGTACTTTGCCTTCTCTTACTACTTGGGTTCTAGTGAATGGTCAAACGGAAGACGTTGATCTCGGTGGTGGAGCAATTTCTCCGATGTGTGATCCGGTATTGCAAGGAATGGCTGATCAACTGGACAACCCTTATCCGGCTCCAACCTACATGAATGGAAACGATGCTCTTGTTCTCGTAAAGAATGGTACCACAGTTGTTGATATTTTCGGTAAGCCAGGAGAGAATCCTGGTACAGCTTGGACGAACGATGCTGAGAACGGTTTTACAGATGTAGGTGATGGTGCTGCTTGGCTTACTTCTAACCACACATTGCGACGCAAGTTTGATGTAGTGCATGGAATCAATGTTCCACCTGTGGTTTTTGATACTTTTCTAGAATGGGATACGCTTCCAGTGAATACTTGGGATGGATTGGGATCTCACAGCTGTGCTTGTGGTACTTCTGTATTAAACAATCTAGTTGAGACTCCATCATTAGAGATTTTTCCTAATCCTTCTATAAACGGTCAGTTCAACATCGAAAGCAGCCAATCTGTAATGCAAATTGAATTGTACAGTCCTGAAGGCCGTCTCGTTGAGGTGATTGCACCTACTACAGACATCCGCACATGGTCGATCTCTACTTCAGATTGGAAGGCAGGTGTTTATTTCGTGAACGTTCAGTACTTGAGTGGTTCGATTTTCGCACACCGCATCGTTGTACGTTAATTAGCAATAAGCTAGCTACTTAGCACTTCTTTTACCATGATTCGTATTCATTGTTTTTCCCTGACCATTTTATTGGGGCTAATTTTAGGCTCTATGCTCACCGCATCAGCCCAAACAGGTCTTGTACGTGGTTCTATCTCTGACGCTATAACTGGCGAAGCTTTAATTCAGGCAGCTGTCATATATGGTGCAGGTGAATCATCTATAGGTGTTCTAACTGATTTCGACGGTTTGTTCTCCATTGAACTGACTCCGGGTAAATACAACCTTCGAGTTTCTTACGTTGGGTATGAGCCTATGGCGAAAGAGGTGAATGTCGCTTCAAATTCCATCCTCGAAGTTCATTTTAAGATGGAGACTGTACTTCTTCAAGAAGCAAAGGTAGTAGCAGATATCGCGATAGAGCGAGAAACTCCTGTTGCGTTTTCAAATATAAAACCACTTCAGATTCAAGAGGAATTAGGCTCTCAACCTTTGCCCATGCTACTGAATTCAACTCCGGGCGTCTATGCTACTCAGGCAGGGTCAGATGACAATGGGCCGAGTATCAGCATTAGAGGGTTTAAACAGAGAAACGTGAGTGTTCTTGTAGATGGTATTCCTGTGAATGACATGGAAAATGGCGGAGTGTTTTGGAACAACTGGTTTGGCCTAGACCTTGTCACTCAAACGATGCAAGTTCAAAGGGGGCTTGGTGCTTCTAAACTTGCTCTTCCAGCCATTGGTGGAACAGTAAACATTGTTACTGTAGGGATTGAAAATAAAAAGAAAACGAGTGTCAAACAGGAGTTAGGTAGTTTTGGGATGACTCGTACTACGCTGGGTCATACGACTGGTCGTTTAGCTGGTGGGTGGGGATTTACTTTTGCAGGAAGCTATAGAAACAGCGGAGGATATGTAGCGCAATCGTATACAGATGCTTGGTTCTACTATGTCAAGGCACAAAAGATTATCGGGTCGCATGTGTTTTCTCTGAGCGTGACAGGCGCACCTTCCAAGAACTCAGCACGTGGGTATCAGCAAAGAATAGCGACGCATAGTAAAGAGTATGCACAAAGTCTTTTCTCAGGCACGGATGCGGAATACACACAAATGACAGAATACAGTCAAGCCTATGATGCAATTTTTAACGATGGATCTCTCTCTCTCGCTGAAGAGCAAGCAGCTTATGCTGAACTTAATTCTCAGTACGGATATGACATAGATGGTGGGGCTGCTGAGTTTGAAAATGAAATGACATCAACGAACTATATTGATACGACAGGCCTTAAGGATATAGGTCTCAACTACAATGTTCATTGGGGCGAGCTTAATGGATCGAACTTGTATGAACGTCAGAACAAGTACCACAAACCGCTCATGTCGATTCGCCACAGCTGGAGGACAAGTGACAAGCTTTATATCACGACTACAGCCTATGCTTCTTATGGTCATGGTGGTGGAACAAGATTAGAGAATTCGCTTGGGTCCGGTGATTATTCAGAAGATGGTCAGGTAGACTTTCAAAAATTTTGGAATACCAATACTGTGGGTGGGTTATTTGGACCGCCTATCGACCCCACTTACTCAGAAACTCTTCTGAAGAGTTCTAGAATTTTGAGAAAATTATACAACAACCACACTTGGTTTGGTGCGCTTTCAACTTTCAGATATGAGACGACTGATAAGCTTACATTCTCAGGTGGGGCAGATTTTAGAACCTATCAAGGGGAACACTACAGTACCGTTCATGATCTTATTGGTGGTGATTATTTCATTGATCAAGATGACGCAAATGACAGTCAACCCATGCATGTCGTGGGAGATACAATAGGCTACCACAATGATGCTTTTGTAAAATGGGGTGGTGTTTTTGCGCTCATGGAATACAAAGGTCCTTGGTACAATTACTTCGTTAATTTAAGTGCTGTCAACCAAGGGTACAACCGTGTGGATTACTTCAAACCACTTGTAGAGAATGATGAGACGGGAGATATGGAGTACAACGAATCTGGTTGGAAGTGGATTTCAGGGTATACTGTTAAGGGTGGTGGAAATGTAAATATTAATGAGTGGACTAACGCATTTATGAACCTTGGTTATCTCAATAGAACACCGACTTTCTCTAGCGTGATAGATTTCGACAATCAATTTATTCAAAACACGCAAAATGAGCAAATTTCTTCAGTTGAATTTGGGGTAAAATGGAGTAAGTCCCCATGGACATTGAATCTCAATGGCTACTACACAGATTGGCAGAACAGGCCTCTCAATAGTATGCTTAGGTTTGAAACGGCTGATGGAGAGATTGTGAGGGCGAATATTAATTCAATGAGTGCCTTACATAAAGGAATTGAACTTGATTTTGGTTACCAGGTTAATCGCCACATTACAATAGAGGGTTATGGTTCTTATGGAGACTGGCGTTGGACTAGCTCTGAGGATAGTTTAATTTTACTAGATGATGACACGAATCTTCCTTACCTTGATTGGCAAGGGAATCCGGAGATCGTTAAATACAATGCTGCAGGAGTTTCTGTAGGTGATGCACCCCAAACCCAAATAGGTTTTGCGATTCGCTATCGGAAGAACGGTTTCTACGTTAAACCTCGTTACACTTATTTCGATAGATATTACGCTAATTTCGATCCATTCTCTTTGAATGGAGATAACGAAGGGCGTCAATCTTGGGAACTTCCGGCTTATGGACTTCTGGATCTTCATTTGGGATATACATTAGATTTGGATGAATCCCAGATCGATTTTCGCTTTTCTGCTTTAAACATATTAAACACTGTTTACCTTGTAAACGCTCAGAATAACGATCCATATGGCGAGTGGAATTTTACAGATCCTAATCGTACCTATGCATTTACTGAAAACAACTTCGACGCAGCTTCAGCAAGTGTATATATGGGATATGGTTTCCGTTCCAACTTCTCTATTCGCGTCAGATTTTAATTACTCTCGATAACATTTTTTTTAATGAAATTATTTAGCTGTACCCTCGCATTTATTGCAATCCTGTCTTCGACTGTTTCAAATGCTCAGTCTGATATTCTAGACGCCCGTACAAATTATAACATAGGCCAGACTGTTACCGTAACAGGTATTATCACAAGTGGAGCGGACCTAGGTTCAGTTCGTTACGTTCAAGACGCTTCTGCTGGAATAGCATTATATCCAGGCAATGATTGGACTGACTGGTCCGCTGAACCAAATCCTGGTGATTCGGTGACAGTAACGGGAGAAATTTCAGAGTACAATGGTCTACTTGAAGTAGGACCAAACCTTACTCAGGTTGATGTGTTGAGTTCAGGAAACCCTCTACCGGATGCACTTGTTGTGACTCCGAATCAACTTAATGAATCTCTGGAAGGACAACTTGTGGTAATAGAAGGTACGACTTTCGATGCAGGAGGACAGATCGTTGAAGCCAACACAACATACACCTTCATGTCCTCTGGAGAAGATGGGATTATCTACGTAAGATCATCAAATTCTCTTGTGGGAACAACACTTAACGGATGTGAAATGAACCTCATGGGGATTGTAAGCCAATTCACATTTGATGGGTTCGGTGGATACCAACTTTTGCCGCGAGGTGCTTCCGATATGGTCTCGACTTCTGGGGTTTGTCTTACTTCTGAAGTAGACCAAATGAACATCTCCTCATCTTCTTTTGATCTAACATGGACTACAGATGTAGTAGGAGATAGTGAAGTTGAGTGGGGTCTAACGCCAGATTTAGGAATGACTACTTCAGATTTATTTCTATCTACAGACCATTTGATTTCTTTGAGTGGACTCAGTCCTGGGACACTTTACTACGCAAGAGTAAAATCTACAAATACCGATGGGGAAACAATAACTTCTCCGATCAGGGTTTATGCTACAATTTCAGAATCTTCAGGAAATATTCATGTGTACTTCACAGGCTCTGTTGATACTTCAGTAGCCATCGACGAAGAAGCGATGTCACTTGGCACGAGCACCAACGATACCATTGCAGCTTGGATAACGTCCGCTCAACACACCCTCGATGTTGCGGTATACAACACGAACAACGTCGCTATAGAAAATGCTATTAATACCGCTGCGGCAAACGGGGTTCAGATTAGATATATCGCCGAAGGACAAAATGCAAACCTAGGGGTCCAGAATTTTGACAGCTCGATTCCTGTTCATTACCGCACAGACGGTGAGGGTTCAGGGATGCACAACAAGTTCTTTATTGGAGATGCTGATTACCCTGAGACGGCATTTGTTTTGACAGGCTCCACAAATATGACCACAGCGAATCTCAATACTGACAAGAACAATGTGATTGTTTTTCAAGACCAAAGTATCGCCAGAGGATATCGACTTGAATTCAATGAGATGTGGGGAAGTGACTCTATGGTTCCGGATGAAGCAAACGCCAAGTTTGGACCTTCAAAATCGGTCAACACGCCATTGAAATACATTGTGGGAGGTTCACCTGTTGAGGTTTATTTCTCTCCTACAGATGGAACGACTTCGGCGATTCGTGAAACCATTGAAACCATGGATTACGATATGGCTTTCGCTTTATTGTCTTTTACCCGTGACGACTTAGCTGATGCGATTATTGATGGGTCAAGTTTCTTTGTAAGCCCTGAAGGTGCAATAGAAGAAATCACCGGAACGGGTGCAGAATTTGACAATCTAGCTGCTGCCGGAATAGATGTGCATTCTCATCAAGGAATCGCTGGATCACTTCACCATAAATATGCAGTGATTGACTACAGCGAACCACTTTCAGATCCGACTGTTGTGACGGGGTCTCACAACTGGTCATCTACTGCTGAGAACATTAACGATGAGAATACTGTTATCGTTCACGATGAAAGAGTTTCTAACCTCTACTATCAAGAATTTAGAGGTCTGTTAATCTCGATGGGTGTCATTGATTCGATAGAAGATGAGAATGGTGAATTTGTGATGACGGTATTTCCAAACCCGACAACTGATGTGATTAATATCGAAGTCTCAAACGAGTATATCGGTACGGAGTTTACGCTTTCTGATATTAAAGGACGATTAATTAAAGTCTTGAACATAAATTCAGCACGTACTTGTATAGATGTGAGTGGATTAGAACTAGGTGTTTATGTATTGATTTCTAAAAAGTTAAACAGTTCGCTTCAAGTTGTAGTTCAATAGTCGTTTCATGATAAAATTGTGTGTATCTTTTGCATGCAATGGCTCCTACTCAGAAATTAGAAGATTATACCCAAGAACAACATTCAACTTGGAATTTTCTATACGATAGACAAAAAGCACATCTTCAGGATAAAGCCAGCCGACTTTATCTAGATACACTTGATGCAATGTCGGATACTTTGACAAGAACATCTATTCCTATGGTAGAGGATATGGCCTTGCAATTGAAGGAAGCTACAGGATGGTCCATTGAGATAGTTCCTGGCTTAATACCACCTTCTGATTTCTTTAAACTGTTGTCGAAAAAAAAATTCTGTACATCTACTTGGGTCCGTCGTAAAGATCAAGTTATTATATAGAAGAGCCAGATATGTTTCACGATACTTTCGGTCATATCCCGCCTTTGATGAACTTAGATTTTGCAAGTTTTATGCACAGATTTGGAGAGGTTGGAACGGCGATCGCTAATGACGGACGAGATTTCCAAGTAACCCAACTTCAGAGGTTATATTGGTTCTTTGTTGAATTTGGATTTATTAGAGAGGATGGTGAAGCAAAACTCTTCGGTGCAGGGATCATGTCTTCATATGGAGAAACGAGTCACGCTTGGGCATTGCGAAATAAATTAAAAGTTTTCAATCTCGAAGAAGTAATGTCAACACCTTTTAGAGCTGATGTTATTCAACACGAATACTATATTTTAGATAGCATTCCAGAACTTGAAAGTAACCTTAATCACTGGTTCGAAAGAACATATTAAACAAGTCACATGAGAATATTTTTCTTTGTTATTTTAACAGTTTTGTTTTCAATTAATCTACCGGCCCAAATAGGTTCAGGTTGTGATGGTGCTAGATATAGATATAGAATTTTTGATGACATTTCAGTAGATTATGACATCCCTTATGGAAGTAATATCTCAGCAAATGGAAGCAATATTTCATTGGTTATGGATATTTATCAGCCCGCAGGGGATTTTGTCACGAACAGGCCAGTTGTTGTTGTCGCGCATGGTGGTTTCTTTTTAGGTGGTTCTAATGATGGTTCAGACGTATTGCCTCTTTGTCAAGACTTGGCAAGAATGGGATATGTTGCCGTATCGATCAGCTATAGATTGGGCATCTCAAATTTCTTTGCCCTCGAATCCTCACTTCAAGAGGCTGTGGTTCGAGGTGTTCAAGATGCAAAAGCCGCGGTGCGATATCTGCGTAAAACATATACAGAAGATGGCAATACTTGGGGGATAGATCCTGAGAGAATAGTCTTGGGAGGGTCTTCTGCAGGAGGTTTTATAGCTGTTCATGCAGCCTATGTAGATGATTTGTCAGAAGTACCTTCTTCGGTAAATTTTAATGCGAACGGTTTATCAGGTGGGATAGAAGGGGATTCGGGATCTCCAGGATATTCCTCAGAACTGCTTTCAATATTTAGTATTTCTGGTGCAATAGGAGATGAAGCATGGATTTCAGTAGGGAACATTCCCGTGGTAAGTACGCATGGAACAAATGATGGAACGGTTCCATTTGGAACAGGTTACGTTCAATTATCTGGTATAAATGTTACGATCGTAGATGGTAGCGAGATTATTCACAATACAACATATTTGTTAGGAATTGACAATTGTCTCCATGTTTTCCCCGGAGCTGGTCATACTCCCCATGCGGCTTCCACTCAATATTACGATACAACTAGAGCTGTTACTGTAGGATTTACGAGTAGACAAGTGTGTCCTTTATACCCTCCTATTTGTGGATGGTATGATGTGGATTCCCCTCCTCCAATTGTAAATACTTGCCCAGCTGATATTGTTGCTGACGGAGTCATTACTGTAGCGGATATATTAGAAATTTTAGGTCAATTCGGTTGTGTGACCAACTGCTTTGCTGATGTTGATGATGACGGAACGATCACCGTTTCTGATGTGCTATTCGTTCTGGCCGTGTTTGGTGAACCTTGTCCCAATTAACCTAGTCCAAGTCAAAAGATGAAATTCGAGATTTGTGTAAGTACGCCTGTTGATGTAGCTATAGCTATTGAAGCAGGTGCGGATAGAGTTGAGCTTTGTGGACACTGGGAGTGCGGTGGACTTACTCCTACCTCAGCTTCTGTAAGAGCTAGTGCAAGCATAGGTATCCCTGTTAGGGCATTGATAAGACCTAGAGCCGGTAATTTTGTCTACAATGCTTCTGAAAAGGAATTAATGATAGCTGAAGCATTAGATTGCCTTGACGCAGGGGCGAAAATGATTGTAGTAGGAGGATTAGATGAATCTGGAAATGTGGATGAGCACTTGCTTGAGATGCTATGCAAAAAGATATCCAGTGAAGTTGTGGTATTTCATAGGGCTCTAGATGTGTCAAACAATCCTTTAGAGTCAGCGAAAGTTCTGCGAAATTTTGAAATTAATGTTGTCTTATCGAGCGGTGGGGCTCCGGCGGCAGGTTTGGGTATTGGATTACTTGGGGATCTTTCACAACTGGGATTGGAAGTTATAGCTGGAGGAGGTGTAAGACTAGAAGATGTTATAACATTAGGCGAAGTGGGAGTAGAAGCCGTTCATGCATCTTGTCGATTAAAAACACTTTCTAATACATCGAATCATTTAGATGATGGTCTATTCGACTTGAGCACATATCCGGTAGATTTTGATAAAGCTGTTCAGCTAAGTGAGGAGGTACTAAAATGGAATGAAAATGAATTGTAAGAGTTTTGGTATTTTTTTCGTGACGATATGTTCAATGTTCGTTTATATATCATGTTCCCGAAAATCACCTCACAGTATTCCAACTGGAGGAATCGAAGCTCTTATCCCGTTGCCTAAATCCGTGACTTTGATGGGGAACGTAGAGGATAGCAGGATGTTTTTTTCAGGTGAAGAATTAAGGATTCAAGGATTAGAAAACTTAGGCCCCACTGCAGAAGTGGTAGAATCCTGGTTAATGGGTGTGGGTGTTGAATTAAGAAAGGACTTTCCGACAAATGCGAATTTAGTCTTCGAGATTAAAGGCAATGAGGGAGATGAATCCTATGATTTAATTATTAAAAATGATGTTGTTCAGATCATTGCGAATAGTGAGGTGGGGCTATTTCGTGGGTTTACTACTCTAAGGCAGATGATGCCTCATTCATGTGAGTATGGGGGATGTGTGAGCGGCTTTTTTCTTCCTGAAGTACTTGTTTCAGATTCTCCTGAATTTGAACATAGGGGATTGTTGTTGGATTGTTGTAGGCACTTTATGGATGTTGATTTTATTAAAAAAATGATTGATAATCTTGCGCTGCACAAGATGAATGTGTTGCATTGGCATCTTACTGAGGATCAAGGTTGGCGTATAGAAATAGACGCTTATCCTCTTCTTACCGAAGTAGGTGCTTGGAGAACCGAGCTCGATGGAACGAAGCATGGAGGATATTATTCAAAGGAAGAGGTCAGAGATATTATTCAATATGCACAAAAAAGGCATGTTGAGATCATCCCAGAGATTGAGTTGCCTGGTCATAGTCAGGCGGCACTTGCTTCATATCCATGGTTAGGATGCACAGGAGATCAACTAGAAGTAGCAAATAAATGGGGTGTCTTTAAAGATATTTATTGTGCGGGCAATGACAGTACTATCGCTTTTTTAGAAGTCGTTTTAGATGAGGTATGTGAGCTTTTTCCTTCTGACAGGATTCATATTGGAGGGGATGAAGCCCCCAAAGTGAGGTGGCATAGCTGTGATAAGTGTCAGCAACGAATTAAAGAAAATGACTTAAAAGACGAGTATGAGCTACAGACTTGGTTTATTGAAAGGATAGGTAAATTTTTGGAGGGGAAAGGTAAGAGGATCATCGGTTGGGATGAGATTTTGGAGGGAGGTTTGCCTGAGGGTGCTATGGTCCAAAGCTGGCGAGGTATGGAAGGGGCCATTGAAGCGGTCTCCATTGGCACTGACGTAATCGTTTCTCCCACGAGTCATTGCTATTTAGATTATCCCTTAAGTTCTACTAATCTTGAAGAAATATATAGCTTCCAACCACGCCCTGAGGGCACTTTAGATGGGCCAGGTAGAATATTAGGCGGTGAGTGCAATATGTGGACTGAAAGAGCTCCCCAAGATTTGGTTGAGTCTAAGGTGTTTCCGAGAGCTATAGGGCTTGCAGAGGTTCTTTGGTCTGGTCCAGAATTTACGGGTGCTTCTGACGCATACTCGAACTTCATCAAGCGGCTTGAGCTCCATTTAGATCGACTTTCTATTCTAAAAGTGGACTATGGAATGGAATCCGTACCTGTTACTTTATCCTTGGCAGTTCAATCTGAAAAACTCTACGCGAAACTCACCCCATCAGCTGAATATATCATGGGTTATACACATTTTAATGGAGATAGCGTTTTGTTAGGTAAATCTATCGAAGTCGAAAGCCATGGAACAATTAGTGCTTCTATCAATTACCGAGGACGAAAATTACCTAGACGTGAGGAGTTTTTCGTTGACGGTCACGCTGGTGTATTCCACCCCATAGAACTAGGATTTACGCCGAGTCCATATTACACTGGTGGTGGAGATTTCGCACTTGCTGATGGTAGGATAGGATCTCTTGGATTTCACGACGGTGTTTGGCAAGCAGTACAAGGAGAGGATGTTATTGCAATCGTAGATCTCGAGAAAGTCATAGAAATTGATTCAATTTTCTCTAACTTTTATCGATATCAAGACGCATGGATTTTCACTCCTACATACGTAGAATTCTCCGCTTCAATTGATGGAGATCATTATGAAGTCATAGCTCAAAAGGAGTTCAAATCCGCAACTTTAAAGAACGATGCTCAAGATATCGTAACAGTAAATTCCGGAAAGTTAATGGGTATTCGTGCCAGATATATCAAGATGAGAGCGGTTAATTCTGGACTTTGCCCAGACTGGCATGCCGCAGCAACAGAGCCGACATGGCTTTTCTGTGACGAAATTATAATTAGGGCGAAGTAGTTTTCATAACGTTATTTAAACTGATGGCTTGAACAAATAAATCTTTTGATTTTAATTTGGAAGCACCTCCTACAAAAAGTTCAGGAGCCCAAGCCCTGATAGAGTAAGGTGTAAATTTTATGATTCGTCTTTCTCCAGGAAGTAGGTCAAATCCGTTCATTTCGAAGTTCCCAGGAGTTGTAGCTGTAAGTTGCACATCTTTAGTGAAAGCGATTGAGCTTACTTCATAAAGCACGAATTCGCTGTCTTTATTTCCTCCGGTAAACGGTTTTACAATTACAGGAACGTCTTCGAGTTTAAGCTCTTTAGGTCGGGCGGCAAAGACAGTTGCGTTCGCTTTGGTTGGACAAGTTTGAGGGTTTTCACACGTGTCGTCTATCCATGAGAGTTGCACAAAGGAACGAGTGGGGTCGATGTTTTTTCTGTTATTGTTGTAGGGGACATTGTCAAGGGATATCCATTGTGCTTTTCCAGGTGTGAGATTTAATGGATGTTCGGACATGTATGCCACCGTGCCATCAAAGTTTACTACTGATACGAGAACTGTACCTGGGATTTGTATTTCACCATGTATGCTTGGATTAGCTACTACCCCAATTTCTAAACGGGGCTTCCTTCCTAGATGATTCCACTTTCCATACAGTAGCGTGGGTGCGAAGGCCTTCTTTAATTCATGGTGAAGAAGTTTCCACTTTCCGTGAGCGTCTATAGAAGACCATGATGCTACCGGCCAACAATCATTTAATTGCCAAATCAAAGAGCCAGAACAAAAATCCTGATTGAGTCTTGCAGCTCTTACACCATCTGAGATTCCTTTAGCTTGAACAACTTGAGTGATATACGCCCACTCTTCGTAAGAATACCCATCTGAGAAATCGCCATAAGAACTCTCCAAGTATTTATCAATGATTGCAAACCCCCGACTGTGTTTCTCGTGAGCAATCACATCGGAGGAAAATCGGTCTAAAGTGTCAGATATTACTACCGTTTCCCATGTTGAACGTTCTGGAAAACTTTGAAAACCAAACTCACTCATAAATCGGGGTATTCGAGTCCAAAGAGAATCGAATGAATACCCGTCATGCCATATCCCCCAATCGTGAGCATCACCACGGTTCTTAAAATCTGGGTCGCCCCTACCAAGTAGGGGTGAGGAAGGCCAGTATGGAGCGTCGGCGTATAAACTGACAGTGGATGGTAGGATGTCTTCGAAAATATCGGAGTAGGCTTTCTCTTTCGTAATGATTTCTTTTTCGGAAAGCCCGTCTTTCCACCCCCACCTTTGCCATCCTTCACTCACTTCGTTATTGCCACACCACATGGCGAGAGAGGGGTGGTGTCTAAGTCGAAGGATTTGGTCTAAAGCCTCATGTTCAATAGATTCAAGAAACGCCTCGTTTCCAGGATACATAGCGCAAGCAAACATAAAATCTTGCCAAACCAGAACCCCCATCTCGTCGCAAGCCTCCATGAAATTGTCCGAGGCATAATTTCCACCACCCCAAACCCTCAAGGTGTTCATGTTTGCTGCGACAGCGTTTCTAACGATCGCTTTTTCTTCTAATGAGCTGATTCTGGATTTAATTATGTCAGCTGGGACAACATTAGCTCCTCCTGCGAAAAATGGTACATTGTTGAGAATCCATTGGAATTTAGCGCCTTTATCATCTTCAGAAGTGTCTAGTTTGAGGGTTCTAATACCTACTGTTTTTTTCTCTAGAGCCAGTATACCATTTTCCCCAACGGCGACTACTTCGAGTTTGTGTAAAGAAGGTTTTCCTAAATCGTGCGTCCACCATAAATCAGCATTTTCAATGGTGAATGGTGATGTTATAACCCCAGGAATTTTACTAAAACTTTCTGAAGCGACAACGGTACCACTTTCATTCGTCAGAGCCCACCTTAAAACTACAGCCTCGCTTAAATCTCCTGAGATATCCCACTTCACAAAGCCCTTAGCAGTGGACCCATAAATAGTGTCAGTTACAAGTGTGAGATTGTCAATGTAAATATTTTCCTCAGACCGACTCTTCGCAAGTTCAATTCGCCCCACAGAAAAGTCAATAAGTTTCAATGCCCAATCCCAACCATATGCAAATTGTGGAGTTCTATGCTGTTCCACACTCCCCGTTTTATTTACAGAGTAAGTAGGCGATTCAAAATTAAAAGTAAAAATATTGTCGTTAGATTTTAAGGACGATTTTAGACTGTACGCCCAATTTCTAAAAGCGTTGTTCGTTTCACCAAGTACAACTCCGTTTAAGGTTATACTACAATACAGCTGTACATCTTGAAGGATGAGTAAGTCGTAATCTTCAATGTTTTCTAGCGCATCAAATGGATCCGAAGTGAAAACCCAGTCCATTTCACTTACCCACTGCACTGAATCTTCATTTGTTCCAATAAAAGGATCTGGAATCACTGAACTCCTTAGTAGTGAATTGTACAAACTCCCAGGCAACCATCCTGGAACTGAAATTTCTGTGGAATCAAGACACTTCCAGGTTCCGTGAATAGGAAGGCTTTTTTGGGCTGAAAAATTGTTTGAGTAAAGTGGCGAAAGTGACGCACACAAAATAAATAGAACGGGAAATATTTTTTTCACACTGCAAATTACATAACTCTTGTCCATGTTGCTGTATCTTAGTGTTATGAGGACACTTTCTCTGGTTATTGCTTTTACGTTTTTATGTTTCGAGTTTAGTGTCAAAGCACAAACGCCTATCATTTCAGATCCTCCATCTGGAACCCTTGACGGTGTAAACATTCTATCGGGTACGTCTGTTATCATTCAGCTTCGATCACCCAGTAAACAATATGTTTATCTTAAAGGTGATTTTAATTCATTCTCGGAAAATGCAAATAGTTTGATGAAGATTTCAGCTGATGGAAACAGGCATTGGTTACAAATCAACAATCTTAGTCCGGGTACATATTACAGATATTTCTTTTTAGTTGAAGGTGAACTTGAGATTGGTGATCCATATTCTGAACTCATTTTAGATCCATGGAATGATGGCTATATTCCACAAGTGAATTTTCCCGGAATGCCTCAGTATCCCACGGGTATTGCTTCCGTCCCGATTGGTACATTTAGAACGGATAACCCATATTTTCTTTGGACTGATTATAACTTTCAAAAGCCATCACAAGATGAGTTGGTTATTTATGAGTGTCTCGTCAGAGATTTTGATTCTGGATCAGTGTATCAAGATTTAATAAATAGGCTTGATTATCTTGAGTATATGGGTTTCAATGCTATTGAACTTATGCCTGTAAGCGAGTTCGAAGGGAATTCAAGTTGGGGTTATAACCCAAACTTCAGATTTGCTCCGGATAAATATTACGGACCTAAGTCTAAGCTGAAAGAGTTTGTAAATAGATGTCACGCAAAAGGAATTGCAGTAATTCTAGATGTTGTTCCTAACCATAGTTTCGGAACAGATCCACTTGTGAGATTATATCAAGATGAAAACGGGATTGTTTCTGAAGATAATCCTTGGTTTAATAGCTACGCAATGCATCCCTTCAGTCCTGGTTATGATTTCAATCATGAAGATGGTTGGGTTAGGGAATATTGGAAGAGGGTATTTGACTTTTGGCTTTCAGAATATCACATAGACGGATATAGAGTGGATTTGAGTAAGGGTATAACCCAAGTAAACAGTGGAAGTAATGTGAATTTATGGAATCAATACGATCAAAGCCGTATCGATATTTTATTTGATTATTACAGTGATATTCAATCTAATCACCCAGGTACTTATGTGATCTTAGAGCATCTTGGAAACAATGATGAGGAGAAATCATTGGCTGACGGAGGATTTATAATTTGGGGTAAGATGACCTATGGTTTCTCTCAAAGTTCCATGGGATATAGTGGTGATTTTAACTATGGTTCATGGCAGAATCGTGGGTATAACTACCCTAACCTCATTACCTATATGGAGTCACATGATGAAGAGCGTATCGCTTATGATTTGCAGCTTTTCGGAAATTCTGCAGGCGATTACGATACTAAGGAGTTCAGTACTTCTATGGATAGGCTTAAAATGACAAATGCTTTTTTGCTTTCTATTCCAGGACCTAAAATGATTTGGCAATGGTCAGAATTGGGATACGACTTAAGTATTTTTGATTGTGGAGATGGAACATCTTCAGAAGATTGTAAGCTATCTGAAAAACCTGATAGATGGACCGATTTAGAAGTCCCAGAGAGGCTTTCCCTTGCCAAAACCATCTCAGCTTTAGCTCACCTTAAGCAAGAACAATCGGTATTTACTACATATGATTACAATCTAGATTGCAGTGGAACCGGAAAAATTATACATCTTTATTCTCCCGAACAAAATGCCGTTTTAATTGGTAATTTTGATGTCGTTCCTCTCGATATTACCCCTAGTTTCCCATACATTGGGACTTGGTATGATTATTTTTCCGGACTAAGTTTTTCAGTGAATGACCTAGCGACGTCATTTTATCTTGAACCTGGTGAATGGCACCTCTACTTAGACACCCCGCTCCCAATACCAGACACTAACGGAAATTTCCCCATACTAACTAATTCAGGATGCATGGATCCCAATGCGGAGAATTTCGATCCTGTAGCAGAGTTCGATAACGGTACGTGCCAATATATTACTACTCTTCATCTTGATATGGGAGAATTTGACCCTGCCCCTGAAGGGCCTCACATTGCTGGATCATTCCAAAACTGGGTTCCATCCTCAACCCCACTGACCTTAGAAGCTGATGGGACGTATTCAGTTGAAGTGATTGCTGTTGTAGGTACTCAGGTCGATTATAAATTCATTAATGGAAATGCTTGGGGTGAAGAAGAAACAGTCCCTCCGGCTTGCGGTGCCAATAATGGATTAGGTGGTTACAATAGATTTTTCATAGTAGACCCATCTATTTTAGAAGTGCCGATACATTGTTTTTCTTTATGCAATGTGTGTGGAGATCCAGGCTATTGTGGGCCAGGCACTTATTGGGATCAGGAATCAACACTTTGTTTGCCAGATGACTCTTTAGGTGGTGTTTGTCCGGAAGATCTAGATGAAGATGGAATGGTCGCAGTGGGGGATTTATTACTGCTTCTTTCTGCCTTTGCAACACTTTGTAATTAATTTTACTTTTCATGTTGTATGAGTTTGAATCCTCACTATATTTGCACCCCTGATATTTTAAAGGAAAAAGATGGCAAACCACAAGTCAGCATTAAAGCGCGTACGTTCAGATCAGAAAAAACGCGATCGCAATCATTACCAGCACAAGACAACGCGTAATGCATTGCGTAAGCTACGTGCATCAACAGATTTGAAAGAGGCTACAGAAATGTTACCTAAGGTATCATCTATGTTGGATAAGTTAACAAAGAACAACGTTATTCATAAGAATAAAGCTGCCAACCTTAAAGCCAGCATAGCCGCACACACATCGGCTCTGAAATAAATCTAACGAATTATGATATTTAACCCCTCGACTAATGTTGAGGGGTTTTTTTTTTGATTAATTTTTTAGAGAATAATGAATTACACATCAATCGTCAATAGTAATCTTAAGGATAGAATTCTAAAAAAATGGAACGAGTTCATTAAATAATATTGAGCTAATTACATTATTGATCGGTCATTGTAAGAGTGTGAAACCATCTGTTTTATTAGCTGAAGATTTATTAAAATTAACGGGACGAGATTTATATGCATTAGGTAAACTTCTTCCAGAAGGCTTTGAGCAAGTTCACGGAGTGGGAAAAGAAATAGCTTTGGTACTAGCAGCAGCAATGGAGTTAGGTCGTAGGCGAACTTTCAGCTCTCTAGGGAAATCATATGTAATTGTTTCATCTAGAGATGTATTTAATAGGTTTTATGATAGACTTTCAGATCTTCAGCACGAAGAGTTTTGGCTTTTACTTTTAAAAAGATCGAACCATGTGCTTGCTGAAATTAAAATTTCTTCAGGAGGGTAGTCTGGGACTGTAGCAGACCCTAAATTGATATTTGGTCGAGCTTTAGCTTTACTTGCATCTGCTATAGTCCTGGTACATAACCATCCTTCGGGGAACTGTAAACCAAGTGTATCGGATCGTAATCTGACTAGAAACCTATGTAAAGCTGGAGGTTTCTTAGATTTGCCGGTTGTTGACCATATCATAATTGCAGACAAAGACTTTGTTAGCTTTGCCGATGAAGGATTTTTATAAATGGCACAAATATTTACAATAATAGGGGCTCGACCTCAATTTATTAAAGCGGCTGCTATGACTAGAGCTATCGCGGATTCTCCATTTTGGAGCCAAACCATACTTCACACGGGGCAGCACTACGATACCTTGCTTTCAGATATATTTTTTAAGGAATTAAGCATACCTAAACCTAATTTTTCTATCCAACTTAATACAAGTAAAAGATCTGAGAGAATGGTTGAGATGAGAAAGGGTATTCAGGAGGCTTTAGAGACTTCAATCCCTGACGTTGTACTTGTTTATGGAGATACAGATTCGACTTTAGCTGGCGCGCAAGTTGCACATGAGTTAAAGATTCCATTGATTCATATCGAAGCAGGTCTTAGGTCTTTTGACTTAGAGATGCCTGAAGAGATCAATAGGATAGAAACGGACAAGCTGTCAACCCTCCTTGTGGCTCCAACAACAACTGCTATAGCGAATCTAGAAAGTGAAGGCTTATTTAACTCACTATTGTCGGGTGATATTATGCATGACAATGCGATACACTTCACGAAAGATATGAATTGTATAAAAACTTCCTCGGTTCTTGTCACTATGCATAGACCCTCAAATGTTGACACAATAGAAAGGCTAAGTAGTTGGATAGATTCTATTAGTGACTTTTGTTTAGACCATAAAATTTCAGCTATATTTCCTGTTCATCCTAGGACTGAGAAAGGATTGATTGAAATTTTTGGTAAGGATTTTAAATCTACCTTGATTCATAAAAGTATTACAGCTATAAAACCAGTCGGTTATATCGAATTGCTAACATTAATTAAATCATCCTCACTCGTTATTACTGATTCAGGGGGGATGCAAAAGGAAGCTTATAGCTGTGGTACTCCGTCTGTGGTAATCCGTCACAATACGGAGTGGGTAGAGCTTATCGATTCGGGACATTCCATTCTATGTCCCGAACCCTCAGATTTAATGGAGATAGCTACATCTAAACACAGTCAAATGATTGACAATTCAGATAACCTTTACGGAGATGGTCATGCTTCGGTTCATATCTTGAAGGAAATTTCTGAGCGTTTTTACGCTTATGATTGTTCTACTTATGAGTAAAATCATCTTGACATACCCGTCGCCAACTCATAGGATGACATACTCGGCTCATATTCTTTTCAATGTTTGCTTAGGATTGGAAGTCGAATGGAATTGTAATTCAAAGACTGATACTTTAACGATATCTTTTTGTGAATCATCTATTTCATGTCCTTTGCATGCCATCAGTCTTGAAGATGATGAAAACGCACTTTCTTCTGGTGTTAACTGGTCTCAGTGGGGAAGGTTTACATATCCATGTGAAGTTTTAGGGATTACAGATCTCCAATTTGATCCTTTGGCCTCAGTGTTTTTTTGTTGTGTAAGATGGGAAGAATTGCAATCTCAAGGAGAAAAAAACACCAAATTTAGAGATAAGCACGGAAGGTTTAGGGGCGCTGTATGTGCTGCTTATACTCACAACATGCTTAAGACCCCTCTAGTAGAAAACCTTGCGTATGCCATTGCTACAGAGTTGAATATTCCTAAAGAGCTATATGATACAGACTATACCTTTGAGCCAACCATAGATATAGATATAGCATACGCTTTTAAAGGTAGAGGACTATTTCATAATGTACTTGCTGCTATTAGAGATATTGTGTTTTTTAGATGGGGAGATTTGCAAAACAGAATAGATGTATACATGGGAGCTGTGGATCCTTATTTCACCTATGATTGGTTAACTAAAATTCATGAGCAGGTAAGACTTCAAACTAGGTTTTTTATTCTTTATGCAGAATATAAAAAGCCTCACGACCTTCCTGTCCACAAAGAAGATTTAGATAGCTTGATTTCATACCTCGTTAAATCATCCTTAGTATCATGGCACCCGAGTTATGAAGCTTCTTCTTCTGTCTTAAAATTCGCTAAAGAAAAAAAATCTTTTGAGAATAATGGGATTGAAGGTGGTAATAATACTGAAATTGTAAGAACCCATTTTTTAATGGGTGAGCAGTCATCGTGGAGGAATTTTGTAGATACCGGTATTAAACATGATTATTCTATGGGGTATGCTGACCAGGTTGGGTTTCGATCAGGAATGAGTAAGCCTTACCCAGCTTATGACCTGGCTACAGAACAACCTCTAGACCTTATGATTCACCCATTTGCGGTGATGGATTCTACATTAAAATCGTACTTACAGTTAGATACTTCAGAGGCATTATCTACAGTATCTCAGTTGTCTGATAGTGTTAGAGAAGTGGGGGGGGTGATGGTCACAGTTTGGCATAACACTTCGGTTTCAGATCATGGAATTTGGGAAGGTTGGCAAAGTCTTTACAAGGAAGTCGTCTTAAGGTGCATACCTTAGAGGCATGAATGAAAAATTGATTCACGATTTCAGTAAGAAACCAGGTATGACTGGATCTCTTCTCTTTAGTTTGCGTCATGAGGTCTCACAAAGTCATCGCGGTGCGTTTCGCCATAACCTGCAACGATTGGGATGGCTTTTAGGGAATGCTATGGCTGAAGTTTGGCCTATGAAATCAATAGAAGTTAAGACGGGATTGGGAGTTGCGAAATGTAATATCATAAAAGAACAGCCAGTTCTAGCAACGGTTATGCGTGCTGGATTGCCTATGCATGCTGGGGTTCTTGAAGTGTGGGATCAGGCAGATTGTGCTTTTGTTTCTGCTTATAGAAAACACAACGATAAAGGCGATTTCGATATAGAGATTGAATATATAGGAGCACCCTCTTGTGAGAATAGAATCCTTGTCCTAGTCGATCCTATGCTTGCAACTGGAGCCTCTATGGTTTCTGCTTATGAAGCACTGTGTTTAGAAGGTACGCCAAGTCAGCTTCATGTTATATCTGCAATTGCAAGTCCTGAGGGTGTTAAGTATGCTCAAAAACACCTTCCTGAGGGTACAGTATTTTGGATAGGATCCATAGACGAAGGGTTAGACGAAAATGGATATATAGTTCCTGGTTTAGGTGACGCTGGAGATCTTTCTTACGGTACGAAATTTAGATCATAAGATGTTTGACCAAGGTCTTCTGGCGGGCTTAGTAAGTTTTTTGAGTTGGCTTGCCATGTCAATTCTTAAATTCATTATTACCCCTTCTCTAATGACTGCAGCAGGTTATGATACTTGGGAAATACTCCTCGCAACTTTTTCAGGAGCGGTGGTTGGGGTAATGCTATTTTATCATACAGGAAAAGCAATATTTTCCTGGTGGTCAAGTGTTAAATCAAGATCAAATGTTTCCCTTGGCAAAAAAAGAAATCTTGTCGTAACTCCAGGAAGAAGAAAGTTCATACAATACAAGGAAAAGTATGGCTTTACTGGACTTCTAATTGTAGCAGGTCTCTTGTCAGTTCCAATATCGGCTA